>Ga0255182_1001887_pt1 | contig 10138 bp, 9 predicted proteins | sample Atl_UVDOM_RepA_8_FD_188420 | JGI IMG/M metagenome (GOLD analysis project Ga0255182, IMG submission 188420) | Freshwater microbial communities from Altamaha River, Georgia, United States - Atl_UVDOM_RepA_8d | ecosystem: Environmental > Aquatic > Freshwater > River | place: USA: Georgia | collected... | reverse complement strand
GAGCAACGCCCATTGCCTTAAAAATCGACTGCATCGCGGATCGGATAGTTTGAAAAAATAATGATCTGAAATTTTTCGTATGGGCTTTGCGCCTGATACCACCGAGCGTGCATCGATCAGATCGGTCGGGCTATAAGTTGCGCCGCAGGCTTCACATGAGTCACCGTATTGATCAGGTGCTTTGCAGCGCGGGCATATGCCTTTGATAAAACGATCGGGTAAAAACATCGATCGTTCGGGGTCATACATTTGCTCGATCGATCGCTTCTCGATAAACCCTGAGTTGCGCAGTGCCAGATAGATCTGATTGGCAAGCGCCTGATTCTCGGGGCTGTGCGTGCTGTAGTAATGGTCAAAGGCAACGCCAAAGGCAGCAAAGTCTCTTGTGTGTTCTTGCCAGACCCTGTCGATCAAGGTTTCGGGTGAGATGCCTTGCGACTCAGCACGCAGCATCACCGGGGTGCCGTGGGTATCGTCCGCGCAAACATAATGAACTTCATGACCACGCATCTTTTGGAAACGCACCCAAATGTCGGTCTGTATGTACTCAACCAGGTGACCGAGGTGGATGTCTCCATTCGCATAGGGTAGGGCGGAGGTGACCAGCATTTTTCGCTGTGGCGCTGGCCCTAGATCTTGAGGCGGCGTGAACTTGGCGTGGCCGGGAGTCGTCATGGCTTCATGGGTAAAGCGCTGAGTGTAGCAAGGCGATCGATTAGACTGCTTGCGGTCAGTAATAAAGCCTACCCTACAGACACAACTTAAGTGAACCGTTCATCATGAGTCCGACTGAAGATGCCCTGCGGGAAGTACTGCGATCGGTCATCGATCCCAATACCGAGAAAGACCTGCTTAGCAGCAAGTCGCTTAAGAAACTCAGATTTGACCAGGGCGAGGTAAGCCTTGATGTTGAGCTCGGTTATCCGGCCCGCACCCAAATTGAGGTAATCCGGACAGCGGTTGAGCGAGCGCTGATGGCGCAAGATGGCGTACGACGCGTTAGCGCCAACATCTACCAACGTATCGTCGCCCATGCGTTTTCCCCGTCAGCGAAGCCGCTCGAAGGTGTTCGCAATGTAATTGCAGTCGCTTCGGGCAAGGGCGGGGTGGGTAAGAGCACGACGGCAGCCAATCTCGCACTAGCCCTCGCCTCGGAGGGTGCCCGCGTCGGTATGCTCGACGCCGACATTTATGGTCCTTCGCAGCCAACCATGCTCGGCTTGTCGGGTAAGCCCCAAAGTCGGGATGGTAAGACGATGGAACCGCACCTTGGTCACGGTTTACAGGTGAACTCGATTGGTTTTCTGATCGGTGAAGACACACCGATGATTTGGCGAGGGCCGATGGCAACCCAGGCGCTTGAGCAACTCATTCGCGACACGCGATGGCAAGATCTTGATTACCTGGTGATCGATATGCCCCCAGGGACAGGCGATATTCACCTCACGCTTGCTCAACGCATGCCGGTCACTGGCGCCATCATTGTCACCACCCCTCAAGACATTGCCTTGCTCGATGCGCGCAAGGGCCTGAAGATGTTTGAAAAAGTCGGTATTCCAGTCCTCGGCATCGTCGAAAATATGGCTATGCATCAGTGCAGCGCTTGTGGAAAGATTGAGCATATTTTTGGCGAAGGTGGTGGCCGTCGAATGGCCGACCAGTATGAGGTTGCCTACTTGGGTGCGCTGCCCTTGGAGTTGAAGATTCGTCAGCAAAGCGATGAGGGCTGCCCCACCGTGGTCGCTGAGCCCAATTCGCCGATCAGTGATCTCTACAGGAGTATTGCACGAAAACTCGCCGTAGCCTTGGCGGCTCGTGCAGTCAGCCACGCGTCGAAGTTTCCGAGCATCGTGGTGCAAAACACTTAGTTAAGATAGCCCCGAAAGGGGCTTTTTTCTTCTGCCAAGGGGCATTTATGAGTGTGAAATCAGATCACTGGATCAGGCGAATGGCCAAGGAGCATCGCATGATTGAGCCCTTCAGTGCTTTGCAAGTGCGAGAGGGAGCGGACGGGCAGCGGATTGTGTCTTACGGTACATCGAGCTACGGCTACGATGTCCGTTGCGCCGACGAATTTAAAATCTTCACCAATATCAACGCCTCGATTGTTGATCCCAAGGCCTTCGATCAAGGCTCTTTTGTCGACTTCAAAGGTCCTGTCTGCATCATTCCGCCCAATTCTTTTGCGTTGGCCCGAACCATGGAGTACTTCCGAATTCCAAGGTCAGTGCTCACGATTTGCCTGGGCAAGAGTACTTATGCGCGCTGCGGCATTATTGTGAATGTGACCCCGCTCGAGCCCGAATGGGAGGGCCACGTCACCCTGGAATTTTCGAATACCACGCCCTTACCGGCGCGGATTTACGCAGGTGAAGGCTGCGCACAAATGGTATTCCTCGAATCCGATGAGGTTTGCGGCACCAGTTATGCGGATCGAGGCGGCAAGTATCAAGGGCAGCAAGGCGTAACCCTACCTCGCACTTGAGTTGACCCCGCCTTTTAGGCCCGGTAATGCCCCAGCAAAGTGAGCAGTCGAAGGGCTTGGCTGTTTGGTTCGCACTGTTGACTGGTGTGGCGGTGGTTTCAACCGCGGCCCTTTTGATTCGCTGGGCACTTCAAGCTGGTGCAGCGCCGATGGAGATCGCTGCCGCAAGGCTTTTTCTTGCAGCACTTGTGATGTGGCCGATAGCTATCTGGACGATGGGCTTGCATGCGGTCAAAACCTTAATCGAACAGGTTGATCACTCACTCATCAAGTGGACGATGATTGCAGGCGTGTCGCTTGCCGCTCATTTCGCGCTATGGATCAGTTCGCTTGACTACACAAGTGTTGCCTCGAGCGTTGCCCTGGTAACAACCAATCCGATTTGGGTGGCGCTTGCTGCCTGGCTTTGGTTTGGTGAAAAGCCCCGCCTCAAAGTCTGGATGGCCATCACTTTATCGATTATTGCAAGTCTCCTGATCTCATGGAAGGATTTGCAGGCGGGTGCAGCGGGTGGCTTTCTCGCTGAGCGCTCGGCTTTATGGGGAAACTTGCTGGCATTGCTCGGCGCGATGGCTATGTCAGGTTATATGCTTGCTGCCAAAGCAGTGCAACAGCACAGGCCCGATTGGCCATTGTTGCCCTATGTCGCAACGGTCTATAGCGTTGCGGCACTGGTATTGAGTCTTGTGGTGGGCTATTTAACGGGGCCCTGGTGGCAGCTTAGCCCTGCAGCCTGGCCTGCGCTGTTGCTACTTGCTCTCGGTCCACAGGTGATTGGCCACACCTTGATCAACCACGCATTGCGAAGGCTCTCCCCAACGATTGTCGCGATTGCCATTCTTGGCGAGCCGATCGGTGCCGCCTTGCTTGCCTGGTTCATGCTCGGCGAATCGCTTGCGCTGACGCAGTTGGCAGGATTTACACTGGTGGTCGTTGCGGTTTTGCTGGCTCGATGAGACCCTATGCGCTTCGTATGGGTATGTGCCTGTGTTATCGTGAACCGATGGGTGAATTTCACATGCCAAGGTTGAGCGAATCGAAGCGGATGCCGCAGAGCAATGCCACAATGCTCGGTCACGTCTGTTTTGCGCCCTTCGGCATGTCGAGGGCATTTGTTTTGCTTTCAGGCGCGGGTGGCCTGCTACGACTGCGCCGCGCGCGCTGACTAAACCACCGACTTTGCGCCAAGCTTGGCGCTCAGGCTGATCCCAGCCTCCATGCTCAACAAAGACCCAACACTAGCTATTTTCAGAAAGATTCCCATGAGTGATCGTTTAATTATTTTTGATACCACCTTGCGCGATGGTGAGCAAAGTCCTGGCGCATCCATGACGCGCGACGAGAAACTTCGTATCGCCAAGCAGCTTGAGCGTCTGAAGGTCGATGTGATTGAGGCTGGGTTTGCTGCTTCATCCAATGGCGATTTTGATGCCGTGAAGGCCATTGCTCAACATGTGAAAGATTCGGTGGTTTGTTCACTTGCTAGGGCAAACGATCGAGATATTGCAAGGGCTGCGGAAGCACTCGAGCCAGCACGCGCCAAGCGCATCCACACCTTCATTGCAACCAGTGCCCTCCACATGGAAAAGAAGCTGCGCTTGAGCCCTGATCAGGTGTACGAGCAGGCTCGCTTGGCTGTACGTTTTGCCCGAAAGTTTACCGATGATGTTGAGTTTTCTCCCGAAGATGGCAGCCGGTCTGACCCTGATTTTCTCTGTCGTGTGCTTGAGGCCGTCATCGATGAGGGCGCTCGGACCATCAATATTCCCGATACGGTGGGATATGCGGTACCCGAGCTCTTTGCCCAGATGATTATCGATTTGCGTCGTCGAGTGCCGAATTCAGACAAGGCTATTTGGTCGGTGCATTGTCACAATGATTTGGGTATGGCTGTCGCCAATTCCTTAGCGGCTGTCAGGCAGGCTGGTGCTCGCCAAATCGAATGCACGATCAACGGGCTTGGCGAACGCGCCGGTAATACCTCGCTTGAAGAGGTGGTGATGGCGGTCAAGACGCGTCGTGATTACTTTGATCTGACGCTCGGTATTGACACCAGCCAAATCGTACCCGCGAGTAAGCTTGTCTCGGGTATTACTGGTTTTCCGGTCCAGCCCAATAAGGCAGTGGTTGGCGCAAATGCATTCGCGCATGCCTCAGGTATTCACCAAGACGGTGTGCTCAAAGCGCGTGACACTTATGAAATCATGCGAGCCGAAGATGTGGGCTGGACAACCAACCGGATCGTGCTTGGTAAATTATCAGGCGAACGGCATTCAAACAGCGGCTGCAAGAGTTGGGTATCGCGATGGAGAGCGATCAGGATGTCAATGCCGCTTTTTTGCGTTTCAAAGAACTTGCTGATCGCAAAGCGGAGATTCTTGATGAGGATATCCAGGCATTGGTCTCCGATCAGGCGATGCAAATGGCCTCCGACGATAGCTACCGGTTACTGTCACTAGCCCAGTCGTCAAAGATGGGTGGGCGTCCCCATGGGGAGGTGGTGATGACCGTTGAAGGCCGAGAAGTTCGCAGCGAGGCAGACGGCAATGGTCCTGTTGACGCGGTCTTTAAGGCGATCGAGTCAGAGATTGGGTCCGGAGCCGAGCTTTTGCTTTATTCGGTCAATGCTATTACGACGGGTACCGAGTCTCAGGGCGAGGTCACAGTGAGGCTCTCGCGAGGTGGGCGGATTGTGAATGGCGTTGGTGCCGATCCCGATATCGTCGTTGCCTCTGCTAAGGCCTACATCGGTGCGCTCAACAAACTTCAGGCCAAGCAAGAGCGGGTCAACCCTCAGGCATAAGCGGCCTGGGTTATACTTGTGGGTTACGCACGTCTTAGCAGTCCCAGCTAAGGCGCAAGTTCAATCAAGGGCATCCGAGGCGCGTAGGCGTCTCGGTGCACATATATAAGGGGAATTCGTATGTCCGTTGCATCGATCGACAAACAGAAAATCATGGGCGACTACCAGCGCAAAGCTGGTGATACCGGGTCGCCTGAAGTACAAGTTGCGCTACTGACAGCACGCATCGTCGAGCTGACGGAGCACTTTAAGCAGCACAAGAAAGACTTCCACTCCAGAAGAGGCCTGTTGAAAATGGTGAGCAGGAGGAGAAAACTCCTGGATTACCTGAAGCGAACCAATTTGGCGAGCTACCGAGCACTGATCGAACGATTGGGCTTGCGTAACTAAGCCAAAGCAAAACCCGCAAGCCAACTTGCGGGTTTTTTGTTGTGTGGCGAACCGCGCCGCCTGAGGATTCGCGCGGGCACTTATGAGGATGTTAAAACGTGTTTGAAATTGCAAAGAAAACATTTCAGTACGGTTCAAATACCGTAACGATTGAAACCGGCGAAATCGCTCGCCAAGCTGGCGGTGCCGTGATCGTCAATGTTGACGATACCGTGGTTTTGGCAACCGTCGTAGGCGCCAAAAATGCAAAACCAGGGCAGGATTTTTTCCCGCTGACTGTTGACTATGTCGAGAAGTTCTATGCAGCAGGCCGTATTCCGGGCGGGTTCTTTAAACGAGAAGGGCGTCCTTCAGAACGCGAAACCCTGATTTCCCGCTTGATTGATCGGCCGATTCGGCCTTTGTTTCCTGACGGATTTTATAACGAAGTGCAAGTGGTCATTACGCTCATGTCAAGCAATCCTGAAGTGGATTCAGACATTCCGGCGATGATCGGCGCCTCGGCAGCACTGGCTATTTCAGGAATCCCCTTTCATGGCCCGTTAGGTGCAGCACGTGTTGGTTATATCGATGGTCAGTTCGTGCTAAATCCTGCGGTCTCGAAGATGCCCTCCTCGAAGCTCGACTTGGTGGTGGCTGGCACTGAGGCTGCTGTGCTTATGGTTGAATCGGAGGCGCATGAGCTTTCCGAAGAAGTGATGCTCGGTGCGGTGGTCTTTGGACACGATCAAATGCAAACCGTGATCAATGCGATTCACGAGTTAGTTGAGGCCGGTGGCAAAGCCGAATGGGAATGGCAGGCTGCACCGCGCAATGAGGCTTTGATAGAAAAGATTAATCAACTGGCTGAAGCCGACATGCGCGCGGCTTATCGTGTTCGCGACAAACAAGCGCGTACGGCGCAAGTATCGGCTGTCGAGAAGTCGGTGGCGAAGACACTTGCCGACGATGCAGCTAGCAAGGGTGAGTCAGCGCCCGACAGCACCGAAGTCGGCAATCTACTCTTTGAACTGCAATCGCGAATTGTTCGTTCACAAATCCTGTCGGGCGAGCCTCGCATTGACGGTCGCGATACGCGAACAGTCCGCCCGATTGCGATCCGAACCGGCGTATTGCCGCGTGCGCACGGATCGGCACTGTTTACTCGAGGCGAAACCCAGGCACTTGTGGTGGCAACGCTTGGCACCAATCGCGATGAGCAGGTGATCGATGCGATCAATGGTGAATATCGAGAACGTTTTATGCTTCACTACAATATGCCGCCTTATGCGACGGGTGAGACCGGACGCGTCGGTAGCCCCAAGCGACGCGAAATTGGTCATGGCCGTCTGGCTAAACGGGCGCTTGTGCCCCTGCTGCCTGATGTGGCGAGTTTTGGCTATTCCATTCGCGTTGTCTCGGAGATTACCGAATCTAACGGGTCATCGTCGATGGCTTCGGTTTGTGGCGGATGTCTTGCGATGATGGATGCTGGCGTACCGATTAAGGCACACGTGGCCGGCATCGCCATGGGTTTAATCAAGGAAGGTGCGCGATTTGCAGTCCTCTCCGACATTCTCGGTGATGAGGACCATCTTGGTGATATGGATTTCAAAGTGGCCGGTACCGAGCAAGGTGTCACTGCGCTACAAATGGACATCAAGATCCAGGGCATTACCAAGGAAATCATGCAGGTTGCGCTTGCGCAAGCAAAAGAAGGCCGCTTGCACATCCTGAGCAAAATGCGCGATGCGGTTTCGGGCGCAAAGACCGAGCTTTCTGATTTTGCACCGCGTATGTACAACATGAAGATTAATCCCGAACGTATTCGCGATGTGATTGGCAAGGGCGGTGCAACGATTCGCCAGATCACCGAGGAAACCGGTACCCAGGTCGATATTCAAGATGATGGTTCGATCACGATTGCAGCCGTCGACGCTCAAGCGGCACGGCGGGCACAGCAAATGATCGAAAATCTGACTGCCGAAGTTGAGGTTGGAAAAATTTACGAGGGGCCGGTTCTTCGCATTCTAGATTTCGGTGCAATCGTGCAAGTCATGCCTGGGCGTGATGGCCTTTTGCATGTTTCACAAATTGCACAGGAGCGCGTCAATAACGTTGGCGACTATGTGAAGGAAGGACAAATCGTTCGGGTAAAGGTCATCGAAGCGGACGATAAGGGACGGCTTCGCTTATCGATGAAAGCTGCTGCCGCTGACGATGCTGCACAGAGCGCGCCGCCAAGCGACGTAACGCCCGCCTAAGTCAGGATCGCTTCGTGGCTGCCGCCCTATTGCTGCGTGAAGTTGGCCCGATTGCATGGATGACGTTCTCGAATGTGGAGCGTCATAATGCAGTCAGTTATGAAATGTGGTGCGAAGTTCCTCAAGCCATCGCTCGGTTCGATGCCAACCCCGAGATTCGAGCCATCGTCTTGACGGGTGATGGCGAAAAGGCCTTTGTGTCAGGTGCTGACATTTCAGAGTTTGAGAAGAAGCGTGGGAGCTTGGATGCTTCAACGATTTATAACGAAGCGGTCGATGCTGCCTATGCTGCGGTGCTCGCTGCAAAAAAGCCAACGCTTGCAAGGATTCGAGGGATTTGCATGGGAGGCGGACTTTACCTGGCCGCCTCCTGCGATTTGCGAATTTGTAACGATAAGGCGCGTTTTGCAATGCCCGCGGCGAAGCTAGGTCTGGGCATTCGCTATGAAAGCGTTCGCAGACTGATGGAAGTGCTGCCGTCGGCACATGCAGCCGATATTGTTTTTACCGGTCGAAGCTTTGATGGTCACGAGGCGCTACGCCTTGGATTTGTCAATCGATCAGTCCCTGAGGATGAACTCGACCAGGCAGTGAGTCAATATTTAGAATGGTTGGGCCAGGCTGCACCGCTCACCGTCAAGGCAGCAAAGGCTGCAATGCGAGTATGGTCAGCGGGTGAGTCCTTCGATGATATTGCCGCCGTTCGAGCTATGACCGATGCCTGTTTTGCCAGTGCCGACTACCAGGAAGGACGCAAGGCTTTTGCTGAGAAGCGAAAGCCGCAATTTCGAGGAGCATAATGAATGAAAGCATGGATGCTTGATCCGGTTGCGCAGATCTTGAGTTTGGCCGAGCGAGCGATGCCAGAGCCAGGCCCGCAGCAAGTCCTGATCAGGGTAAAGGCGGCATCATTAAATCGAGGCGAATTTCTTGTCGGCATGGGTATTGGTGGCGCAGGTAGCGCGTCAAAGCCGTCGGGTATGGAAGCCGCAGGTGAGGTGGTGGCCATCGGCGAACAAGTAGCGCAACACGCAAGCTGCCCTATCGCCATCGGCGATCGCATCATGGGGCGTGCGCCCGGTGGTTTTGCTGAGTATGCCCTGCTTGATGCGCAAGACATCTTAGCGATTCCTTCGTCGATGGACTGGATCGACGCAGCCTGTGTGCCTATTGCTTATCTGGTCGCCTATGACATGGTAGTTGCCGGCGGGGAACTACAAAAAGGGCAGAGCTGCCTCATTACCGGAGCAAGTTCGGGTGTTGGTGTGGCCTCGATGCAAATTGCCCAGGTGATTGGTGCACGAGTCATCGGGACATCAAGCTCGCAGCACAAATTAGATCGATTAACGAGCCTTGGTCTTGATGAAGCTTTGCTGAGTCGCGGACCCGACTTTGTTCAGGCGGTACTTGAACTTAGCGGACATAAAGGTGTTGAACTCGCTATCAATAATGTGGGTGGGTCGGTTTTCGAGGCGTGTTTGCAGGCACTCGCCTATCAGGGGCGACTCGCTTTGGTAGGTTTTGTTGATGGCGTTAAACAATCGTCGATTGACTTGGACAGGGTTCATGCCCAGCGCCTGAAGATTTTTGGGGTGAGCAATAAGTTTCGGCGTGCGGATCAGCGGGCGCAAACGGTGAGTGGTTTCGCTAAAGACATGTTGCCCCATTTCCATTCGGGCAAACTCAAACCCGTTATTGAACAGATTTTCGATTTTGAAGATTTACCCAAGGCTCAAAGCGCCATGCAGTCCAATAGCCATCTCGGAAAACTTGTTCTCAAGGTCGCATGCTGAGGTCTATTTGCTCATCGTCGTCGCACGAGCGATGGCAACCCGAGCAGCCTAAATGGTCTCGAGTGACCAAGCTTTTCCATCGGTGAATACCTTGCCGTCTTGTTTTAGCTTGAGCAAATGCGCAAACAGTGAGCGTGCAGCTAACCCATGCAGACTCGTAGCAACATCTTGGTAAGCACCGGGTACGATATCTTCAACCGTAAAGCCGCTTTCACTGGCTTGGTCGGGGTGATCAGTGCAAAGCCGTTTCAGTGATTCAAGAACCTTGCTTTCGCGCAAAAGCCTATGCCTGATGAGTTTGCGAATTTCTTGGGCTGGCTTACCCAAAACATAACCGTGAGCGGGAAGCATGTAATTTAAATGCATATGTTCTAAGCGCTCGAGCGATGCGATGTATGCAAACATGTCGCCATCGGGGGATTGA
>Ga0255182_1001886_pt1 | contig 10138 bp, 5 predicted proteins | sample Atl_UVDOM_RepA_8_FD_188420 | JGI IMG/M metagenome (GOLD analysis project Ga0255182, IMG submission 188420) | Freshwater microbial communities from Altamaha River, Georgia, United States - Atl_UVDOM_RepA_8d | ecosystem: Environmental > Aquatic > Freshwater > River | place: USA: Georgia | collected... | reverse complement strand
GCGTGGAGGCGCGTTACCCGCGAGCCGCCACGCTTGCCGCCGGCCATACTCGTCAATGCGCTCCGGGGGCCAATAGGGCGGGGGCATGCGGCCAATCAAATCCTCCGCGCGAAAGCCCACCATCTCGCAAAAGGCCGGGTTGACGTAGGTGATGCGCCCCTCCAAATCCCGCGCCCGCAACCCCGTGACCAAGGACGACTCCATGGCGCGGAAAAACGCCAGAGCATCGGCCAACTCCATCTCCACCTGTTGGCGCCGGCGCATGTCGCGCGCGAGCAAGGCCAGCACACTCACCAGCGCCAAGCCCATGGCAATGACCAAGGCGGTGAGCACGTTGGGGAACCAGGTGGTCGCGCCGCGCCACTGGGTCAGGCGCAAGAGCAAGGGGTTGCCCGGCAACTCCAACACCTGTTGGGCCACCAAGGTGTGCGGGCCACGCTGGGTTTGTCCCATGACAGCCAACCGCGCCCCATCGGCCTCGACAAAGGAGACCTCCCGCAAGCGCAGCAAGGTCTCTGGCACGTGGGCGGCGAGCAAATCGGGCAAGCCATAGCTCACCACGGTAAAGCCTTGAAGTACCCCCTCGTGCAAAACGGGGAGACACAGGCTCATGACCTCGCGCCCGGTTGCGCCCACCAAGGGCATGAAGGTGCTGGGGCTGTAGCCAGGACCGCTTTGGCGCAACGCCACGTCGCAGGCCTGCGCCGCCTCCGACTCCCGCGGGCCTAAGGGTTGCGCCGAGCTGGCGGTGGAGAGAAACGGTGACGTCACGCTCGCGCGCAGGCGCAAGTTGGCATCGCGCGCTTCCAGGCGCAACCAATCACGGTGAAGCTTGAGCGATGCTTCGGCCAGCGCGCGCCACTGGGGGCTGCCAGCGGGGGCGCGCTGCAACGCTTGGATGTCCTGCACATTGCGGTTGAGGGCCGAGCGCAAACTCACCAGCGAGCCGGCGGCGTCGCGCTCCAATCGGGCTTGGGCTTGACCTTCCTCGTACAAGCCGGAGAGCCAGACCAAGAGGCCAAAGAGCGCCAACACCAAGCCCAGCAAGGCGCCCCACAGCCACTGGCGTTGGTGCAAGGCGCGCTGGGGCATCAGTCAACCTTGGTGACCTGGGGGTTGGCCCAGCTGCCTTCGATGCGAAACTCCGAAGTGCCGGCCTTGGCCAGAGGTTTGCTCAGCACCAGTTGGGCGAGGAAGCTGGTGAGCCCAATGACCGGGTTAATGGTGGCCATGTAGAGCGAGGCGTTGCCCGCGTTGAGATCGGGCACCACCACCACTTTGAGAGACTGCGTCTCGCGCGCGATATCGGCTTGCCCCTCAATCAGCGCCGCGGCCGTCACCCCCTTCATCTGCAAGTTGTTGGTGTAGACCACGCCTTGCTCGATGCGCGCGTCACCGCGAAAGAAATCAAACGCGAAGCCTTCGCGAAAGACATCACTGAAATCCAGCGAGAGGCGCCGCGGCAAGGCCTGCAAATTCAAAATGCCCAGCAGGCGGCCCGCGCCGGGTTCGGTCTTGAGGAACTGACCTTTCTCCACACTCACATGCAATCGTCCGCCCAAGCTCGGGTAATCCAGACTGGCGGGCGAACCCAGCCAATTGAGCTGGCCCTCAATGCGCCCACTGCCGCGTCGCACGGTGTCGGGCGTGCCCAAGCGGGCGAGCAGCTCACCGGCATCTTTGATGTCGAGGTTGAAGTCGAGCTGGGTGCGGCGACGCCCGCCGGGCTCGAGCAACCACTGCCCTTTACCCACAAAACTGGCTTCGGGAACCGTGAGGTTGAGTTTGTTGAGCACCCACTCCCGCGCCTGGGGCGTTCGGCCCGGACGGTTGACAGCCTCAATCTCCAAACGCCCGAGCTTTTTGTCACGCAGGGTGAGGTCCTGCACCACGATGTCGAGGGAAGGCAAGCTCTCTTTGGGCGAAGCGAGGATTTGATCCATGTCCGTGACCACACTCGGCGGCAGCACCAGATGGCTCAGACGGGCTTGCACTTGCGCAGGGGTATTGCCACTGGCGGGGCGCAAGTCGACCGAACCATTGACTTGCTCGGCCTTGACCAACAAACGCCACCAATCGCCCTGACGCGCGCCATTCACGCTCACGCGCTGGAGCAAGCGGTCCGCCCAGCGCAGCTCATCGACTTGCAAATTCAGTTGCGTGGGCAAATACGCCGTGGCGTCGCCCGCCGCCGCTTGCGCGCGCGCCGCAGCCCCGCGCGCCTGGATGGGATTGGAAACCGGTGCACCCGCCCACTCGTCCAGCACCGCGCTCCAGGCGTCCAAATCCAGACTCGGGTTTTGCACTTGCAGCGTCACGCCGCTGTTGGGCAAGGTCGGGCTCGCGACCGACCCCAGCGCAATGGCACCGGCGAGCACTTGGGCCTGCGGCGTCCCGAGATCGCGCTGATAGACGATCTGGAGTTGTCGGCCTAGGCTCACGCGCAACTGGTCTTGCGGCGCCCGGCCGCGATTGGCCGGGGTCTCCCGCGCCACCTGCGTCTCGATCCGCAGGGGCAGGGTGGCGGCGGCGGCTTTATTGGCCGGCGCGGGCAAGTTCAGGCCCAGGCCCCGCAAATCCGATTGGATCACCAACTCGGGCTCGCCTCGGCGCAAGGCCAGGTTGGCTTGGTAATCCGCCCGGCCCAAGGCGCGTTGCGCCACGCGCGTCACAAAGCCGAGTTCACGCGCCTGACGCAAGCCCTCCGCCGTGAACCCGCCTTTGATGCGCAAGTTGTTATCCGCACTCTCCGCGCCAGCGGCATCGAAGCGCAATCCCCCTTGAATTTCGGCATCGCCCCCGAGCATGCGAACCTTCATGCCCTGCGCTTGAAAACCGTTTTGGGTGATGTGGAGTTGGCCGCGCAGGCGGCTCATCCAAGGGGTGCCCGGCACCGCCTGGAGTTCATTGTCCGCAAACAGCACGCGCGCCTTGACATCGGTTCGCTGCGGTTTGTCTACCGGAATGCGCAGGCCCAAGCGGTACTCCGCCGCACCGCTGCCTTGGGCGCGCTCGAGTTGTCGCCCCAAGACCTCGTTGAGCGCGCCGCGCCCGAGGGTTTGCAGGAGCTCGGCCAAAGGCCCTTTGCCGTCGCCTTGAACCGTCACTTCCGGCTGGCGCAAATCGGGCACACTCGCCTCAATGCGTGTCCAACGCAGGTTGGGCGCCCCCTCTAGCCGGGCTGTGCCTTTGAAAGAAAGCCCACGCTGGCGAAAGCTCAACTCGCCCTCAATGCCTTCGAGCGCCGGCCAGGCGTTCGCGCGCGGCTGACCCGGCACATACAGGTAGCGGCCCGCGGTGATTTGCGCGCTGATGGCGAACTCTTGGTCCTTGGCCGGACTGAACAACCGCTCGTCGAGCGGCCCTTTGATGCGCACCTTCCCCTTGCGCAATTGCCCCTGGGTGACGGACTGCTCCACATAACTCAGCGCTTCGGGGGAGAGCGCCTCCGGCAAATAGCGCACCACCCGCTCCGCGCGCGCCCGCTCAAGATTGGCCGTAAGGTCGAGCCAGCCCAAGCCCTCCCCAGGTCGCCATTGACCGCTGAAGTCGCCCGCCAAATCGGCGTTGGCGATCCGCCCTTGACTCAAAGTGAGCTGCGCATTGGCAGCGCCCGTTTGCCACTGGAGTTGGGCACTGGCTTGGTCGAGCGCAATCTCCAAATGCTTGAGGCCGGCGTGCAGGGTCAGGCTGCCTTGCTGCCAGTTGACTTTCGCCTTGCCGCCCTCTTGGTTCATGTCAAAGTCAGCGCTGACCCCTTGCACCCCGGGCAGGCGCGACCAAGGCGCGGGGGCCTGGGCGAGTTGACGCCAATGGAGGCCGCGCACGCGCCCCTTGGCCGCATACCGCCAGGGCGCGCCGTCTTGCCACTCCAGCGTGAGGCCCAGCAACTCGCCTTTGGGCTCGCCACCGGCCAACACCGTATGCCAAGGTGCGGGTAAGGGCAAGCGGCGCAGCACCTGGGCCAGTGCCTCCAAGTCCAGGGCTTCGGCGGTGAGGCTGCCCTGCTGAAAATTCTCACCCACCACGCGCAAGCGCCAATTGCCGCCGGGCCAACGCTCGCCCTCTTGGGTTTCAAACACCAAACGCTGGCCCTGCACTTCCAACGCCCCATCGGCTCGGCGCAGGCCCACACGCCCCTGCAAGTGCTTGAGGGCAAGCGTGGGTAGGCGCTGGCCCAACTGGGCGTGCACGTCCACCATGGACATGTCGAGCATGAGGTTGCGCGCCTCCCCCTGAACCACATCGAGCCAGGCGCGCAAAGCGCCTTGCCCCTTTTGGAGCCCGAGGTTCTCGTTCAAGGGCACCCATGCACCCAAGGCCGCGAGGTCCACCCGCGCCCAATCGACATAGGCCTCGCCACTCCAGGTGCGCCAATCGGCAGGGCGGTTCCCCGGCGATTGCTGAAACTGCCCGCGCAGGGAGAGTCGTTGGCCCACCGTCTGCTCAGGCGTGGCATCGATGCGCCATTCATGGCGGTGGAGCACATTGCGCACGACGGCGTCGACCTCGGTCAGGCGCAAGGTGGGGCCGGTCTCGCCGTGTCGCAACGCATCGCGCCACTGCACCGTGCCGCCACGCACCACGACCTCTAACTGCGAGAACAACCAATCGGCGAACACCCCTTCTTGGGTCTCCCGCCCCATGGGCAGGCCAGCCATCCAAAGTTCGCCATCGCCATCGCGCTCGATGTCGAGGCTCGGGTTTTCGATCAGCACCTGCTGCAATGACCCCCGCAGCAGCGACCAGGGTGAGAACGCCACCACCACCCTGGGCAAGCGCAACGCTTCCTCGCCTTGGAGGCTACGGATGGTGAAGTCCTCCACCTCCAGCCAGGGTTGGAGCCAGGTGCCCCCCACGCGCAAGGCTGCGAACTGCACGGGCAAGCCCAGCGCCTTGTAGGCCTGTTCTTGCAACTGCGGGCGGTACTCGTCGATTCGGGGCAAAATCAGACCATGCAAGACCGACCACAGGGCGAACACCGTCAGCCAAACGCCAACCGTCGACCAGAGCAGCCAGCGCAGGCCACGGGCCATGCGCTTGCGCAGCGCAGAAGGCGCGCGCGGAGTCACGATGTCGGATACGCTTGATTCAGTCATGATGGTGTGCACATGAGCGGAATTATCCCCTTGTCGATGCAAGATTTAGCCGCCCACTCGCGATTTGTCCAACGGCTGCGGCGCCGCTACGCCGACGACTTGGCCCTGCTCCCCCCCGGCGTGCCCACCCCTTCTGCCCTGCAAGCGGCTTACGAGGCCTTGCGACCCCGCCACGACGAAGCCGCCGCCCTGCGCATTTTGCGCCAGTTGGTCATGGCGCGCTTGGCCCAACTCGACTGCCAGCGTCAAGCCTCGCTGGCCGAAATCACCCAGGCGGTAACCGATCTGGCCGAATTTGCCCTGGAAACGGCCCTTCGCATCGCCCAAGACGAACTCGACCTCTGGCATGGCCCCCCCCGCGCCCCCGATGGCTCGCGCGCCGTGCTCTGGGTCATTGGCATGGGCAAGCTCGGCGCTCGCGAACTCAATGTCTCGAGTGATATTGACCTCATCTACGTCTATAACGCCGACGGTGAAACCGACGGCAACGAGCAAGGCGCACGGCGCATCAGCAACCACGACTATTTCACCAAAGTGGTCAAACGCCTCTTTGCCTTGGTGGGCGAGACCACCGAACACGGCTTTGTCTTCCGTGTCGACCTCGCATTGCGCCCCAACGGCAATTCCGGCCCCAGTGTGGTCTCCCTGGATGCCTTGGAGGAATATTTTTTGGTTCAGGGCCGCGAGTGGGAGCGTTTTGCCTGGCTCAAGAGCCGCGTGGTCGCCCCTGCTTCGGGCAAGAGCGCCGCCCTGGCCCTGCGCGATACCATCATTCCCTTCGTTTACCGGCGCTACCTGGACTATGGGGTGTTTGAGGCCCTGCGTGGCCTGCACCAACAAATCCGCAACCACTCCGCCAAGCGCAGCGCGGGTCGCCCCGAACGCGCCAATGACGTCAAGCTCTCGCGCGGGGGGATTCGCGAAATCGAATTCATCGTGCAGCTGCTCCAGGTCGTTCGGGGCGGTCAATTTCCGGAACTGCGCACCCGCCCAACGTTGAGCGCGCTCCAACGCATCACCCAGGCCCGCCTGATGGATGCCCCCACCGCCCAGGCCTTGGCCGAGGCCTATGTATTTCTGCGCGAGGTGGAGCATCGCATCCAATACCTCGACGACCAACAAACCCACCTGTTGCCCACCCAGGACGCCGACTTGAACTGGATCGCGCTCACCCTGGGCTTTGGCGACAGCAGTGACTTTCTGGCCCAACTCGACCTGCACCGCGAGCGGGTAGCGCAGGAATTTGACCGCCTGCTGGGCCAAGCCCCGCAAACGGGCAGTGGCGACTGCAAGGGCTGTGGCAACGGTGAACTTGCCGATTGCCCGGACATCGAGAGTTTGCTGCCACACCTCCACCCCGAGGTGCGCGAACGCGTTCGGGACTGGCCTGAATCCCCTCGGGTGCGCGCCTTACGCGAAGAAGGGCGCCTGCGGTTGCTCAAGCTCTTGCAACGCACCCAAAGCTGGATCGATGCCGAACGGGTGGCCCCCGAGGCAGTGCGACGCTGGTGCGACTGGATGGAGCCCTTGCTGCGCCGGGACAGCTATCTGGCCTTGCTGCTGGAGCGGCCCCGCGTGCACGAGCAACTCTTGCGCCTCTTGGGCGCGGCCCGCTGGCCAGCTCGCTACCTGATGCTGCACCCAGGGGTCATTGATGAATTGGCCAGTCAGGCCTTGTTTCAAGAACGTTTTGACGCCACGGCTTTGCGCCAGGAGCTTGAAATGCGCCGTCTTGCCTTGGCCAACACGGGCGAAGACGACGAGGAGAGCCTGCTCAACCTGCTCCGCCGGGCACACCACGCGGAGGTGTTTCGCACGCTGGCGCGTGACGTCGAAGGGGTGTTGAGCGTGGAGGCCGTGGCCGACGACCTCAGCGCCTTGGCCGATGTCATGCTCGCCATCACAAGCCAGTGGTTGTGGGAGCGCCTCCCGCAACGCCATCGCGAAACCCCCCAGCTCGCCATCGTGGGTTACGGCAAGCTCGGCGGCAAGGAGCTGGGCTACGGCAGCGATCTGGACATCGTCTTCGTGTACGAGGACGAACACGAGCGCGCGGGCGAGATATACGCGGCGTTCGTGCGCCGCCTCATCGGTTGGCTCACACTCAAAACCGCCGAGGGTGATTTGTACGAAATCGACACGGCGCTGCGCCCCAACGGAAACTCGGGGCTGCTCGTCACGAGCTTTGCCGCCTTTGCCGACTACCAATCCCAACGCGGGAGTAACACCGCCTGGACTTGGGAGCACCAAGCCATGACGCGCGCACGCTGCTGCTTGGGCGACGCTTCGCTGCAAGCGCGGTTTGAGGCTATCCGACGTGACGTCATCGTCGCGCCGCGCGACCCGGCCGGTTTGCGGGCGGAGATCATGGCCATGCGCGAGAAGTTGCGCGCGGCCCGCCCCGTGCGTGCGGGACAGTTTGACCTCAAGCACAGCGTGGGGGGGATGGTGGATGTGGAGTTTGCCGTGCAATACCTGGTGCTCGCCCACACCGCAGCGCATCCCGAGTTGTTGCCCAATGTGGGCAATATTGCCCTATTGCAGCGCGCCGAAGCCGCAGGACTGCTCCCGCCTGGGGTCGGGCATCACGCGGCAGACGCCTACCGCACCTTGCGCAAACGCCAACACTTGGCGCGCCTAGACGAACAACCCACCCAATGCGACGAGCAGGAGTTGGGCCCTGAGCAGGCGGCGGTACGCGCCCTGTGGCAGGCCGTGTTCGGCGCGGCTTGAGGGTGAGGCTTGAGGGTGGGGCTTAAGGCCCGCGGGCCTTAGCCGGGCTGGCGGATGCGCTTGACCAAGGCCGTGGTGGAGTAGCCGTCCACAAAGGGGATGGCCAGGGCCTCGCCCCCCCAGCTGCGCACCAGGGCCGTTTCGGGCAGCCGCGCCATGTCGTAATCGCCGCCTTTGACAATGAGGTCGGGGCGAATTTGCGCGATCAAGGACTCGGGGGTGTCCTCGTCAAACCAGGTGACCACGCTCACCGAGGCGAGTGCCGCCATCACTACCGCGCGGTCTTGCTCCGTATTCAAGGGCCGATCCGGCCCCTTGCCCAAGCGCCGGGCCGAGGCGTCGGTGTTGAGCCCCACCACCAAATGCGCCCCCAGAGCGCGCGCGCGCGCCAGGTAAGTGACATGGCCACGATGCAACACGTCAAACACCCCATTGGTGAACACCAAGCGGCCCTCGCGGCGCAAGCGTCCCACCACGGGTGCGAGTTCGGCGCGCGGGATGAGTTTTTGAAAAAAATCGGGCGGGTGAAGGGCGAGCGACATGGTGCCCTGATTCTAGGGCGCGCGCGACGGGCTCGGTTAACCCGCGGCCCTCAAGCCGCTTCGTTTTGCTCGCGCCAGCGGCGAATTTCGGGGGCGATTTGATCGAGGGTGTGCAGCACCACCACACCGGCGATCTCCCGCCGCTGCAAAATCGGGCAACGCCCGCCGGCCCACAGCTCCACCTCGCGCGGCAAAGCCTTGCGCAGTTCGGCCAGGCCGTCGAGCACGTGGTTGGGGTTCATGCTCACGCTAAAGCTCAACGCCACCGCGTTCACATGATGCGCCTGCGCCGCTTGCACGATGTCCCGCAGGGGCGTTTGGGTGCCCAAGGAGATGCAGCGCGCACCCTGCAAGGCCATCATGCTCTCGGCCATGAGCAGGCCCATGCCGTGGGGCTCTTGTGGGAAGGTGGTGAGCAAGACTGAGGGCTTAGCCCCGGGTTTGGCTTCAAGGGTGCTTACCGCGTGGCGCAGAAGGCCCGAGACGCATTCGGTGTAGAGGTGCTCCTCGTAAATTTCGAGTTCACCCCGCATCCAAGCATCCCCCACCATGCCGGTGAGGGGGGCGACCACCTCGGTCACAAAACTTTTGAGGCCTTTGTGCGCCAGGGCCTGGGCGAGTTGGCTGCGCAAACCCTCGGCATCGCTGCTGGTGATGAGCTGCATGAAGGCTTGCATGTCCTCATGCGCTTCCGGTGCGTGCATGGGCACGGACTGGGGCGCCGCGTAGAGGCCTTGGGCCAGGCGTTGCAACTCCTCCGTGGGCAATGCCACGATGCGCCCAGGCCGGTGGCCCTGATCCATCAAGCGCTTGATGATGCGCAACTTCTCAACTTGATCCAGCGTGTAGGTGCGCTCACCAAAGCCATCGCGACCGGGCTGCGGAAAGCCATAGCGGCGCTCCCACACCCGAAGCGTGTCTTTCCCCAAGCCGGTATCACGCTCGACGGCGGCAATCGACAACAACACGGGCTCGGCGTCAGAACGGAAGTTCACAGCGGAAATACACCACAGTTAAAAAGAAGAATTTAGTTTGTCCTAGACAAAAAGTTTGTCTTCGGTCATCATCCCGCATTATGGCGAACAAATCAAGTGCTTTTTATCCCGTATTTCTGACTAGGACAATTGTCCGCGCCCTCACGGCACGTTGGACATGGCCCCTGGCCGTCGTGGCCGCGGGGGTTTTCACCGGTGTGCCCAGCGCACAAGCCGCAGGGCCGCAAGCCGCAGCCGCCGCGAATTGCCCCACCGTTTTGCAACACACCGTGGCACGCCTTCAAGACGAAAAGCCCCAGTCCCTGTGCCAGTACGCTGGACAGGTGGTGGTGGTGGTCAACACCGCGAGTTACTGCGGCTTCACGGGCCAATACAAGGGCTTGGAGGCCCTCTACAACCGTTACAAAGACCAAGGCTTGGTCGTGCTGGGCTTTCCCAGCCACGACTTCTCCCAGGAGCCGGGCAACAACACCCAGATAGCCGAGTTTTGCGAGAACACCTTTGGGGTGAAGTTCCCCATGTTTGTGAAATCCTCGGTACGCGGCAGCGATGCCCTCCCGCTGTTCCAACAGCTGGCGCAACGCACGCAAACCCCCCCGCGCTGGAATTTCTACAAGTACATCATCAGCCGCGATGGTCAGACCGTGCGCGCCTTCAATTCGATGACGGCGCCGGACGACAAATCGTTCCGCCAAGAGGTGGAGCGCCAGCTCGCCGCACGTGAAGGGCGCTCATGACGCGTCGCGTAGCGATTGTGGGTGCCGGTATC
>Ga0255182_1001885_pt1 | contig 10138 bp, 23 predicted proteins | sample Atl_UVDOM_RepA_8_FD_188420 | JGI IMG/M metagenome (GOLD analysis project Ga0255182, IMG submission 188420) | Freshwater microbial communities from Altamaha River, Georgia, United States - Atl_UVDOM_RepA_8d | ecosystem: Environmental > Aquatic > Freshwater > River | place: USA: Georgia... | reverse complement strand
TCAGTCGTAATCTTATCTATTAACTCATTAATATCATATTCTGGCGCTGGTTGTTCATCAGCAACACTACAAGCACCGCCCATCCAATCTTTATCCCCACATTTTAAACATCTTTCACCGCATCTATCCCATTTGTGTTGATATGTCTGCGCTGGTTGTTCTAGTGCTTCTTTGCAAGCGTTGATTGCAGGAATTAACTTTGTTGGAGTATCAAGTTTTAATATTGACTTTGGCACTCCCAACTTTGCTAACCCTTCAAAAAACTCATTTAATGATTTGTCAGCAGTTTCCAACGCTTCAATCGCCATCTTTAAAGCGTTCGCTGTAGAAACAGCTCCTGTTCTATCTTTATTCATCTTAGCACTCTCCTTTGCCTTAACTTTTGATACGACCTTGCATGCTTGTCACTCCTGCGAATCATACGCATCCTTGCTTTAAAGCTGAATATCTTTCTTGGAATTTTATAATATGTATAGAGTATCAAAATAAAGCATTATCCCAATCAGGATGGTCTTTTGGTAACTGTGGTGTTTGAGGAGGATAAGGCAAAGCTCCCTCGGCAGGGTACGACACGAACCTTACCACTTCGCCTTCCTCGTCATAAAACGCCCACTTAAACATCATCGTATTCATTTATCCTAAATGCGTTAATTGCCCAAACACAGAATATGATACCAATAAACATCCCCAATAGGAAGCTAAAACTATAACAAAGTACATAACTAATCAATTCTTGCAAAGTTTCCATATATTTCTTTCCTCATTTTTTTTGAAAAATCAATTGCATCGTCAATTTCTTTAAAATACTTATTTACAACAGTTGTTCCATTTTTATACATAACTACTCTCCATAGCTTACTTGTTGTATGAAGAGATATATTTTTATGTCCAGACTTATTTCTTTTGCTTACTTTTGTATTATGTCTGTTTTGAGTTCTAGTTGCTTCTCTTAAATTACAAATTCTATTATCTGATTTATTTCCATTAATATGGTCAATTTCTTTTTCAGGCATAAATCCATACATATATAGCCATGCCAATCTATGTAAATAATACTTTTTATACTGAATAGAAATTTGCATATACCCGTTTTTTCCTACATACTTAGGAATCCGACCATTTTTTCTTACGAAAATACCAGTATCGGGGTTATATGTAATAATAGACTTTAAATATTCTTGAGTAATCATAGTGTGTCCTTATTCGACTGTGAGTGAGTATGTCGGCTATCAGGTGGAATAAGCACCATCAACTTGCGTGGACTCCTCCAACCGACAATATAATGCTAACATAATTTACATAAAAAGTCAATATTACCACTCCAAAAATTCAGGAACTTGTGTATCTAACTCATGTGGATGTTTGCACCCAGTACATCTTTTATCTAGGTGCTTTTTATCATAGTGACATTCTCGTGTAAACACAAACTCCCATCTAACGCCTTTGCTTTCCACAAAGTCATGCTTGCATCTATCAGAAGATATATCACTATGACAACTGTATTTCATAAGTCCTCAATGCTAATTAATAGTGATGTAGGAAATTCCATATTATCGTCAGGCATGTAACTATTTCCAACCAGGTCATATGGCGTTTCTCTGCGATTGATGTAATTTTGCGGGTGCAATAAATACTTTGTTCCCATATCTTCTTTAACAACTTCAATACGTTCATATAATTCTGCCAATTTTTGTGGATCTGCTGTCAACATGATGCTCTCCTAAAAAATTGGGTACTTTTAAGGTTACATAGATGTGACGAGCATCTATCTTAATTTCCCCACTCTAACTGTCGTGTAAAAAAGTTAGAAAAAATGTATATACAAAGTATATACGCTTACTAGAAAGGAATATCTTCCTCTAGTTCATCTGCAGTCTGTGGCTGATAGCCATTAGACTTAGCATTCTCTTGTGCAGGTCTTACATATGTATCTGCACTCACAACAATACGCACTGTGTCGTTATAGTTCCAACCAGCGATTGATACTTTACCGCCTGTTGCAACGATAGCGTCAATAGTAGCATCGTCTAGTTGCACATTGCTACGATAGTCAGGCGCTTTCTCAGACTTCTTTTCCTTTACCTTATTTAAGAATCCTGAGTTGTAATATATTTTGTCAGCCATTATTTCTTCTCCTTAAATGCTTTCAGTGTACTACGAGTTTTAGAATCAAGCAAAGCCCAAATAGCAACTTTCTCATCATTGTCTAATGTTTCCATGTTACTGCAGGCTGTAGCTACATCACCTGATTTAACAAGATCAGTAACATCTTCAGCAAACTGTGCAATTAGCTCTTTTTCAGCAGCATTAAAATTATCTAATGCGCCAGCAGTAGGTGTGATTGATTGTGTGGGTGCATGAACATTTTTTTGCTGATATATAGCGTTAGCTACCTCATCTGCTGATGCAAACTCAGTACCTCCTAATCCTAAACAAGCTAAAGCACGACCAATAGCTGATGTTTCAGCATTCTCTACATAGCTAGTACGATTGATTTGGCTTGCGGATCTAAGTTCATGCCCATGCCCTGTAGCTACAATCTTGCTATCAGGATTAATGATTTGAGCTTTCATCAATACTTGCTCATCATCTATTTTCACAACTTCGGTCATAATTGACCATCCCTTATAAACAACAGACTCACGAAACTCTTGCACACGCTTGGCAACGGTCTTGTATTCCTTGCCATGTATGTTTACAAAACCTTCTTTGCTCATTCTATGCTCTCCATTCTATCTCTTAATACTAATTTAAGCGTTTCTTCCATCTCAAGCGCTTTAATAATTTTAGACACATCAACTGTTTTGTTTACCCACATACCATCTTCGTGTACTGGCAAACTTGCTGTTGCGTTTGATATATCAATATCAATGTATTCTGTTTCAATGTCGCCTAAATATACAGATGTTACATCTAAATCGTATTCTGTGATCAATTCAAGGCCATTTACATTTAAAATCGTTATCATAATATTACTCCTAAAAATAATCCTACTACAAAACAGACAAAGCAATACATAGCCACATCACTCCGCTTTATCATCTTTCTGTGTCTGGGCGGACAATACATCTTTATCTCCTTTTATCATCCAAGTGCGCTTTCCAATCTTAATTGCTTCTAATTTTCCAACAGTACATAGATGTCTAATCCACTGCTCTGACTTGCCTGTTAGCTTTGCTACTTCTGATACTGACATTATATTCATTCGTCTTGCTCCAGTTTAATTTTGCCTAATAATGCACCACCAGCATCTTTGTCATGGTATATCCTATATTCTATTTGCCCATTTGTGCTAGTTCTATACACATACAAATACTGTGGTTCTTTAGGTTGTGGCTTGATGCGGTATTCAAGATTTGTTGAATCCCAATTAGGACTAGTTACTGTTTGCCATATGCCAAAAGGTTCAGCCATATAACACCATTCAATCTCAGCACCATTTGCCCACGCAATAATTTCTTTTGCCCATTTATGTGGTTTCATATTTACTCCCACTTAAAAATTCTAGCTGCAATCTCAGCTACCACTAATACTGATAATAAAAATATCAGACCACCAATCAAAATCAATGCGTTCTCAATCATTATAGATTTTCCTCAACATAGCGTTCCATTTCAGATGTAATCATTTTGCCTAGTGACTTAGCATATGTAAGCAACTGTTCTTCAGTTCCCATGTAGTATGCTACAGCAATACCTTTGATAACAGCGTTCATAGCTTCAAGGTCGTATGTGTAGCCAAAGTCAATGTAATCACCTGGCTCAATCTCGTCAAATAACTCTAACATACCTTCATGGATGCGTTCTTCTAGCTCGTCATCATCCATAGGGGCTACTTCATGTGGGTTATTGTGGTAGTACTCGTAGTAATCGCTCATAACTCTCTCCTAGTTATTCGACTGCTTGATTGCTGTCGATGTGTTCATTATAGCGATAACGAAATGTATGTCAACATTTATTTGCAATTATTTTTAAAGTGTTGTAAATTAGCAACTGAGGCTAGCTCGACGGAGCGAAAAGGAAGGTATCCCACCTCTCTCCACACTTCCCTGCCTCACCTATTGACTTTTGGAGAGATTTGTGCTAGACTTGCAATTAATATCTTGGAAGATATTTAACTTAGTATGGCTTCACATGCACTCTGGCGGTTACTAAGACCGTTCTTCCAACTTCCCTTAAAAAAGGATGAGAGTGCAGGTGAGGCCATTTTTTTTGGAGTAAAAAATGTCCTATGGATTTGTTTATATATTAAATAATCAAGTTATGCCACATATCTATAAAATTGGCTATACAGATAAATCTCCCCTTCAAAGATGCGATGAGCTTTCATCAAAAACATCAGTTCCTGTACCATATGAAGTTATTTGTTATTGTGAATTATGGAATGCTTTTGAACTAGAACAATCATTGCATAAAAGATTTGAGTCAAACAGAATAAATGACAATAGGGAATTTTTTAGATTAACTTATAAAGATATTTTTGACATACATAATATTATGAAAGAGGAGTCTACAAATTTTACTTGTTGCCAAGAGTTAGACATAATCCTTGACTTATATTTAAAACAAGGAGATAAAAATGGAATGGTTTAGACATGACTCAAATGCTAATCTTGATGAAAAATTACAGCATGTACTGCTAGATTATGGTTTAGAAGGCTACGGTTTATATTGGTATTGTATAGAATTAATTGTTGGGCGTATTTCACAGAACAACTTAACATTTGAATTAAAGCATGACGCCCAAATCATAGCCAAAAACACAGGATCTACACCACAAAAAGTAGAGCAAATGATGCACAGATTTGTTGAACTTGGATTATTTGAAGATAATCAAGGAACGATAACTTGCATGAAAGTTGCTAAAAGACTAATTTCAGCAGCAACAAGCAATCCTAGTATTAGAAACTTAATTGCAGAAATCAATAAAAACAGTAATTTACATCAAAAATGCTTAAAAAGTCATGACGGCGTCACGGCACATACAAACATACAGACAAACAATACTATTAAGCAGGATGAGTTTAATAAGTTTTGGGAAATCTATCCTAAGAAATTAAATAAATCTGATGCAGCAAAAGCATGGAAATCTGTGAATGTAGATTTACAAACTATTTTAGATGCTTTACAGTGGCAGAAAGATTTGCCTGATTGGAAGAAAGAAAGCGGTCAATTCGTGCCATACCCTGCAAGTTACTTGCGAGGTAGACGATGGGAAGATGAAAAGCCACAACCAATTAAGAGAGGATTGGTGTTCTGATGATAGTTAGACCTGGAGAGCTTTTACTTAAAGTACAAGATTTGTATCATGATGGTGTTGGTACTGGCAATTCTACTGGATGGGAAAATGTTGATCAGTTTTTAACTATTAGACCAAAACAATTAACAATCATCACAGGCATGCCTTCACATGGTAAATCTGAATGGTTAGACGCTTTATGTGTAAACTTAGCTAGATTACATAAATATCGTGTATGTTTTTTCAGTCCAGAGAACCATCCATTGGAAATGCACTGCCAAAAGATATTATCTAAGATTGCCAAAAAGCCATTTTGGGGCAATAATAAAATGTCTGAAGATGAGATGTGGAAAGCAATGGAAGTTGCTGATAAATACTTTTCGTTTGTTAAAATAGATGAAGAATCATTTACTCCTATTGATATCATCAATCAAGCATTGCCATGGCTTGACCAAAGCATTGCACAGCCTAAAGCGTTGGTGATTGACCCATGGAATGAAATGGATCACAGAAGGCCATCAGGCTTAAGTGAAACAGAGTATATATCTCAAACATTAACAATACTTCGTAAGGCAGCTAGAGATTATGATGTGCATTTATTTTTAGTAGCACACCCAACAAAGCTACAGCGTCAACAAGATGGCAATTATCCTGTACCAAAGCCTTATGATATCGCAGGATCTGCTCATTTTTTTAACAAAACAGATAATGCAGTCAGTATTTGGCGTGATGTACAAAATGCGCCAGAGCGAACAGAAGTCCACATACAAAAGGTTAGATTTAATTCAAATGGACATCCAGGCATGGCTGAGTTATATTATGATTACAAGCGATGCAATTATGTTACAAAAGAAAAGTTTTACAGCACATTGTAGGAGAGAGAAATGACAGAAAAAGATTACATAAATTTTTCTGCAAATGTAATTAAGTGGATTCGTGATGACATAGATATTGATGCAGACACAGAGCAGTTAATTAAAAATGCAGTTATTTTTGAACTTCGCCATTGGCGCATACCAAAGAAAAGGGATAAAACTATGGAAGCTGTTGATCAAGATGACGCAAAGCGTGTGATGGCATATGAGCTGTTTAATCAAGGTTTGACCAATTCCGAGGTACAAAAGCAACTTAAGATGTCTGGATTCAGCATTTGGAATTACAGGCGTGATTGGCGCAGTGGCGCTAAAAATATGAAAAAAACTATAGCGTGGTATAAAGAGCAATATCCAAACTTACACGATGCGCTATATCAAGCATTAGCTGATGGTCGTGTTGACGAATCAATTATTAGAAGGAATACATGGTAATGGTACTTGCTGAAATGTATGAAAAGGATACAGATGAGTTTTTAGGTATCATTCTGTGCAACAACAAAGAACAGCTAGATACTTTGATGGAAAAGATTACTTTTAATGTTGATATTGAGCTAGAAGCTGTGAACTATGGATTACAGGTAATTTTGCAATGAAAACCGTAAATCAATTCCTGAAAGAAATGCGAGAAGTATTTGGGCATATTGAGTATCGTGCAGAGAAAGATGGGCAAGTATTCAAGTCTAAAGGCTACAAGCAGATTGATGGGAACTGGGTCAATCCATATGTAGCAAAAAAGATGGAGAGCAAAAATGGCAATAAACCTAGACGCAGATAAACTGTACTACAAGCTAACACAGGCTGGAGATGATTGGGCTGAAAAGCAAGCCGCATACAATGTGCTTGAAGATACTAAAAACGCTGTGCTATCAAAGCTAATGCTAAACTCTAAAGCACCAAGCGTAGCTGCAAAAGAGATTGAAGCTAAAGCGTCAGATGAATACACAGGTCATGTTGAGAAAACGCAAGAAGCTATGAAGGCCGCACTTAAGGCTAAAGTGAACTATGAGGCTATTAAAATCTGGATAGACCTCAAAAGGACTGAGGCTGCTAACGAGCGAGTATTGGCAAAGCTATGATTTACAGAAATAAGAAACTACTAGAAACGCTTAGGGAACTACCTTGCATGAACTGTGGCATGATAGATGGCACTGTATGCGCAGCACACAGGAATCAAGGTAAAGGCATGGGAATGAAGGTCAGCGATGCGTTGGTTGCAGCATTATGTCACAGATGCCATACAGATTTAGACAACGGCAACTCATACTCACGAGATGAGCGCAGAGATTGTTGGAATCAAGCATACATCAAGACAATGCAATATTTAATTGAGAACGAGTATCTTAAACTAAAATGATTAAACTAACTCTACCTTTCCCACTTACTGTAAACCATATGTGGGGACAAGCAGGAAAACGCAAGTATCTCAAGAAGTCAGCGCATGAGTTTAGACAAAAGGTTCAAGAGGCTGTAGTAGAAGCCAAAGCAAAGTTTATAGGTGAGAGAGCTGCAGTATTCGTTGCATTGTATCCGCCAACTAAGCGTAAGTATGATGCTGACAATCGTTTAAAGTGCCTGCTAGATGCGCTAGAGCATACAGGAGTGCTATACAACGATGAGATTGTTGATACGATAGTCGTAGTAAAGCGAGAAGTAGTGCAAGGCGGTATGTGCAAAGTCGTAATAGTTTCTGATGAGTGTAAGCGTGTTAAACAGGAAATATGGGAGGAACTGTAGTGGAAATCGAGCGTGTTAAATATTACCTAGAGTTATGGACTGATTACATGAAGCATGGCAACTCTAACAAGTTAGGCTATAGCAATAAGTCTGTAGGATTCTCAACTGGCGGCATAAACTCATTCGAGGATCTAACTGATGACATGGATGTGCAACAAGTCCTAATTGTAGATAGCGTAATAGACGATTTACCTAAAGATATGAGAGATAGCGTGTATGCAACGCATCTAGGCAACAAAACTAACATGACATTGATGAGCATAGCCTACAATTACCAATCAGCATTAGCAGAATTAGCAACAAGACTAGATAGAAAGCACCTGATATGAAGAAATTTCTTGACTTTTGCATTTACCTGTGGTATATTCTCGAACCATGACGGGATAGTTGCGTCTAACGATTTCGTGTCACCTCCTTTAGCCCCTTAAATGGGGCATTTTTTTGTCATAAGGATAATAACATGCCATATACAGCCGCTCAGAACCGCTTGTTCTACGCCGCAGCCAACAATGAGGCTATTGCTAAAGAGCATGGATTGACTATGACTAAAGCTAAAGAGCTAGCAGAGGAAGGCGTAAAGAAGTCGAATAGCAAAGACAAACGCAAGATGCTCGCTCACGCATTAATGAACAAATAACTATTATGGAGCATAAGACCACTCTTATGAACATATATGTCAGAAGCTACAAAAAACAAGTCATTGAAAAATAACAGTAATGTCGGGATTTCATATGCCGATAAAAGACGTGCAGAACGCAAGGAAGCATTAAGAGAGTTTTTACAAGGTCAAAAGTACATAGAGGCTATACATGCCACACTAGATAATCCGCTAACAAGCGATGAATTAGGTGTTGCTAAGTTCAAGACAGAAACTAGGCTAAAACTTTTGGCTAAGGTATTACCAGATTTGAAGGCTGTAGAGGTCAGTGCTGATGATGAAACATTAAGTGCTGTATATGGCTGGCTAGATAGTGATGAACAAGATACCGATCCTGTATAGGCCACGGACGGCATTTAAACCACTACATACTAGCGACAAGAGATGGAGCGTTGTAGTAGCCCACCGTAGGGCTGGCAAGACAGTCGCCTGTGTAAATCACTTAATCAGAGAAGCATTAAGGACTAAAAGGCAAGATTTTAGGGCAGCCTATATCGCTCCATTCTATAAACAAGCTAAATCAGTAGCGTGGGATTATTTTAAATACTTCACTAAACCAATTAAGGGTGCTACCGTAAATGAGTCTGAGCTTAGGATTGATTTCGCTAATGGTTCACGCATACAACTCTTTGGGGCAGATAATGCTGATAGCTTGCGTGGTCTGTTCTTCGATTATTTGGTAGCAGACGAGTACGGTGATTGGAAGCCTAGCGTATGGAATTACATCATACGACCAGCATTAGCTGATAGACAGGGCAAAGCAATCATTATTGGTACGCCTAAAGGTCGTAACCAGTTCTATGAAACCTATAAGCGGGCTACAGAGTCTGAGGATTGGTTAGCATTAAAGATAGTAGCTGAAGAATCAGGCATATTGCCACAGTCTGAGATGGATTCTCTAAAAGCTGAGATGACAGAGGACGCATGGCGGCAAGAGATGGATTGTGACTTTGATGCAGCTATCCCTGGTGCAATATGGGGCCGTGAGCTATATCAAGCCGAACAAGACGGAAGGATAACCAAAGTTGATTATGACCATGTTATTCCTGTGCATACTGCATGGGACTTGGGCTATTCTGACGATACAGCTATTTGGTTCTACCAAGTCATACAAGGCGAAGTACATATTATTGATTATTACGCTGGCTCTGGTAAATCTATTGAGCATTATGCAGCTTTGGTTCTATCAAAAGGATATAAGTACGCAACCCATCATCTCCCCCATGATGCAAGAGCAAAAACCCTTGCTTCGGGAGGACGATCAATCATCGAGCAACTTGCTGTTCATTTAGATTGGAAGCATTTAGCTATAACACCTAACTTGTCTATGCAAGATGGCATTCAAGCAGCTCGATTGATGTTCCCTCGCATATGGATTGATAAAGAGCGCTGTGAAGAAGGATTGGAAGCGCTTAAACAGTATCAGCGTGAGTGGGATGATGATAAGAAGCAATTTAAGGATAAGCCTAGACACGACTGGACATCTCACGCATCTGACGCTTTCCGCTACTTAGCTGTATGTTGGAAAGAAGAAATCAAGCAAGAGATGGAAGATAAGCCAATTAAGGGTATTACTGTTGGCGACAATGAAGTAACACTAGACGAGTTATGGCAAACAACAAGAACTAAATCA
>Ga0255182_1001882_pt1 | contig 10163 bp, 12 predicted proteins | sample Atl_UVDOM_RepA_8_FD_188420 | JGI IMG/M metagenome (GOLD analysis project Ga0255182, IMG submission 188420) | Freshwater microbial communities from Altamaha River, Georgia, United States - Atl_UVDOM_RepA_8d | ecosystem: Environmental > Aquatic > Freshwater > River | place: USA: Georgia... | reverse complement strand
CTTCCTGGTCGATTCGCTGGGCAAGCAGGTTTTCCCGAAGCACATCCGCATCCACGAAGACCCTTTCCTGGAGCGTGGCAAGGGCAGTTCGCCGTTCGACGACGAAGGTGTGCGCTCGGCCCCGCGCGATGTGGTGGCCGACGGTAAGGTGGAGGGTTACTTCCTGTCGAGCTACTCGGCCCGCAAGCTGGGCATGCGCACCACGGGCAATGCTGGTGGCTCGCACAACCTGACGTTCACTTCCAGCCTGACGCGACCGGGGGACGACCTGGACGAAATGCTGCGCAAACTGGGCACCGGCCTTTTCGTCATCGAGCTCATGGGCCAGGGCGTGAACTACGTGACCGGCGACTATTCGCGCGGTGCCAGCGGTTTTTGGGTCGAGAACGGCAAGATCGCCTTCCCGGTGCAGGAAATCACCATCGCCGGCAACCTCAAGGACATGTTCATGGGCATCCAGGCTGTCGGTGCCGACATTTACAACATGGGCGCCAAGAGCATCGGCTCGGTGCTGATCAACAAGATGAAAGTCGCCGGGAGCTGAAGCGAAAGCCTCACCAACGCAGCCTGGAGGCAGGGCGCACGCCGGGCGACGATGTGTGACGCGCAGCGGCTTCTGAGGAGTCCGGCGTGCGCCCTGCCTCCGGGCGGAACCACGCCGGAACGGTCAATCAGCCCGCCAAAGCCGCCTTCACCGCCGCCGACACCTCACCCATGTCGGCTTTACCGGACAGCCGCGTCTTGACCGCGCCCATCACCTTGCCCATGTCGCCAGGGCCGCTGGCGCCCAACTCGGTCACGATGGCCTTGACCTCGGCGGCCACTTCCTCGGCCGACAGCCGCGCCGGCAGATAAACCTGCAGCACGGCCATCTCGGCCTTTTCCTTGTCGGCCAGGTCCTGACGACCCGCGCCTTCAAAGGCGGCGATCGAATCCTTGCGTTGCTTGATCAGCTTGTCGACGATGGCGATCACGCCGGCGTCGTCCAGCGTGATGCGCTCGTCCACTTCCTTTTGCTTCATGGCCGCCTGCAGCAGGCGGATGGTGCCTAGACGCTCGCTGTCCTTGGCCCGCATGGCGGTCTTCATGTCTTCGGTGATCAGGTCTTTCAGGCTCATGGTCTCGGTCCTGTCAAAAATGGAAAAGGGGAGGGCAGAAACAGAAAAGCCCGCTTGAGCGTCCTCAACAGCGGGCTTGGCTTTCTTCAGGGCAGGGCCCTGACCAGAAGCGGATCAGTACAGCTTCTTGGGCAGCTGCATGCTGCGCACGCGCTTGTAGTGGCGCTTGACGGCCGCGGCCTTCTTGCGCTTGCGCTCGGTCGTTGGCTTCTCGTAGAACTCACGGGCGCGCAGGTCGGTCAGCAGGCCCAGTTTCTCGATGGTGCGCTTGAAGCGGCGCAGGGCAACGTCAAACGGCTCGTTTTCTTTAACACGGATGGTGGTCATTGACTCAAATTTCCAAATTTTTGCCGGTCGCAAATCCAGGGAAGATCGGGCCACTGAACTCCGACACCGGCGGGTTCCCCGTCACAGAACTAGTATTTGGCAGACAGGGGTTTTGCCAGCAAAGATTGCCATTATAGCGTTTTCGCTTCCAGTTTCAGACGGTTTCAGGCCGTCTGGCCCTGCTGCGCCAGCGCTTGTGCGCAGGCGTGTGCGCTGGCCCACGCCCACTGAAAGTTGTAGCCCCCCAGCCAGCCGGTCACGTCCACCACTTCGCCAATGAAATACAGGCCAGGCTGCTTTGATTCCATCGTCTGGGATGACAGGTCGCGCGTGTCCACTCCGCCCAGCGTCACTTCGGCCTTTTTGTAGCCTTCGGTGCCGGTGGGCGTCAGGGGCCAGTTCGACAGTGCCTGGGCCAGCTTGCCCAGGGCCTTGTCGGGCACCTCGGCCGAGCTGCGTTGCAAGGCCGGGTCCTGGCTGACCCAGGCTTCGGCCAGGCGGCTGGGCACCAGCTGGGCCAGCTCGTTGACCAGGAGTTTGCGGGACCTCACTTTGACCTCTTGCAGGCGTTTGGGCAGGTCAAGATCGGGCGCCAGATTCAGCCGGATGGGAGATCCGTCCTGCCAGTAGCTGGAGATCTGCAGCACCGCCGGCCCGGACAGACCACGGTGGGTGAAGAGCAGGTCTTCGTCAAATTGCATGCGGGCTTTTTTCTCGCCCGTCTCGATGCCCACGGGCAGGGCCAGACCCGCCAGCTCCGCGTAGGGCGCCCAGGCCTCGCCATCAAAGGTCAGCGGCACCAGGCCCGGGCGGCGCGGGACCAGCCGCAGGCCGAACTGCGTGGCGATGTCGTAGCCCCAGCCGCTGGCGCCGATCTTGGGGATCGACAGGCCCCCGGTGGCCACCACCAGTGCACGCGTCTGTACCAGGCCGCGGTCGGTGTCGAGTCCATAGAGTCCGTCGTTCCAGCGTACAGCTCGGACGCCACAGGGCTGCCAACGTGTGACGCCGCCGGTCTCGCATTCGGCCAGCAGCATGCGGATGATGTCCTCGGCCGTGTGGTTGCAAAACAGCTGGCCCTTGTGCTTTTCATGAAAGGCGATGCCGTGCTTTTGGACCAGGTCAATGAAGTCCTGCGGGGTGTAGCGCGACAGCGCCGAACGGCAAAAGTGCGGGTTCTGGCCGAGGAAGTGTTTTTGCGGTGCCGAGGGGTCGAGCTGGCGGTTGGTGAAGTTGCAGCGCCCGCCGCCCGAGATGCGGATTTTTTCGGCCACCTTGTCGCTGTGGTCGAGCACCAGCACTTTCAGGCCTCGCTGGCCCGCCACGCCGGCACAAAAAAGGCCGGCTGCGCCGGCACCCACGATCACTGCATCCCATTGGCTCATGCGGGCGAGTGTAAAGGGGCAGGCGTTAGGGAAAGGGTTTTGTCAAGGGTGGCATGCGCATACAATGCGCATGCCAGGAGGGCCGCCCATGCCAGTACTTGAAACCTCACCCAAGAAACCGGTCAATCTTTCACTGAGCGAAGCGCTGGTGCAGGAGTCGCGCCAGTACTGCGGCAACCTGTCCGCCAAGGTCGAGGAGATGCTGCAGGACTATGTGGTCTCGCAACGGCAGGCCCGCCAGCAACACCGCGAGCAGGCGCAGCGGGCAGTGGCCGACTGGAACGCCTTGCACGATGCGGCGGGCTCCTACGCCGACGGGCATTCACCGCTTTGAATCCGAAAGCCACTGCACATGGCGCAATACGACGTTCACCTCAACCCCGGCCCGATGCGCTCGACCGTGCCGATGGTGGTGATGGTGCAGTCCTCACTGTTTGATGGCTACCGGCGCCGAGTGGTGCTCCCGCTGGTGCTGCGCTCGGCCTTGCCGTCGGGCGCCCAGGTGGCCGGCACACGTCTGAATCCGGTCTTCAAGGTCAAAGGGCAGACGCTGGTGCTGCACCCGCTGGACATGGTGTCGGTGGCCATGGACCAGCTCGGACCTTGTGTGGGCAGCCTGGCCGCACAGGGACAGGCCATTGCCGATGCGCTCGATGAGCTGCTGACGCGAAGTTGGGGTTGAGCCGGGGTGCAGGTTCAGGCGGCCCGGCGTTCGGCGTCCTGCTGCGCTGCCCAGGCGCGCGCACCTTGCACCACATCGCCCACCACGATGATGCTTGGGCTTTGCAGGCTTTCACGTTCCATGGTGGCTTGCAACTGCTCCAGCGTGGTCAGCGCCTGCCTCTGCTGCGGCAGGCTGGCGTGCTGCACGATGGCCACTGGGGTGCTGGCCGGCAAGCCTTGCAGCAGGCCGGCCTGGATGGCGGGCAGGCTGCTCACGCCCATGTAGATCACCAGCGTCAGCTTGGCCTGCCGAGCGGTCTGCGACAGCGCCGCCCAGTCCACGCCTGCATCGCCCGGTTTGGCGTGGCCTGTGACGAATACCACCCCGTGCGCATGGTCGCGGTGGGTCAGCGGGGCGCCCAGGCTGCTCACGGCGGCCAGGCCCGAGGTGATGCCATTGATGACGTCCACCTCGATGCCCTCGGCAAGCAGGTGCTCGACCTCTTCGCCGCCACGCCCGAAGATGAAAGGGTCGCCCCCCTTCAGGCGCACCACGGTGTCCCCCTCGCGCACGGCCTGCACCATCAGCTTGTGGATGAAGGCCTGCGGCGTGCTCTGGCAGCCGCCGCGCTTGCCCACCTGCACGATGCGGGCGTGAGGCGCCGCGTGTTCGAGCACGGCGGGGTTGACCAGGTCGTCCACGAACAGCACGGTGGCGGCGGCAATCGCTTTGGCGGCCTTGAGGGTCAGCAGTTCCGGGTCACCGGGGCCAGCACCGACCAGTGTGCAGCGTGGGGCAGGGGCAAAAGACATCGCAGATCAGAAAAAAATCAATGTTCAGAATTTTCTGATCTATCAACCGATGTTCAAAATACAAATTTGAAATATGTTGAATGACGCCTTGGCGCCACAGATGTCAGGCTGGTTCCATGCCGTGCTGGCGCTTGAGGGCGTCGCAGGCGCTCGACTGCCAGAAAGCAAGCAAATCGCGCAGGGCCTGCGGCTGCTGGCAGGTGGCGGCCACCGAGCCCGAAAAAAACGTGATGATCTCGACCGCCTTGGGCAGCCCGCCTACGACGGTGATGCCCTGCACGCCCAGCATTTCGCTGCGCTGCTGAAAGCCCAGTGCCACTTCGCCCTTGGCCACCAGCGAGCCAACTGGCACACCGGGCCTGGCCTGCACGATGCGCGGGGCGATGGTTTCGGCAATGCCCCAGGCTTCGAACTGCCTGGCCAGCTGCACCCCGCTGGGGCCGGTGGAGTAGCCCAGCGTTGGCGCGGCCAGGATGGCGGCCTTGAGGGCTTCTTCGGTCGAAATGTCCGGTACCGGCGCGTCTGCCGGCACGGCCACCGCCACGTCCGAACGCACCAGGTCGGTGCGGCTGCCGGCCCGCACATGGCCGCTGGCAATCAGCTTGTCGATGGCGTTGCTGGCCAGCACCACGCCGTCAAAGGCTTCGCCGGCTTCCACCCGCTTGGCGGCATCCACCCCGCCGACGGATTCCACCGCGACCTGAACACCGGGGTTCTGGCGGGCGTACAGCGCCACGAGGTCGGCCAGCAAGGGCTTGGTGGCCATGGAGGAAATCAGTCGCAAAGTGGTCATGGGGCCAGAATGGTTGAAACAGGAGCCCCGACGCGGGGCGATGCATTGAAATGGGCTTGTGCGGTCAAGCGTCGCGGCAAGTTGCCACAGCAGGTCTGGATTATGGCCAAGCCCCATTCAGGTCACCATGGCCCACTTAAACTCGCTGCTATGCGAATTCTGGGAATCGAGTCGTCCTGCGACGAAACTGGCGTGGCCCTGGTCGAAACGACCGAGGCAGGCTGGCCGCGCCTGCTCGCGCACGCGCTGCACAGCCAGATCGAGATGCACCAGGCCTACGGCGGCGTGGTGCCTGAGCTGGCCAGCCGCGACCATATCCGCCGCGTGCTGCCGCTCACGCGCGAAGTCGTGGCCCGTGCCGGCAAGACCCTGGCCGATGTGGATGTGGTGGCCTACACCCGGGGCCCGGGATTGGCGGGGGCCTTGCTGGTGGGCTCGGGTGTCGCCTGTGCGCTGGCCGCCTCCCTGGGCAAACCGGTCATCGGAATCCACCATCTTGAGGGCCATCTACTGTCCCCCTTTTTGAGCGAAGACCCGCCCGAGTTCCCCTTCATTGCCCTGCTGGTCTCGGGTGGGCATACCCAGCTCATGCGGGTCGATGGCGTGGGCCGCTACGAACTGCTGGGCGAAACCATCGATGACGCGGCTGGTGAGGCTTTTGACAAATCGGCCAAGCTGATGGGTCTGCCGTATCCCGGCGGTCCGGGCCTCTCGCGCCTGGCCGAGCAGGGCAATCCCACGGCCTTCAAGCTGCCTCGCCCCCTTTTGCACAGCGGTGATCTGGATTTTTCGTTTGCCGGCCTCAAGACGGCGGTGCTGACCCAGTGCAAGAAAATCGGCGAGGCTGCACACACCGAGGGTGCATCTGAACGGGCCAATCTGGCCGCTTCCACCCAGGCTGCGATTGTTGACGTGTTGACCAAAAAGGCCATGGCCGCCCTCAGACAGACGGGGATGAAGCGTCTGGTGGTGGCCGGTGGTGTGGGTGCCAACCGCGAGCTGCGTCGCCAGCTCAATACCCTGTGCGAGAAGGCAGGTGTTCGGGTGCACTACCCCGAGCTGCACCTGTGCACCGACAACGGCGCCATGATCGCCATGGCCGCGGCCATGCGCCTGCAGGCCGGCATGCAGACGGCCGAGCCGCGCTACAGCTTTGATGTCAAGCCGCGTTGGCCATTACAGGAATTGGCTGCCTGAAATGGCTGTGGCCGAGTGGGGTGGCGCTACACTGCGCGCCATCTCCATTGCCTGGCCTTAAGGGTCGACTCGTGACATGAACACGCCTTGGCTTTCCCGCCGCAGCGTCCTCGGTGGTTTTCTGTGTGCTCTTCCACTGGGTGCTCACTCCCAATCCAATGCCGGGCCTGCCGTGCGTCTGGCCCTGATCGAGGGGCTGTCCGGCCCGTTTGCGAACACCGGAGAGGCTGTGGTCCGCAACCTGGTCTGGGCCATTGAACGCGTCAATGCCCGAGGCGGTGTTTCTACCCGTGATGGCTTCAGGCGCCTCGAGCTCAAACGCTACGACAGCAAAGGCCAGAACGAAGAGGCCTTGTCGGCTTTGCGGGCCGCCCTGGACGAGGGCGCGCAGGTGATCCTGCAGGGCAATTCCTCGGCCAATGCCCTGGCCCTGATCGATGCAATCAACAAGCACAACCAGCGCGATCCGGCGCGCCGGGTCATTTTTCTGAATTACGCAGCCGTTGATCCCGTCCTGACCAATGAGAAATGCAGTTTCTGGCACTTTCGCTTTGATGCCCATGCTGACATGCGCATGGCAGCCCTGATGCAGGTGTTGCAGGAGGATCGTCAAGTCGGTGCTGCCTATCTCATCGGGCAGGATTACAGCTTTGGCCAGGCCGTGTTGCGTGAAGCGCGCAGGCAATTGAGCGACAAAAGGCCTGATGTCCGTATCGTGGGTGAAGAGCTTCATCCCCTGGGCCGTGTCAAAGATTTTCTGCCCTATGCCACCAAGATCAAGGCCAGTGGCGCGCAAGCGGTGATTACGGGCAATTGGGGAAATGACCTGACTTTGCTGGTCAAGGCTGCCCGTGAGGTGGGCTACGAAGGCCGCTTCTACACCTTTTACGGCAATGCGCTCGGTGCGCCCGCGGCCATTGGCGAGGCGGGGGTGGGGCGCGTGCTCGCAGTGGCCGAATGGATGCCGAATGTGCCGGGACGCGAAAGCGAGTCGTTGTACAAGGCTTTCCGCGAACGTTTTCCCAGACCGCAGGACGACTACCTGCATCTGCGCATGCAAATGATGATCGAGGCCCTGGCCCAGTCGATCGGCAAGGCGGGCACTGCCGAAGCCGTGGCCTTGGCCCAGCAGCTCGAAAACGCCAGCGTCAGCCTTGCCGGTCAGACGGGGTTCATGCGGGCGCAGGACCATCAGTTCCAGCAGCCCCTGGTGGTGGGCGTGATGCAGCGGCAGGGTGAGCCAGGGGTGCCTTTCGATGTCGAGGGCAGCGGTTATGGTTTTCGGGTGGTGCGAAGGCTGACAGCCGAGTCAGCGCGGATGGGACATGGGTGTGCGATGCTGCGCATGTAGAAGCGCAGACAGGGACAACATCTGACAGCCTGCTCTATGGCTTCCATGTATGCTTTCCTTTTGCAAAATGAGGGGTGTCTATGGCTGATGCGGACAAGCATTCATGGCGGTTAATGGCGGGTTCTTGCCTCGCCTTGCTGGTCTTGGTGGGGTGTGGCGGCGGGACGGGTACCGAGTCCCTTGCGGTGTCACAGGAAACCAGCGAACGTGAATTGGCGCAGATCTGTTCACTCGACAATCCCTACCAGAGCCATGCGCAGGGGACCGTCAGGCCTGGGTCATTGTCAGACGAGAAAAAATGGATCCAGGCCTACATGAATCAGCGTTACCTCTGGTACCAGGATATCCGGCCTCTGGATCCGGAGGCCTCCCAGTACACTCTGTTGGATGGGAACGGTCAACTGCAAGTCGGAAGGTCGCTGGCCGCATATTTCAACGACTTGCGTACGCAAAGATTGACGCCCTCCGGTGCCAGGGTTGACAAGTTCAGCTTCGTGATTGACACCAAAAGCTGGAATGAATTTTCATCTTCCCAGTCCTTGGGGTTTGGTTGGTTGCTTAGACGCCAGGGCGATGCTTTGAAAGTGGCCTACGTTTATCCATTGGTTCATTCCGGTCTGGCTTTTGAGCAAGGTGTTCAAAGAGGGGATCGGGTCATCAGTGTCAATGGCGTCATGCTCGGTGAGCTTTCTCCGCAAGAGTTGAACCAGGCCCTTAACCCTGAAACGCCAGCTTCCCATGTCTTCGGTCTTGAGCGGGGCGGTCAGCGCCGATCGGTGGTCCTGCAGGCCCAGAATGTCTCCCTCCCTCAGGCTGAATACAGCATCGTTGAAACCGATGAGACCCGATGGGGATACCTGGTTTTCAACAGCCACGTGGCCTCTGCTGAACCCGTCCTGTTACAGGCGATCAGGGCATTTCGACGTTCAGGCATTACGGAGCTTGTGCTGGACCTGCGCTACAACGGTGGGGGTTACCTTGCGATTGCGAGTGCACTGGCCACGGCCATCGCCGGTGATGCGCGAACCCAAGGGCGTGTTTTTGAGCAGACACGGTTCAATGACAAACGCAGTGCTCAAAATTTTTCGATGGGTTTTTACGGTTCAACCTTGTTCAGCGGGCAGTCCTATGCACGGCTGGACCTCTCACGTCTGTATGTGCTGACCTCCGCAGAGACCTGTTCGGCCAGCGAGTCCTTGATCAATGGACTGCGCGGGGTGGATGTGGAAGTGGTCCAGATTGGCGAGACCACTTGCGGCAAACCCTATGGGTTTTACCCGCAGGACAACTGTGGCCTGACCTATGCGGCCATGGAGTTCGAAGGAGTCAATGACAAAGGGGAGGGAGGATTCTCGGACGGTATGACGCCCCAATGCGTGGTTCGGGATGATCTTAATTTCGCCCTCTCTGACCCTCGCGAACCCTTGTTTGCGACCGCCATTGCGCACCGCAAGGGCCTGGCTTGCGTCACGCCGTCCGCGAAGGGCCTGCTGGGCAGTGTGTCTGCCGTGGGGCAGGACAGCAAACCAGGTTCTCTGTTGCGGCCTGACTGGCAGCGCAACAAATACATTCACATACGCTAACGGTCATGCAGGGCCGTCGATTTGATGGAGAGGGGAGCGTTGTCTGAAGCCATGGGCAAGTGCAGGGGCATGTCCGGAGTCTGTACGTGGGTGAGTTGTAAAGACTTGTAAAACATAATTGATATCTCTTTTTTAATTTCAAATTAATCACTAAGATATCAAAAAAGTCGTTCCATAAGAGATCGGCCATCAGGGAGGACGCCGCTCACATCACGCTGCGGTCACAGCAAGTCCGCACAGAAAAGGTCAGTTCCCATGAAACTCGCAACGTATTTCAAGCAGGATTTCCCCAAGCATCTGAGCCAACTCCAGTTTCGGCCGGTCAACCAGGTGCTCAAGGACCTGTTTCATGATCCTCTGCTGGTGCTGTTTGGTGGACGAGACTGGTCCCATGTCCAGCAGGACCTGGCGCCTATTCCGCGTCACCAACGTGCGCACTTTGTCTACGCCTTGCTGACGATTGTCCTGACCGATCAGTGCATTCAGACCTATTTCAAGACGGCTTATCCGGCCTGGCGTGAGGCGACGGCCTATCCCAAATTCGGCTGGTCGGGTTTTGGTCTGCACAACGAAAACCCTTACAAACTGATCGCAGTGGCCGAGTCATCCGGGCTGGTCGACCGTACAGCCTTGCATGCCCTCATGCCTGAATTCGTCGAATTCTTGCAGGATGTGGTGACGGCCCATTTCACTCGCGAAATGCCGACCGTCGATGTCCGTCAGTTTTTCCGTCACCTGCTCAACGACGACATCAACGCCTTCCAGTCAGGCATGGTGCTGCCGGCATTGCAGGCCATGGCACGGGGGGCGTGGCTTGGGAAAGCCAGCGGTGATCCACAAGGGCTGGCAGTGCCAGCTGCCGGTGTTCTTCACTGGCGGACAGCCTGACATCATTTTTCAGAACTGCACCCAGACACCCTGACGCCAGCGACG
>Ga0255182_1001881_pt1 | contig 10176 bp, 9 predicted proteins | sample Atl_UVDOM_RepA_8_FD_188420 | JGI IMG/M metagenome (GOLD analysis project Ga0255182, IMG submission 188420) | Freshwater microbial communities from Altamaha River, Georgia, United States - Atl_UVDOM_RepA_8d | ecosystem: Environmental > Aquatic > Freshwater > River | place: USA: Georgia | collected... | reverse complement strand
CCAGCGTGCTCGCCGACGGCAACCACGCGCTGAGCCTCAAGGCCACCGACACCGCGGGCAACGAGGGAGCCGCCACCAGCATCGGCACCTGGACCATCGACACCGCGGCCCCGGCGGCCCCGGCCACGCCGGCTTCCGTGAGCGTCGACACCAATATCGCCGGTGACAAGATCACCAGCGACAACACGCTGACCATCGTGGGCACCGCCGAACCCGGCAGCACCGTGAAGGTCTACGACGGCACCACCGTTGTGGGGACGGCCGTGGCCGACTCGAGCGGCAACTACACCGTCACCACCAGCGTGCTCGCCGACGGCAACCACACGCTGAGCCTCACCGCCACCGACACCGCGGGCAACGAGGGCGCCGCGAGGGATCTGGGCACCTGGGGAATCGACACCGTGGCCCCGGCGGCCCCGGCTACGCCGGCTTCCGTGAGCGTCGACACCAACATCTCCGGTGACAAGATCACCAGCGACAACACGCTGACCATCGTGGGAACCGCGGAGCCCGGCAGCACCGTGAAGGTCTACGACGGCACCACCGTCGTCGGCACCGCCGTCGCCGACTCGAGCGGCAATTACACCGTCACCACCAGCGTCCTCGCCGACGGCAACCACGCCCTGAGCCTCACAGCCACCGACACCGCGGGCAACGAGGGGGCAGACACTGGTATTGGAATCTGGGCTGTTGACACCACCGCGCCAGCGGTTCCGGCCACACCCACGAGTATCGGGACTGATACCAATATTGCTGGGGACAGGATTACAAGCGACAACACCCTCACCATTTCCGGCACCGCCGAACCCGGCAGCACCGTGAAGGTCTACGACGGCACCACCGTCGTCGGCACCGCCGTCGCCGACTCGAGCGGCAACTACACCGTCACCACCAGCCTTCTCGCCGACGGAAATCATCCGCTGAGCCTAACAGCCACAGATTCTTCCGGAAATGAAAGCGCCGCCCGGGACCTGGGTATGTGGGGCATTGATACTACACCACCAGCAGCCCCGCCTACTCCTTCTTCCATTGGGACCGATACCGGCGTCCCGGATGACAAGATCACCAGCGACAACACGCTCACGGTAAACGGCACAGGCCAGCCTGGAACCGAAATAATTGTTTACGATGGAAATGTAATTGTGGGTTCCGGGAAGGTGGATGCCGAAGGCAGGTACAGCGTGACAACGCTGGAACTGGGGAACGGCTCCCACCCCTTGACTATCCGGGCAAAGGACCTTGCCGGGGTCGAAAGCACACCAACCAGCCTTGGCACATGGGTAACCGACACTGTTGCCCCGGCTGCCCCGAGTCTTCCATCAATAGTAAGCCGCGACACAGGCAGTTCCGAGGATGCTGAAAACTTTGGTGTGGACCATATTGTCAACAGTGGCGTGATAATTGTGGAAGGGTTTTCCGAAGCTGGAGCCACCGTTAAAATCTTCGACGGCCTAAAATTGGTAGGGATCACTAAGGCAGATGTAAGCGGCAAATACGCTTTAACCACCTCCGCCCTCGGCGATGGCATCCATTCCTTGTCGATTTCGGCAACTGATATCGCAGGAACGGAAAGCGCCCGGACTGACATCGGCACCTGGTTAATTGACTCCGTTGTTCCCGCTAAAGCCACCATACTTTCTTATGGCCTGGACACTGGCATAACGGGTGATGGATTCACATCCGCGAATGACCTGAGAATAAGGGGGTCTGCTGAGCCAGGCAGCCTGGTGACAATATTTGACGGATCCGTGGTGCTGGATGTTGTCGAGGCGGATCGTGATGGCAACTGGGAACTAGCGTCCACCGGCAATTTGGGATTAGGGAAGCATGATTTCAATCTCCGTGTAATGGATGTTGCTGGTAATGAAACAACCTTGAACGGCACTCTGGCATTGAACATAGTTGCGCCTTTGACCGGGACCAATGCCCAATCAAGCTATAGCTTCACCGTTGGCCGTGAAGTTGATGAGCTTCTCGGAATTGAAGGAGGTTCCGGAATATACGATTTCCGCGTCACAGGGGGAACATTGCCCGCAGGAATCAACCTCGACCCTGTTACCGGGAAATTATCCGGAGTACCCCAGAAACTTGCCGACACGGATGTCCAGGTAACCATTCGAGATAGCCGCGGTGAAAATCTTTTCCGCACCATTCGAATCAAGGTAATATCGGGACAAAAGCCCTTGGTAATTTCTTCCGGAATTGGCGCGGCAACGAATGTCGGCCAGATCCCGGAAGGACAGGTCAATAATTCAACCTTCGCGGTGGGAACTGCGGTAACCCTTTACGACACAACCGATTTCAAACCGTCAAGCCAAGTGGTTCCCTTTGTGGGCTACACCGGGGAAGTCCGCGTGGCCCTTGAGGATATCGAGGGAGATGGAAGGCCCGAGGTGATTGCGGCCGCCGGGGCTGGCGCGCAACCCCATGTCCGCGTCATCGATCCAGAGACAGGCATTTCAAAACTGAGCTTCCTTGCTTTTGACCCTGCCTACAAGGGCGGCTTGTTCGTGAATGCAGCGGATGTGACAGGAGACGGGACCAAGGATATCGTCATTTCATCGGGCCTCGGAGTCCGCAGCCACATCAAGATTTTTGACGGTTCAACAGGCTTGGAATTGGCAAGTTTCTACGCCTTTGAGGAAGGATTCAAAGGCGGTTCAACTGTGGCCGTCGGTGACACTGATGGGGATGGCGTCGCCGAGATTGTCGTGGGCAAGGGCCCGGGCAGCGAACCCCTCGTCCGCATCTTCGAGCAGAAGAGTGATGGCTGGAGCCAGCGGTCCGAGTTCCTCGCCTTCGAGCGGTTCTTCCGCGGCGGGGTCTATGTGGCTATTGGTGACATCGGCGGGGATGGAAGAACTGAGATTGCTGTTGGCGCCAATGCAGGTGCCGGGGCTGCGGTTGCAATCTTCAATGCAAAGACCACCGAGCACATTGATCAATTTTACGCCTATGGCCAGGTTGACGGGGTTGGTGGTTTCCGTGGCGGGGTTCGGGTAGCCATCGAGGACTACAACCGCGATGGCAAGGCAGACCTCATCACTGGCGCCGGTCCCGGCAGCTACCCCCACCTGCGCGTGTGGGATCTCACCGACCTCAGCCAGATCGCCAGCCTGCTGGTGGCCGAGGACAACTACAAGGGCGGCGTGAACCTGGGTTGATCCGGTCCGTTTTAGGGAGGGATCTCCAATGGATCAGACGGGTGTGATGGATGAGACCCCTGCGGCCGGCCCTGCCAAGCCGGCCCGGGGTCCCTTCTCGGTGCAGGATCCCACCCCGGAGGAGGTGCGGGCACTGTTCACCTATTCGCCCGACGGGAGCCTGCTCTGGAATGTGGCCTGCGCACAGCGCGTCCGCAAGGGGATGGTTGCGGGCGGCATCCAGAACCACGCTTCCGGAAAACGCTGGCAGGTAAAGATCCGCTACCGACTCTACCTGCGCGCCCGCGTCGTCTGGATTTACCACTACGGCGAGATCCCCAAATCGCTCACCGTCATCCACCTCGACAAGAACCTTCTCAATGACCGTGTTGAAAACCTTGCCCTGGTGAATAAGGAAAAACACTTCCAGAGAATCGGGGGAACTAGAAGAAATAGATCAAGTGGGTCCTTAATTAATGATTAGTAAAGCCGCGTTTTGCTTAATCCGGTCCAAATACGCGTCATAATCATATGACCACTCCGATATCTATTGGACGGTCACGTTCCCAACCCCGGGCCCTAATTGGCAGGGGCTTTTTCGTTTCCCCTTGGACAAGGAGTTTTGATAAAGGCCCAAGCCAAAAAATCCTGAATAGAACGAGCAATCTATTGCTTAATCCACCCCAAAAACCCGTCATAATCCAATGACCACCCCGATACCCATCGGACGGTCACCTTCCCAAGCCCCGGGCCCAACCCGCCCGGGGCTTTTTCTTTTTCCCAATCAACAGAAGGAGCTTTAACCATGTCTCACACGGTATCGATCAAAGCCCAGGTCAAATGCCAAACGGCCCTGGCCGCCACCTGCCTGCGCCTGGGCCTCCCCGCCCCTACCCATGGCCAGGTCCGCCTGTTTGACCAGATCGCCACCGGCACCGGCGTGCAACTGCCCGGTTGGCGATTCCCCCTCTGCATCACTTCCGATGGCTCGGTTCTCCATGACCACTTCCAGGGCTTGTGGGGCGAACCGAAGGAACTCTCCCGCTTCCTGCAGGCCTACGCCACCGAAGCGGCCAAGCTTCAGGCGCGCCGCCAGGGCCACTCGGTCACCGAGACCCAGCTCGCCGATGGCACCATCCAGCTCACCGTCGAACTGGGGGCCTGATTCCATGCGACGGATCATCATCACCATCTCCCCCAAGGGGGAGATTTCCCTGCAGACCACCGGCTTCGCCGATGGCACCTGCAAGGATGCCTCCCGCGCCATGGAAAAAGCCCTCGGCCTCACCGTGTCGGATCGGCCCACCTCCGACTCCACTACCACCCACCTGAACCAGACCGGCATCCAGTAACTGCCTGTTTGGTTTTCCAATTGCCCAGCCCGCCGGGATGTTCCCGGCGGGCTTTTTTGTTGTTCCCACGGAGTTTCAACCATGCGTTCTGAATTGAAGGAACTGATCGACGCCGCCTTTTCCGGCATTCTTGTGCAAACCCTGCAACCCGATGCCGCCGAGGAGGAGATCCGCACCCTGGCCAGCCGGGAAGGCTGGGACCTGCTGGTCTGGGACCTGGAGCGCGGCACCCGCCACGCCTCCATCCCCGCCAACACCCACGCCGGCGATCCGCTCGGTGCCATCCGGGCCTTGCCCTCCCTGGGCAAGCCCGGCGGCACCACGGTACTGGTGATGCATCACCTGCACCGGTTCTGGCAGTCCGCCGACATCCAGCAGGCCCTGCTTCTGGCTCTCAGCCACGGCAAGGGCACCCGGCACTTCATCATCGCCCTCAGCTCGGTGGTGAACCTGCCGGTGGAACTGGAGCGCCAGTTCCTCATTCTGAATCACCCCCTGCCCAACCCGGAACAACTGGCCGAACTGGCCAGGAGCCTCTTGGCCGAAGATGAGGAGATCCCGGAAGACAAGCTCCAGCAGGTGGTGGCCGCTGCCGGTGGCCTGACCCTTGCCGAGGCTGAGAACGCCTTCGCTCTCAGCCTGACACGCACCGGCCACCTCGACCCGGCGACGGTCTTCGAGGTGAAGGCGCAGCTGCTCCGCAAGTCGGGCCTGCTGACCCTACACCGGGGAAGCGAATCATTCGACCAGCTCGGCGGTCTCTCCTGCCTCAAACACTTTTGTTTGCAGGCACTCCGCCCCGGACCGGTCCGCGCCAAGGGGGTGCTGTTGCTTGGACCGCCAGGCACTGGGAAGTCCGCCTTCGCCAAGTCACTGGGCCGTGAGACCAATCGCCCGGTACTGGAACTCGATATCGGTGCCCTCTACGGCTCGCTCGTCGGCCAGACCGAGGCAAACGTCCGCAACGCCCTGCGCGTGGCGGAGGCCATGGCACCCTGCGTGCTGTTGGTCGACGAGATCGAGAAGGCCTTGGCTGGTATCGGCGGCAACGGCGATTCCGGCACCGCCACGCGGCTGTTCGGAACCTTGTTGACTTGGTTGAACGACCATCAGAGCGAGGTCTTCTTTGTCTGCACGGCGAATGATGTGTCAAAGCTGCCACCCGAGTTCACGCGGGCGGGCCGTTTCGATGCGACTTTTTATCTCGACTTCCCCACCATCGCTGACCGTGAGCGGATCTGGCAGATCTGCCTGCGCCAGCTTGACATCCAGCCGCAGCCCCGGCCGGATGACCACCAATGGACCGGCAGCGAGATCGCATCCTGCTGCCGCCTGTCCGTCTTGCTCGGCCTCCCCTTGGTGGAGTCCGGCAGGTTGATCCTGCCGGTGGCCAACACCGCCCGGGAAAAGCTCGAGGCCCTGGCCCAGTGGGCCAGCGGCCGCACCCTGTCCGCCTCGCTGACCGGCCCCCAAGGCGGGGCGGCAACTGTACCCACCCCCTCACGCCGCGTGCGGAAAGCCCGCCCCGGCCTGAACTGATCGGCTTGCTTCTGATTGTCACCCAGCCCTTGAAGGGACAGGCGCGTGGCCTGTTCCCCCAAGGGCTTTTTTCATTGCAAGGAGTATGCGCAACGTGCCCGAGACCCTGACATTGGAATTGCCGGAACGAACGATCGATGCCTCCCCGGCGGCGGAACACCTGCGGGCCAACTGCGCCGCGGTGAAGCTGGCCGTCCGATGGTGGGGCATCACCCGCGTCCTGACCCCCGTCCAGAAGCAGGAACTGGTAAGGGGCACCGAGGTCGATGCCCGCTTGCTGCGCGCCACCAAGTCGATCATCGACAAGGGGCACCCCGTCATGCGGCGCCTGGGCCGCATCCGCAACCAGGCGGTTGGCACATGGCGGCACCTGTCATTGCCGTATGTGGAAGGCGGTATCCGTCTGATGCCAAGGCATCTGATCCCGGAGTTCTCCCGCCTGCTGGGCAGCTTCCGTGAGGAGCTGGCACAGGGTGTTGGGGAACTAGCGCAGGTCTACCCGGCCTTGCTGGCTTCCGCACGCCAGCGGTTGGGCCGGTACTTCGTGGAATCGGATTACCCGGGTTCCGTGGAGGGCCTGTTCGACCTGAACTGGGAGTTCCCCCAAGTGGAGCCGCCCAGTTTTCTGCTGGCGATCGACAGCGGGCTCTACGCCCGCGAAGCCCGGCGCGTCGCCCAGCGGTTCGATGAGGCGGTCCAGCTTGCGGAGTCCGCCTTTTTGGAGGAATTCGGCCGGCTGGTCAGCCACTTGGCCGAGCGCCTCAGCGATGAGGCCACCGGACAGAAAAAGATCTTCCGGGACAGCAGCTTGGAAAACCTCAACGAGTTCTTCGACCGCTTCCGCACCCTGAACCTGCGCGGCAACGACCAGTTGGAGGACCTGGTCCGCTCGGCGCAGGCTTTGGTGGCAGGGGTGGAGCCCGGCGACCTGCGCGGTAGAGCCGGCTTGCGCCAGCGCATGTCCCGCGATTTGACCCGTGTCGCGGCGGAAGCGGAGGGGCTGATGGTCAGCCGCCCGCGCCGCCGCATCCTGCGCTCCCAAGTGGAGGTGGCCTGATGAAGATCCGTGTCTATCCCGAGGGGATCATTCGAGCCCTGCACGATGACCGGCTGAATCTGGCCACCATCGGCAAGTTCCGGGTTGCCCGCGCCAGTTGGGTGGAGCCCGATGCCCAAGGCCGCTGGTGGGTCGATCTCGACAACTCCCGCGGGCCGATCCTCGGCCCTTTTTCCACCAGGGCGGAAGCCCTGAAGGCGGAGGTCGACTGGCTCGAACGCCATCGACTCTGACAGCTCATCCGTTCCTTGGATCCAAAACCAAAGCCGGCGGGATGGTCCCGCCGGCTTTATTCGTTGGTTGAGTGTTTTTGGAGGAATTCCCATGTTGAAGATGACGGTGAACATCAACGGTAAGTTCGGCAATCAAATCAACAACCTCAGTCGCGGTGGAGCGATTGAGGCCGAGGTGATGCTACAGGAGCATCACCTGTCTGACCTGGACAGCTTGCGCGATACCCTGACCAACCTGGTCTGGGTGATGGGTCACTCGCTCGATGCAGAAGCCCAACGCTTCACCGCAGCCTGCGAAGCGACCAAGCCGGTTCCCAAAACCAAACAGGTGAAGGAGCTGGTGGACCATTCCAAGGTGAAGGTGGAACGCCAAGACCTGCGGCCGGTCACCCCAGGGCAACTCCGTTACCTGACTGCCCTGGCCCAGCGGGCTGAGTTGAATCTGGAGGAAACCGTCCGGGTACTGCACAACTGCAACCCCGAGCAACTGTCCAACCGTCAGGCTTCTGACTTGATCCACCAGATGGTCGAGGTGACGACCGCAGAGGTGGCTGCCTGAACGCTGGATTTTCCCCGGCGCCCCCCGTCCTCCCTTTGGAGGACGGGGGGCTTTTTGATTCCCCAAGGAGACCCAATGAGTGGCGATGATAGCTATTTATTGCCTTATCCGCCGCCTGATCCTGACCATCCATGGCGAAGGCTGGTGCGATTGGTGGCCAGACTTCTGGCGGAGAGGAGGCTGACAGGACCTAGAAAACCCGATGAAAAGTCTTCTGCAGCCGGTCGTTCAGACGAGAGATGTCAAGATATGCAAAGTCCTCCATGTTGAGAGATAATTTTGCTTGCATAGATAGTCATGGATATGGATAATTTATTGTAGGTGATTTGAAGGCGTTTTTGAAATTCCAAGATATCTCCTTCACTCCGCCTTGCCCGCCAACCAGCTCCAAGGTCCCCAGCACCCGCCAGGTGGGTGCTGGGGATCAACTCTGGGAGCAGATTCGAGGTGCCGATGAGATGCCGGAAGACGGTCTAGAACCAAGCCCCTACCTGTCGGTGGGGGAGTTCGCCAAGTTGACGGGCTTCTCAGCAAGTTCCATTTACTCTTTCGTCGAACGCAAACTGATTCCTCATTTTCAACCCGCCGGAAAAGGCGGCGGCATCCGGATACCAGCCGATGCCGCCAAACGCCTGGAGCAAGGCCCAACGCCTTCCGAACCCATCCGGCTGAAAGGCAACCATCGCCCGGAGGGCCACGACCTTCCTGGCCCCATGCCGGCCTGGAAGAAGGGCTTACTCCTGCGCCAAGGAAAATAATCCATGCCCGCAAGAAGGAAAAACGAGCTGATCCAGTGTGAGCACTTTCGTTGGAAACTGTACCGGCGGAAAGGCGTGTACTGCGCCGATGGCCGATCGAACCGTTTCGACCTGGGCCGTCATTCCCTGAATACCAGGGACAAGGAAAAAGCCTTGGAATCCCTTGTCCAATTGAACTTGGTGAAGTGTGTCGAAAATGGATTGGCGGACAGGTCCAGGTTGGTGGGAATGGATTCGGCCGAAATATCATTGGACCAGGCATTCACCATCTTCATTGAGGATCGGTCCAAAGCAAGGGTAGCCGGAGGCGTGAAGCCGTCCTCCTTAAAGGTCTACAAGAAACGGTGGAAGAAGTTCTTCACCTTCGCTTCTGAAACCCGCATCTCCCATGTCGGTCAAATCACCAAGGACCTGCTGAACAGGTACTCCGGTTGGCTGGAGGCCCGGGGGACGGCTCCAAACTATGTGGGCTATCTCGTGCGGTTCATCCCGCAGGTAATCAACACCTTGATTGAGACAGACCACCTGGGATCGGAGCGTAAAATCAGGTTGAGGATGAAAAAATTCGAGGTGGAGGAGGCCTACGCCTATACCGCCGAGGAATTCGGAGCCATCCTGGAATATTGCTCCAACCATAAAAATCCCCGGGTGCGTCAGGTCGGGGATGTGGTTCGTGTCCTGGGGTATACCGGTTTGCGCATCAGCGAGCTGCTGTCGCTCCCCTGGCATTACATTGACTTGGAGAAGCGCTTCATCACGGTCAAGGATGACAGTGCCAAAGCTCGTGCCGGCACCGAAACCCAAAGCACCAAGTCCTCCAAAACCCGACGGGTTCCCATCCACAAGGACCTGGTCCAGTGGCTGAGGAGCAGAAGTGGTGAAAAGTCGGGCCTGCTGTTCCAAAACCTGGATGGCGGCAGGCTGACCTACAGTTCGGCGCTCGAGACCTTCTGCCGGGTTCGCAAGGAATTGAGGGGAAGGTTTCCGGGAGCCCCGGGAGAGAAATCCTTCAAGGATGGCTGTTTCCACAGTCTGCGTCACTTCTATTGCTCAAGGCATGCCCAGCAGGGTGTGTCCGAGATGACCATGTGCAAATTGCTGGGTCATCAGAGCAGTCGGATCACCCGTCGGTACTACCACAACAATGACCAGGAGTCATTGCGGTTGATCGACGGTGTGGATGTTCTGGGGTCACCTCAAAGGGCCGACAAGTCGCCGGCCGGATCCCAGGGCAGTTTGGTTGTTGGCGGGTCGAAAGGCCGGCAAGGTCAGGGCAAGAAAAGGAGGCGAAAAAGCGGCTGATTGACACACGAATGGCACAGTGCCATGCGTGGTAACAGGCCGGGATCAAAAAGAGCTTGTTTTTCAGGGTGATTGCGTCATGACAGGCAAGGGGCAACATGACACTGATGTTCCCCATGGCTCTCAGCGCCCTCCGCCCAACCGCGCGCCAACGGCGGGAGTCTGGCGCCAAGGGGCGCGACCATTCCGGAACCTTCCGACCCCGGAACCGCACTCTGGACTATGTGTTGTTT
>Ga0255182_1001877_pt1 | contig 10187 bp, 11 predicted proteins | sample Atl_UVDOM_RepA_8_FD_188420 | JGI IMG/M metagenome (GOLD analysis project Ga0255182, IMG submission 188420) | Freshwater microbial communities from Altamaha River, Georgia, United States - Atl_UVDOM_RepA_8d | ecosystem: Environmental > Aquatic > Freshwater > River | place: USA: Georgia... | reverse complement strand
GCGCCTCTCGGTCGTCGCGCATCCTGAAGAGGGGGTATTCACGGGCCACAGCCGGCCAGTCGCGCTGCTTGCCCAGCTGCAGCAGCCAGTCGTTGCGCAGCCGGTCTTCGTAGTAGGTGCCGGCGTAGCGCTGCAAAAACGCCTGGATCTCGGATTCGGGCGCGGTGTCCAGCCGCACCCGCAGTGCCCAATAGGCCGCCAGCGGCTCCAGGGCATGGCCCTGCACCTGCGGCAGCAGGCTCTGCAGGCGGGTGGCCTCCCCCTTGCGGAAAGCCTGGTGCATCTCCAGCAGGGTGTCGTCCCCGCGCGGGGCCGAGAGGGAGAAAGGGGCTTGGGCGGCAGCGGGCAGGGAAGCCGCAAGAGGGGCTGCCAGGGAGGCTGCCCGTAGGGTGACACCGAGCAGTGTCAGAATCGAAGGCCATTGCTTGAACAAACGCATGCCCGATTATGGACAAAGCCGACGCCAAGAAAGCCCTTCGCAAAGCCCTGATTGAAGAGCGGTTGAATCTGCCCGACCGCCTGCAGCGGGCCGAGGCGCTGCAGCGCGTGGTGCGCATCTGGCTGGTGGGCCGGCCTGACACGGTGATCGGCGCCTACTGGCCGATCAAGGGCGAGTTCGACCCGCTGCCCGCCCTGCACCGCTGGAAGGAAGACGGCGAACTGCTGGAGCAGCCGCAGCGCCGGCGTATCGGGCTGCCCGTGGTCAACAAGCAGCACAAGACGCTCACTTTCCATGCCTGGTACCCGGGGTGCCCGATGGAAGAGGACGCCTACGGCATTCCCAAGCCCAAGGACACGGAGCTGATCGTGCCCACGCTGCTGTTCGTGCCCTGTGTGGGCTATGGGCCGGGGGGCTATCGGCTGGGCTACGGCGGCGGCTTCTACGACCGCACCCTGGCCACGCTGCAGCCCAGGCCGTTCACCGTCGGTCTGGGGTACACCCAGGGCTTTCTGGAAGACCTGGAGCCTGAGCCGCACGACCTGCCGCTCGACGCCATCCTCAACGACAACGGCGTGGTCTGGCCGATCTGATCCTGTGTTGCTCCCATGGCACGACCCAAATCCGCCACCCACGACCTCAAGCGCGATGCGATCCTCGACATCGCCGCGCAGTGTTTTGCCGAGCGCAGCTACCCGGCCGCCAGCATGAACGAGATCGCCGCCGCCTGCGGCACCTCCAAGGCGCGGCTCTACCACTATTACGAGAGCAAGGACGCGATCCTGTTTGACCTGCTCGACCGCCACACCCAGCGCCTGCTGGCGCTGATTGCGCAGACCGAAGCCAAGGCCCAGCGTCAGAACCTCGACGACCGTGCGGCGCTGCACGCCCTGGTGCGCGCCTTTCTGAACGAATACGAAAGCTCGGCCACCCGCCATGCGGCCCTGCTCAACGACACCAAGTTCCTCAGCGACACGCCAGATGCAGCACTGGGCAGTCCCGAGCTGTCGCCGCGCGCCCTGATCGTGGGCCGCCAGCGCGACATCGTGGCGGCCATGACGCGCTTCATGAAGCGCGCCTACCCCGGCCGGCTGACACCCGCCAACCAGACCGCCATGACCATGATGCTGTTCGGCATGATCAACTGGACCTTCACCTGGCTGCGGCCGGGTGGCCCGATGCGCTATGCCGACTTTGCCGAGGAGGTGGTGCGCCTGCTCGACCAGGGCCTGGTCGGCTCGGGTCCGGAATTTAACAATCCATAATCGATTTCGTTTAGGTAAAATTGAGCGATTCACTCTCACGGAGCCCCGCCATGTCCAAAGCCTTTGCCTCGCAAGCCGACCTGCAGGAAAAAAAGATCACCTTCGAGCAACTCAGCCCGCATTGCTGGGCCTACACCGCCGAGGGCGACCCGAACTCGGGCGTCATCATCGGGGACGACTACATCCTGGTGAGCGACACCACCGCGACCCCGGCCATGGCGCAGGACCTCATCAAGAAGATCCGCACCGTCAGCGACAAGCCGATCAAGTACGTGCTGCTCACCCACTACCACGCGGTGCGGGTGCTCGGCGCCTATGCCTACGCGGCCGAAGGCGCGACCGAAATCATCGCCAGCCAGGGCACGCTGGACCTGATCCACGAGCGCGGCGCGCAGGACATGAAGAGCGAGATGGAGCGCTTTCCGCGCCTGTTCCGCGGCGCCGACAGCATTCCCGGCCTGACCTGGCCGACCATGGTGGTCGGTGGCGGCGACCCGACGAAAGGCGAAGTGCCCGGCAAGCTCAGCATCAACCTGGGCGGCGTGGTGGTGCAGATCTGGCACCCGGGCCCCGGCCACACCAAGGGTGACACGATCGCCTGGGTCGAAGAAGAAAAAGTGCTCTACAGCGGCGACCTGGTCGAGTACGAGGCCGGCGTCTACACCGGCGACGCCCAGCTCGAAGAATGGCCCGCCACGCTCGGAGCGCTGCGCGCGCTCCAACCCGAATTCATCGTGCCCGGCCGCGGCGAAGCCATGAAGGGCAATGCCAACGTCAACAAGGCGCTGGACTACACCAAGCTGTGGGTCGAGACGCTGTACCGCTGCGGCCGCGAAGCCGTGGCCGCCGGCATGGACCTCAAGGCCGCCATGGCCCACACCCGCAAGAGCATGGACCCGATCTTCGGCCATGTGTTCATCTACGAGCACTGCCTGCCGTTTGACGTGACCCGCGCCTTCGACGAAGCCAGCGGCATCAAGCACCCGCGCATCTGGACCGCCGAGCGCGACATGGCCATGTGGAAGTCGCTGCAGGCCTGATGGGCGCTGTCATGTGGGCGCGGGCCCCGGCTCGCGAATGCTGCCTCTGCCAAGGCCACTGCCCCATTCGGCTGCAGGGGCAGCCTCCCACAGGGGTTGCCTGAGCGCGCGAAACCGCTGCCTTCTGTGGGAGCGAGCCCCTGTTCGCGAAGGGGGCGCTGTTGCCTGTTGGCGCCCTTTCCGTCACCCCTTGATGCACCATGCTTGAAGCCCTGACCCACCATCGCTGGCAAGGCCTGAGCCTGCAGCATTGGGCCGTGCTGGGCATATTTGGCGTGGTGTACCTGGGCATGTTCCTGGGCGGCCTGCCCCGGCTCAAGCTCGACCGTTCAGGGGTGGCGCTGCTGGGCGCGATTGCCATGATCGCGGTCATGGGCTGGTCGGTCGAAGACGCGGCGGGCGCGATCGACCTGCCCACCCTGGTGCTGCTGTTTGCTTTCATGGTGCTGTCGGCGCAGATGCGCCTCGGCGGCTTTTACACCGCCACGGTGCGCACCGTGGGCGGCTGGCCGCTGGGGCCGCGGGGTTTGCTGGCCGCCTTGATCGCGGTGGCCGCGGGGCTGTCGGCGGTGTTTTCCAACGACGTGATCTGCCTGGCCATGACGCCGGTGGTGCTGCGCATCTGCCTTCAGCGCAGCCTGCCGCCGGTGCCGTTTTTGCTGGCGCTGGCTTGCGCCGCCAACATCGGCTCGGCCGCCACGCTGATCGGCAATCCGCAGAATATGTTGATCGGCTCGATGCTGTCGATGCCGTTTGGCGCCTATGTGCAGGCGGTGGCGCTGCCGGTGCTGGCTTCACTCGGGCTGCTCTGGGGCTGGCTGGCGCCGGGCATCGGCAAGGGGCCGCAGCTGGCACGGGTGCCGATTCCGGTGGCGCAGGCCGAAGACCCGCCCTTTGACCGCTGGCAAAGCGCCAAGGGCCTGGCGGTGGCCGCAGTGCTGATGGGCCTGTTCCTGTTCACCGACGTGTCGCGCCCGGTGGCTGCGCTGGTGGGCGCGGCGGTGCTTTTGCTCAGCCGCCGCCTGCATTCGGCGCAGGTGATGGGTTTTGTGGACTGGCCTTTGTTGATGCTGTTCATCGGCCTGTTCATCGTCAATCACGCCCTGGCCGAAACCGGTCTGGCGACCCAGGCGGTGCAGGCCCTGGCAGCGCAGGGGGTGCAGCTGGCAGACCCGGGCGTGCTGTCGGTGGTGACGGTGGGGCTGTCGAACCTGGTCTCCAACGTGCCGGCAGTGATGCTGCTGCTGCCGCACCTGGGTGACAGTGTGGAGGCCGGCACACGGCTGGCGCTGGTCAGCACCCTGGCGGGCAACCTGTTGCTCGTGGGCTCGATCGCCAATTTGATCGTGGCCGACCTGGCGCGGCAGCAGGGCGTGGACATCGACTGGCGCGCGCATGCCCGGGTGGGTTTGCCGGTGACGCTGCTGTCACTGTTGACGGTGTGGTGGTTGTAGGCGCGAGCCCCTGCTCGCGAACAGGGCAGATGCCAAGGCGGCAGTCTCATTCGGCTGCAGGGGCAGCCTCCCACAGGGGCAGCCTCCCACAGGGGTCAGACTGCCACAGGAGTCAGGCTGCCACAGGGGTCACTGTCCCACAGTGGGGTAGCTGGCTACGGGTAAGGGGCCAGGGCCTGGTCCGCTTCAACCGGGCGTCCGGCTGGTCGCCACAGCGGCTGGCGGCGCGAGTTCGCGCAGGTCGCGCTCATAGGCGCGCAGTCGGCGCTGGGCGCGCAGGCGTTGTTCAGGGGTGGTGCTGTTGTGCAGTTCGGCCAGATGGCTGCAGGCCTGGCGTGTCATGCGCTGGACCACGGCCTGGTCGTCGCCGGGCGGCTGGCGCCAGCGTTGCCAGACGCCCTGCAAGGCGGCCTCAGCCTCGGCAGCGGTGCCGCGGCTGTGCTGCAGGGCCTGCAAGGTGGCCAGCAGGTCCTGCTGGCGGCGCTTGCGGTCGCTGCGGCCCCATTCGGGGTTCCAGGGCGAGCGTTGCAGTTGCTCGCGCACCAGCTGCAGTTGCGCTGCGCTCAGCGGCCCGTAAAAGTCGGCGTAGCGCTCGCTGGTGCGCTTGACGCGGCGCTCCAGCCTTTCCTGCAAGTCGGCCGGCAACCACTCTTCTTCCCACTTTTCGTTTTGCCGCTCCCACTGCCGCGCCAGGTGCTGCAGCTGGCGCGGCCCCAGCTGCAATGCCACAGGGGTAGCCTGGCGTACAGCTTCGCGCAGGCTGCGGTCCAGCCGTGCCTGCACCTCGTCAAACACCTGGCAGATTTGCGCTTCGCTGACCGCGCCGGTGCTCAGGCGCCCCACGCGCTCGAGCAGGTCGGCGTAGGCCGGCAGTTCTTCGCGGCGGTGCCAGTCGTGCAGCTGGCGCAAGGCCTGCTGGGCGGCTTCGGTCTGACGGTCATTGAAGTTGAGCTGACCATCCAGCCACCAGTAGCCCACGGTGGGCAACTGGTTGTAGCCCAGCTTGATGGCGCTGCACGCTTGCAGCAGGAGCACCAGGCCCAGCAGCGCAAGCCGCCGCATCAGCGCAGCCCCTGCAGGTCAAACGCCCAGCCATGGAAGATGCCATTGCTGGTGTTGGCGGGAAAGCGGTCGACGACCCGCACCGTCCATCGGCCACTGAAATCGGCCAGCGCCAGATCGCTCAATGGGAGTTCCAGTCGCCAGCCCTCGCCGGCCGTGGGCGGGCAGGTGTTCACAGACGTCCAGCTGCTCAGTGCGGGCAAGTCCTTGGTGACCCCGTCGGGCCGTATCAGGCTGATGAGCAATTCACTTTTGTCCATGTGGGTCACACAGAGGGTCAGCGTGGCCGATTGAAGTTCCCTGATGGTGCAATTGGGCGTCCATTCGGCTTGTGCGCCGTTGGCACCGATCAGGTTGCCGCTTTTGCGAACCGTGTCCAGCCAGGTGAAGTCGAGCTTGCATGTCGTGGCCACGCTGGGCGGGGAAGGGGTTTCCGGTTCCGGGCTGCCGCCGCAGCCGGCCAGCATGAGGGCAGCCGCTGCCGCTGCAAACCCGGCTCGCCACGACACAGCGCCCTGAAAATGGCGCGTTTTCATCATTCGTCGTCCCCGCCGATCAGGCCGCCGAGCGCTGTGCCACCGGCCAGACCGCCGAGCAGCGAGCCTTGCTCACGGCTGCCGCCGCGTTGCGGTGCGGCCGCAAACACCCGCGAGGCCAGGCGCGAAAACGGCAGGCTTTGCAGCCAGACCGTGCCGGGGCCGGAGAGGCGCGCCAGGAACAGGCCTTCGCCGCCGAACAGCGCCGTCTTGATCTTGCCCACGTACTGGATTTCGAAGTTCACGCCGGCGGTGTGCGCCACCAGACAGCCGGTGTCGAGCAGCAGCTCTTCGCCCATCTGGAGGTCACGTCGCACCACGGTGCCGCCGGCATGCACAAAGGCCAGGCCATTGCCTTCGAGCTTTTGCATGATGAAGCCTTCGCCCCCGAAAAAGCCCACGCCCAGCTTCTGCTGGAAGTGGATGCCGATGCTCACGCCCTTGGCCGCACACAGAAAGGAGTCTTTTTGGCAGATGAGCGTGCCGCCGAGCTGCGCCAGGTCCATGGGAATGATCTTGCCGGGGTAGGGCGCCGCAAAAGCCACCTTGCGCTTGCTGTGCCCCTGGTTGGTGTAGACCGTGGTGAACAGCGACTCGCCGGTGATGAGCCGCTTGCCAGCGCCCAGCAGCTTGCCGAACAGGCCGCTCTGGGCGGCCGAGCCATCGCCGAACACGGTGTCCATCTGCACGCCGCTTTCCATGAACAGCATGGAGCCAGCTTCGCCGATGGCGGCCTCGCCCGGGTCCAGCTCGATCTCGACGAGCTGCATGTCGTCACCGGTGATGTGGTAGTCGATCACGTCCATCGCGGGGTCTTTCGCAGAGGTTCAAAACCGCAAGGTTAGCGCATCCACCGTGGTGCGCTCGCGGCCCTTGGGCTGGGCTGCGCACATTGTGCCGGCGCCGGGCTGGCGATAATTCAGGCCTGCCCATTCCGGGGTTATTGACCTTTTTTCCATGACCACTTCCGCAAACCCGCCTGTTGACGTCGTTGTGATGGCCGCCGGCAAAGGCACCCGCATGAAAACCACCTGCCCCAAGGTGCTGCACCGCCTGGCCGGTCGCGCGCTGGTGCAGCATGTGCTCGATACCGCTGCAGCCCTGCAGGCCCGCCAGATTGTCGTCATCACCGGCCACGGTGCGGACGAGGTGGAAGCAGCCTTGCGCGCCGGACCTTCGCAGCCGGTGCAGTTTGCGCGCCAGATGCCGCAGCTGGGCACCGGCCATGCGGTGCAGCAGGCCGTGCCCCTGCTGGCCGACGATGGCGTGGTGGTGATCCTCTCGGGCGATGTGCCGCTGACCCAGCTCGACACCCTGCAGGGCCTGATCGCGGCCTGTGGCGGCGAGCGCCTGGCGCTGCTGACCATCGCGTTTGACGACCCGACCGGCTACGGCCGCATCGTGCGCGAAGGCGATCAGGTCCGCGCCATCGTCGAACAAAAGGACGCCAGCGAGGCCCAGCGCGCCATCCGCGAGGTCTACAGCGGCATCATGGCGGTGCCGGCGCGCCTGCTCAAGGCCTGGCTGGCCCGGCTGGACAACCGCAATGCGCAGAACGAGTTTTACCTGACCGATATTGTGAAATTCGCCGTGGCCGACGGCGTGCCGGTAGTCGCCCACGCCACTGAGGACGCAGCGCAGGTGGCCGGCGTCAACAGCCTGGCCCAGCTGGCCGAGCTCGAACGTATCCACCAGCGTCGCCAGGCCCGCGCCCTGATGGATGCCGGCGTGCGCATCCTCGACCCGGACCGCATCGACGTGCGCGGCGAACTGACCTGCGGCCCCGATGTGCAGATCGACATCAACTGCATTTTTGAAGGCCGGGTGGTGCTGGGTGCCGGCGTGCAGATCGGCGCCCACTGCGTGCTGGCCAACTGCCGCATCGAAGCCGGCGCGGTCATCCACCCCTTCACCCACATCGACGGCGAAAAGCTGGGCGTGACGGTGGGCGAGGGCGCGCTGATCGGCCCCTTCGCCCGGCTGCGCCCGGGCGCGCAGCTGGGGCCGGAGGTGCACATCGGCAACTTTGTCGAAGTGAAGAATTCCACGATGGCCAAGGGCGCCAAGGCCAACCACCTGGCCTACCTGGGCGACGCCACCGTCGGCGAGCGCGTGAACTATGGCGCCGGCAGCATCACCGCCAATTACGACGGCGCCAACAAACACCGCACCGTGATCGAGGCTGACGTGCACATCGGCAGCAATTGCGTGCTGGTGGCACCGGTGACGATCGGCGCCGGCGGCACGGTGGGCGGCGGCTCCACCATCACCAAGAGCACCGAGCCGGGCGCCTTGAGCGTGGCGCGAGGCAAGCAGGTCAGCATTGCCAACTGGCAGCGGCCCGCCAAGAAAAAGTAGGCGCCAGGAGCAGCCCTCTCATCTGGGAGGGGCTCGTAGGAGGCCGCCCCTGCGGCCGAAGGGCATTCGCGCGCGGGGGCGCGCTCCACAGGGGGCCGGTGATCGCTTGCATTTGGGTTGTGGGAGGCCGCCCCTGCGGCCGAACGGACTCAAGTCATGGCCGATGATGTGACTCAATTATCGAGTGTGCCTAAAATCAAAAACCAAAGCCCAATAACGCCCATGAGACCCTCTGTCGCACTGCAAGCCCATCGAGCCGCGATCCGTTCTGTGGTCGAGCGCCATCGTGCCTGCAATGCGCGGGTTTTCGGTTCCGTGCTCCACGGCGATGACCAGGAGGGCAGTGATCTGGACATCCTGATTGATCCGACGCCCGCCACGACTTTGATGGACGTGGCCAGGATTCAAGTGGAGCTGGAAAATCTCCTGGGTGTTTCTGTCGATGTGTTGACCCCCAAGGCATTGCCCGACAAGTTCCGTCACCAGGTCCTGGCAGAGGCCGCACCTGTATGAACAAGGCCTTGCGCGTCCCTGATTACCTCGGGCACATTCTTGAAGCCATTGAGCGCATTGAGGAATACGTCTCGGACATGGATGAAATGGCTTTTCTTGCGAGCAGGCTGGTTCAGGATGCCGTGATCCGCAACATCGAGATCATTGGCGAGGCGTCGAACAACATCCTCCGTGTAGATCCGGTGTTTGCTGCGCAGCACGCCGAAATTCCCTGGCAAGTCATGTATGCCATGCGCAATCGTGTTTCACACGGCTACGACAAGGTGGACTTTGAAATGGTCTGGAAGACCATTCACAACGATCTTCCTGATCTGCATGCCCAGATCAAGTCTGTGCAGTCGGATGCAGATCCGGTGTCCTGAGTAAAGGTCGTCAATCCTGAGATCGCCACGGCCAGCGGCCTCGCGATGACGGCGAAAGGGGAGTCATCGCGATGACAGAAGGGGTCATTGCGAGCGCAGCGCGGCAATCTCACGTCCATCCGTGCCTTGCGTCACATCCCCGGCAACACCACCTGCGTCCCGAACTTGGCCCGCTTCGTCGCAAAAAACGCCTTCACATTGCGCACGTTCGCATCCTGTGTAAAGAGCCGCTGCGACAGCGCCAGATAGCCCGGCATGTCGGGCGCCTGCACCACCAGCACAAAGTCCGGCCCGGGCGAGACGCGCCAGCATTGCTGCACCGAGGCCTCGGCCACGGCGCGGGTCTCGAAGGTGTCGAGGTGTTCGGCGCCTTGCCGGTCGAGTGTCACTTCGACGATGGCCTGCAGGCCGTGACCGAGTTTGTCGCGGCTGAGCACCGCAACCTGCCGCTCGATCCAGCCTTCTTCCGTGAGCCGCTTGACCCGACGCAGGCAGGTCGGGGGCGACACATTGACCCGCTCGGCCAGGGCCACATTGCTCAGGCTGGCGTCCTGCTGCAGGGCGTCCAGCAGGCGCAGGTCGATCTCGTCGAGGTCATTTAATTTCATATCAATAAATTTTACGGAATAAAAATACACCAATGGTGGAACATGAAGGAATATTCCATTGAATGAGCGATAACGAACAGAAATTTTTCATCAAAACCCCTAGGATCCAGAACATTCCCTGCTTCAAAGGATCTTCCCCATGTGTGGCATCGTCGGCGCCGTTTCCCATCGCAACATCGTTCCCGTGCTCGTTCAGGGCCTGCAGCGGCTGGAATACCGGGGCTATGACTCCTGCGGCGTGGCGGTGCATGCGGCCAGTCTGAGCGGCCACACTGGCGGCCTGCAGCGGGCCCGCAGCACGGCCCGTGTGGCCGAACTCATGGCGCAGGTGCAGACTGACAAGATCGAAGGCGGCACCGGCATCGCCCACACCCGCTGGGCCACGCACGGCGCCCCGGCGGTGCACAACGCGCACCCGCACTTCAGCCATGGCACCGGCGCGGTGGAGGGCAAGCCCGGCAAGGTTGCGCTGGTGCACAACGGCATCATCGAAAACCACGAAGAGCTGCGGGCCGCCCTGCAGGCCAAGGGCTATGTGTTCGCCAGCCAG
>Ga0255182_1001875_pt1 | contig 10198 bp, 9 predicted proteins | sample Atl_UVDOM_RepA_8_FD_188420 | JGI IMG/M metagenome (GOLD analysis project Ga0255182, IMG submission 188420) | Freshwater microbial communities from Altamaha River, Georgia, United States - Atl_UVDOM_RepA_8d | ecosystem: Environmental > Aquatic > Freshwater > River | place: USA: Georgia | collected... | reverse complement strand
CCGACTCGGGCAGCGTTGAAGTGCACGACGGAGGGCAGGAACATGGCATTCAGGGTGCCGTGGTGCAGGCGCGGATTCACACCGCCCAGACTGTGGCTCAGGCTGTGCACGCAACCCAGACCTTTCTGGAAGGCCATGGCGCCCTGCATGCTGGCGCTCATCATGTTCAGGCGGGCCTCGCGGTCCTGGCCATTGGTCGTGGCACGCTCGATGTGCGCCCAGCCACGGGCCAGACCGTCGAGCGCGATGCCGTCGGCTGGCGGGTTGAAGGGCGCAGCCATGAAGGTTTCCATGCAATGGGCGATGGCGTCCATACCCGTGGCGGCCGTCAGCACCGGCGGCAGGCCGAGCGTGAGTTCGGGGTCGCAGATGGCGGCCTTGGGCACGATGGACCAGCTGTGAAAACCCAGCTTGCGGCCATCGTCGACGATGAGGATGGCGCCGCGCGCGACTTCGGAGCCGGTGCCGGCGGTGGTCGGCACCGCAATCAAAGGCGCTACGCGGTCAGTGATTTTGGGCGAACCGCCTTCGATGGTGGCGTAGGTCTTGAGCGGGCCTTCATGGGTGGCGGCAATCGCCACGCCCTTGGCACAGTCGATCGACGAGCCGCCGCCCAGGGCAATCAGGCCGTCGCAGCCGTCCTGCTTGTAGAGGGCTGCGGCGGCGCGAACAGCCGCTTCGGTCGGGTTGGAGGGGGTCTGGTCAAAGACGCTGACTTGGAGGCCGGGCAGGGCGGCCAGCGCCTTGTCGAGAATGCCTACGGCTTTGACGCCCGCGTCGGTCACGATCAAAGGGCGGCTGATGCCCACGCGCTCGCATTCGCTTTTGAGCAGCTGCAGCGCACCAAAGTCGATCTGGATTTGAGTGACATAGTGGATGAAGGACATACGGGTCTCCAGTGCTGCACAGGCCGTGACAAAGTTCAGGGCCGGGGCGTTGTACGATGCCCGCTCATTTTGGCCCCAACCGGACCCGTTGCCTGAGGGCGCCCGGTCACGTTGGCGATACGCATGAGCTCTCACCACACCAATCCCCATTCCCGGCTGGCACCCGCTGCCCGGCTGCTGATCGAGCGCATCCACCGCGCCGGCCGCCCGCCCATGGAGGCGATGACGCCCGCCCAGGCGCGCGAGTTCTACAACATCGGCGGCCCGATCCTGGACCTGCAGCCGCCGCCGAAGGTGGATCGGGTTGAAGACATTGAGCTGCCGGTGCGCGACGGTCACCGCTGCGCCGCCCGCCTGTACGCACCGCACAGCGACGCGCCACTGCCGGTGCTGCTGTACCTGCACGGCGGCGGCTTCACCGTGGGCAGCCTGACCACGCACGACGTGCTCTGTCGCCAGCTCAGTCGTCAGGGCCATTGCGCGGTGGTTTCGCTGGACTATCGGCTGGCGCCTGAGCACCGCTTTCCGACCGCCTTGCATGACGCCTGGGACGCGCTGAACTGGTTGCGCGAACACGGCAGCATGCTGGGGCTGGACACCGCCCGCCTGGCGATTGGCGGCGACAGCGCGGGCGGCACCCTGAGTGCGGTCTGCGCTTTGATGGCGCGCGATGCCGGGCTGCATCTGGCGCTGCAGCTGCTGTTCTACCCCGGCTGCACCGGCCGCAACGACCTGCCATCGCACCAGGCCTACGGCAAGGGGTTTTTGCTGGACGTGAGCACCATCGACTGGTTTTTTGACCACTACATCGACGAGGCCGACCGCGACGACTGGCGCTTTGCGCCACTCAACGCCCCCGACCACAGCGCCCTGGCCCCGGCCTGGATCGGCCTGGCCGAATGCGACCCCCTGGTGGACGGCGGCATGCGCTACGCCGATGCGCTGCGCATGGCGGGCGTGCCGGTCGATCTGGAGATTTACCGCGGCATGGTGCACGGCTTCATCACCATGGGCCGCGCATTGCCCGACGCCCTGACGGCGCACGCCGATGCCGGACGGGCCTTGAAACAGGCCTTTGAGCAACCCACGGCATGACCGAGACACAGCGCCCCTTGTGCAGCGTGTTCATGGCCATCAGCCAGGACGGCTTCATCGCCCGGCCCGATGGGGCGCTGGACTGGCTCGACGAGGCCAACCGCCGCGTGCCGGCCGGCGAGGACTGTGGCTTTGGCGCCTTCATGGCCAGGGTGGACGCCCTGGTCATGGGACGAAAGACCTTCGACACTGTGCGGGCCATGGGCGCCTGGCCCTACGGCGACAAGCCGGTGGTGGTGCTCAGCCGCAGCCTGCAGACCCTGCCAGCCGACGTGCCGGCCAGCGTGCGGCTGTCAGGCGGCGACCCGCATCTGCTGGTTCAGTCCCTGCGCGACCTTGGCTGGCAGCGCCTGTACATCGACGGCGGTGCCACAGTGCAGGGCTTTGTGCAGGCCGGTCTGGTTGGCGAAATTGTCCTGACCGAGGTGCCTTGCGTCCTGGGCCAGGGCATCACCTTGTGGGGCCCCGGCGGGCTGCCTGCAGGGTTTGAATTGCAGTCGCAGCAGGTTTACCCCTTTGGCTTTGTGCAGCGCCAATACCTTCTTCCAACTCACGATCAGGGCCGCACGGTCCGGAAAGCTCACCCATGAAACGCCAGGATTTCCGCTTTGCCCACCGTCTGCGCGTGCGCTGGGTCGAGGTCGACATGCAGCAGATCGTCTTCAATGGCCACTACCTGATGTACTTCGACACGGCCGTGACCGATTACTGGCGCCGCCTGGCCATGCCGTACGCCGAGACCATGCACCAGCTCGGTGGCGACCTCTATGTCAAGAAAGCCAGCGTCGAGTACCACGCCAGCGCCGAGATGGACGATTTTCTGGAGGTGTGCATGCGCTGCGAGCGCATCGGCAACTCGTCCATGACCTTTGTGGGCGCGATCTTCCGGGGGGACGAGCTGCTGATCACCGGCGAGCTGGTCTATGTGTATGCCGACCCGGTGGCCAAAAAGTCGCAAGCGGTGCCGCCGGCCCTGCGCGAAATGATCGAGGCCTATGAGCGCGGCGAAGACATGGTGCAGCTGCACCTGGGCAACTGGCACGATCTGCAAAAGCTCGCCAGCCCCCTGCGCACCGAGGTGTTTGTGCACGAGCAGAAAGTGCCCGCCGAGCTGGAGTGGGACGAGGCCGACAACACCGCCCTGCATTGCGTGGCCGTCAACCGCATGGGGATGGTGCTGGCCACCGGCCGCCTGCTGGAGCATGCGCCGGGCGTGGCCCGCATCGGCCGAATGGCCGTCAAAAAGCAGATGCGCGGCACCGACCTGGGGCGCCGGGTGCTGCAGGCCTTGATGGATGCGGCACGCGAGCGCGGCGACCGGCAGGTGGTGTTGCATGCCCAATGCAGCGCCGAGGGGTTTTACAGGCGCTCAGGCTTCGCGCCGCACGGATCGGTGTTCGAGGAGGCCGGCATCGCGCACATCGAGATGGTGCGCGAGCTCTAACAGCCCTTGTTGCCAGAGGCCGCCCCTGCGGCCGAAGGATGTTGCGCGCAGGGGGCGCGCTCCAGCACGGAGGGGTCAGATGTCTTCCAGCAGGGCGTAGGGCAGGGGCAGCAGTTCCAGCGTTTCGCCCTGGGCGCTGCCAGCGCGCCAGCCGGTCTGCTGGCTTTCCAGGGTGCCGCTGACCAGGGCATCAAAACCGCTGCCGTCGGGCCTGGCGGCGCATTGGACCACGGTGGCGCAGGGCTGTTCGGTATCGGTCGGGGTGAACACGTCCTGACCCGCGTGCAGCGCCACCGGGCTGAACACCCGGGCCATGCGGCGCTTGAGCGTGCCCCGGAACTGGCTGCGGGCGACGACTTCCTGGCCGGGGTAGCAGCCTTTCTTGAAGTTCACGCCGCCCACGCTTTCGTAGTTGAGCATCTGCGGCACAAAGGCCTCGAACACCGGCTGGGTGACAAAGGGCACGCCGCTGAGCACCGAGCCCCAGGCCCAGACTTCAGGGCTCACGGCCGGGCCTTCCGGCGCGGGCAGCTCTGCAGAGGCGATCCAGACAGCGCGCGGCTGGCGGGCCTCGCCGGCCACGGCCGGGTAGAGCGCCACCGCATGGCCGCCGCCCCATGCCATCACTTGCCACGGGGCCGCGTCGGCCATGGCAGAGCGAGCGCTCTCGCCCAGCAGGCCGCGCAGTTGCCACTGGCTGCTGGCATCCGTCAGCCTGACCTTGGCGCGCAGCACGAACATCGACAGGCGCTTGAGGGTCTGGGCCAGCAGGTCCTGCGGCATGACCAGCAGCACCGTCTCGGGCGCGGTCTTGAGCACCAGCATGCTCGCCTGCATGCGGCCCTTGGCGTTGCAGAAGGCCGCCAGCCGCGCCTGGCCCAGGGGCAGCAGCAGCACATCGTTCGTCAGCTGGTTGTGCAGGAAGTTGGCGGCGTCTTCGCCCTGGGCCTGGATGACGCCCAGCTGGGGCAGGGGGCTCAGGCCCTGGAGGATGTTGCGCAGCGAGTCAGCGGTGGCTTGGGGCATGGGGCGTTGTAATGGGCTGTTCAAAGGGGGCGGACAATGGGGCTGAATTATCATCCCCGGGCTGTGAACATGATGTTTTTGAGGGTTTGGCGTTGGGCAAATTCCTGTTGAAATGGCTGGCCGCGCTGACGCTGGCGGCCTTGGGTCTGGCAGCGCTGGCCGTGTGGTGGCTGCACCAGCCCTTGCACACCGGCGCGCCCGGCCAGGTGCTGGACCTGTCGGTCGAGCCCGGCACGACCCCGCGCGGGGTCGCGCAAGCGGTGGTGGCCGCGGGGGCAGACACCTCGGCGCTGGCCTTGTACGGCTGGTTCCGCCTGTCGGGCCAGGACCGGCAGATTCGGGCCGGCAGCTACGAAATTGCGCCGGGCACTACGCCGCGACGCCTGTTGTCGATGCTGGTGCGCGGCGAGGAGAGTCTGCGGACCATCACCCTGGTCGAAGGCTGGAACTGGCGACAGGTGCGCCAGGCGCTGGCCCGGGCCGACATGCTCAGGCCCGAGAGCCGTGAACTGAGCGATGAGGCCCTGATGGCCCGCCTGGGCCGGCCGGGCGTTTCGCCCGAAGGGCGGTTCTATCCGGACACCTACAGCTATGCCAAGCACAGCAGCGACCTCCAGGTGCTGGAACGCGCCCTCAAGGCGATGGACCGGCAACTGGAAATGGCCTGGGCCGAACGCCAGCCTGGCGGGCCATTGCGAACGCCTGAGGAAGCCTTGATCCTGGCGAGCATCATCGAAAAGGAAACCGGCACAGGTGCCGACCGGCCCATGGTGGCCAGTGTTTTTCACAACCGCTTGCGCATCGGCATGCGGCTGCAGACGGACCCGACCGTGATTTACGGGTTGGGCGAGGCCTTCGATGGCAACCTGCGCAAGGTCCATCTGCAAACCGACACCCCCTGGAACACCTACACCCGTGCCGGCCTGCCGCCCACACCGATTGCCATGCCCGGCAAGGCCGCGCTGCGGGCCGCCGTACAGCCCGCCACCAGCCGTGCCCTGTACTTCGTGGCGCGGGGTGACGGCTCCAGCCATTTCAGCGAAAACCTCGACGAGCACAACCGGGCGGTCAACCGCTACCAGCGGGGGCGCTAAAGCCGGGTTTGTCCCGTGCCGGGACCTGTCGGGGAAGCCGCGCACAGGATTCGGCGCTTCAGCGACAATCGCCCTTTTGCCCCCTCCCATGACACGCGGCCTTTTCATCAGTTTCGAGGGCATTGACGGTGCCGGCAAATCCACCCATATCGAAGGGGTGGCCGCCCTGCTGCGCGCCGCAGGCCGGACGGTGGTGCTCACGCGCGAGCCGGGCGGCACGCCCCTGTCCGAAAAGCTGCGTGCCCTGGTGCTGCATGAGCCCATGGACGCGCTGACCGAAGCCTTGCTGATGTTTGCGGCCCGGCGTGAACACCTGGTGCAGGTCATCGAGCCTGCGCTTACCCGTGGCGAAGTGGTGCTGTGCGACCGCTTCACCGACGCCACTTTTGCCTACCAGGGTGGTGGGCGCGGCTTTGACTGGGGGGTACTGGCCCAGCTCGAGGCCATGGTGCAGGACCTGGGGCAGGGCGGTTTGCGCCAACCCGACCTCACCGTCTGGTTTGATCTGGACCCGGCGATTGCCGCCGAACGCCTCGCTTCGGCCCGGGTACCGGACAAATTCGAGTCGCAGCCAGCCGACTTTTTTGCCGCTGTACGGGCGGGCTATGCCCGGCGGGCAGCCGAGATGCCGAAACGCTTTGCCTGTGTGGATGCCGCCCGGTCCCGCGAGGCGGTCTGGGCCGAAGTTGAGCGCTTGATGGCGCCCGTTATCGCTGGAGCGTGGGCATGAGCACGGCCCGCAGCAGCCCAAAGTCGACAGGGGCCGGGGAGGACCGCATGGCGAGCAGCGCCGGGACCGTTCAGGCCCTGCCGGCGCCCTGGATTGCACGTCAGACCCAATTCCTGCTGGCCCAGCGCGGCCATGCCTGGCTGCTGCAGGGCCCCTCAGGGCTTGGTCAGTACGAACTGGCCCTGGCGCTGGTCACCGCCTGGCTGTGCGAGCAGTCCACGGCGCAAGGCGCCTGCGGGCAATGCCCGAGTTGCCATGCCATCGCGGTGCGCACCCATGCAGACCTGGCCGTGCTGATGCCCGAGACGCACATGCTGGACCTGGGCTGGCCCCTGTCGGAGAAGGCCCAGGCCGAGATTGACGAGAAGAAACGCAAGCCCAGCAAGGACATCCGGGTGGAGGCCATGCGCGATCTGGTCGAGTTTGCACAGCGCACCGACGCCCGCGGCCGTGGCAAGGCGGTACTGGTCTACCCGGCCGAGCGGATGAACGCGATTGCGGCCAATGCCTTGCTCAAAACCCTGGAAGAACCGGTCGGCGATGTACGTTTTGTGCTGGCCACCGAGTCCACCCACCAGTTGCTGCCGACCATCCGCAGCCGCTGCCAGACCCACACGCTGGACTGGCCACAGACCTCCGAGGCCCTGCGGTGGCTGAGCGCGCAGGGTCTGGAGGAGGGCGCGGCCATGGACCTGTTGCGCATGGCCGGCGGGCGGCCCGACGATGCGCTGCGCCAGGCGAGCGCCGGACTCGATCCGGCCTGGTGGTCCCGGCTGCCGCACGCCCTGCTGGCTGGGGATGCCAGCCATCTCTCCAGCCTGAGTCCGGCGCTGGCCATCGAGGCACTGCAAAAACTCTGTCATGACCTGGTGCTGCAGCACTGCGGCGCGCCTCCACGGTATTTCAGACCGGCTGACCTGCCTGCCAGTGCCGCCACCTTGCGGGCCTTGACCGACTGGTTCAAACGCCTGATGCAGGCGGCCCGCACCGCGGAACACCCCTTCAACACCGGCCTGATGCTCGAAGCCCTGGCCGACGATGCCCGTCACACCCTGGTCTCGCGTGCGAAGGCGCGCACCTGAACCTCTGCCACCCATGTACATCGACTCGCATTGCCATCTGAATTTTCCTGAACTGGCCAGCCAGCTGCCCGAGATCCTGCGGTCCATGCAGGCCGCCCAGGTCGATCAGGCGGTCGTGATCTGCACCACCATGGAGGAATTTGCCGCCGTGCAGGGGCTGGCCCAACAACACCCGAACCTGTGGGCCACGGTGGGCGTACACCCCGATAACGAAGGCGTGCACGAACCCAGGCTGCAGGAACTCGTGCAAGGCGCGGCTGACCCCAGGGTGATCGCGGTGGGTGAAACTGGCCTGGATTACTACCAGATGGACGAACGCAAGGGGGGACGGACGGTGGCCGATCTGGAATGGCAGCGGGAACGCTTTCGCACCCATATCCGTGCCGCCCGGCAGGTGCAGCTGCCACTGGTGATCCATACCCGTTCGGCATCGGATGACACCCTGGCCATCCTGAGGGAAGAGGGCGAGGAGGGCGGGGCCGGCTGTGCGGGTGGTGTGTTTCACTGCTTTACCGAAAGCATGGCGGTGGCGCGCGCGGCCCTGGACCTGGGCTTCTACATCTCGTTCTCGGGCATCCTGACCTTCAAGAGCGCGGCCGAACTGCGCGAGGTGGCGCGATGGGTGCCCTCTGACCGTTTCCTGATCGAAACCGACAGCCCTTACCTGGCCCCGGTGCCCTACCGCGGCAAGACCAACAACCCTTCCTATGTGCCTTTTGTGGCCCGTCAACTGGCCGAGTTGCGGGGCTGCAGCCCTGAGGACATCGGCCGCCAAAGCACGGAAAACTTCCACCGACTGTTTGCAAGGACACGCTCTTTGAATTGAACCGATTTCTTTAAATTAATTCTAAACCCCTGTAGTTTAAAGATATTTATATTTTTCAAGAAACCACATGAACACATCGCTGTGGCGCCTTGTCCTTGTCTGGTGGCTTGGTTTTGGAACCGCATGGGCTGGCGCCTACGAAGATTTTTTCAAGGCCTTGCGCGAAGACGATGTACGCACGGTTGAGCGCTTGCTGGCCCGCGGCTTTGACCCCAACACGGTCAACCCGGATGGCGTGCCGGCGCTGATGCTGGCCCTGCGCACCCCGGCGCCCAAGTCGGCTTTGGCTCTGGCCAAGGCCCGTGGCATCCGCGCCGAGGTGCGCAACGACAAGGACGAAAGCGCCCTGATGCTGGCGGCCTTGCGTGGCGATTTGCCCCTGGTCCAGCGCCTCATTGAAGTTGATGCCGATGTCAACAAGCCGGGCTGGACGCCTTTGCATTACGCTGCCACGGGCGGTCACGTGCCGGTCATCGAGGCCTTGCTGGAGGCCCATGCCTATATCGATGCGGCATCGCCCAACGGCAGCACACCCTTGATGATGGCGGCGATGTACGGCAATCCGGCCAGTGTGCAGACGCTGATCGATGCCGGTGCCGATCTGCATCTGCGCAACGAACAGGGTCTGGACGCACTGGCCTTTGCCCAACGGGCCCCGCAACGCGAGAACGAAACCCTGATCCGTTCGGTGCTCGACTATCTGCGCCAGCGCCAGGGTCGGCCTTGAGGTGGCGCATGCCATTGACCACTCATCACTCAATGATCTTACGATGTGTATTATGTTAAGTTAAGGACGCCAAAAATACAGTGCCCCTGAACAAAACAAGCCCAATGCAAACTCGGCAGCCAAGATCAAAACCACACAAGGCCTTTCCCTGCCAGGCAACTCACGGACAAGGCCTCTCTTGAGCGGGTATGCTCGTCAGGTATTCATTTTCAGCAAAGTGCAACGATGTCCTTGACCCGAAGATCCTTCCTGGTGGCAGGTACGGTGGCTGGCGGTGGCTTGCTGGTGGGCTGCGCCAGTGCTTCCCGTCAGCAGCTGCGCGGTGAACCCTGGCAATTGCCATCCGGCCAGCTGGCCCTCAACGGCTGGGTCAAACTCTCGCCGGACAACACCGTCACCGTGGTGCTGGCCCGATCGGAAATGGGCCAGGGAGCGCATACCGGCCTGATGATGCTGGTGGCCGAAGAACTGGATGCCGACTGGTCGCAGCTGCGTACTGAATACGCGGCCATCGACAAGCTCTACGGCAATGTGGCGGCCATGTCCGAGGGCCTGCCGTTCCGCCCGGATGACCAGGGCCTGCTGGCGCGCAGCCTGCGCTGGGTGATTCACCACACGATGCGCCAGATGGGCATCATGATGACGGGCGGCTCTTCGAGCATCAAGGACCTCTGGCTGCCCATGCGTGAAGCGGCTGCCGACACGCGGGCCACACTGGTCCAGGCAGCGGCCAAACAATGGGGCGTGGACCCGAAATCCATCACCGTGGACAAGGGCCGGCTTTCCGGACCCAGTGGGCAAACGCTGCGCTTTGGCGAAGTGCTGCCCCTTTTGGGGGCATCGCCCTCCCCGGCTGAACACTACGCGCTCAAAACACCGGACCAGTTCCGGCTGATTGGCCGCGCCACCCCTCGCCACGACAGCGCTGAAAAAGTCCTGGGCAAGGCCGTCTTCGGCATCGATGTGCAGGCGCCCGACATGCTGTACGCCGCGCTCAGCCTCTCGCCGGTGCGGGGCGGCCGGGTGCAGGACTGGGATGCGCAGAAGGCCAGACAACGGCCGGGCGTTCAGGGCGTGGTGGCATTCGAGCCCCTGCACGGGGGTTCTGGCGGCGTGGCGGTCGTGGCGCAGCGCTACTGGCAAGCCGTGCAGGCCCTGCCCGACCTGGAGATCCGCTTTGACGAGGGCCCGATGACCGGCGCCTCCTCGGCAGCCATGCTGCAAGCACTGCGCAAGACCCTGGACCACGACGAGGGCTTTGGCTACTGGCGCAAGGGCTCGGCCACC
>Ga0255182_1001874_pt1 | contig 10202 bp, 10 predicted proteins | sample Atl_UVDOM_RepA_8_FD_188420 | JGI IMG/M metagenome (GOLD analysis project Ga0255182, IMG submission 188420) | Freshwater microbial communities from Altamaha River, Georgia, United States - Atl_UVDOM_RepA_8d | ecosystem: Environmental > Aquatic > Freshwater > River | place: USA: Georgia... | reverse complement strand
TGTCTTGTATGTCGGTGTGCGAGTCGGTCAGACCTACGTCGACCCGCAGTCGAGTGGCTCTGGTGCAACCCCGCGCTTTCGCACGACCTTGGGTGCACGGCGTGGTTCGGCGGGTCACCTTGGCGGGGCCTGCGAGTTGCGCGAGACCCGATAGCGTGCAACGAGGTCGCATCCGCGACTGAGCTACCTACAACTTCATCCACGATTCGCAACCGGCGGTCGCTTCGGCGCCACGAATCGTGTCTCAACCGCACGGAGGAGAACAACATGGCAATCGTCAGCATGCGTCAGATGCTCGAGGCAGGTGTTCATTTCGGACACCAGACCCAGCGGTGGAACCCGCGAATGCAGCGCTTCATCCACGGTGAGCGCAACGGCATCTACATCATCGATCTCGAGCAAACGCTCGTGCGCATCGAGTCGGCCTACAACTTCGTTCGTCAGCTCGTGTCGGGTGGTGGCGTGGTGCTCTTCGTCGGCACCAAGAAGCAGGCCCAAGACCCGATCAAGAACTATGCCGAGCGCAGCGGCATGCCCTACATCAACGAACGTTGGCTCGGTGGCATGCTCACCAACTTCGGCACCATCAGCAAGCGCGTGGCCAAGATGATCGAACTCGAGCGCCTTGCCGCATCACCTGAGTGGGCGCAGATTCCGAAGAAAGAGGCGCTGCTCATGTCGCGCGAGCTCACCAAGTTGCAGCGCAACCTGTCGGGCATTCGCAACATGGTGCGCCCACCTGATGCCATCTTCGTGCTTGACACGCAGACCGAGCACCTCGCCGTGACCGAAGCGAACAAGTTGAACATTCCGGTCATCGCGGTTGTCGACACCAACGTGAACCCCGATCTCGTGCAGTATCCGATTCCGGGCAACGATGATGCGATTCGCGCGAACGAACTGATGACGCGCGTGATTGCCGAAGCGATTGCCGAAGGCCGATTCATCGCCGAGAAGGCCGGTGGCCAAGTGCAGAACCCTGCCACCGCCACCATCGACAACGCCGAATTCGCCGCTGAGCAGGCGCGTGCTCGCGTCGAGGCTGCCGCCGCGCAAGCCGCTCGTGACGCAAAGTTGACAGGTGAGGCGAACTAATGGCCATCAACGCCAAAGACGTGCAAGCCCTGCGCCAGGCAACTGGCGCCGGAATGATGGACTGCAAGAAGGCGCTCGAAGAATCGGCGGGCGACGTCGAAGCCGCCAAGAAGTGGCTGCGCGAGAAGGGCTTGTCAGCCACCGCCAAGCGCGCTGATCGCGAGAACACTCAGGGTGTCGTCGCGTTGTCAATCGAGTGTCCGCTCGCCGCCGTCGTCAAGTTGAAATGTGAGACCGACTTCGTTGCCGCCAGCGAACAGTTCGTGGCAGAAGCCGACGAACTCGCCAAGCTTGTGCGCACCAAAGGTGTGGCAGCAGTGGGCGAGCGCGCCAAGCAACTCGAAGACTTGCAGATTCTGCTCAAAGAAAAGATCGAACTCGGTGACGTCGTGCGTTTTGAGGCGGCTGCCGGCAACATCATGGATTCCTACCTGCACCTCCAGGGTGGCCGCGGTGTCAACGTGGTGTTGGTCGAGATGAGCGGCGCGACCGAAGAACTGGCGCACGACATTGCCGTGCACATCGCCTTTGCGCGACCGAAGTACCTCACTCGCGAAGAAGTGCCCGCCGAGGTGGTGGCTGCCGAGCGTGCAACGCTTGAGGTCGCCACGCGCAACGAGGGCAAGCCTGAGACGGCCATCGCCAAAATCGTCGACGGCAAACTCAACGGCTTCTTCAAAGACCTCTGTCTGCTCGAGCAGCCGTATGCCAAAGACGACAAGAAGTCGGTGAAACAGGTCATCGGCAATGCTTCCATCGTGCGATTCGCCCAAGTAGAAATCGGGTAATCTCGTACCCGGCATGGCTCCGCGCACCCAGCCCCGCTGGAATCGCGTCGTATTGAAATTGTCGGGCGAAGCACTCGCCGAGAAGACCGGGTTCGGTCTCGACAACGACGTGCTCGAACAACTCGCCAACGAGTTGAAGGGTGTTCGCGACGAATTCGGCGTCGACATCGCCGTCGTCGTCGGCGGCGGCAACTTCTGGCGCGGCGCCAAAGGCAGCGGTCGCGGGATGGATCAGGCACAGGCCGACTACATGGGCATGATCGCCACGGTGATGAACGGCCTCGCGCTGCAAGACGCACTCGAGCGAGTGGGGCAGTACTCGCGCGTGATGACTGCAGTCGAGATGCCAAAGGTGGCGGAGCCCTACATTCGGCGTCGCTGCGAGCGACATCTCGAGAAGGGCCGCATCGTGATTCTCGCTGGCGGCACTGGCAACCCGTTCTTCACCACCGACACCGCCGCTGCATTGCGCGCCGCTGAAATTGACGCCAAGGCGATCCTGAAGGGAACGCACTCTGGCGTCGACGGTATCTACACCGCCGATCCGAAACTCGACAAGACCGCCACTCGCTACAAACACCTCACCCATCTCGAAGTGATCAACAAGGGTTTGCGCGTGATGGACTCCACCGCAATCACGTTCTGTATGGACAACAAGTTGCCGATCGTCGTGTTCAATCTGCTGCAGAAGGGCAACCTACGCGCGATTCTGCAGGGTGATGAGATAGGTACGCTGGTCGCGTGATCGACGAGACGCTGCTCGAGTCGCTCGAGAAGATGGAAAAAGCCGTCGAGCACGTGCAACACGAGTTCGTCAATGTGCGCACGGGCCGCGCTTCGCCGCACCTCATCGAGAAACTGAACGTCGAGTATTACGGCGCACCAGTGCCGCTACAGCAACTTGCATCGTTTCAGGTTCCCGAAGCACGTCTGCTCGTCGTAAAGCCCCATGACCGCACGGCAATCAGTGCGATCGAGAAGGCGCTCAGCGCCGCCAATCTCGGGGTGAACCCGAGCAACGATGGTCAGGTGATTCGGCTGGCGTTCCCCGCGCTCACCGAAGAGCGCCGCAAAGAGTATGTCAAAGTCGTAAAGAACCTCGCCGAAGAAGGTCGCGTCGTTGTGCGTGCGGTACGCCGCGACGCGCGCAAAGCGCTCGAGACGGCCGAGAAAGACAAAGACATCTCCAAAGACGAACTTGAACGCGCCGAAAAAGAACTCGACAAGATGACGCAAGATCACGTTGACATCATCGACAAAGCAGCAGTTCGCAAAGAACAAGAAGTGATGGAGGTCTGACCATGTCTGACGATCGACGCGACGACACTCAACCTGAGCGACGAGACGAGACCCAATCTGACGACACCACGGGGCGCATCCCCGACAGCTCGCTCGATTTCGGCGACGAGTTCGGCGTCGTCAAGTTTGCCGATGCTGATGATTCGCAGCCGGCGATGAGTGTCGACTCGACCGATACGGCGAAGCTGCCGCATTGGAGCGAAGCGCCGACGGGCGAGTCGCCTCGTTTCACCGCCGAACAGCCAGTCACGCCACCGACGACTCCGCCCCCAGTGCGGCAACCCGCCCGTTCGGGTCGTGTGCGCATCGGCGTTGACCCGACTGACCCGCGCAGCCGACCACGGTCAGATACCCATCCGACGATGCGTCCGGTGACGAATCCGACCCCGCGCGACCGCACCAACCCGACGGTTCGCGATCGCACTGGTGGCGAGCGTCGTGCCAGCGCCGATGTCAGTGGTGCTGAGCGTCGCCCGGTCATCGGTGATCGCCAGCCGCGTCGCCCCGCCCCGGTGCGACCCGAGCAGGTTCGTCGCCGTCGACCCGATCGTTCTGACTCTGGCACCCAACCGCGACCCGTAGGTCGTGACCGCAACCTCGGCTCGGCAGTCATCGTGGGTGCCGTGCTCGCCGCGCTCTTTATCGGCACGTCGCTGGTCGGCCCGGCCGCGGTGATGGCCCTCGTCGTCGTAGTGCTCGGCGTGGCGGCGCTCGAATTCTTCGTACAGGTGTCGAGTCGCGGCATCAACGCACCAATGATCATTGGGGTGACTGCGTGTATTGCTGCACCGCTCGGCGCTTATTACATGTCGCATCTCGCGATGGCGATGGTCGTTGCATTCGCTTTTCTCGCCGGTGCCATTGCGCTGATTGGTTCAGGCGAAGACGAGCACTCTGGCGCGCTTGTTTCGCTCGGTGGCCTGATGTTTGGTGTGGTCTATGTCGGATTACTCGGTGCATACGCCGCGATGGTGTTGCGATTGTCGAATCTGTCGCCCGCGTTGCCTGACATTGGCACCGACACACTCTTCATCGCCGTACTCGGTATCGCCGCCAACGACATCGGCGCCTATTTCGTCGGCTCGGCCATCGGTCGCACGCCGCTTCGTCAGTCGATCAGCCCCAACAAGACGTTCGAAGGTCTCATCGGCGGCACCATCGCGACCTTCACCGTGGTCGTGGTCATCGGCTTGCAGAGCGAAACCTGGAATTCCCTCACCGAATGGCTGTTGCTCGCCGTCGTCATTTCAATCTTCGCCCCGATCGGTGATCTCCTCGAGTCGGTGGTCAAGCGAGCGCTTGGCATCAAGGATTTCGGCACGGTGCTGAAGGGCCATGGGGGAGTCCTCGATCGATTCGACGGTGTGCTCATGTCGCTGCCAGCGGTGTATTTCCTCGCGGTGACGCTCGCCCCCTGGTCGAGCTGACCCGAGCGGCGTGACCCTCAAAGTTGCCCTCGCGGGCAGCACCGGTTCGATCGGTACCCAGACGCTCGATGTCGTCGCCGCATCACACGGTCGCTTCGAAGTCGTCGCGCTGGCGGCGGCGTCAAATGAAACCGTCTTGCGCACGCAGATTCAGCAACACCGGCCGCGAGTGGTGGCAGTGGTCGATGATGCCGTTCGCCTGCGACTTGCCGCAGAGTTTCCGCACACGAGTTTCGTGCGCGATGTCGCCGACATCGTCGGTGAAGCCGAGGTTGTCGTCAATGCCGTCGTCGGGTTCGCTGGTCTCCCCGTCACGATTGCGACCTTGCGGGCGGGCAAGCGACTGGCGCTGGCCAACAAAGAGAGTCTCATTGCTGCTGGGCCGGTAGTTCAACCACTGCGTGAAATCGCAGGTGCCGAGATCATTCCCGTGGATAGTGAGCACTGTGCAGTGCATCAATGTCTGCGGGCTGGCGGTGACACTCGCGAAGTGGCGCATCTGCAACTCACGGCAAGTGGCGGTCCCTTCCGGGGTCAGACGGCCGCCCAGTTGGCGTCGGTAGATGTAGCGGCTGCACTCAAGCATCCGACATGGTCGATGGGCCCGAAGATCACCGTTGATTCATCGACACTCATGAACAAGGGTCTCGAAGTGATCGAAGCACACGAGCTGTTTGGTGTTGGCTACGACCGCATCGAGGTGGTGGTGCACCCGCAGTCGATCATCCACTCAATGGTCACCTTCACCGACGGTGCAACGATCGCGCAGTTGTCGCTGCCCGACATGCGTCTGCCAATCGCATACGCGTTGGCCTGGCCTGAGCGATTCGATGTGCCGTTCGGCGCAATCGATTGGGCGGCCCTCAAGCGACTCGACTTCGAAGCACCCGATCGTGTGACGTTTCGCTGCCTCGACCTCGCCTACGCGGCCGGTCGTACCGGAGGCTCGGCTCCTGCTTGGCTGAGCGCCGCCAACGAGGTCGCCGTCGAAGCATTTCTGACTGGTCGCATCGGCTGGTCGCGCATCGCCGAAGTGAACGATGCCACCTTGCAGCAACACGACGGTGCCACTCTGCGAAGCGTTAGTGATGTACTCGCTGCCGACGCCTTGGCGCGACGCATTGCACGCGACATCGTCGCAAACTCTCCACAGCCCGCGGGTACCGTGGGCGCGTGATTTCCGAACACACCCCACTCAAAGAAGATCGAGTTCCACTTCCGCTCTCTCTGCTCGGCATCGCGGTGATCGTCGGGCTGCTCGCCTGGCTCGCATCAAACAACGTCTGGACCTTCGTCTTCGTGCTCGGGCTCATCGCCTCGGTGTTCTTGCACGAGGTGGGTCACTTCGTCACGGCACGCGCCACCGGCATGCAGGTGACCCAGTTCTTCATGGGGTTTGGACCCCGATTGTTCTCGTGGCGACGTGGCGAGGTCGAATACGGCTGGCGTGCTCTGCCAATCGGGGCCTTCGTGCGTATCGTCGGCATGAACAACATTGACGACACCGAAGTCGTCGACGAAAGTCGCACCTATCGCTCAAAGTCGTTTCCGAAACGGCTGCTCGTCATCTCGGCGGGCTCGCTCATGCACATGATCATCGCCCTGGTGTTGTTCGTCGGCGTGTTCGTCACTGCCGGCCGCTGGGGTGAGACCGGGCGAGTGGTCGTACTCGACGACCCGTATCCGGCCAGTGCCGCCGAAGCCGTCGGAGTTCGGGCAGACGATCAGATCGTGTCGTTCGGTGGCACGCAGGTGTCGTCGACTCGCGAGTTTGTCGACGCGGTGCGATCACGCCAACCAGGTGACGAGGTGACCGTCGTCGTTCGCCGCGGTGATGCCGAGCTCATGCTCGATGCCACGCTCACCACGTTTCCCGGCGGTGAACCCGTCGAAAACGCACCGGCATTCTTTGGCGTCGCCACCTCGTCGCGCGACTACGTGCAACTCGGCTTGGGTTCAGCGGTGGTGCACGCGGTACGTGACATTGGCGGTGCCGCGGTCGATTCGGTGCGCGGGGTCTTCGTCGTGCTAAACCCCGTGAATGTCGCCAGCAACCTGACAAGCGAGCGAGCTGATCCACTCACACGACCGAGCACCGTCGTTGGCGCCAGCCAGATCGGTGGCGATATCGGTCGCGAAGAAGGGTGGAAGGGTGTGCTCGTATTGTTGGCGTTGGTCAACGTGTTCGTGGGGGTGTTCAACATGTTCCCCGTGCTGCCACTTGATGGCGGTCATGCGTCGGTGGCGATCTACGAACGAATTCGCTCGACTGGTGGTCGGCGTTATCACGCCGATGTGCGCAAACTGGCGCCCGTCGCAACGGCGGTCGTGGTGTTGTTGGTGATGCTGCTCGTGGCAGGCTTGTATCTCGACATCACACAACCGCTCGGCTGAACCCATGACCACCCCCGTCGCATTTCCGCGCAAGAGGACCCGCCAGATTCACGTCGGCAAAGTCGCGGTCGGCGGTGACGCGCCCATCAGCGTGCAGTCGATGACCATCACCAAGACCGCCGACGTAGAAGGAACCTTGCAGCAGATCTATGCACTTGCTGCGGCTGGCTGCGACATCGTTCGCTGCACCTGCAATGAGATTGAGGCTGCCGAAGGTCTGGCACAGATCGTGCCGCGCTCACCGGTGCCGATCATCGCTGACATTCACCACCAATACAAGATGGCTCTGGCAGCACTTGAGGCCGGCGTGCAGGGGTTGCGACTCAACCCCGGCAACATTCGTAAGCCCGAACACATCAAGTTGGTGGCCAGCGAAGCCCGTGATCGCAAAGTGCCGATTCGCATTGGGGTCAACGGTGGCTCGCTCGACCCGTCGCTCTACGAAAAGTATGGCGGGCTCACCGCCGACGCGATGGTCGAGTCAGCACAAATGGAGATGCGCTACTTCGACGAAGTCGGCTTCGACCTCATCAAGATTTCGGTCAAGGCCTCGAATGTTCCGCTGATGGTCGAGGCGTATCGCAAGTTGAGTGCTGTCACCGATCATCCGCTGCATCTCGGGGTTACCGAGGCCGGGCCACTTCCCGGTGGTTTGGTCAAGGCCACTGCTGGCATCGCTGCGCTGTTGCTTGAGGGCATCGGCGACACGATTCGCTACAGCCTCACCGCCGACCCCGTTGAAGAAGCACGCGCTGGTCGTCAGTTGCTCGAGTCGCTCGGTCTGCGCGAGCGCAAAAACGTCGATCTCATCGCCTGCCCGAGTTGTGGTCGGGCCGAGATTGACGTCATCGACGTCGCGAAGCGCGCGCAAGATGCATTTGCCGACAAGCAACTGCCGTTGCAAGTCGCGGTCATGGGCTGTGTGGTCAATGGCCCAGGTGAGGCGCGCGAAGCCGACATCGGCATCGCTGCCGGCAACAAGCGCGGACATCTCTTCGTCAAAGGTCGCAATGTTGCCGTCGTACCCGAGTCAGAAATGGTCGAAGCACTCGTCGATTGGGCGACGTTCATTCACGAACATGGCGTCGAGGCCGCATTGGCGCGGGTTGACACCACCATCGCCGAACGCGAAGCGGCCCGCGACCGTTCGGCACTGCTTGACGAAAAGGGTGGCGATGCCAACCACTCGGCAGAAAAAATCGTCGAGATTCGTCGCACCGTCGAAGGCTGAGCAGGCGTAGCGCTACGGCGCGACGGTGGTCGTCGGCACCGTCGTCGGTGCGACGCTGGTTGTCGGCGCGACCGTCGTCGTCGGCAGGGTAGTTGTCGTCGTACTCGTCAGGTCGCTCGCTCGCTGCGCCAACTCGCTCGCCAGCGCAAGATACACCTTGGCTCGAACTTCGTATCCCTTCGGGGTGAGGTGAATCTTGTCCGGGTCCACGACGCTCGGGTCGCTTGTGGCAACGCTGACCCAGTCAAACACGGTCGCAAGCGGGTACCGGGCCAATTCCTTGATGAGGGTGGAGTTAAAGCGTTGTGATTGCCGCGTAACGTTTGCCGAATCGACTCGATGCACCGTCAACCACACCACGGGAACATTGCCAATGGCGTTCATCAAATCGTCAATCACCGCGACGAACTCACGACGCTTGACGAGTATCGCAACATCATTAGAACCAAGCGCCACAATCACTGCGGTTGGTCGAAGGCCATCAGCGACCAGTGTCTTGTAGGCGACAACTCCGGAGTAGCGGGCAGACGTAGGCCCGCTGATTCGCCTTCCCCAACGGCTGTCGACGACCACCGTGTCAAACGTGCCGGTCGCCGCGAGGCGAGTCTGAGCCTTGGCGAAATAGTTCGAGCCCCACGTCAAGCTGTCACCCAAGACAAGCAGCGTGGTGCGCGGCGGCGGGGCAGAGTCGAGCCGTGGCACTGCGACGTTGCCACTGAGTGCGACGAGCGCGGTGAGCAAGAGGGCATGCATGCGCGCTGGCCGCCCGCGCCAGAGTCTGCTGCACCACATTCGCGCGCGCATTACCTACTGGCTCACCGAAAAGATCGTCGCGGTGCCCTCGAGCGACACCGTCTCGCCAGCAGAGACGTACACCACGCCACCACGCTGCAGCGAGCCCGCTCGACCAGACGTGCACGCGAGCAACGTGTGTTGAGCAGAGGTCTGCAGGGTGAACCCACCGTTGATGTCGTGGCGCATCACGGTGAAGGGTGCCGCGCAGCGATATGCGTAACTTCGCCAACTCGAGTCGCCACGCGCCACCGTGGGCACCACCCGTGGATCGGTGACAGATGCGAGCGTGGCGACTGACAGAAATTCGTCGATGTCAACATGCTTTTCGGTGAAGGCCGCCCGCACCACGTTGTCTGACGACCCCTGCACTTCGAGTGCCGTGCCATAGAGATACGTGTGCACGTTCCCGGCATCTAAAAACAAAGCTTCACCAGGTGCTAAGCGCACGTGATGCATCAACAACGCCACCATCGACTTCGAGTCGTCGTAGTGCTCGTTCAGCTGTTGCATCGCTGCAGACGGCGAAATGACGTCGCCGAACGTCTCCCCACGCAACACCGCTTCGGCAGCTGCTGCCACACCGTCGCGTCGCACTCGAGCAGCCAACTCTTTCGCACCTGCGGCCTCACACGCTCGCACTGCTGTTTCGGTGTCGACGAAGCCACAGAGCGCTTCGAACATTGACAACGCCACAATCATCTCGGGCTTGGCGCGGTCATCGGGGTAGACGCGATGACCGGCATCAAGCGGAACACCGGCGCGTTCCTCGCGGGAGAAGCCGGCTGCTGCCTGTTCTTTGGACGGGTGCGTCTGTAACGAGAGAGGTTGAGCCGCTGAAAGCAGTTTTACGATGAACGGCAATTCACCAACTTCATCAACCAAAAGTGTCGGAGCCGGATGGTGCAGGCTGTCGTCGACGTGTGCCTGACCGCGCGGGTGAGTGCCAAACCAGATTTCGGCCCATGGTCGCCCGTCAGCAGTGACCTCGAGTAACTCGGGTAGCGCGCAGCGGTCGCCCCACGCATAGTGCTGAATCGCGCCGCGCAGGTGCAACATGTCGAACCTCAGTCTCGCGGCGTTTTCGCGTTACGCGACGCCACGCGCCAACGCCAAAACGCGCTGTGGCGCATCGGCAATCGGCACTTCGGTGGTGGTGCCCGCGAGACGATCGCG
>Ga0255182_1001873_pt1 | contig 10204 bp, 9 predicted proteins | sample Atl_UVDOM_RepA_8_FD_188420 | JGI IMG/M metagenome (GOLD analysis project Ga0255182, IMG submission 188420) | Freshwater microbial communities from Altamaha River, Georgia, United States - Atl_UVDOM_RepA_8d | ecosystem: Environmental > Aquatic > Freshwater > River | place: USA: Georgia | collected... | reverse complement strand
GCCGCCGGACAGCAGCAAGGCGCGTTTCTCGGACGCTCGGGCACAGCTCATGGTCACCGGGGCAGATACTCCTGGATATCTCTGGAAGGCGCGATTCTAGCCGCATCCGCGACAGCCTGTCATGGCAGCACTGTCAGTGCAGGCGATCATCCCGGCGGATTGCTCTATACTCGGCGCCAGTCCCGCAAGTCTGCCCCGGAAGCCCGCCATGACAGCCAATACCTCTGACGCCCCTCCCGAACAGCTGGTGATCGCCATTTCGTCGCGCGCGCTGTTCAATCTGGAAGAGAGTCATCGCGTCTTCGAGCAGGAGGGGCTGGAGGCCTATCAGCGCTATCAGATCGCGCATGAGGACGAACCCCTGGAGCCCGGCGACGCCTTCGTGCTGGTGAACAAGCTGCTGGCGCTCAATGATCTGCTTCCCGAGCAGCGTGTCGAGGTGATCCTGCTGTCGCGCAACAGCGCCGACACCGGGCTGCGCATCTTCAATTCCATCAGCCATTACGGTCTGGGCATCACCCGCGCCGCCTTCAGTGGCGGCGAGAGCCCGTATCGCTATATCGCGCCGTTCAATGTGCACCTGTTTCTCTCCACCGACGGCAGCGATGTGCGGCACGCGCTGGAGCAGGGCGTGGCCGCAGCCACCATTCTGCCGTCGCGGGTGACCACCCGGCCCCAGGGGCGGCTCAAGTTCGCCTTCGATGGCGATGCGGTGCTCTTTTCCGATGAGGCGGAACGCATCTACAAGGCCAGTGGTCTGGCCGCCTTCGCCGAGAGCGAGCAGAAGGCCGCCAATCAGCCGCTCTCCGGCGGCCCGTTCAAGCCCTTCCTCGCGGCGCTGCAGCGCCTGCAGATGGCGTTCCCGCCGGGGGAATCCCCGATCCGCACCTGTCTGGTCACCGCGCGCTCGGCGCCGGCCCATGAGCGCGTCGTGAAGACGCTGCGCGCCTGGAACATCCGCATCGATGAATCGCTCTTCCTGGGCGGGCGCGACAAGGGTGCCTTCCTGCAGGCCTATGATGCCGACGTGTTCTTCGACGATCAGCAATCGCATTGCGATTCTGCCCGCCATCATGTGGCCACGGGCCATGTGCCGAGTGGTGTGGCGAATCAGCCGCCGGTGACCCCCAAGGAGCCGACATGAAGCTGCAGCAGTTGCGCTATGTCTGGGAAGTGGCCCGCAATGGCATGAACGTGTCGGCCGCCGCGCAGTCGCTGTTCACCTCACAACCGGGCGTCAGCAAGCAGATCATGCAGCTGGAGGATGAACTGGGCGTGCAGATCTTCGTGCGCAACGGCAAGCATCTGACGGGCCTCACCCAGGCCGGCGAACGCATCCTGGAGGAGGCCGGCGCCGTGCTGCTGAAGCTGGACAATATCCGCACCATCGCCCGGGAGTTCACCGACGAGCGCACGGGCAGTCTGTCGATTGCCACCACGCACACGCAGTCCCGTTATGTGCTGCCGGCCATCATCAGCCGCTTCGTCAGTCAGTACCCGGCAGTGTCCCTGCACATGCATCAGGGCACGCCCCTGCAGATTGCCGAGATGGCAGCCCGCGGCGCCGCGGATTTCGCCATCGCCACCGAGGCCATGGAGCTGGTGGGCGACCTGATCATGATGCCCTGCTACCGCTGGAATCGCGTGTTGCTGCTGCCCCAGGGTCATCCCTTGCTGGCAGTCGAGCGCCTCACGCATGCCGACATCGCGCGTTACCCCATCGTGACCTATGTCTCGGGCTTCACCGGCCGCGCCAAGCTCGACGACGCCTTCCGCGCCCATGACCTGCAGCCCCATGTCGTGGTGACGGCCGCCGATGCCGATGTCATCAAGACCTATGTGCGATTGGGTGTGGGGATCGGCATCGTGGCCAGCATGGCGGTGGATGCGCAGAAGGATGCTGACCTGGTGGCGGTGGACGTCAGTCATCTGTTCGACTACAGCCTGACGCGCATCGGCTTTCGCCGCGGCGCCATTCTGCGGGCCTACATGGTGGATTTCATGGGCATGTTCGCGCCGCATCTGCAGCCGGCCCTGATCCGCAAGGCCATCGCTACCTCATCCCAGCACGAGCTGGACGCGCTGTTCGCTGACATGCCGATTCCCGTGCTGCGCCAGGCAGTGTCGGTCTAGGCGCGATCGCTGCCGATCACGCTGCCCTTGTGCAGGCCGCATTCCTTGGCCGTGGCTTCCTCCCACCACCAGCGGCCTTCGCGCTCGTGCTGGTTCGGTCCGACGGCCCGCGTGCAGGGCTCGCAGCCGATGCTGATGAAACCGCGCTCGTGCAGGGGGTTGAAGGGGATCTCCAGCATCCGGATATAGTCCCAGACCTGCTTCGAGCTCCAGTTCGCCAGGGGGTTGAACTTGAGCAGCGGTTTTTCGGGCGTGGAGAAGGCCTTGTCCAGCTGTGCCACCGGCACTTCTGCGCGGGTGGGGCTCTGGTCCCGGCGCTGCCCGGTGATCCAGGCGTCCAGCCCGGCCAGCTGCCGACGCAGCGGCTCGATCTTGCGCACGCCGCAGCATTCCTCGTGGCCATCGGTGTAGAAGCTGAACAGGCCCTTTGCCCGCGTCAGGCGCTGCACCGCCTCGGCATTCGGGCTCATGATCTCCAGATCGAGCTTGTAGAGCGTGCGCACCTGGTCGATGAAGCGCAGCGTCTCCGGATGCAGGCGCCCGGTATCCAGACTGAACACCTTGATGTCCCGCTTCAGTTTCCAGGCCATGTGCACCAGGGCGACATCCTCGGCACCGCTGAACGACACCGCGATGGCGGGAATCTCCGGCAGGATGCGGCGCAGGATGTCGCGCGGCTCCATTGACTGGAATTTCAAATTCAATTCAGACACTTGGCTGGCATTCATCATAAAGTGCATCACCTTGGGAGAGGGGCGGCGGCGCGTGCAATGGGCGCCAGGCAGTGGTCGGGCATTCTCCCCGATTTGCCCGGGGTGGTAAACCGCGGCGCGGCCGGCTTCGCCTTGCAAGCCCCGGGCGATCTGGGTACATTGGCGCCTCTTTGAATTTCAGCCTGTGGCGAAGGGGAATGGCGTTGGAAGTCGTGTGTCTTGATCTGGAAGGAGTGCTGGTCCCGGAAATCTGGATCGGCTTTGCCGAGAAAACCGGCATCAGTGCCCTGCGGGCCACCACCCGGGACATTCCCGACTACGACGTGCTGATGAAGCAGCGTCTGCAGATCCTGGCCGAACACGGTCTGGGCCTGCCCGACATCCAGGCCGTCATCGCCACCATGAGCCCCATGCCCGGAGCCCGCGAGTTCGTGGATTGGCTGCGCGAGCGCTTCCAGGTGGTCATCCTTTCCGACACCTTCTATGAATTCTCCCAGCCCCTCATGCGCCAGCTCGGCTTCCCGACGCTGTTCTGCCACCGTCTTATCACCGACGACAAGGGCATGGTGGTGGATTACAAGCTGCGTCAGCGCGACCCGAAGCGTCAGGCCGTGAAGGCTTTCCATGATCTGAACTACCACGTCATGGCGGCGGGGGATTCCTACAATGACACCAGCATGCTGTCCGAGGCCGATCTGGGGGTGCTGTTCCGCGCGCCCGCGAACGTGATCGCCGAGTTCCCGCAGTTTGCCTCGGTCACCGAGTACGACGAGCTGCGTCAGGCCTTTCTCAAGGGCAGCCCGCGCAAGCTGAGCATGTAATCCTGCGCTTTAAATGATCACTTCAACACATTGATTATGTGATTGATCTTGTCAAAGCACTCTTGATATTCCTGCGCACACTCGGAGTCGGCCACCAGGCCGCCTCCGCCCCAGCAATACACCTGGCCCGCTTCCCACAGCAGGGAGCGGATCAGGATGTTCGTGTCCATTCTGCCGTCGAAGCCAATGTAACCCGCCGTGCCGCAGTAGATGCTGCGTGCGTGGGGTTCCAGTTCGGCAATGATCTGCATGGCACGCTGCTTGGGCGCTCCCGTGATGGACCCCCCGGGGAAGCAGCAGCGCAGCAGTTCCAGCGGCGAGGTACCCGTCGGCAGGCGGCCGCGAATGCTGCTCACCAGATGATGCACATTGCTGAAACTCTGCAGCTCGAACAGCGCATCCACCTGCACCGAGCCTGTGTCGCACACGGCACCAAGATCATTGCGCAGCAAGTCCACGATCATCAGATTCTCCGCCCGGTCCTTTTCGCTGCCCCGCAATTGTGCGGCCAGCGCGGCGTCCTGCTGCGGGTCGCTGGCGCGACGGCGCGTGCCCTTGATGGGCTGGGTGCGCACCTCGCCCTCGCGCACCTGCAGGAAGCGCTCCGGCGAGAAGCTCAGCAGCGCCCGGTCGTCCTCTCGCATGTAGAACGAGAACGGCGCGTGGATGCTGCGTCGCAGTTGCAGATAAGCCCCCAGCGGGTCCCCGGAACACGGGGCCGTGAAGCGCTGAGCGAGATTCACCTGATAGCAATCCCCGGCCTGAATGTATTGCTGTACCCGGGCGAAGGCCTCGGCATAGCCTGCAGGCGTGAAATTGGCGATGAACGGTGCCTGCAGGGCGAAATCCGGCCTCTCGGGCAGGGGCTGCGCCAGGCATTGCTGCACGTGTGCGAGGGTCTGCGGATCACAGCCGGGCAGTGCCACCAGCTGGCTGCGCCGCCGGTGATGGTCCACCACGATGGCCCAGTCATGAATGCCGAAGCGGGCATGGCCGTCATAGCCCAGATAGCCCAGTGCGCCGCCGGTGAACGGCAGCTCGCGCAGGTCCGCCGGCAGCGGCTGCAGGGGAGCGTGTTGACGCAGCAAGGCCTGCAGATCCGAGAACAGGGCATCGTGCTGGAACACGCTGGGGGCGGTGCGCCGAGCAGGTTGCGGGCAGTCCAGCACCGCGACGGGCAGCGCACTCAGGATGTCGTGGCGGGCTCCGGCATGGTGCTGTGGCGCATCGTCTTGCCAGCCGCTGTCGAGGAACACCAGTCCCGGCAGGGACGCCAGCTGCCGCAGCAGCAGGCTGCTGTCCGGGGAATAGGGCAGCGCGAGCAGAAGGGGATCGCGCATCAGGGCAGCAGTTCCACCCGCACGGCCAGGGCCTGGGAGCGCGCGGTGCTGGTCTGGACGACATTCGGGTCGAACGGCACCGGGGCGGCATCGAACACCACATACCAGCCATTGAAGCCAATCTGCAGCGTGGTGCTGACCACCTCGCTGCGCACACTGCCGTCGGCGGCCGGCGTGTCGCGGGTGGCGCTGAGGGCCAGCTGGACGCTGTCGCCCTGCACCTGAGCAGTCACGCTCAGGCTCTGGGCATTGCGCTGGAGGTCCTGCTGCAGCTGCAGGCCAAGACTGCCGAACGCCGGGCTCACGCGGGCGCTGGTCTCGCTGCGGCTGAAGTAGGCGAATTCACCTTCGGTCAGCACGATGCTCTGACGAGGATTGTCCAGCACGCTCGTTTGCACAATCGTGATGCTGCTGCCGTCGGCGTTGAGGGGGGGAGTGCCCGCTGCGTAGGCAAAATCAACGCTCACGCGCAGCTGGCGCAGAGGCACGTCGAGGGTCTCGATCAGTGATTGCAGCTGCTGCAGGTTGGCGCGCGAGGTGCTGATGATCAGGTTGTTGTCGATCTGGCTGATGGCCCCGCGCGGGTCGAGAACAGGCTCCAGCGCCTCGCGGATGCTGTCCGGGTCGCGGTGCTGCAGCCGCACGATCTCGATGACGGCCTGCTGCGTCGGGTCCAAGGACTGTGCCGCGACAGTGCCTGCGAAAGAGGCCGCGACGAGCAAAGTCGTCAGCAGGAAGCGAAGCAGTGGTGTCAGTGGCTTGGGCATGATGCAGGTCTCGTGGCAGGACTGCCGCAGGGTCAGTCGTCCTCGTCGTCGGCCAGATAGAGGCAGCCGTGATTGAACAGATCCGTGATCAGCTGCCTGCCTTCGGCGCTGGCAAGCCAGACGTCCAGCCAGTCCAGCGGTTCCGTGAACGGGTCGCACAGGGCGGGCAACAAGGGCAGCAGTGCCGGGGAGCATGGCAGCAAATGGCCGTCAGCGTAAAGCTCCGCTCCCTCCTCGACGCGCGTCCAGGCCAGACGCGAAGCGGGGTTGCGCAACAGCACTTCCCCCGCTTCCAGTTCGGCCATCAGCTCGGTGCAGCTCAGCGGTTCCGCGCTGGCATTGCTCAGTTCCGGGTATTTCGGACTGGTCATGCTGCGTCCGAACCAGCGCAGCAGTCGATCACGATCCTGCAACTGTTCCTGCAGCAACTGCACCAATTGCTCGGCCACGTCGGCCGTCAGTTCGCCGGCCTGGGTCGGCACACGGGGATGGGTGTCGACATAGCGCAGATCGGGCGGCAGTTCCTGGGCCAGCGCCGCGCCCAGCTCCTCGAGGATCTCCGCCACTGACGGGGTGCGGAAGCCGATGGAATAGGTGATGCTGTCGCCAATCGCCACGCCGTGATGCGCCAGATTGGGTGGCAGGTAAAGAATATCTCCCGGCTCGACGATCCAGTCTTCCTCGGTGTGGAAGTCCTGCAGCAGACGCAGGGGTGTGCCGGGGAGCAGGGGAGTGGTGCTGTCGACATGCCCTCCCAGACGCCAGCGCTTGCGGCCGAGCCCCTGGATCAGGAATACATCGTAGTAATCGAAGTGGGGCCCGACACCGCCCCCCTCGCTGGCAAAGCTGATCATCACGTCGTCAATGCGCCAGCGCGGGATGAAATCGAACTCGCGCAGCAGGCTGCGCACTCCGTCGTGCCACTGGTCCACGGCCTGCACCAGCAGGCTCCAATGCGTGGGCGGCAGCTGCGCGAAGTCGCGCTCGGTGAAGGGGCCGTGGCGCAGGTCCCAGCGGCTGCCCTGGGCATCGCTGAGCACCAGGCGGGATTCGACCACGGACTCGCAGGCGAGTCCTGCCAGTTCATCCGGACTGATCGGGTCAGCGAAGCGGCCGTCACCGCGAATCAGCAGCGGCTTCTTCTGCCAGTACTCGCGCAGGAAGCGTTCGCGGTCGAAGTTCGCGGGCAGCAGCCAGGACGTCATACCTTGCGGGCCTGTTCCACGGCATTGCCGATGTAGTTCTCCGGTCGCAGGGCGCGCAGCAGGGCCTTGCCTTCCTCGGGAATCTCCAGCGCCTCGACGAAATCGGCCAGCACTTGCTGGGTCATGCGCTGGCCGCGGGTCAGGGCCTTGAGCTTTTCATAGGGCTGGTCGACATTGAAGCGGCGCATCACCGTCTGTATGGGTTCGGCCAGCACTTCCCAGCTGTCGTCGAGATCCGCCAGCAAGGCAGCTGGGTTCACCGACAGCTTGCCCAGACCCTTGAGGGTGGCATGGTAGGCAATCACGCTGTGTGCCAGGCCGACGCCGATGTTGCGCAGCACGGTGGAATCCGTCAGATCGCGCTGCCAGCGCGAGATCGGCAGCTTTTCCGCCATGTGCTGCATCACCGCATTGGCAATGCCCAGATTGCCCTCGGAGTTCTCGAAGTCGATGGGGTTGACCTTGTGTGGCATGGTGGAGGAGCCCACTTCGCCGGCGATGGTTTTCTGCTTGAAATAGCCCAGGGAGATGTAACCCCACAGATCGCGGTCGAGGTCGATCAGGATCGTGTTGAAGCGGCAGAGGGCGCCGAACAGTTCGGCGATGTAGTCGTGGGGCTCGATCTGCGTGGTGTAGGGGTTCCATGTCAGCCCCAGGGACTCGACGAAGCTGCGGGCATTGCCCTGCCAGTCCACGTCAGGGTAGGCGCTGAGGTGGGCGTTGTAATTGCCGACCGCGCCGTTGATCTTGCCCAGGATCTCGCTGTCGCGAATCTGCGCATACTGCCGCTCCAGGCGTGCCACCACGTTGGCGATCTCCTTGCCGACAGTGGTGGGCGAGGCCGTCTGGCCGTGGGTGCGCGAGAGCTGGGGCTGGGCGGCATGCTCATGGGCCAGTGCACGCAGCGTGTCGATCAGCTGACGCAGCAGCGGCAGGATCACGCGGTCACGGCCATCGCGCAGCATCAGGGCATAGGACAGGTTGTTGATGTCCTCGGAGGTGCAGGCGAAGTGCACGAATTCCATCTGTGCAGCCAGCGCCGGCTGACTCTGCACCTTTTCCTTGAGGAAGTACTCCACGGCCTTCACGTCGTGATTGGTGGTGGCCTCGATCTGCTTGACGCGCTGGGCATCGGCCAGGCTGAACTGGGTGATGATGGCTTCCAGCAGCGCGTTGCCGGCCTCACCCAGGGGCGGGGCCTCCGTGATCTGCGGCATGGCCGTCAGGCGCTGCAGCCAGCGGATTTCCACGATCACGCGATAGCGGATCAGGGCGAATTCGCTGAAATAGTCGCTCAAAGCTGCAGACTTGCTGCGGTAGCGGCCGTCCACGGGCGAAATGGCCGTGAGATCGCTTAAGGGGAGTGCTGTCATGGTGTCGTCCTGCCAATGGTCTGAGTCTGGAAACTAGGGGGGTCAATGCACGCTGATCAGGCTGCGCCGGATCTGTGCCACGCATTCCCGGATGCGCTTCTTGTAGATGAACAGGTGCCAGCGCCGCCCGCCGAGCTGATGCCACAGCAGCGCCGAACGGATCCCGGCCAGCAGCAGCGCCCGGATCTTGTCGGCCACTTGCTGCTTGCGCAGGTGTTCGGGCGTGCCCTTGACATGGATGCGCATGCTGAGCCGGCTGATGGTGTCCTGGTACAGCGCAGCCAGCACGGCAAAGTCGTAGTGGTCCGCTTCCTCCTGGCTGCTGCCCTCGGCGGGCTGCTCCGGCGCATCCGCCAGCAGTGAATGGCGAATCTGCAGTCGCTGCCGGATCAGGGCCTGCATGGCCGGTACGGCCATCAACTGCTGTTGCAGCACGGTCATGCCAAGGACGTACTTGATGGGCTCGGCAAACTCCTTCACGCCTTCGTTGCTGAGGGAGTGCTGCAAGGCCTGCAGTCCGCTGCTGAAGGCGCTGACGTCCGGGTAGATGTCATCCACGGTGTCCGGCTCGAGCACCAGCAGGGGCGCGATGCAGGCATTGATCTGGCGGGAATCGGCACGACCCGTCGTGGCGAGACTGTGCACCAGCTGCGCGCATTGGGCCACCACCGCGAGGGCGATGTTGCGGTATTCCCATTCGGTGAACCTAGCGGAAGTATTCTGCAATGACAGCTCCTCCAAGACAGATGTCATCCTGATAGAACACGATCGTCTGCCCCGGCGTCACCGCACGCTGCGGCTCGGCGAACTGCACCAGCACCGAGTCGGGTGGGGCATCGGCCCCGGCGGCAGTCACGCGGCAGACTTGATCGGCCTGACGGTAGCGAATCTTGGCCGTGCACTCCAGCGGCAGGCAGGGCGCGGCATGATTGATCCAGGCGAGCTGGGTCGCCAGCAATGACGAGGAAAACAGGCTTGGATGCTCGTTGCCCTGGGCCACCAGCAGGACATTGCGTGTCAGGTCCTTGCCCACGACGTACCAGGGTGCCTCGCCATGCTGCTGCAGGCCGCCGATCCCCAGCCCCTGACGCTGGCCGTAGGTGTGATACATCAGGCCCTGGTGGCGGCCGATGACCTCGCCATCCACTGTTTCGATGTCCCCCGGCTGGGCCGGCAGGTAGCGTTGCAGGAAGTCTTTGAAACGGCGCTCGCCGATGAAGCAGATGCCCGTGCTGTCCTTCTTGTCGTGGGTGATGAAGCCGTGCTGTGCCGCCAGGGCCCGCACGGCGGATTTCTCCAGCTCGCCCACGGGGAACAGGCTGCGGGCCAGGCAGTCCTCGTTCACGGCACTCAGGAAGTAGCTCTGGTCCTTGTTGGCATCCAGCCCCTTGAGCAGCACTGTCTGCGGCCCAAGTGGCCCCGCGCGGTTGGCGCGGCGCGCATAGTGGCCGGTGGCGATCAGGTCGGCACCCAGCACGGTGGCGTAGTCCAGGAACGCCTTGAACTTGATCTCCCGGTTGCACAGGATGTCCGGGTTGGGGGTACGTCCGGCCTGGTACTCCGCCAGGAAGTGCTCGAACACATGATCCCAGTACTCGGCCGCGAAATTGGCCGTGTGCAGGCGGATGCCGAGGGTGTTGCAGACGGCCTGGGCATCGGCAAGATCGGCCTTGGCGGTGCAGTACTCGGTGTCGTCGTCCTCATCCCAGTTCTTCATGAACAGGCCTTCGACCTGATAGCCCTGTTCCAGCAGCAGCAGGGCGGCCACCGACGAGTCGACGCCCCCGGACATGCCCACCATCACGCGGGTGGCGGCGGGCGCTTTCACTGCAGGGCTGGGGGAAGGCGTGGT
>Ga0255182_1001870_pt1 | contig 10210 bp, 8 predicted proteins | sample Atl_UVDOM_RepA_8_FD_188420 | JGI IMG/M metagenome (GOLD analysis project Ga0255182, IMG submission 188420) | Freshwater microbial communities from Altamaha River, Georgia, United States - Atl_UVDOM_RepA_8d | ecosystem: Environmental > Aquatic > Freshwater > River | place: USA: Georgia | collected... | reverse complement strand
TGTTAGTTTAGAAACACCGACACCTCTCTATAGTCAATTAGTACAAAATTATAGATTATTGGCAGATACATTACAAAATGAATTAAATAATCCTCAAGTGCCGAATTCATTTGAGTTTACGCCAATTTATCAAGATGCACAAATTTTTATTGATACATTAGCATATCAATTATTTATAAATACTAGTTTTGTTTGGAATGTAGAGTTAGCTAGATATTCAAATATTGCAACTATTTCAGTTCTTACTGAAAATACTGTTGCTCAAATATTATTTGGTGATCCATCAATGGATACTATAAGACAAGCTTTAGGCTTTCCTAATGCAAATACATCATTTTCAAATAGTTTAACAGGAATAACTTCTGTTGATTATAATGTAATAATTAATTTAAATAATAAATTTAAAGTAAATACTATTACCGATTTTAAAGGAGATAAATTTATTTGTTCCGTAGATGGATTTGGTGATGAAGAAAAATTAACTATAAGTCTAATAAATGGAGATTTATTTAAAATATTTTTTGGTAGTCCATTAATGGGAAATGTAGCAGATGCATTAGGATATGAACCACTTAGTACATTTTATTATTTAGATTCTCTTCAAGCACCATATCCTATGTCTTTGAATTTAAATTTAGATTTAAATAGTCTTTTTTTTTATAATACAGCTCGTATTAAAAGTTATAATATTTCATTAAATCCAAAAATGTATGTGCCTACAAATTTGTGTTTAGCAATAGAATATAAATTAAATGTTCAAACAGGACTAACATGGACTGTATCTTTAAATTCAGAAACTAATTTAATTACAATTTCAGTAGCTCCATTTTTTGGTAAAATTAACCAATTTAAAATATTTTGGAATGAATTGTCTATGTATAATTTATCTTTAGCATTAGGATTTGAACCAATAAATATGACTGAATATGCCACGTCTGTTACAGGAACTAAATTTCCTAAATTAAACACTATTATTGGAGATAATGATATTTTCAGCTATGTATTAAATAAAGGTGTTCAACCAATTAATTCTTATCAAATATCAGCTGGAACACAAACTTCTCCAAATTTTATATTTTATTTAGGTCAAAATCTATCTAAATATACAAATTTATTATGGGAAGTTTTTACTACGAATGATAATAAAACACAAATAATATCAGGTTATATTAATAATCAATTCCAATTATTAAATGGTATAAATACTATGAATTCTATATCCCAAATTATGGGATTTCCCTTAGCTAACACAAACTACGCTCAAGAATTAATTAGTCCTAATCCAATTAATTACTCTATAAATTTGGACCCTAATGCAACTTTTTATCTAAATGTTACAGGTAATGTAAACTTTAAATTTTATCCTAATAGTAATGATGCTTACATTTTTGTAAATTCTTTAGAAACGCTATTAAATGAAAGCACTATTTATTATAATTGGAGTGTAATTATAGATCCTGATACAAATTTATGTACAATATCAATATTAGATGTAAAAGCAGAATATTTAGTAGGAAATGACCCATTTATACCATTAGCCCAAATTCCTTTTGGTAATCCTGAAATGGTTATATTTACATTAACACTTGGGTTTGATTATACAGATACTATTTATGCTAGGAGTTTTACTGGTATATATCCTGTAAACTATGATTTACCAATACCAACAAATATATATTTTTATGTGAATGTTCAACAAGGAGCATATAGTTTCTCACCTAATACAGATTCAGTTAGTACACTTATTTCTAGCTTATCTAATAAATTGACTGAAGTAACTGGTAAATATTTCAATATTACTATAAATAGTGTAACAAATATATTAAGTATAGAAATAAAAGAAGACTATGATAAAAATTATTTTGATTTTCAATTATTATGTGGAAATCCAGAAATGGAATCTATAGCATCTGCTTTAGGCTTCGATAATGTAAATACTGAATATTCAAATATCATATATGGAAATAGTCCTATCGTTTATAATCGTATTATAAATACAGACAGCGTATTTTATATCAATATTATACAAACAAAACCAAAACAGTATAGTTTTCCAGCTAATATAAAAGATGTTGGAAATTTTATATCAGATTTAGAAGGACTATTAGTAGAAACAAGCAATATTAATGGATGGATTGTTAATTATGAAGGAGGATTTTTTGGTAAAGTAACAATAACATTAAATAATGATTCTTATAAATTTCAACTAAATCTAACTAATAGCAATATGAAAAATGTAGCAATTGCATTGGGATTTAATACCGTTAGTGATACTGATTTTGTAAATTCAATTACATCTACAAATCCTATAGATAAAGATTATTTTTTTAATGCATCTGATTTATTCTGTTTTAGTACCAAGTTTTATAACATAAATATACCGGATAGTTCAGAAACTATACAATATAATTTTCCAGTAGGATATCCAAATTACAATATCTTAACTCATTTTAAACAAGTAGAAAACGGTTTGAAGCTACAATCTAATTTAAACTGGAATATTAATTTGGATGAGGTAGGTAGAACAAAAATAGAATTAATAGAAGCAGATAGTCAATTTAATATATATTGGATAAATCCCAGATCGTATAATATAGCAGATAATTGGGGATTTAATAAAATAGCAACAGATGAATATACCAATTCATCTACAGGAGAAAATGGTATTTATTTTATTAGAAATTTAAATTATACAGATGAAATTCAATATACAATAAAAAAAACGAATTATTACAATGAATTTAATTTTCAATTTGAAGAGATACCTAATACTATGTATACTGCTCAATCATTTATATCTGGTTTACCTCAATATCTAAAAACTTTAACAGGATATAATTGGTCAGTTACTGTAAATCCAATAAATCAAAAATGTACAATCACTATTTTAGATTCAGGAGTTTTATTTATTATGGCATGGGGTACATTTGGATTTTTTGGTATGAACAGAATAGCACAGCTATTAGGATTTAATCCATTAGTACCTGAAAATTTTTATACTACAACTACTGGTCAAAATCCAGTTGATTATAAAGTAGTTTTAGGACAAGGAGATAGAATGACATTTAGTATTAGAGATGAAAATAAAACATCGGTATCCTATAAATATGTTATTGGACAGTCTAACTATCCATCAAAAACATTTGCTGACAATTTACAATTTATTTTAACTCAATTAACTAACTATGAATGGGAAGTTGTCTACAATGTTGATGAAATTTTTGGTAAACGCACACTAACTATAAGCATATTAAGTCCAAATTGCAAGTTTAAAGTATTTTGGAGTAATAATGCAACAAAACTTATTGCTGAAGCATTTGGATTTAATCCTATTGATAGTCCAACTTTTTTCTCTTCTATTACCAGCGATTTTTCTGTTAATTTTAATATTCTTCTAAATCAAACTAATATATTTTCTTTTAGTGTTAGAGATACAACTAATTTAATATCTGCTGAATCATATTACCAATACTATTATTCTATAGAACAACCTTTTTTTGAACCTAGCTATTTTGTTGAATCTATTCAAAATGCTATAAATATACTAATACCATATACTTACACATTTACATTAGATCCAATTAATATGTTAGTTACTATAGCTTGTAATAAACCATTTAAAGCAAATTGGTTGCTCATGAAAAATTTAGCATTTATTTTAGGATTTTATCCTGAAAATCCTGAAAACTTTAGCAATTCAATTACTGGAACATTTACTATAAATATGCGTGTAAACATTTTAAATGATGACATATTTAAAACACAACTTATTGCTGCTAGTAGTAATACTTATTTATATTTTTATGATATATTAGGTAAATATTATGCTAAACTTATGCAAGCTAAATTATATTCAATGATAAACTATCCATGGTCTGTTTTTTATGATGTTATTAGATTAAGATTTACTATATCATTATCCAATATGAAATTTAAATTAGATTGGGGAGAACCAGATATGCTTAATGTATCTAATATATTTGGTTTTACTCCTATAACACCTACAAATTATACCTTTACTACTACAAGCAATTCTTTTTTTACAGAAATACCTAATTTATTAAGTAATAATTGGATATATCTAAGCTTTCAACCCAATCCTACAATTGTATCAAATACAATACAATTAGAACCTCGATTTTACACAAATCCTAATATATTCTGTAATATTTTACAATATAAACTTTGCCAATCATTTACTGATTACAATATTAATTTTTATTGTAATTATGATAACGAAGCAAATAAAATATCCGTAGAAACTGATTCTACACATTATCAATTCAAATTCTATTTAGGAAATTGTCCTAATACTGCTACTCTTTTAGGATTAGAGATGTCCAACATATCACCCTATAGTAACTATTTATATAGTGACAAAGAATGCTATTTTAGTGGACAACTATCTAAAATACTTTTAGATTTACGTCAGAGTATCATATTTACAAAAATAAAACTCATTAATATTAATTTAGGTTTTATCTACAATATCGCTGATGGAAATAATAAATTCTATTTCAATATAGATATTGGTGGTACTGTAACTAACTATTTAATTCGTATTGAACCAAACAAATATGATGGAACTACGCTAGCTAACTATTTGCAAACAGAAATGAATAATTTATCGCCAGGATTTATTGTTAGTTATGATAGTTTATCATTAAAATTATCATTTTCTTTAATAGATGGTAATACATTTAATATTGATTGGGAAAAAAATAAAATTTTGGCTCAAATGTGTGGATTTAACCCTTATAACACATTCTATAATACTGTCTTTGTTAGTGATTTTTGTACCGATTTTGTCTATCCTAAAACTATATATCTTACTATTGAAAATATAAAATATAGCTCAAAAATAGTAAATAACCGATTTATGTTCTATATTAATCTAAATAATATAAATTATAATCAAGAATATGATGTAAAATCACAACTAAATCGCATGCTAATTAGTTTATATGACGAAAATAATAATCTTTTAGCTCTTCAATCTAATTGGCAAGCTACTCTAGAACTTCTCTAATATTTGTCTCTAAATCATCTAATGTACCCAAATTATCTATTGTTATATTACTCTTTAATTCATTAAAATAACTTTCACTACTATGAGAATTATTTATTATTTTATAATTATGTCTATTGATACTAATCATTAGAAATTTATAATGATTAATATTACAATAATTCTCAATACAATTTAACTCATTAGGAAATCGCAAATCAGTTATAACTGCTATTTCAGGTTTTCTAATACTATTTTTCTTAAAATCTCTATCTATCTGTTTAACTACAGACTGAGCAAATATATCATCACCCAAATTCTTACGAATGATATCTGTACCAATTTGCTGAAGTAAAGTACGTATTACTAAGTGTTCAGCCTCATTATTTCTATAAATTATATATTCTGGTCTTGGTAATTCTTTATAAGCTAAATTGCTCATATCTTCTACTGAAAAATTTGCATTTAAATATAGTTTAGAAAGGTCTACTACTATTTCCTTTAGTGATTTACCAAATGCATATTGCCTAACATTGAAACCCTTTTCTGTATATATTTTCTTTATAATTTCATAACTAGTATCTTTACCACAACCAGCTGGTCCACTAAGCAAAATTATTAGATTATTATCTAATAGCATTTAAACTATTTTTTTGGTTGAAACTTTATATACTTTTTCATAAAAGATTTGATTTCAATTTTATATGTATAATTATATTAAATCTTACTTGATGGAAAACTTTGACTATATAACGGATAATCATACCAAAGAATTAGTTAAAAATGCATTTAAAGCTGTGCAAAAATTAGATTTAATTGAATTTTTCAGATTGAATAATCCACCTAAAAATCATGGATTTATGTGTTGGAATTGTCCAGAAATAGATAAATTAGTAAATGAATTGGAAAATGATAATCATAGTGGAAGTAGCTTTGCAATTACATGTCGGATACTTCAACAACATATTAGAAATCATTAAAATTTGATATTTTTTATATGAATAATAATTCAATAAAAAAATATCCAATGTATAATCAAGAAATAGTAGAAATTGGTATTGAATGGTGTATTTTACACAATTATTATAATATAATTAGACTTTATCCTATTCCAGATTTTTGGAATGCTATTAAAACAATAGATAATATCTTTGATTTTCACCTATTTCCATATGAAGGGATTACTGATTACGATAGATATTTATATTTCAATAAACTTAATAGTGAATTTATAGTAGGTTTAGAACTAGCTATTCAAACAGGGTCAAGTAGAGCTTTTTCTAAATATTTATATCAATTAATTACAACTATTCAATCTGATTAGTTCCAACTATTCAATCTGATTAGTTCCAACTATTCAATCTAAATAAAAAAATACTTATTTATTTTTAATAGAATTTAGAAAGAATGATTATCTAATAATAATCACTTTTTTATTATTATTTTATATTTATAAAATATATAATAATGTCTAATATAGTTTGCGGAGTTGATCCAAATAATTACAAAGGTAGATGTGAAGAAGGTGTATCACTAAATTCAGAATTGTGTTCTTATAATGAAAAAACAAAGAACTGTAATAAAAAAAGTAAAAAAACTTGGGCACAAATAGAGAAAGATCTAAAAGAAATAAAAATACCTATACAAGCTGTTTCAGTTGTAGCTAAAGAAATAGAAAAACAACAACCTGAAATTAAAAAGAAAAGGGAAAAGCCTAAGAAATCATCAGAACCTTTAGAAGAAGATATCGAAAATTATTCCATTTCTCTATTTGATAATCAAATATCTATCATTAAAGATATGCATAAACCTACTAGTCAAATTAATACGATTCCAATCAATATTTGGAAAAATATAACTACTGAAAGTGATGAAGATGACCCTTGCTATATATCTCTATTAATTGATTGTGGAAATAATTTCTATTTTAGAGTTTCGTCTACAGGTATTATAGATTTATCATATGCTGGTGATTTTACTATTTTTTATCAAAAAATACCAACAAATGTAACTAAAAGATTAATAGAACTTATATTAGAAAAGCAACAAAGTGCCTAAATAAAATCTATAGAATAAATAAAATAGTTTTTATAAATTCTATATATTTTAGATACCCAATCCAGACAATTTCATATTATTAATTCCATAGAAAGCATCTTCATCATCACTGGTCTCATCTTCAGGGACTACATGACTAATAGGAGGAATTTCAATACATTCATATTTATGATTGACTACCTTCCACAAAAATCGCCATCCATCCTCACCAATAGCTTCTATCATAGTGTTCCTAAGAACTGGAGCCAATTGTTGTATTAGAAAATCTTGCTGTCCCATCTTGTTATCGTATGAACCTCGTACTACAAAATCCTTAGTATCCTCATCAATGTAGAATTCTACATTATCATCTACAATACCCCAATTTTCAAAAGCATCGCGCAAGTTAGCATAGGGTGCCTTACTATTTTCTACCCAACTATACCATCTTCTTTCACTAACTGGCTTATTTTCAGTGTTAGAACCATAACAACCTCCTCTTGCAAACTGCAAAAGCATTTCATCACTATGTAAATTGTTAAAAATTTCTAAAGCACGTTTAAAATTCTTGGGACGAATTGCTAACTTTAAATCGTAGGTAACAAAGTAACCCATTCTCTAACTTTTACTAATTCTCTTTAATAATAAAAATTCAATGTAATCAATTTTTTTAATTTATTGAAATAATCTAATTTTATTTTAATAGACAAAAAATAGCTTAATCAATTGAATAAAAAATAGTTGGCAAGTAAATTGAAGATGAAAGGCTTAACGATGGATACAGTGTTCATTTTGAAATTGCTGGATTATAGTAGGCACGTTCAATTATACACCTGCACATGGGGCAAGTATCATTGGTATTTCTCCAACTAGATAGACAATCCTGATGAAAATGGTGATTGCAATTGAGAACAATATTTTTTCTACTAAGGTTCTCATGGTAATCTTCACGACAAATAGCACATGTTGTAGTATCTATTTCATTTGGCAAGTCCGCTATAGTCTTAGGAATTGGTAATTGATAGCCAGTAATAGATTCTCCATGAAAATGAAAGCCCTTATCCAACATTTTTTGGAATCTTTCTGCCATTTTTTCTTGGATGCTTTCATAATTATAACGACTAAAGCTATTGATATATTCATTGGAAACCATCCAAACTAAATTTCCAGAGAAACAATCTCGTATACATCCTAAAGTAGCTTCAGCCTGACTAATAATTCGAGTCTCTTGCTGGATAATAGTCCGTGCACGAATAGAACCATCAGCAAATAGAGCCAAATTATTTACTGTAAAATCACAGTATTTTGTTAAATTATGTCTTGGTGATGTAGGTAGAACAATATCAATTTTTAGATTAGTTCCATTAGGAGATGTAACAACTATTTTCTTAACAGAATATTCTCCTACACTATCAGAAATACTAATCTCTCTTAATAATCCTAAACATCTAAGAGTATGAATATAATTACAAGCATGTTCTCTAGAAGGGATGTATAAGTCAATATCTGTATATGGAACACCTCTAATCATATCACGAACATATCCCCCAAAAATATATGTGTTTTTCTTAATCTTACAAGCAAGAGCATGATCCTTTGGAAGGATAGCCGGATTTAGAACACCATCAAAGATAAATTCAATATCTGGTTTAAGAGATTGATTTCCAAAGGGACCGAAATCCATTTTTTTATACTTTAAGGGCAATTGGTTTGCTTTTTGTTTAATTTTTAACATTAAGTGTACCGTATTTTTTATCAAATTTTTTTATTTTTTTTTAAAATAATATGATATAAACTAATATATGAATGGACACCTTTCCTGTGGATGGTGTGAATATAATTTTTGATATAGATGTTATAATTTATAATAATGATTTATTAGAATAGTTAAAGAATAATCATTCTATTCTATTTTAATATTTTTATTATTGTTTAATTCTTCTAAACTTTTTAAAACTGATTCAAAATGTAAATAACTCAAAGCATTTGGTTTAACAGCTTTTACTTTTTTTACAGCTTCTTCCATGGATATTTTATATTTCCAGATGAGATAAGCAACAGTAAGAGTAGCAGAACGACTAATACCCATACGACAATGGATAATAACTACATTATCTAATTGTAATTCTCTATCTATTATTCGTACATAGTTAGGTATATGAAAAACAATCTGATTGATACTTTCATCACATGGAAAATCATCTATAGGCAGTCTATAATTTCTAATATTGGTTCCTGTAACATCATCCAAATCTCTAGTACAATTAAAAATAGTATACAATTTGTTTTTTCCAAATTGGTAATCTAAAACGTCATCATAATTACTTAGATAGAGATTATTTACTATTTGGTGCATATATCTAACTAATACCCAAAATATTCTTAAATAGAAAATTTGTAAAATTTTTGGAAAAAATAAAAAAAAAGGATATAAAGATAAGCCACGTATAATAAGTAGGAGCGTAAAAACTCCGAACTAAAGGTAGCTTGGCCGAGTGGTCTAAGGCGCCAGACTTAAGATCTGGTATCTTCGGATGCGTGGGTTCGAACCCCACAGCTACCAAGACATACAATTCTCTAAAGTTTTCAATGGGAATTTTTTAGAGTATTGGCAATTTCTAATAGTATTGATTGATTGTAACTTTCTAATTCTATATAAATAGGAGGATATATTTTGAAGATTATATTATTATTTCTGTATCTATAAAAAAATTGTTCATTCATTTCATTTTTGTATTTGTTTTTGAAAATGGCTAAATTATCTAAAATATATTTCATTGGTAAGTAATTTTCTTTGTAATCATATCTAATATAATATTTGCTTAACATAATATATTTCTATACTTTATAATTATTTTTTACCTTTTGAAAAACTACTTAGTAATTTTATAATATTTATTAATAAATTGATAAAATCTATATAGATATCTAAGACTATACGGACATAATTGTCTGGATTGAAACCATCTTTATTAACTATATAATGAATATCTAAAATTATATATAACCAAGCAATCATAATTACCAATACATTTACTAATAAATAAATTATATCTACTCGTGACAGGCACATGAATAAACCAATAATTCCTAAACATAGAGTAGCAAATGAATATTTAAAAGCTCTTTTTACACTAAATTCTAAAATTTCATTACTATTCAGAA
>Ga0255182_1001866_pt1 | contig 10235 bp, 8 predicted proteins | sample Atl_UVDOM_RepA_8_FD_188420 | JGI IMG/M metagenome (GOLD analysis project Ga0255182, IMG submission 188420) | Freshwater microbial communities from Altamaha River, Georgia, United States - Atl_UVDOM_RepA_8d | ecosystem: Environmental > Aquatic > Freshwater > River | place: USA: Georgia | collected... | reverse complement strand
TGTCGTTGCTTCAACGATATCTCGGGTTGTCCCAGCAATTGGCGTCACGATCGCTTTATCTTTTTGAACTAACAAATTCAACAAGCTGGACTTACCAACATTCGGTTGACCGACCAAGGCCACCTTGAGCCCATTTTGAATAACCTGCCCACCGCTAAAGGATTGCAACATTTCATTCAAACGAAACTGAATGTTTTCAAGCTTTTGAACCAAGACATCGTTGTCAACGACATCAATTCCTTCGGTAGAAAAATCTATCGAGGCCTCAATGTGAGCCAAACACCAAACTAAATCAGATTCGAGTTTTTTAAAATTTTCAGAAAGCCGGCCCTCTAACTGACGCAAGGATACTCGCAACGCGCTCTCGCTTTGACTTTCAATAACTGACAAAACAGCTTCGGCCTGCACAAGATCAATTTTTCCATTCATGAATGCGCGGAAAGTAAATTCGCCGGGCTCTGCAGAGCGGCAGCCCAACTCGGTCAGTCGTTCAATAATTTTCTTGGCGATCAGCGGGCTCCCATGACAATTGATTTCAACCGTTTCTTCGCCCGTATACGATTTATTATTTTCGAAATAAAGTATCAACGCTTCGTCGATGGTCGCGCCCTGCGAATCACGAAATTTGGACAAATAGGCGCGATGAGACTGAATAGATTTTTTTTTCAATCCTGGACAAGCTTCGATAATAATTTTTTTTGCATCCGGTCCGCTGACGCGTATTAAAGAAATGGCGCCAGTTCCGGCGCCACTTGCTAATGCACAAATTGTTTTTTGATCAATTAAAAACATATTTATGCTTCGTCTGTTGTGGCCTCATTCGCTTCAACAGATTGGTTTTTCGCAGGGAAAATTTTGATTTTTTTATAAAGACCGTCTCCCAAAGATCGACTCTTCACACGAGCGTCTTGAGCTAGGTATTGGTGAACAATTTTACGCTCTTTCGGTGGCAATGCGCGATAGTAAACAGACTTTCCTTGTTCGATAGCAATCGTTTTCAAGTGCTCTGCTCGTTCAATCAAAGCTGCTTCGCTTTCTTCACGGAAACCACCACAATCTACATTCACATTCGTTTGAACATCTGGAAAATTGTGCTGAGTCACGCGCTTAATTAACAATTGAATTGCATCCATTAGCTGGCCTTTGTGATCTTTCAACAAATTTTCATCCGCACCAGAAAATTCAATTTTAATTTCAGTGACTTCGTCCTTCTTAGAAACATCCAAGTTGTATGATAAATCAAAACCACCTTTTTCTAAAATTCCCGATAGTGTTGATTCAACAACTGAATCCAGGTCTGATTTTTTTCCGCCAAAAAGTTTGCTAAATAATCCCATTTTTATTTCCCTCCAGATTACGCGGGCTTTAAAGCCGCTGTGTTTGATTTGTTACTTTTTAATAAAAAGAATTGTTGTGTTACGCCAAACAGGGCGCTTACAAAGTTATAAAGCGTTAATCCGCTTGGTAATGTCACCATGAATAGCGTGAACATGATCGGCATAAAATTCAAAATTTTTTGCTGAGTCGGATCCATCGTTGTTGGTGTCATTTTTTGTTGTAAGTACATTGTTAGGCCCATTAAAATTGGCAAAACAAAATAAGGGTCGTGTTGACTTAAATCGTGGATCCAACCAAAGAATGGCTGTTGATACAATTCAACGCTTCCACTGATAGCTCTCCATAAAGCAAAGAAAATAGGGATCTGAATCAACATCGGCAAACATCCGCTCACCGGATTTGCATTGTTGTCCTTCATTAAAGCCATAGTTTCTTTGTTCAGGCGCATTGGATCGTTCTTATATTTTTCACGAACCGCATCCATTTGCGGCTTAATTCTCTGCATCGCCTGAGCCGAACGAAATGAAATGACGTTGAACGGCAACAAAATCGCACGAACAATAATCGTCATTCCAATAATTGCAAAGCCCCAGTTTCCAAGTAAATCATACATGAATTTCAAAAGCTTCAACAACGGCTTTGAAATAAAGCCGAACATTCCATAATTCATCACTTCTTCAAACAATGGATCGATACCCGCCAAAATTTCTGTTTTCTTTGCGCCGATATAAACGATGTTATCAATTGTATTCGCTTTGATATTTTTCAGGTCATATTCAAAAAAGATATTCGCGTTGTGACCTTCAACTTTTTTATTTAAACTTGGTAAAAAATCAGACTTGTTAACAATAGCCGCAGTGAAATATTGCGAAGAAATAGACGCCATTGAAACGCCGGCAGAAGTTTTAATAAAGCCTTCGCCCTCTTTGATACCAGAAATTGTTTCAGCGTGTGTTTTGCCCTCTTGAACAAAGATAAAATCTTGGTGCTCGAAGGAAGGCATTAAGAAATTAGTGCTCGTGATAATAAGTTTGTTTTGTTGAGCTTGAAAATCGAGTTTTTCCAAGCCTGCATCAAACTGAACAGCGCTTCTGATGGCGTGTGTTTTTGGATCGTAAGTCAATGTTCTGACTATTTTTTTCCCATCCAACGTGGCTTCTCCTACGAATTCGGTAGCAGATTTTTGGGACAAGCTAAATAAAACAGGCTGTCCATTATGATATAGACCAAAAAGAGGTTTCGCATTTGTGAACTGAATGTTCTGCCCTTTATTGTCTTTGTAGTCTTTGATTTCATAGGCAGAAAAACCCATACCCACCGAAGATACTGAAAAACTCACCTTTTCATCTGCGTAGGACAAAGTTTTTGTTTCTACACCCGATGCCATCGCGGCTGTATTTGCGGTAGCTGCTGTTGTATCTAGCGAAGCGCCTGTCGCGTCAGCGCCGACAGCTTGAGTGGCTGGCGCCGATGTTGTTGCCGCTTTGGTTGCAGTTTGTGGAGGATATTTTTTATTTAAATAATATTGCCAACCCCAAAGCGATAAAAATGTAATTGCAAGTGCGGCTAAAAAACGAGGACTTCCAAAAGGTGTTTCGTTTTGATTTTTCATAAATAAGACCTCTCTGTTTCGAGATGTTTATATGTTTTTTGGGGGCGGATCGTAAAGTTTTTTATGGCCAAATGGATGACAACTCAAAATTCTTTTGCTGACAAATTTCAGTGCCTGAAAAAAAGGAAGATTTTGAAAACATTCCACTGCATAGTGTGAACAGCTTGGATAGTATCTGCAGTTCCCGCCCAAAAAGAAGCCAAACGTCACTTGATAAAACTTCACACTGAATACAAACATGTTATTCAGATAGGAATTTTTCACTGTAGACGCGCTTGAATTCTGAGAATGGGATATTTTTAAAAAAGTCGTCGGATTGTGCGCGGAACACGAACACAATTTGCTTTCCTTTAAACTTGGTTGGCCATGGCTCTTTAAGAACACAGTTTTTAACCCATCTTTTAAGCTTATTTCGAATGACGGCTTTACCAATTTTGCGAGACACCGTCATGCCGAAGTAATTTTTTCCATCTAGAGAATTCATAACCAATAAATTAAGCCACGGACTCAAACGAATCCGCTGGCCTTTTAAATTTAATGTTGAATAGTCAGATGTTTTTTTAAGAGGAAGTGGTCGACTATTTGCCGCCACGTTTTACTGCTAATTTTTTACGACCTTTAGCTCTTCTTTTAGAAAGAACTTTTTTACCGTTAGATGTTTTCATACGAGCTCTAAAACCGTGTGTTTTAGCTCTGCGACGTTTGCTTGGTTGATATGTTCTTTTGCTCATACTAAATACTCCTGTTAGACATACGACGTATAACGTCAGTTGCTGCTTTAATGCGCACTCTTTTTTTAAGAGAAAAATATATAAAGCACATTGCGGCATAATGGTCAACTGTTGATAACTTGAATTGTAGTTGTTATGACCACTTCTGATTCTTGAGGGGGAGTTCGTGCAAATAGATTCATCATTCTGGACAAAGATCAAGTCTTCGATGAAAACCAAGGAAAGTTCTAATAAACTATTAGAAACCTACCTTGACCCCATCGATCTCATTAGTGTGGATAAGTCGGACTCTGGTTACCATATCAAGTTGAGTGTGCCTAATCGATTTTATTACTTTTATGTAAATGAAAGTTTGAAAGATAAAATACATGCTGAGCTTAAGACTATATATAGTGAAGCAATTACAATCGAATTTGTAATTACTGATAAAGTTGCGCCAGATTACAACACCTCACTCCAAGATGTGCTGCAAAATGCGGATCAATTGTTCCAAGCTCAGCAACAACTTAAGGTGACTATCCCAACGACTATTCACGAAACAACAGAAATGGGACTTACCCACGAGGGTATCCACACCCAATTGACGTTCTCTACATTTGTAGTCGGAAAAAATTCAGAGTTTGCTCATGCGGCGACTTATAATGTGGCTCGAAATCCGGGCGTGGATGATTACAATCCTCTATTTATTTATGGTCCTTCTGGTATGGGTAAAACACATTTATTGAATGCGGCAGGAAATCACATTAAAGAAAATTACCCACATTCTCGTATTATCTATATCAGTGCCGAAAGATTTTTAAATGAATGTGTTTCTGCAATGAGAAGAAATGAAATGGACAAGTTCCGTCAAAAATATCGCGAGAACTCTGACATATTAATCGTAGATGATGTTCAATACATCGGGCGCGGAGAGCGCGTTCAAGAAGAATTTTTCCACATGATTAATTCTTTTATTGAACACAAAAAGCAAATTATTTTAGCAAGCGATCGACTACCCAAAGATATTGGCCTTGAAGACCGTTCACGCACACGTCTAGAGCGCGGGCTGAGCGTGGATATTCAAATGCCAGATTTAGAAACAAGAATAGCCATTTTAAGATATAAGGCAGAGAAAACGACAGTTAAGCTTCCAGAAGATGCTATTCAGTATGTTGCACGTATTTCAAAAAAATCAATTCGTGAATTGGAAGGCAATTTGAAAAAGATCAAAATGTTTTCTGAGCTTCAAGGATTATCAATCAATCTAGATCTAGCACGTAAGGTTTTAGCACATCATGAAAACACGACGACAATTTCAATAGAAGAAATACAAAGAGTCGTTTCTGAACATTTTAAAGTCAGAATTACAGATTTAAAATCAACAAGTCGTGCGAAGCCAATCGTTGTTCCGAGACAGATTGCAATGTATTTGATCAAAAAGTTTTTAGATAAATCGCTCGTGGATATTGGTAATGCATTTGGTGGTCGTGATCACACAACAGTCATTAACGCATTGGAAAAAGTGGAGAATCTACAGTCAAAAGATCCCCAATTTAAGAATGAAATCGATGACTTAATCACTACTATCCACAATATCACAGGTGTATAACTTGTGGATTGTGGATTGTGTTGTTGATAAGGCTATGAATAAAAATGTGGAAAGATTTATACACATTTTTGACCGGTTTTTAAGTGGATTATCAAGTTGAGTTTTCCACTAAGAAAAGGTAGAAGTTTCAATAATTTAGTGTGATGTGGGATATATCAACGCCCCTACTAATACTACTATTTATTTATATATATATTAATAGATTATAAAGATTGATTGGAAAGACATTATGAAAATAGAAATTCAGAAAAAAGATTTATTGAATTTAATTTCCAGAACTCAGAACATTGTTGAAAAAAGAAACACAATGCCTGTTCTAGTAAATGTTCTTTTAGAAGCAAGTGGAAATCAGTTAAAAGCCTATGCAACAGATTTAGAAGTCAGTTTAACGGACAGTGTTTCTGTAGTAGTTAAGGAGCCTGGTAAAGTTGCAGTCAGCGCAAAAAGTCTTTTTGAAATCACAAAAGAATTATTTGATGGACCTGCTCAGTTAATCAAAAAAGAAAATAATTGGTTAGAAATCAAACAAGGAAAATTTAATTCTAAAATTGTGGGTGTTGCTGCAGAAGAGTATCCTGTATTTCCAACTTACAATTCAGAAAACTTTTCAAAAATAGATGCCACTGAATTCAAACACATGATCGATAAAACTATCTACAGTGTATCGAATGATGAGACTCGTTACCATTTGAACGGTGTCTTTTTTGAATCACAAGATAAAAATCATATTACAATGGTTGCTACAGACGGACACCGTTTGAGTCTAATCAAAAAATCTTTTTCAGGATTATCATTTAACGAAAAAATTGGCGTCATCATTCCTAAAAAAGGTTTATTTGAAATTAAAAAATTAATTGAAACTTCAGTGGATGATGTTTTTGTTGCAGTTGAAGGTTCTCAATTTATTTTAAAATCTGGTTCATGTGTTTTAATGATTCGTTTGATTGAAGGTAAATACCCGAATTATCAACAATTTATTCCACAGAAGTTATCTCATAAAATTGTGATTCCGCGTGAACACATTTTATCATCATTAAAACGTGTATCTTTATTTGCGAATCAGAAATCAAAAGCAATTTTATTGGCTTTCACTGCCAATAAATTAGAAATCACATCGAATAATCCTGAATTGGGTGATGCAAAAGAAGAACTCGATATCGACTATAAAGGACCAGATATTAAAATTGGTTTTAATGCTCGCTATATCGAAGATGTGTTAAAAAATATTGAACAAGATAAAGTTGAATTTGAAATCAACGATCATGTTTCACCAGGAGTTTTAAAAGCTCATGGTTCGGATAACTATATCAACGTAGTTATGCCTATGCGTATATAGTGTGAATTTAAATTTTCTAAGACTCAAAAATTACAGAAATATTGAAAGTGTCGATTTAGAACTTTCTGAAAGAGTGAATTTGTTTATTGGTGATAATGGCCAAGGCAAAACAAATATTTTAGAATCTGTTCACGTATTAGTAGAAAATGAGTCTTTCAGATATAGCGATTTATCAACTTTGATTCATTTTGGAAAAGATAACTCAGTTTTAAACACAGTTATCCACAACAACGATTTAGAATATAACGTTCAAATGGTTTTGTATCCCAAAAAAAAGGAAGTTTTATTGAACGGTAAAAAAACTTCTAAGATTTATAACTATCTACCGCCAGTAGTTTTGTTTTCTCCAGAAAGTTTAAGTATTATCAAAGAAAGTTCGGATGAAAGACGCCAATTAACCGACGACCTCGTGAAAATGGTTTATAAAAACGGGCAAAACATCATTTTGGATTTCAAGAAGGCCCTTAGGACGCGAAATAAAGTCCTAAAGGACTACAAAGACGAAAAAATAGAAAAAGACCTCGCCATGAGGACATTAGAAAGTCTGAACCCTATTTACTTGAAACTTGCTACTGAATTAACCAGTCTGCGTATAAATTCACTTTGTGATATTAAAAACGAAGTCCAAAATCAGCTGAATAAAATAAATGCTCATAATAAGTGCGATTTCGATTTCCAATATGTCATTTCTGATCAAATTGTTTCTGATTTTAGCCTACAAAATATTCATAATTTACTCTCGAAAAGAGCTTCAGAATTGGCTTTGGCAGAGCTCGCAAGTGGACAGAGTTTAGTAGGTCCACAGAAGCATGATGTCATTTTCCTATATAACGGAAAAGACTCAAGATTTTTTAGTTCTCAGGGACAGCAAAGATCTATCATATTAGCTTTCAAAATGGCTCAAATCGTGTATCATCAGAGGGTTCACGGATTCTATCCAATTTTGCTATTGGATGATGTATTGTCCGAGCTTGATCAAACTAAACAAGCGGCACTCATCATGGCGTTGAATGAAATTCAAACTCAGACGTTTTTAACAACTACGGATGTCGATGTTTTGAAGCAACTCAACATGGAAAAAAGCAAAATTTATAAAGTCCGCGAAGGTAAAATTAATTAATAATTCATTTTTAAATGATTAATGATTTTGATAACAAAGGAAGTTTGTCATGTCTGATACACCCATGAATACGTCTGTTGAGGGAGTTAATTACGGTGCTGACTCGATTCAAGTTCTTGAAGGCTTAGAGGCAGTAAGAAAAAGACCGGGTATGTATATTGGTGATACTACAATTCGTGGTTACCATCACCTTGTTTACGAAATTGCTGATAATGCTGTCGATGAACATTTGGCAGGTCATTGTAAAAATATTTATATTACGATTCGTGCGGATGGATCTTTGACTGTTGATGATAACGGTCGTGGTGTTCCTGTTGGACCACATAAGTCTGGCAAAGATGCGATGGAAGTTGTTTACACCGTACTTCACGCAGGTGGAAAATTTGAAGGCAGTGCTTATAAAGTTTCCGGTGGTCTTCATGGAGTTGGTGCTTCTGTTGTGAATGCACTTTCTTCTCGTTGCCAAGTTGAGTCTCATAAAAACGGAACTTTGTATCGTCAGGTTTACATGAAGGGTCATCCACAAGGTCCTGTTGAAAAAATTGGTCCCACAAATCGCACAGGAACTGTAGTTACCTTTAAGCCAGACTTGGAAATTTTTAAAGAAGACGGAATGGCTTTCGATTTTAATACACTTTCAACGCGTTTTAGAGAAACAGCCTTTTTAAATGCGGGTTTACATATTTCTTTGTCTGATGAAAGAACAGGAAAAAAAGTTGATTTCCAATATACAAAAGGGATTGCCGAATTTGTTTCTTATTTGAATGAATCGAAAAAGCCGATTCATGGTGACGTGGTTTATTTCCGCGGCGAAAAAGATCAAGTCGAAGTTGAAATTGCAATGCAGTGGAATGATTCTTATTCGGAATCGATTTACTGTTATGCCAATAATATTAATACTCATGAAGGCGGAACGCACTTGATCGGATTTCGCGGAGCTTTAACACGTTCAACTAATTCTTATGCGACAGAAAAGAATCTTTTAAAAGATTACAAAGAATCTTTAGAGGGTGAAGATATTCGCGAAGGTTTGGCCGCGATTATTTCGGTAAAAGTTCGTGAACCTTTATTCGAAGGACAAACAAAAACAAAATTAGGAAACGCTGAAGTAAAAGGTATTGTCGAATCGTTAGTAAATGAAAAACTATCTGATTGGTTTGATCGCAATCCGACACCAGCGAAAACAATTATTACAAAATGTGTTGAAGCAGCTCGCGCACGCGATGCTGCCAGAAAAGCGCGTGATTTAACTCGTCGTAAGACAGCCTTAGATGGTGGATCATTACCTGGAAAAATGGCAGACTGCCAAGAAAGAGATCCAGCAAAATGTGAATTATATCTGGTGGAGGGAGACTCGGCCGGCGGATCTGCGAAAATGGCACGTGATCGTAAGACACAAGCCGTATTGCCACTAAAGGGTAAAATTCTTAACGTTGAAAAAGCACGTTTTGATAAAATGTTATCTAATGACGAGATCAAAATGATGATTTCTGCATTGGGAACAGGAATCGGAAAAGAAAACGTCAGTGCTGACAAAGTTAGATATCACAAAATTATTATCATGACAGATGCCGACGTCGACGGATCACATATCCGTACGTTGTTACTGACTTTCTTTTATCGACAGATGCCCGAGGTTCTTGAGAGAGGTTATATTTATATTGCACAACCACCTTTATACAGAGCTAAAAAAGGCCAATCTGAAACATATTTGAAAGACGAAGCGGCATTAACAGAACATCTTTTGAAAACAGGATTAGATTCTTTTGAAATCAAAGGGAAAAAAGTTGAAACTGCTGAGTTGCGCAAATTCATTTTGGGAATTCAAAAATTCAATTCATTGTTGCACTCATCTTCTCGTAAATATGACAGAGATGTTTTGTATTTCTTGCTGAGCAAAGTTTCTGATTTAGATGCTGTTTTAAAAGATGAAGCAAAATTAACGACAGCATTAACAGAACTGAAAAGCTGGATCGCAGCACAGCCAACTTTGGGCGTTACCGAAGTTGATTTTAAAATTGAAAAAACTGCTGATGGCAAAACAGAAGCGACTGTGGAAACGACTCGTTATGCAGACCGTATGAAAACTGTATTATCTGCAGACATGGTTAATTTTTCTGAAATCGTTGAAATCAGAAACACTTGGAATCACATGCAATCAGTTTCACAGTTGCCAATTACAATTGTAAAAGGAAACGACGAACAATCTTTTGAAAACTATAACGAATTCTATGAAAACATTATGGAAAGTTCGAAAAAAGGAATTTATATCCAACGATACAAAGGATTGGGAGAAATGAATCCAGAGCAATTGTGGGATACAACTTTAAATCCGGAAAATAGAAATTTATTAAAAGTAACGATTGATGACGCTGTTGCAGCCGATGAGACTTTTTCTGTTTTAATGGGCGAGCAAGTAGAACCACGTCGTAAATTTATCCAAGATAATGCGCTGTTGGCGCGTTCGTTAGATGTATAGGATGTAAAAGATGGATTCAAATAATAATACG
>Ga0255182_1001865_pt1 | contig 10236 bp, 10 predicted proteins | sample Atl_UVDOM_RepA_8_FD_188420 | JGI IMG/M metagenome (GOLD analysis project Ga0255182, IMG submission 188420) | Freshwater microbial communities from Altamaha River, Georgia, United States - Atl_UVDOM_RepA_8d | ecosystem: Environmental > Aquatic > Freshwater > River | place: USA: Georgia... | reverse complement strand
CAGAGTCCCCACTGGAGGGACTTCACGACCTGAAGCGAATCACTTGGGGGTGATCACCACGGTCGCCTTGTTGATCTTGACCGGGGTCTTGGGCCGGTCGTCGCTGCCGGTGGGAACCACTCCCATCTTCAGGACGTTGTCGAGGCTCGCCTGGTCGGCGGTCTTGCCGAAGGCGGTGTACTGCCCGTCGAGGAACCGCGGGTTGCCGGTGCAGATGAAGAACTGCGAGCCCGCCGAGTGCGGGTTGTTCGAGCGGGCCATCGACAACACCCCCTGGGTGTGGGGGGTCTTGTTGAACTCGGCCATGATCGTGTAGCCCGGGCCCCCCATGCCGTTACCGTCGGGGCAGCCCCCCTGGATCATGAAGTCCTTGATGATCCGGTGGAAGATCTTGTTGTCGTAGAAGCCAATCTGCGACAGGGCGATCATGTTCTTGCAGTGGCCGGGGGCCACGTCGGGATACAGGTCGAGCAGCACCTTGCCCATCGAGGTGTCGAGTTCGATCTGGTAGGTGTTTTTCGAGAAGTCGATGTCCTTGATTTTCGCGTCGACTTCGGCCTTGCGGTTGGTTGCCATGCTGAGAGAGGGTGAGAGGAAGGTGAGCAAAACCGGAGTATAGTCGATTCCCCCGGCAGTCGGCAGTTTGCCGAAGCCCCCCGGCAGGTCGCAGGCTGACCCGCCCCTGGACCGCCCGGCACGGCCACGCAGGGAGAACCCAATTTGAACCGGTGTTCGTACCAGTGGTGGTCACCGCCAGTCAGGCGGGAGATTCGCTGGCCGGGGGTGTTTCGTGCGGCACGATTTCGAAGCTGCGAATCACCTCGGGGGCGATCCGGCGGGGAAGCTTGCTGGTGTAATCCACGAAGGCCCAGTCGGTTGCGGCCCGGGCCAGCAGCGAGACAGCCAGTCCGCTGCCATCCTCTTTCGGCCGCCGGCGCTCGATGTGGTACCGCCGCAGAGAGGTCACCTTTTTCATGTCGGCGACCCACGTGACCACGACGACCTGGTCCCCCTCGTAGGCGGGCTGCAGGTATTCGATCGTGTGCGACCGGACGACCCAGCCCGCTCCGAGGCGGACGTATTCTTCGTGTGGCCATCCCTGTGCGGCCGAGTGGGCGAGTGCCGCCGACTGCATCCACTTGAGATACTGGATGTTGTTGACATGCCCCAGCGGATCAATGTCGTCGGGGGTCACCACCAGCGGATGTTCGAAGAGCGCGGGCATCGGTTCAGTCCACGATCGCCACCGCCCGCACGGGAGACCCGTCGCGGCCGGCGAGGTTGAGAGGAATCGCGGCAAACACGAATTCGTCCGCGGTCACCTGCCCGAGTCCCCGCAGGCACTCGACGATGACGACGTTGTTCCCCAGCAGTTCGAGATGCGTTTCGTGCGGCACATGGTCGACCGAGGGAGTTTCGGTCCCCAGCAGCTCGACCCCGCACGCGACACAGAACCGGGCTGCCTCCACCGAGATGTCGGGATAGGCCTCGAAGAAGTCCTGCTGCAGCCAGCGCGAACTCCAGTCAGTCTGCACGATCAGCTTGCGCGTCTTCCGCAGGCTCGCCTCGTGCGGGCGCAGGTCGTCGACCGTGACCGCCCCCCCGGCACCGCATTGCGGCAGCCGTACCAGAGTCGCCAGTCCATACGTCTGTGACAGCGGAATCTGGTCGACCGTCCGGCCTGAGTCGAAAAAGTGGAACGGCGCGTCCAGGTGGGTGCCGCAATGAATGTTCATCGCGAACCGGGTCGAGTTCGAGTGCCGTTCGTCGGGACGGGTCGCTGCCGCCCGGTCGAGAAACCGGGTCTCCACCGACGGCGTCCCCGGCCAGGGGGCGGTGCCGGTGTGGATCGGATGGGCCAGGTCGAGCAGGGTCGGCATGAAACGTCAGTCTGGCGAAGAGAGAATCGGTTCGCGGCCATTCGGGCTGGATCGGTGGACGACCCTGCCGTCGGCGGGGGAAACCGGCCGGCACGATTCAGCAGATCATGTATTCGAGCGTCCGGGCGCTCCGTTCGATGAGCGGTCGGACCACCAGTTCATTCTCGAGTGTCTCGTTCTGCACCCGCAGGGGGAGATCGGGAATGACCAGCAGTTGGAGGGACTCGGGGCCGATCGAGGCATCGGAGACAGTCACCCGGATCGCCTGGGGAATGGCATCCTGAACACGCTGGAGAAGTTCGGCGTCGGCATGCATGTGCTTGAGATGCGTGTGATACGCCTGGGCATCATGGGGACCCGAGACCGGATCGGCTTCGCACCAGGGGAAACGCCCCTTGAGCCGTTCGATGATTTCCGCAGGAAGCAGATAGCGACCTTCCGGTCGCGGAGCCAGGTGCAATGCCATGGGGGATCGTCTCAGCCAGAGACAAACAGGGGAAACTCAGCGGTTCGACACAACGTTCCACACCGTGTCGCGACCCGGCGTGCAGCGCCGGTGCAACACCGTGAGGCAGCATCTTCGGGGGCGAATCGGGGGTCGGCAAGGGTGGCCCACCAGTTTTTCGTGCGGCAGCGTACGAAACAGCCAATTTCGCAGTCGTGAATGCCGTTACCGTCCCCCCGGCCAATCCCCCGGAATGAATCCCGTCGTGGCGAGTGGACTGCTGTCGTTTGGGGCGCCGGTATTCGGGTGGGGACTTGACAGGACCACCCCCGCATCGCGTTTGATAGGCAGCCGCGGTGGAGCAGTCCCGCAGTCGTTCCGTCTCGGGGTGGCGTTGTGGTCGCGAAGTGGGTGGCCGATGTGTCGAGCGTGGACGCATTGTCGAAAGTGAAGTGATTTGTGTCAGTACCTCCCGGGCTCAGCAACGAATACCGGCAGCTTGCCCAGTCCGATCCGGAAGAGGCGTACCGTCGATTCTGTGCCGCCCTCGAGACTGGCGATCCGGCGAACTGCCTGTTTCCCCTCGAGGTGGTGCGCATCCGGGTCTTCACCCCGCTGCGGAAGATGCGTGAGTTTGCGGGGTGGGTCGACCGCTGGCGCGACCTGGTTGTGCAGACGAGTCCACCTCCGGCCGAATCGTTTCCGGCAGCAACATCCAGTACCATCGACTCTCCGAGTCGATGTCATTGGACGATCCTCCAGCCGAGGTCAGTCGCCGACGTTGGATCATCGAAGGCAAGGTTTCCAGGCAGCGCAGGACGGGGAACCGACCGATCTGGCGGGTTGTCGCCACGTTCCGGTTTGACTGCCCGGGTCGCCCGATCTTTCGCCGATCACGCGGGCAGGTTACCTTACGGGCGGGGGGAAACAGGCCCAGTGACGGTGCGGGTGAGCCGGACTGGGTTGGATGCTGCCACCCGACCGTCATACCTGATTCGAGGATTTGAGGAACCGCGCGATGCGACGCCTGCTGTTGAGTCTTGTGCTGGTCGGCGTGGCCAGTTCGTCTGCCCGGGCCGATGAGTGGCCCACCTTCCGGGGAGCCCAGCGCACTGGTGTCGCCCCCGACAAGGGATTGCTCACCAAGTGGCCCGAGGCTGGTCCCAAGCTGCTGTGGGAAGCCAAGGGGGCCGGCCGGGGCTATTCGAGCCTCGCGATCGCCGGCGGGAAGATCTACACCCTCGGCGATGGTCCTTCCAGCGCCAGCGACAAGGACGAATACCTGGTCGCCTTCGACCTCGCCTCGGGCAAACCCGCCTGGCAGACGAAGACCGGCCCCGCCTGGAACGAAGGCCCCGCTCCGTGGCAGAGTTCCCGCAGCACCCCCACGGTCGATGGTGACCGCGTCTACGCCCTCACCGCCCAGGGAAAGCTGATCTGCGCCCAGACCGCCGATGGCAAGATCGTCTGGCAGAAAGACCTCAAGGGGGATTTCGGCGGCAACAAGGCCGACGGCTGGGGCTACAGCGAATCGGTGCTGATCGACGGCGATCGCCTGATCTGCACCCCCGGCGGTGACAAGGCGACCGTTGTCGCTCTCGACAAGAAGTCGGGCGAGCAGGTCTGGAAGACCGTTCGTGAAGGAGACCGTGGTGCCGGCCACTCTTCGATCGTCATCACCCAGATCGGCGATGTGAAGGTTTACGTCCAGACCACTGGCAGTGGCCCCCTCGGCATTCGCGCCAGCGATGGCAAGCTGCTCTGGCAGTACCCGATTGACCGGACCACCGCGGTCATTCCCACCCCGGTCTGCAAGGGAGACCTCGTCTACTTCGTCTGCGGTTACGGCCGTGGTGCCTGCCTGCTCAAGCAGGTCGCTGCCGGTGATGGCGAAGTGAAGATCGAAGAGAAGTACGGACTGAAGTCCAATCTCGGCAACAAGCACGGCGGTGTCGTGCTGCTGGGTGACTTCATCTATGGCGATTCGGAAGACCAGGGGGTTCCCCAGTGCGTCGAATTGCTGACCGGCGAATCGAAGTGGAAGAGCCGGGGGGCGGGCAAGGGCTCGGCAGCCGTCACCGCTGCCGACGGTCACCTCTACGTCCACTTCCAGGATGGCACCCTGGCCCTGGTGAAGGCCGATCCCGCCGCCTACACCGAGGTCAGCTCGTTCAAGGTCCCCGGCAGCGGTGAGCGTCCCAGCTGGACGCAGCCGGTGATCGTCGACGGCCGGCTCTACATCCGCGAGCAGGATTCGCTGCTCTGCTACGACGTGAAGAACAACTGAGTCTCGCGTCGCGTGGAATGTCACCGGGCGGATCTGGTTTTCAGATCCGCCCGGCTTTTTTGCGCCCGGACGTCAGGTGCATCGTGGACCGTGGGGCGTGGGGCGTAGACCGTGTTGATCGGAGCGGTCAGGCGAGCAGGTCTTCGATCGGTGTTCCCGGGCAGATCGCCATCGGGCGGCCGATGGGGGTCTGGTACTCGCGGGTGAAGTCGACGCCGAACGCCTCGTAGAGCGTGGCGTAGAGATCGGGAACTTCAATCGGACGGCTCGGCTCGGTCTTCTGGCCGGTGGGGTCGGTCTCTCCCAGGACGACGCCGCGGCGCAGGCCGCCCCCCCCGACGAGGCATGAGAACCCCGACGGCCAGTGGTCGCGACCCCCCAGCGGATTGATGGACGGGGTCCGCCCGAATTCACCCAGGCAGACCAGCAGCGTGCTGTCGAACAGGTCCCGCTCGACCAGGTCGGCCACGAGGGCGGCCAGGGCCGGGTCGAGCGCCTCGGCCCGCGCCTTGTGCGTCTCCAGGTTGTTGACGTGGCTGTCAAAGCCGTCGAGTGTCACCTCGATCGCCCGCACCCCCTCTTCCAGCAGCCGGCGGGCCACGAGACACCCCCGTCCAAAACGGGTGTCCCCATAGTTCTCGCGGACCGATTCGGGTTCACGGTCGATCTCGAAGGCGGCGAGCTGCGTTGAGTCCATCATCTCGACCGCCCGCTGCACGGTCTGCCGGTGCAGCGTCTCGTCGACTGCCCGGTTCCGGCGGTTGCCAAAGGTCCGCTCGACCACCTGTAATCCCTGCAGCCGGCGTTGTTGCCGGGGAGATTCCACCCGGCTCTTGATGTTCTGCAGCCCCGCCCCGGGCTCATACACCTTGAAGGCGTCGTACTGGTCACCCAGGAAGCCACCCCGCCCGGGCCACGGCGAGGGATTCAGCGACAGGTGCAATGGGATCTGCAGCGAAGGGTTCGGAAATTCGTGCGTCAGCACGGCACCGATGGAGGGGTGAATCAGCGTTGGGTCGGGGCGGTACCCGGTCTTGACGAGGTAGGTGCCCCGCTCGTGATCCCCCTCCTTCGAGACGAGCGACCGGATGAGGTTGAGGTGGTGCATCTGCCCGGCGACGCGTGGAAACCACTCGGCGATCTGGACGCCAGGCAGGCTCGTGTCGATCGACCGGGTATCGCCGCCAATCTTCGTGCCCGGATGCGGATCCCACGTTTCCAGTTGGCTCGGGCCTCCGGCGAGCCAGACCACCAGCAGGCTGGTGGGTCGCTCGGTTCCGCGGGCCCGCGCCTGCCGGGGGGCGAGCGCGGGGAGTGAAAACGACAGCCCCAGCGCGGCCGCCCGTTGCAGCACGGTCCGCCGACTGACCGTGCGGGGACTGACAGGATCCGGCGAGAAGAACTCAGAGACTGCGGTCATGTGTCGGGTCATGGCAGGGAGGGACGCCTCAGTGATTCCAGCTGAACTCGGTGGAGTTGAAGAGGGTCCAGAAGAGATCTTCCATCACATCGCGGCGGGCCGGGCGGTTGGGACGCTCGGCAAACGTCGCGGCGAAGGTCTGCACCTCGTCGCGTGAGGGACGACGGGTGAGGCAGACGAGAAAGGCGGTTTCGACCCGGCGTTCGTCATCGCCGGCGAAGGCGTTGATCCGGGCACTGCTGTTGAACGGGTCGATCTTGAGTGCTTCCCAGGCGAGTTTGCCATTCATCAACAACAGACGCTGGGGAATGGTTCCCCCCCGGTCCTGCAGTTCATCCGAACCGAGGTCGCCATATTCCCGCACGAAATCGTTCTGAGTGACCAGTTTCTTGAATCGCATGAAGAGGTGCGAATTCTGGTCGATGGTCTGGACCGAAGAACTCTGCAGCAGCGCCCCGATCACCTGCTCGGGACGGAGACGGATCAGCGGGAAGACTCCCCATTCACGCTCCGCCTCCTGCCACTGCGTGTCGGGGTCGGCCGTCCCGGCGGTGGCTTCGGGCGGGTTCCACTCGGACGACAACCGGAACGGCGCACTCGCGGTGATCACCTGGATCAGCCGGCGCAGGTCGCAGCCATGGGTGCGAAAGTCACGTCCCAGCACGTCGAGCAGGTCGGGATCGTCGGGGGGATCGCGCAGGTCATCGACCGGTTCATGAAACGCCCGGCCAAACAGCAGAGCCCAGACACGGTTGGCGATCGCCCGCTCGAACCGGCGGTTCCCGGGATGGGTGATCCAGGTCGCCAGTTGCGCCCGTCGGGTTGCGCCGGCCGGGATCCATTCGGGATGAAAGGGGACCCGCGGCTCAACGACCCGCGGCTCGTTGGTCTTGCGGTCGAGTACCTCGAATTCGCGGGGCTTGCCATCGAGGACCGGCTTGTCTTCCAGCCCGACAATCGACTGGCGGGCCTGCCCGTAGTAGGCGGCGAGCCCTTCAAAATCGGGCTGCTTCCAGTGGTCGAACGGGTGGTCGTGGCACTGGGCGCAGTCGATTCTCTGCCCGAGAAAGGCCCGCACGGTCTTCCCCGCCAGCTTGTTGCAGTCGATCTGGTCGTTGGCGAAGGTTGCCAGCACGAAATTGACCGCGGGCTTGCCGGTGGCCACGCCGGTGGCCGCCACCATCTCATGGACCAGTTGGTCGTAGGGGGTATTCCGCTGCAGATGTTCCGACAGCCATTGGGTGAAGCGGTCGCGGCGGAAGATGATGAACTGCCCTTCTTCGTTCCCCACGAAGGCCCGGGCGAGACGCTCGGCGAAGTAGTCGGCAAACCGCGGGTCGGCGAGGATGCGCCCCGTCCAGTGACTCAGCCGGTCGGGACGGCGATCGGCCTCAAACTCACGGATCTCTTCCAGCGAGGGAATCGTTCCCTGCAGGGCGAGTGACAACCGGCGCAGAACCTGCAGCTCGTCGGCACGCGGGGCAGGAGTCAGCCCGGCGGCCTGCCACCGCGCTGCGAACAGGCGATTGACCTGGTCGACTGTCTCGACCAGTTGCGCAGGAGGAGCCCCGACCTCGGCAACGTCGTGCCGGGCTGAGAACGGCAGTCGAACCGCCGAGGCCACCAACCCCACGATTCCCGCGACTACGGCCAGGGGAAGAAGTGGTTTCCACATGTCTTGAACGAGACCGCCGTTGAAACAGGAACGCCCCCACCCGCCGAGGCGACATCATACCAGAAATGCTGTGACGCGGGGAAAGCCCGGCTTCCGGCTGACTGTGGTCGCCGGACGCAAGGATATGGATTCATACTCCCCGATGTGTCTGCGTCCGGAAAGGATTCGCCGGGAGAGCCAAAGGGTGACCGCCGACTCAGGCGGTTGTGCGTGGGGAGACTTCGACTGCGACAGGAGGCTGGGGATAAAGCGAGAGGCCCCAGCGGGGAATCGGCGCGGAAGCGTCGGGGGGCAGCTGCAACTCGCATCGGGCGACCGTGGTGTGCAGCAGCCTGCTGGCGAGGGTGTCGGCCCACGATTCGCCGGCGCAGCGGCGGGGCCCGAGGCCAAACGGCAGAACGGGGGAGGGGGGGACGGCCTGGCCAGAGGGAGGCCGAAAACGCTCGGGGCGAAATTCTTCGGGTGACTCGTGCCACCGCGGGTCGCGGTGCAGCAGCGGGAGGAACAGGAAGACCTGGTCTCCGGCAGAGAGGAGGTGACCGGCAATTTCCACCGCCGAGAGCGCCTCACGCGACAGCAGGTACGCGGGGGGAAACAGCCGGAGTGCTTCGTGCCAGCAGGCGGTTGCGACGGGCGACGGGGGCGAAGAGTCTGGGACGCTTGGGGGGGCTGTCCCGGCGAGAATCTGGGCCTGCCAGTGGGGGTGTCGGGCGAGGTGCCAGAGCGTCCAGGTCAGTCCGCAGGCCATCGTTTCGTAGCCATTGAACAGCAGTGTGCAGGCCTGGTCGAGCCCGGCCCCGGCGCGTTGTGAGGCGTCTTCCGTCTGCTGGCGAACCTGGTGATACAGGCTGCCGGGGGTGGCCAGGTTCCAGATTGCAGTCGTGATGCGGCGGAACTCGCGGACGGCTCGTCGTTCGTGGCGGGTTCCCCAGAAAGGCCACCACCGCGGCGGGAGCAACACCTGGAACAGTTGATTCAGCAAGGCCTGCCGAAGAGTGTGCATGATCTCCCGCAGCGGAGTGACCCAGGCGACGGGATCGATGCCCGCCAGTCGCCACAGCAGTTGTTCGAGCCAGCCCTCGCGCAGTTCAAGGTCGAGATCGATTCGGCCACGTTCCAGCCAGCGGGTGAGCCGGACCTGCCAGCGGTCGTGCGCCTGGGGGATGACGGGGAGGGGAGAGCCCGGGCCGAGAACCGGCTGCAGTTGCTGCCGCTGGCGGACCCAGTCGTCTCCGTCGGCCAGCAGCAGCCCCCGGCCCAGGGCGCGGGCATGAATCTGCCGTACCCGGGTAGTCTTGCCGAAGTTCCGCCATTCCCCCATCAGCACCTGCTGCACCGCCTGTGGATGGGCGAACGACCAGCAGGTGTGGGTGCCGAGGGGAAACCGCGCGACATCCCCCTGTTCGCGATGGAGATCGCGAAAGAACCGGTCGGGATCCTGCTGCATGTTCCGCAGGTGTTGCCAGCCGTAGGGGTCAGACATGGAGGGAACCGGGGTGAAAATCCGCTGCGGGTTGAGGGGTCAGGACCATTGGCGGTGTGGCTGTATCACCACCCGGTTCAGTCCGATCGTAGGAACCGGGAACCGGCCAGGCCACGGGGCGACGAAAGTCGTGGACTGCGTGTGAAGGGCCAGGGGGACAACTGCCGGAAGTCCAGCGGTATTCCTGGGCCCGATGGCGGCCGTAAGTCGAGTTCCGGATTGCCCGTTTCAGGAAGCAACCGGTAAGGTAGAAGAACACGGGAGTTCGCTTGTTTTCCACGGTTCGCCATGCCCGATGACTTCATCGTTCACCATCCCCCCGAGCGCGGCCGGTCGGCGCGCAGTTCGGTGGTGGTCTACATGTGCTGCACCAGTTGCTGTTGTCTGCACACGGCCGGGGCGCTGTTGGGGGCATTGCTGGGAGGGGGTCTGACGCGGCGCGAGGAGGATCCCGGGTTTGATCCAACGTATGTCATTCCGGGGGTCCATTGGCTGTTCGACCGCTGGCCGCGAACGCAGTGGATTTTCTGGTCGAGCCTGTTCTGGGTGGTGGCACTGAGTCTGCCGGTGATGGTCTGGAGTCTCAGGGGGCGGCCGATCCTCGACGTTCTCCTGTCGGCAGCCGTTCTGTTTTTGGTGTTTGCCCCCGGCCACATCCTGGCCGCGTGGTTGCTGGGGGTGATTCGCCTGGCGATCCGTCCCGCCGGGACGGTGGCATCGCACGAGTACTGGGCCCTGCATCGGGCGCTCGGATGGGCCCTGTTTGGCACGCTGATGGGTCTGGCGCTGATGGGGATGTTGGCGGAGCCCCTGGGGCTGCGATTTCTTCTGTGAGCGACTGGTGTTCCATGCCCGATGACTGGATGGTCCGTCATCCGCACGAACGTGGTGGTGTGACATCCCGCCCGGTGGAGGTCTGCACCGGATGCTGCTGTCTTGCCTTCCTGCATACTGCTGGGGCGCTGGCTGGGGCCTGGTGGGGGGGCGGCCGGAAACGGCCCCCGGGCGATCCCGGGTTTGATCCCCAGTACACTCTCCCCGGTGTG
>Ga0255182_1001864_pt1 | contig 10238 bp, 9 predicted proteins | sample Atl_UVDOM_RepA_8_FD_188420 | JGI IMG/M metagenome (GOLD analysis project Ga0255182, IMG submission 188420) | Freshwater microbial communities from Altamaha River, Georgia, United States - Atl_UVDOM_RepA_8d | ecosystem: Environmental > Aquatic > Freshwater > River | place: USA: Georgia | collected... | reverse complement strand
CGGCCTGTACTGTCCGGCTGCGAAGCGATCCGGTGGCCAGGGCCACGAACCACACCAGCAATCCCGTCCACAACATCCTGCGATTCAGCACCATGGTCGACATCGATCGAGTTCCCTCTCGAACGGCAGCACACATCAAAAACAACAAGATTCCTCGCCAACGGGGCGTGCCGCCCGCCGGAGGAAGTGACGAAATCGTATCAGGCTGTCGGAAATCGAGGGAGACCAATTTGGAAGGTTGGCTGCCCCACCACCGTGCGTTGGACAGTCACGACTCCATTGACCACAGCGAAGTTGACGGTCCCGCGGAAAACAGCCCGGTGTTCCATCATCCCGGTGCCTTGCTCAAGGACGAGTCTCTTCTCCCCCCGGGTGTCCGCTGGCGGCCTCCATGCGCTGCAGGCGTTCTCCCAGTCGCGAAACCCGCCAGGACATCGTCTGCTCGGCCTGTTCCAGGCCCAGAGAGACATGTTGGACCACCCCCAACAACAGCACCAGTTGGGAACAGGCGGCGATGACATATCCCAAAGGGAGCAGAGAGTCTTTCTCGGCCGCCCAGAAATGGGTGTAGATCAACAACAGGGTTCCCCCCGCCAATCCCAGGACTCCCATCAAGACGAACACAGGGGCCGTCGCCGCCCAACGGGAAGTACGCGGCAGGTTCGGAACCGGTTCCCAGGGGAAATGGGGAGGACCGACGGGCGTGTGGGCCTGATGCACCTGGATCTGGGGTCGATCGGAGTACTGGGCCGGCAGTTCTTCTTCCTGCGGGTGGGACGACCACACCGGCACAGACTCGGGGGGACTGCCTGGCGGCACTGGTGGCTGCGGGGCCTTCCGCGCAGCAAAGTGCGGGGCGGCCAGCGGCGGTGGAGATGGAGGGGGAGCGGCGGAAATCTGCTCGGGTAGCGACACAGGGACCGGCCCCAATGGATGCGAGGCATCCATCCGGGCGAAGGGGGGATTTGTGGCGGGACGCGAACCAGGCGAGCCGATGGCGAGTTCGAGAGGGGGAAGCGTTTCTTCCCGGGCCCAGCGGGCCAGCAAATCGTGGGGATTGATCCGGGGATGCGCACCGGAGGTGTCGCCGGGGGGGCCCGGGAGAGCGGACGGCGACGACTGGCCTGGAGAGTTTGTCCCAGCGAACGCCTGCCCACAGAGACTGCAGCGCGGAATCCCTCCCGCCAGGCTGATGACTGGACGAACTTCACTCTGGCAATGGCTGCACCACATGATCGACTCCGTTCCTCGATGGTGCTCCCCAGCAGGCAGGCATCCGGCAAACTCCAGCCTGGGCAGCGGTTTTGTGGGGGGCGGATTATCGCCAGCCTCTCAATTCCCGCAAGACCGACTCCCAAAAAGCCACGCCGGGGACCCGTCAACTTACAACCTGCCATCGCGCAACGTTTCCCCACAGGAGTCGGGCGCAAGTCAAAAACCTCCCAATCGCCCCCATGGTCTGACAGTCGGGCTCGATTCATCACCAAACAAGGTCAGGTTGCACTCCAGTCCGACAGGGATGCTTCGCCAGATTCCTGAAGAAAATCCGCGCAATGCCGAAAGTTGACCTGCCCAATACGTTTCTCCAGACCGGCAAGAGACTTCGGATTCAGCGCCATGATTGAATGGTCTTTCCAACAAATCGTCGGCCGTTGGTTTTCGGTGATTGCAAAATGCAGGATCTCCACAAGAAAAAAAGCCTCTGGAAACGGTCTCCGAAGATTCCCGGCAATCGTGGCCAATTTTGGTGGGTCACGACCCAAAAATTGACGATGAAGCGAAACTGGTATTGACACCATCGCCGGCTGAGGAATAATCCCGTTCCAACCTGCGCAATTGTTGCAACCCGAACAAGCGCTTCAAACCGACTTTTCTCTCAGGATTTGACCGACCGTGTCTGTTGTCCACTCCTCACGACTCTCCAAAGGCTTTCGCCCCCGACGGGTGCGGCTGCCCCTTTGGACGCTGTGCGTGCTGGCTTGCCTCGCAAGCCTGGGAGTGAACCGCGAACTCGCAGCGTCAATCATCGGCTCGACGGCCAAGACACAAGCGGCCGGCGACAGTGCTCTTTTGCACACCCCCGAAGGGGTGCTGCTGACGGAACCCTCGCTCTTTACGGATGCAGCAGTCCATCTTGACCAGTCCTCGAAAGAGGTCTTGTTGGCGAAAGCGGCCGAAGAGCCTGAGATCTCAAGAGCCCCGACGATTCAGGGGAACCATCACGAATCAGGACCGATAGGCCGTCCTTTTCTGAACCTTTGGCAGGTTTGGATCCAGGGTCCCTTCTTGCCTGTGACTCGATCGCACCGTGAATCTGCGGGTCGCGAATCTGGGGATCATGATCGTCAATTGCACGCCCGCCCCAACCGAACGGGGCGGGAACCTTCCCCCAAGAAGACCACCCCGAAACGGGCAACGCATTGGGGACAGATCGGAGAAAGCCCGAAGCTGGTACCAGACGCGGTCTGCAGATGTCCTGCAGCACCGTGTGTCACCAAACGTACACGTCTGGTTCAAGACCTTATTGATCCTCCCCGAGGTGGAACCGCCGGGATGGTCGAGGTCTTCTGGCTGTAATGGGTTTCGAGTTTCTCTGATTTTCTGAAGGAGCGTGAACGATGAAGAAGTTTCTGTTGAGCCTCGCGATTCTGGCGGTTGCCTCTCCGGCTTGGGCCGTGACTATTGCCGACTGGAACCAAACCCCGATCGTCTCGGGCGACAAGACTTACACCCTGAATTCGGCTTCGGGCCTTGGCGACGCCGCTGTTGACGTCAACGTCGTCGACAACGGACTGGTCCATTCGCTGAACCTGTCCGGCCTCAACAACACCTCGAACAATTTTTCGTTGAATTTCACGGTTGCTGTGACCAGCGGCCCAAATGCGATCGTGAAGTCCCGCATTTCGCAGAATGACGTGCTGGGGAACACGACCGCCGGGACCACCAACCTCAGCAACCCTGGTGCGTTCGGCGACACGCTCAACGGAACCCAGCAGGGCACTCTGAATTCCTACGCCTCGACCAACACGTCGGTGACCTTCGACACCATCTCCTTTGGTGTCGATGGCAGCAACTTCCTGTCGAACATCACCTATGACGTTCTGCAGGCTGTTCCTCCCCCGGCCGTTCCCGAGCCCGGCACCTTCGTGCTCGCTGGCCTCGGCATCGCCGGCCTGGTGATTGCCCGTCGTCGTTCGGCGAAGTAATTCAGACTTTCCGGGGTCGCCGGGTGCCCCAGCGATCCACTGAATGCCGCTCCGAAGCCCAGGTCATCCTGGGCTTCGGTTTTTTCGCAGCCATCAAAAATGGTTTTCAACAAAATCAGTTCCATTTCGTCCGAGGAGAACTGAAAGGCGTTCAGCCACACCCGGGACAACCTGGCTGCTCCAATGGAACTTGATATGGCGGTGAATGTTACAGCCCGACTACAACACATCAGTCCACTCCCTGTCCCGAAACGCGTAATCCGCAAATCCGTGGAAATCGATCATCCACGGCGAAGGCATCAGGGAATTCCTTTTTCTCATTTCCTTGCAAAACGGAATTCCGCAGGATAAATTCATGAGAATGGAGCGCGAAGAATCGGTCTTTGAACTCCTGTTGACAGATCTTGGCTCGGTTGACATCGATCTGTCAGTACTCGTCTGTAGATGATCTTCGTTGGCTCTCTGGAAGGAATTGTGTAGATGAAGAAGTTTCTGATGACCCTCGTTGTTTTGGCGTCGGCCTCCCCGGCATTCGCCGTTACCGTGGCCCAGTGGTCCTCGACGCCGATCGTTTCGGGCGACAAGACCTTCACCCTCGGTTCATCGTCGGGCTTGGGCGATGCCCAGGTTGATGTGAATGTTGTTGACAACGGCCTGCTTCACTCGCTGAATCTGTCGGGCTTGAGCAACACCAGCAACAACTTCACCCTGACCTTCACGGTGTCGGTCAATTCGGGCAACAACACCATTAAGACGACCCGTGTTTCGCAGAACGACGTTCTGGGCAACGCCACTGGTGGCTCCACGACCACCACCAATCCTGGTTCGTTCAGCGATACTCTCAACGGCACCCAGGCTGGTACGGCCCGCAATCAGGCCGCTGGTGTGACCTCGGTGACCTTTGCGACCACTTCCTTTGGCGTGAACGGCAGCAACTTCCTGTCCAACATCACCTACGACTTGATTCAGCAGGCTGGTCCTGCCGTTCCTGAGCCCAGCACCTTTGTGCTGTGTGGCCTCGGTGTGGTTGGCCTGGTGGCAGCACGTCGTCGTCGCTAATTCAAACAGCCGGCAATTGGCCGGTTTGTGTTGATGATCATGAGGAGCCCGGGAATTGTCCCTGGCTCCTTTTTTCATGCGCGTCTTCAACTCGAAGCAATTCGCGACGGGGAGTCAATTCCAAGCGAATTGCGGGTTAACGGAAAGATGCCTCATGTGCGGATCGCCAAGCCTGTATTTTCCGGGTTTTCATCGCCAGGCAACTTGACCGCCGGGCCCAGAGTCCATCACTTCTGGTCGACTGGCCAATCTCGCTGTGCTGGAGTTTTCTCCCAATTGATTTCACGGTTTCGAGAGAGAGTTTCTCGTTGAATGCGGCGCAACGACACCCGCCCCGACTCAACCTTATCGCCAATTCTGAAGTCAACGGCACGTGGTTCGTTGGGAATCAGACCCCGCACTCATCGAGTGACATCCTTTCCTGGCATCAAGGCGGCCTGACAGTCCAGGGATTGCGGATCCCGGTACTCCCCGGACCGCAAATCGGACGTTACCTGATTGAAGAGTTGGCCGACGGGGGTGCGATCAGGCATCACTGCGGCAAACAGGTCAAACTCGACTGCGCCGGTCCGTAGTGACCCAAGGTGGTCTCCGGAGCACCTGATTCCAACCTCTTCAAATCGATCCCTCCAGGCTCATGCGAAACCAGGTCGCCCCAAAACCGGGTAAGCCGGGTCCTGGAATCCTTTCCCTGTATGTTCTCCTGGGGGAACCAGCGCGTCCACTGCCTCTTCATCATCACGCGTCCAGACGACATCGAGCCCGCCCAGATTGTCGGTGAACTGATCCCAGGTCCTTGGACCAATAATGACAGATGTCACAATGGGATTGGCGAGGCACCAGGCAAGGGCGAACTGACTGAGTGTCCTGCCAGTCGCCTGGCAGTGGGCCTGCAGGGATGCCGCCAATTCGAAACTTGAATCTCTCAATTCGGCCTGCTCCATCCGCTTGTCCCCACGAGCGGCCCGGCTGCCCTCAGGAAACGCTTCCCCAACTCGGTATTTCCCCGACAAAATCCCTCTGGCCAGCGGACTGTAGCTCACGACGCCGACCCCATGTTCCCGGCACAGTGGCAACAGCTCAACTTCAATATCCCGGTTGCAGATGTTGTAGAGCGGCTGCACCGCCTGGAAGCGGTGCAGGTTGAGACACTGACTCATCCCCAGAGCCTCCATCAGTCGCCAGGCGCGAAAATTGGAACAGGCCGTATAGAGAATCTTTCCTTCCCGAACAAAGTCATCGAGAGCCCGCAACGTTTCCTCGATGGGGGTGCCGTAGTCGGGGGTATGAATGTAGTAAAGATCGATGTAATCGGTCTGGAGCCGGCACAGACTCGCCTCCAGAGCCCGTCTCAGATGCAGCCGACCAGCTCCAGAATCATTGGGACCAGTTCCCATCGGTCCCCGCCCCTTGGTTGCCAGTACGACCTTCTCCCGACGATCGGCCAGAGCTTTGCCGACCACCAACTCCGACTCCCCTGCCGAGTAGATGTTGGCAGTATCAAAGAAATTGATTCCCCGGTCGATCGCCGAGTGCATGATCCGGACCGACTCCTCAGCTGGGGTCGGTCCCCCGAACATCATGGTCCCCAGGCAAAGGGGAGACACGTGGACACCGGAATGACCGAGTCGGCGGTATTGCATCGTGGTGGCTGTTCAGGAGTGAAGGGAGTCGATAGGATGGGGGCTTGCGCTATTCCTCAGGGAACTCTGCGCAAAAACCGAGAGGCGGCCGCCAGCGTATCGGGGCTGTACCGGCGGAACAACCGTCATTTCCAGACCAGTTTGTCAAACAGACGCAAAGAAGGAGTGGGAGTCTCAGCATGGGTGTGAAGAAAACGGGGAAAGGCCGCCGAAAACTGGGACGTAAGAAGCGCCGGATGCGCGCTCGAATCCGACATCGTAAGGGATGACGCTGGTGCGGAATCGCCACGACCTGTGAGAACTGCAATTCGAATTGCAGTTCCAGCGGGTGTGCGATTCCGAGGGACTGGCTTGGGGCAAGAAGTCCCTTCTCACGCCTGTATCTGCGCTACCGGTCTGCGCAGTGGAGACTTGGCTTGAGAATGGTAGAGATGGGACTTCGAGAGGCGAGGGCACTTCTGATTCCGGTGTCGGGCGCGACTGGGCCTGGCACACCGGAAACGGAGAGACGCTGTCTGCGCAGATGACTGCCAGCCTGAGGGAGTTCCAATTGGCCTCCCGATCGTCCTCCGACCTGTCCTGATGTGAGGGCAGGATTTTCAGATCCGTTGTCTGGCGTGCGTCACAGTCTGCACGTTAGGATTGATCAGGAAATCCCTCCCCGAATTCCGGATTTGTCCATCACGGACCATCCGGGTTCTGATCAGGCAGATCACCCCCCCTTGTCCCCCCTGGAAAGAGATCGAGCCATGATGTCTCCCTCCCCCACGCGCGGCCCGCGATCGGCGTGGCTGTCACTGGCCTGCTCGGCCGCCCTGCTGTTTTCTCGCGTGACGCCAGTCATCGCCCAGCAGGATCCCGCCAAAGTCGCGGCTGCCGACTCAGCGCAGAAGGTGGCGGATGACGCCCTCGCAAAGAAGTCGGCGGCTGAGAAAGTCGTTTCCGACGCCCAGGGAAAGGTCAAGCAGGCCACTCAGGCTCTGGCCAAGGCCAAGGCTGATGAGATTCGACTGACCGGTGAGCAGACCGCTGGCGAGAAGGCTCTTCAGGAAAAGACCGCGGCCTCCAACAAAGCAGCGGAAGATGCCAAGCCTCTCGAAAAAGCGGCGGCTGATGCCGCGGCAGCCCTGAAGGGGGCCGTCGATGCCAAGGCGGCAGCCGAAGCAGTTGCAGCCAACACAGGTGCGATTTCCAAAGCCACGGCTGACACGGCTGCCGCCGCCAAGATCGCGGCCGAGAAGGCTCCCGCGGACAAGGGCGTGGGACTGCTCAAGGTTCTGGCCGACAATGTGGCCGCCGATGCCGCCAAGTCAGCTCAGGACGCCGCCGCTGTTGCTGCGAACAGTGTGAAGGTGGCAGCCGATGCCGAAGCGGCCTCCAAGGCGGCGGCCGACAAGTTCGCCGCCGCCCAAAAGGGAGCGGCTGATGCTCTTGCCGCCACCAAGGGGGCGGAAACCGCCCTGGCAGCGATCAAGGAAAACCTGGCCAAGGCGGTTGAGGCTTCGAAGCAGGCCGATGCCCAGGTGGCGGCGGCCCGCACCGAGGTGGAAGGTGCCCAGACCGCTCTTGCGGCCGTGACCAATGAGACGACAGTCGCCCTGAAGTCCGCTGAGACCGCCCTCGCTGGAATTGGCGAGTTTGTTTCGTTCTCCCGTGAGATCGCTCCCGTATTTGCCAAGCGCTGTATCGCCTGCCACAACGCCCAGAGCGCCAAGGGGCGTTACAACATGGACACCTTCCACGGAATCGTGAAGGGGGGAGAACAGGGTGTGGCTGTTCTTGGGAAGGATCCGGAAGGGTCCAACCTGCTCGCCCAGATTGAAGACGGTTTGATGCCGAAGGATGCCGATCCCCTCACCAAGGAAGAGATCGCCGCGATTCGCAAATGGATCAAGAATGGGGCCCGTCTGGATGCCGGCCTGAAAGAGACGGCTCAGCTCTCGACGATTGTTCCCAAGCTGCCCCAGCCGATGCCTCCCGAGGCTTACCGCGTTCCGATCCCCGTGACGGCCGCCGCCTGGAGTCCCGATGGAGCACAGATCGCCAGCTCTGGTTACCACGAGGTGATTCTCTGGAATTCCGCCGACGGCAAACTGGTCCGCCGGATCACCAATGTTGCCGAGCGGACGTATGACATGGAGTACAGCGCTGACGGCAAGCTGCTGGCGGTTGCTGCAGGAACACCGGGTCAACAGGGAGAGGTGAAACTCTTCAATCCTGCCGATGGCACCCTGGTTCGTGACGTCACAACCACCAATGATTCAATTTTTGGGGTGGCCTTCAGTCCCGATGGAAAGCGACTGGCCACCTGCAGCGCTGACCGATCGATCCGGGTCTTCAATGTCGAAACTGGGGCCCAGGAATTGCTGATCGAAGACCATGCCGACTGGGTGATGGACGTGGCCTGGTCGCCCGATGGCACCAAGTTGGCCTCTGCCAGCCGTGACAAGACATCCAAACTGTTCGATGCCAAGACGGGGGATTCGCTGGTCACCTTCCCGGCACACGCTGAGGTTGTCTACGGGGTGACGTTCTCGCCAGATGGGCAACAGATCCTGACCTCTGGTCGTGACAACAAGATTCGCGTGTGGAACCCGGCCAACGCCCAACAGATCCGTGAGATTGGCGGATTTGGCGGTGAGGTCTACCGGGTTGTAGTGAGTCCCGATGGCCGTATTTTCAGCTGCAGCTCAGACAAGCAGGCTCGTGAGCACAAGCTGGCGGACGGTGCTGCTGTGCGGGCCTTCGCCGGTCACAACGACTGGGTTTACAGTGTCGCGTTCCACCCGGCCTCCAAGCGGGTTGTCACGGGAAGCTGGGATGGCGAACTGCGTATCTGGAACGCTGACGACGCGAAGGGAATGCTGACCTTCACCGCGGCTCCCGGACTTCCGTCGGTGGCCGCGGCCAAGTGACGAGTGGTGGACTTGCCTCAAACCGTCTGGACCTGCTGCCCGGTCCAGACGGTTTCTGCAGTCCAGCCCACGAAACGCAGATCACAGATCAAGGATTGCGTACGGACCGTGATGGTCCAGGTGCCCGAAGCTGTCCATCCCGGAGGGGAATGGACTTTCCCCGAGGATTTCTCATGGTTCGGATGAATCGTAATCACTGGTGGCGGACGGGTGTGGTTGTGGGGGCCTGTTCACTTGGCAGCCTGCTGGGATGCTCCCCCGCTGCTCCCGTGGCGGGACCTGGCACATCCCAAACCGGGTCCGGAAAGGCAAACGGACATGGCGGTGCGGATCATGATCACGACCATGATCATGATCATGACCATGACCACGATGCTCCGCATGGGGGGGCCTTGGTGGTTGTGGGTGAAGAGACCGCCCATGTCGAATTCGTGCTCGACCAGGAGACGGGGGAACTGACTGCCTATGTCTATGACGCCCACGTCCAGGGCCCAGTGGCCATCGCCCAATCGGAACTGAAGGTTGCGGTGACCATCGAGAAAGAAGGGGTCGATTTGCCGGAGGCCCAGGAAGTGATTCTCCAGGCCGTCGAGGCCAAAGAGGGCCTGGCGAGCCAGTTTGCCGCCCGAGTCGATGCTCTGAAGGGGGCCCGGCACTTCGATGCCGCCATCGAAACCGTCAAGATTCAGGACCGCGAATTCAAGGGCATCACGTTCTCCTTCCCGGAGGGAAACGAAGCCCACGATCATGATCACTGAGATCTGCTGCCGTTGAATTTCGGATCAGCTCACCTGTGCCCGGATGCAGTAACCATTGCATCCGGGCACGGCCTTTGAAATCGAATCCAGCCCATCCTGGAACCGTCTCAACCATTGATGCCCTTTTTTCGCTTGCCATCCAGGCCAGTCGCGGCAGGTCGTCATCCCTGCGCTTCCATTGTTGGAATCGTTCGTCAGGGATTTCTGTGGGGATTCGTCCTGCCATTTGCCTGGACTGGACTGTCAGGTTGCCAACCCACGGCTCCGGCAGCCCCGCCCGCCGCGAAAAAGCCAGTGGAGGTTGAGGTCCGCCATCCAGAACGGCGTACCCTCGTGGAGCATGAGGAATTCGCGGGACGACTGGTCGCGGCTGAGGGGGTGGAGATCAAGGCGCGCGTCAGTGGTGAACTCGAAAAAGTCCTGTTCAAGGATGGCGATGATGTCGTGGCGGGCCAGCCGCTCTTTGAAATCGATGCCCGTCCGTACCAGGCCGAACACGACCGCACCGATGCCTTGGTCTCTCAGTTGGAGGCCCGGGTCCAGAAACTGAGCCGCCAGGAAGCGCGGGCCAAGAACCTGTTGTCGCGGCAGTCAATTTCCCAGGAAGATTATGAGACGGCCGCTTTCGATCTGTCCGAGGCTGAGTCGGGCCTGGCG
>Ga0255182_1001863_pt1 | contig 10243 bp, 11 predicted proteins | sample Atl_UVDOM_RepA_8_FD_188420 | JGI IMG/M metagenome (GOLD analysis project Ga0255182, IMG submission 188420) | Freshwater microbial communities from Altamaha River, Georgia, United States - Atl_UVDOM_RepA_8d | ecosystem: Environmental > Aquatic > Freshwater > River | place: USA: Georgia... | reverse complement strand
TCAAGGGCAGCCATTGTTGGTTATGGAAGCGATGAAAATGGAATATACTTTAAAATCTGACTTGAATACGACAGTTGAAAAAGTGCATGTCACTTTGGGACAACAGATGACTGTGGGCGCTTCTTTGATTCAATTGAAAAAGGTTGAAGCTTAGTATGAAACAGGTTCGTTTGGTCGAAGTAGGGTTGCGTGATGGTTTACAAAATGAATCGACGATGCTTTCTGTGGATCAACGTTTTGAATTATTGCAAAAATTATTAAATGCAGGCGTTCGTCATTTTGAAATTGGAGCCTTTGTTTCGCCGAAATGGGTTCCGCAAATGGCCGTCACAGAAGAATTAGTTAAAAAATATAAAACAAAAATTAAAAACGCCAAGCTAGAGCCCAGCGTTTTAGTACCAAATGAGATCGGTTTTCAAAAAGCCGTTCAATTAGGTCTTAAGGAAATTGCTATTTTTGCATCGAGTTCAGAAACTTTTTCGCAAAAAAATATTAACTGTTCGATCGAAGAAAGTTTTGAACGTTTCAAGCCCGTTATGGCTTTGGCGAAAAAACATAAAATCAAAGTTCGTGGATATTTGTCGGTTTGTTTTGGTTGCCCTTTCGAAGGCGATGTTCCCCAGAAAAAAGTGGTCGAGCTAGCTAAAAAACTGCACCAAATGGGATGCTATGAAATTTCGATTGGTGATACGATCGGTGTCGCCCACGTCGGACAAGTTAAATCATTATTTAAAAAACTGAAAAAAGCGATTCCGGTTAAAAAATTGGCGGGACACTTTCACGATACGCGCGGACAGGCTTTGGTGAATATTTTAGCTGCTTATGAATTGGGAATTAAGACTTTTGATTCCAGCATTGGTGGCTTGGGTGGTTGTCCTTATGCCAAGGGTGCAACGGGAAATGTGGCCACCGAAGATGTTGTTTATATGTTTCAAGATATGGGTGTGAAAACGGGTTTGAATTTACAAAAATTAATTGAAATAAATCAATGGCTGAATCCACAAATGAATCATCCACTGACGTCCAAAGTAGGACGTGTTGGTTTACTCAAAATAGAAAAGGAAAATTAAATGCAGGCAATTAAACAACGAAATATGATGGTACAAGTGTTATTAATGATTGTGACTTTTGGTTTATACGCGATTTATTGGTTTTATCAAACGGCCCAGGAATTAAAATTTAAAACCAAAGACGAAGAAGCTTCGCCGACATTGTGGCTAATTTTGTTTGTCGTACCTTTGGGTATTTTTTATTCGTATTTTAAATATTGTGAAATGTACGCTAAGGTTTGCAGTGAAAAAATCGACAAATGGGTTTTGTTTATTATTTGGTTTTTCTTTGCACCCGGTTTGTGGTTTTTAGTGCAGCGTGATTTAAATCGCTTTGCTCAAGAAAACTTAACTGTTTCACAGTAATTGTTTTAAAGTTTTGACATAAGCATCGGGCGCATCTGTTGGAACAATGTGCCCAGCATCCAACATGATCACGTTTTTATCATGACCCGTTTCCTGCTGATATCTTAAGATTGATTTTTTTTGCAATTCGAATCTGTTTTCATCTTCGGATTTACCCAATATATAAATGCGCTTTACATCAGGCGAAAAAGTTTGTTTTGAATAATCAAAACCATCCGCAGCGATGGACAATGCTGTAAAAGATTTTATTAATAACGATTGCTGATCAGCCGTTTTAAAATCAGGATATTTATATAAAATATCACCCAATTCTTTTGTCCAATAATACGTGTAAATTTGATTTAAATACATATCACGCCAAAAAGATCCAAAAGCCGGAATCATGGCTAGATAGTTTTTCCAAAAATCAGTCAGCTGTCCGCCAGAAGGATTGCTTTCATCACTTCGGATCATTGGAGCGGTTTCGATTACAAGAGGATATTTTCCAGTTTGTGCCAGTTCCGATGAAATCACAGAACTGTAGGACAAACTGACCAGGATCGGCTGCTGAATTTCGTAATAGGCAATGATGGCTTCCACTTCATGTGCCAGATCTTTCGCAGTGATTTTTTTATTTAAAAAATAGGGTTTTTCATTTTGTGGAATTTCTTTGATCGAATCGGGATGTAAACTGGTGTGAATAGAAATAAAATTGATTTTTTGTTTGATCGCTTTTTGAATAAATGCATCCCGCTGATCTAAGGCGCGATAAATTCCAGGCAGTAATACAAATACAGGTTTGTCTTTTTGAACGATATTGCTTTCGACACTGACATAGTGACCTGTACCCAGCGTCAATACATCCATCGAAAAGGTCACAGAAGACACAAAAGAAAAAATACCGATCCATATTAAGCTATTTAATTTCATAGCTGGCTTGTACCATACATTCATTTTATTTAAAACAAAATTGGCCGCAGACTTGCTTTATTTATTGGTTGTGAAGTTAAAACCAATTTACTTTTTTTCAATTGCTTGTACTTACTTGTGTTTTTTGGGTCTGATTTTGATCCTTAAAAAGCCACAATGTATTGATTCCAAGGTTGTCGAAAGATTTGACACTGTTGACGTGCAAATGGACGGTCAAAAGAAATCGACTTTTTTGTATTCTTGTCAGTCGGGCGGAAGGGCTGATTATTCAGTCGAAATTGAAAAAACATTAGTAGACGTTGAACAAAGGCTTTTTAAGGTGGAAGCTGTTTTATCATCGATGACTTCGTTTAAACAGCCGATCCATTTAATAGTCCGCGGTGATCGGCCTTTATATTTCAATGTGAATCGTCGTCAAATTGAAATAGGTAAGAATCTATTGAGTTCAGAGGCTCATTTGGAAAGAGCTTTGATTAAAAGCTGGATTTATCAACAAAGACAGCAGCAGAATCCAGCAACAGCCTTGTCAGACGAAGTGATGACTGATTTTTTATACTATTTAATTAAAGGCCAACTGAATGTTGAAGATCCACTGACCCGCATTCAAACTCGTATTGGAACGGCTTTGTGGCCACAGGTTTTAAAGAACGCAGAAACCTATTGCGATTCAGCCTGGAAGTTATCTGAGGACTATGAAAAATGTCATACGTTCAATACAGAAATGATGACAATGTCCCAAGAAAGAATTTCGGAATTAAGCGTGCGTCCATTGGTGTCATCATCATTTATAATTGCTTACAAAAAATTATCTTTTCACCAGCAAAAAATTATTTTATCGCGCTTATCTGATTTTCTAGGTGATCGCGATTTTACATCCGATAAAGCAATCGAAATGATTTTAAAAGAATCAAATCCATTACAGCAAGGCATGCGAGCCATTCGCAATTTTTCAAACTTTGTTTTGGCGTCACATATTGTGGACATCAACGAATATCAACAGCTTTATGCACAGTTAACTTTGGAATTGCAATCCAGCGGGGTATCTGATTCCTTTGCCGAGGCCTATTTTGATTATATTTTTGAAATACCCGACAAAGTCAGTGTTCAATCCGATTTTTTTAAAAATTTAGAAAAAGCCGCTTTGCAAAACATGAATTTACAAGTGGCGATCAAGGATAAAAACAGCATTTGGATTCTGCCTTCTAAAACCTATTTGCCAATACAATCATTTGATCGTATTAAATCACGCCAAACTGTGTTTTTCGCTTGTTTGAATCTAAAAGAAATCAAAGTTTCAGATTTTTTTGAAAAAGCTGAAAAGCTGATGATGATCAAGGGTTGTGATCAGTCTATGGCTTTGGATTTTAGCAGTTTACTGAAATATGGCGTCAAAGATTTTGTAAAACAAAATAATCAAATTAAATTTGTTCAAATGCATTTGCCGTCTTTAGAGATGAAACAAAAAGAATTATCTCATGTGAATAATTTTTTTAATTTAGTTGAAAATCGTGACGTGAATAGTCCAGAATTCAGAACACTTGGCTGGACGCAAATTCAATGGTCTGATGATTATCATGCGTACAAACCCAAAGCCGCTATCGAAGCGATTGAATTTTTTCGTAATTAGTTTTTTTGTTTTCTTTTTATCATCGCAGGCTTATGCCTTTAACCCGATTGGTTTTTATGAAGGCCTTATGGGAAATAGTGGAGTTGCTTTAACCGAGCCCACAGCTGCCTCCTATTACAATCCCAGCTTACTTATTTTAAAACCCACAAGTTCTGTTAGTTTAGGTGGTAATACATTTTCAAATTTTAAATCCAATGTCGATGGAGTCGAATGGAGTTCCGCGCAGTTGTCACCCAGTTATTTGTCATCTGTGCAGGCTTTTGACGTTTTTGTACATGAGTTTTTTCTTTCGCAGATGTATTTCTTGGATACGCAAGTCACAACTCAGTCCAATGGGGGAACATTCGATTATGACATTCGGACTCAGGGGTATTATGTGGGGTACAGTTTTGCATTTAAGGGTTTTCCCATGGGTTTTCAATTCGTGTTGCGAGTTTCTGATCAAAAGACGATTGGATTTTATTCCAACGAAACACCTCAGACAGTTATAAAGTCAGACATTCGTGGTTCCAACAGAAAAGCAGACCTGATGTTGGGATTGGGCGCCCATCACCAGTTCGGAGATTATACTTTTGGTTACAGATACTTATCTAGGGGAGCGCGTGTTTACAGTCATACTGATGGTAAAACAACCAGTGCAGTATTTAATTTAGCTGGAAATACTTATTCCAAAATTGAATCCGATTTTAAATTGGATAGCGAACCTCTGGCTGGTCAAATTGTTGTGATCGGGCATTCATTCAAAGCGGGTTCACATGAATATTTAACGGATACACAAATGGAAGAAGACGGCAGCTTAACCAACTCATTTACTTGGACTCAGACATTTGGATATCGTTTAAATTTTGATAAACAAAATCAGTTTCTGTGTGGCATCGCTCATCAAATCGGATCCGAGATTAAATATTTTGGTCAATCCGCCTATTATTCAGCAGGCTATTCGTGGTTAACCAGAGCCAATCGGTCTGCAGTGGGCTTATATTATACCTCACAGAATCTAGATAATGACATGCGTGTCTATGGTGTTACATTCAGCAGCGAATTTACATATTAATTTGGCTAAAAAGGCAGAATCATTTACACTTGAACTATGTCAAAAAGTCTTAAAAAAATTTGTTGGTCGGTTACTTTATTTTTAATTTTAAATCCCATTATTTCTGTTTTAGCTTTGGTTCTGTATTTAGTTTTTTCAAACAGCTACCATTTATCAGAAGTTTTATGGATTACTTTGTTTGGGTTAGTCTTTGCGATTTTAACAAATCTGAGCATCACGATGGGCTATCATCGTTTGTGGTCACATAAATCATTCGAAGCTCATCCTTTATTAGAGAAAATTTTATTATTTATCAGTGCGGGCGCTTTTCAGGGTTCTGCTTTAAAATGGGCCAGTGATCACCGCATTCACCATCGTTACGAGGATACTGAAAAAGATCCGTATTCGATCAATAAAGGTTTTTGGCATGCTCATATGGGTTGGATGATGAAGCACGAAACGGTCAGTTTACCGATTCATGCGCCTGATTTAGAAAAAAACAAATGGGTTAAAAACCAACATGATTATTATGGAATTTGGTCGATTGGGGTGGGGTATGTTTTCCCAATGATCGTGGGAGCTTTTTTAGGAAATGCTTTTTTAGGATTAGTGATCGCGGGCGGACTTCGAATTTTCTTAACACAACAATCAACATTTTTAGTAAACTCTTTAAGTCATACTTTAGGGAACACACCGTATTCGACAGAGTTGACAGCGAAAGACAGCATTATCGTAGCGATTTTGACTCATGGAGAAGGTTATCATAATTTTCACCATACGTTTCAGTTTGACTACAGAAATGGAATTAAATGGTATCACTGGGATCCAACAAAGTGGTCTATTCAATTGGCTTACGTATTAGGTTTGGCGAAAAAATTGAAAACAGTTCAATTTTCTGAAATTTTGAAAGCTCGTTTACAAACAGAAACAGAAAAGTTTTATAATTCAAAATTTTATGAAGAAAAATTGTTACCTGTAAAAGAAAGAATCATTCAATCACAAATCCGTTTTGAACAATTGAAATCAGAATATAAAACGGCTTCTCGTGAACGAGTGGATATTATCAAGGCCGAGATGGAACTGACTCGAATCGAATTGAAAATGAATATGAAAAAATGGAGTGTGCTGATTAAAGCAGCTCCACAATTGGCCTCGATATAAACTAATATATATTGACAGTAATATTTAGAAGCTGAGACGATTTTCCTTCAACAATGGAGGGAAATCATCATGAAAACATTTTTAATTACAGCACTCTTGATCACTGGGACTAGCGCATTTGCTTCGAAAGCTCGCTTATCGGCCTTGCAAGAAGCAGATCATTTAGTTGATACACAAACTATTTTTACAAATCCGGCACATATTAATTTATTATCGCCCTATATTACTTTTGAAATGGGGACACCACAAGGTACGCCTTCTTCAGAGGGTGGTTTTACTCGTAAATTAGATTCAGGTGTTTTAGGTGTCTACGTCGGTCATGACAATACAAATGATTTACGTGATGGCACTACTTTTATTAAACAAAGAAATCCAATCGAAATCACTTATGGAACTGGAAAAATGGCTTTCGCAGGTTCTTTGTCGACAACGAATGATAAAAAAAATGGTAAAAAAGAAACTACACTAGTCGGTAAATTTGGAATGCTTTTGGATAATGCTTCTGTTTACGGAAGTTTAGCCGTTGTTTCACAAGCTGAAGAAGTGGCAACTGATAAAAAAATGACAACAGCGCCCCAATTAGTTGTTGGTGGTGATATGACTGTTGATGAAAACAGATATTTTGGAACTTTGAATTACGGACAATTTAAAAGTGATACAGCGACTACAAGCACAACAATCAAAGACATGGGAATTGAATTAGGTTGGTTGAATCACGGTTTGAAAAACAAAGACGCCGATATTTATTACGGTGCTAAATTAACTTATGGAAATCGCGATGTCGATGGTCCTAAAATCACGACAACAGCCTTACCTGTTTTCTTGGGTTTAGAATACAATGTGACTTCATGGGCGGTATTTCGTGGTTCAGTCAAACAAAATTTTATCTTGGGTGAAACCAAAGATGAAACTGCAACAAACAAAGATGCTGCCAGCGTAGCTGCGGATACAACTTTTGCAGGTGGTTTGGGATTTAAATACAACCAATTAACATTAGACGGTTCATTAGCGTCATCAACAAATGGGGCTATTAACGGTAATGCGTTTTTGACTCAAGCATCTGTCACATACCAATTTTAATTATAAAGGTTGCTGAATATGAAAAAGCATATCGCAATACTTTTTGTAATAGCTGGCAGTCTTTCAACTGTTAGCTGTATCGGTGGCGGAGGCGCTTTAACAGCGGATTCAGCGCCGCAAATTATGACGACATTTGCAACATTGGTCGGTCAATTACCTAAAGGAAACAAAACGGCAACATTGCCATCGGATTTAAACAGTGGCGGCGTAACGGTCAGTTCCCTTGAAATGAAAGCCAGTCCACGATTGTCATGCGAATCATCGACACCGGCGTCACCGGTTGATGCGGATGGGGATGGTATTGCTTTGTTAAAACAATACACATTCAATTGTTCGTCTTATGTGGGATCCGGGTATACATACAATCACCTAGGCACTTTCAAGTCGATTGATAACAATGATTCAGTTCCGGGTCTTAAGGGTGGATATCGTTTTGAATTTGATATTCCAACTTGGACTTCGACAGAAATTTCTTCGGATTTAACATCAGGAGGAAGTTATTCGGGTTATTGGGAAGGTTCTGGAACGGATACGACTTCAGAATACAAATCAGATTACCACGGATCTTATTATGCCGATTATGATATTGCTTCACTTGGAAAAGTCAGTGTGGATTATGACTTTTCACATCAGTTTGATGTGAAGTATACGCATAATTCGACTGCTGTTGGAGCCAATTGGTCTTCGGGATCTATGGAAGCGACAGGAGCATTTATGTTTGATGGTCAATTTGTGGACGAGGATTCAAATGGTGTTCATCGTTTGAAAAATGGTCAAGCGACCATGACTTGGAAAACAGAAAATGTGACCTTCGATTCAGGCTGTGCCAAATGGTACAAGACAGGTCGTTTTTTATTAACAGATACAGGTGGAAATAAACTGAGAACCGAGTTTAATTGCACCGAAGTAAAAGTTTATTTTAACGACAAAGAACTTGATGGAAATTTTTGGTAATTGCCATTTTCATTCAAAACAAAAAAGGGAGCTTCTCGCTCCCTTTTTTTTATACGCTTTTTGTAGCGCGCTTTTCCTTGCGGATTTCTTTGAATTTATTTTTATCATCTACAAAAACTACGGTCGGTTGATGTTTTTCAGCATCCGCTAAATCAACAGACCCATAAGCAATAATAATCACTTTATCACCCTTATGAACTAATCTTGCGGCAGCCCCATTTAAACAGACTTCACCTTTTTTGCCGGCAATAATATATGTCGAAAAGCGTGCGCCGTTATTACAGTTCACGATATCGACTCGTTGATTTAAAAACATTTTTGCTTTTTTAAGTAAAGCCGTATCGATTGAAACAGAGCCTTCGTAATTAAGATCGGCACCCGTGACTGTCGCGCGATGAATTTTAGAATAAAGCATGTCGATTTTCATTTTTTGTTCTCCTGTAGAGATAAAGCAATAAGGTTCCCTTTTAAAACAAGATCCGGAATGATGGAATCAAAAATTTTCTCTTTTTCAAATAATGCAGAAAATCCACCAGTTCCAATAACGAAAGATTTTTCGCCTTTAAAGCACTCCTGAGACAAACGTGTAATTATTTCTCTCATGGCGCCCAAGTGACCGTAAAACAATCCAGACTGCAGGCTTTCAACGGTCGATTGTCCCAGGGCTTGTGAACTGCTGACGATTTCCACTGATGGAAGTTTCGCAGTTTTAGCCTCGAGGGCTTCCATGGACAATTTAAGACCCGCGATAATCGTTCCTCCCAAATAATCTTTGTCCGCAGTCACAGCGCAAAATGTAGTCGCAGTTCCCAAATCCACCAAAATTAAATTTTTATTAGGATGCATGTGAGTCGCGGCAATTGAGTTGGCTATTCGATCTGCACCGACTTCTAAAGGATTACGGTATTTAATTTTTAATCCCGTGCGAACACCGGCCTGTAAAATAAAAGGATTAATATTAAAGTATTTTTGACAAGCGCCCTTTAAAGAATAAATGACATCAGGTACGACGGAACAAAGTACGATTTGTTTGACCTTAGCCGGATCAAAACCATTTTCTTTTAAAACCATTCGTAAAAAAATACCAACTTCGTCAGAGGAAGATCCCTGCTTAGAGTTTCTGCGAAAAGATAAAAGCATTTTTTCTTGGCCTATGGGGCCTTCGAATAAACCACCATAGACTTGGGTATTGCCAACATCTAATGATAAAATCATGATTTGTTTTCCTTTTTATAAATAATTTGATTTAAATTAAAAGCTAATTCGTTCAAGTCGATTAAGCCTGACGATTTGTTTTTTTCATAAATTGTAAAACGATGCTGACCAGATTGAATAGTTGACCAATCATTGTGAATAACAAAATCACATCCAGCTTTAGTAAAAAGACTATTCACCTTGTCATGAATGACGTTGGAATCAGTTGTCGAAGTCAGTTTGAATCCCACCAACTGGCATTGGGGACTTAATTTTTTAATTTTTTCAATCAGTTTCGGATTTTTTTTCAGACGAATTTCCAAATTTTCTACATCACTGTTCATTTTGCCTTGCTGAGGAATCACTGAATAATCGCTGACTGCGGCCGCATGAATAACAACATCGAACGATTTTTTCAATTGATCTGTAAGGGCCTGATCCAAGTCGTTAAAAGTGACATAGGAAACCAAATGGCAATTCAAAATAGGTTTTTTTGCATTCGCAGCGTGGACATAAGTGATATCACAGCCAGCTTCGATCAAATAATCCGCCAAATAAGCGGCTGTGGAGCCTGTGCTTTTATTCGTGATGACTCGAACATCGTCTAAAGGTTCTTGGGTACCGCCTGACGTGATTAAAATTCTTTTTCTAGCTTGAACAGTGACCGGCATTTTTTCATCAGATCGTTTTTCAATTTTTGCCAATCGCTGAGTGATTTCGTTTAAAATTAATTCAGGCTCTAAAAGTCGTCCGAATCCGACTTCGCCACAAGCTAAAACACCCGAAGCTGTTTCAAGAATTTCACAGCCATGTTTTTTTAAAAGAGTCAGCGAAGCCTGTGTTGTTGGATGCTGATACATTTTTGTATTC
>Ga0255182_1001862_pt1 | contig 10248 bp, 21 predicted proteins | sample Atl_UVDOM_RepA_8_FD_188420 | JGI IMG/M metagenome (GOLD analysis project Ga0255182, IMG submission 188420) | Freshwater microbial communities from Altamaha River, Georgia, United States - Atl_UVDOM_RepA_8d | ecosystem: Environmental > Aquatic > Freshwater > River | place: USA: Georgia... | reverse complement strand
CTGTGTTGCTGGTGCTAGATGCTTCTTCTGTTTAACAATGATCTCACCGATACCAGTACCGTAGATCTCTGCTAAGGTCATGATCTGACCAATGTTCTTACGTACTTTATCTTTCTTGAAATCTTCGGACAACAAGGATTTCATCTGTTCGATGTCTGTCTTTTCTGTGTCAGAAGCATCATCACTGATGTCAAAGAAGACACCTTTAGCGAATACTGCTTCCTCAAGATCAGCTTGTTTGTTATCTACTGCTTGCTGTAGGGCAGGGCTAATAAGCCTTGAACGCTCTGTATCCCTTGTCTTATCTTCATCAGCCCATAAACCACGCCAGAGACGCTCATACTCGTCCCAGCGATCCATGTAATTCTCATCCCTATAGTTACGCCAGTCATTACAGCGATCCATGACGAAAGCTACTAGGGCATTCTGAGGTGTGATTTCAGATTCAAATTTCATTGTCACCAACCTATTGTTGTGTCTAGGACTTCGTACTCTTCTTCATTCAAGTTCTGATTCCAATCTGCTACTTGTATCTGATCAATGTAACTCACAGCATCAATTAAGTCATCATGAGTCTTACTATCAGGGAACTGCATCAGTTGATCTACAAACTTGTTATTCCAATCAGCTTCATTCAGTACAATCCTACCGTGTTCAAATCGTCCTTGTAGTGACCAAACAATCCTATCTGTTTTCTTCTTATTACCATGTGTTAGTTCTTCAATACGAGGATAGTAGTTCAATCTCCTCATAAGATCATTCATGTAGGGCATTACTGCATTCTTCAATGCACCTTTCTCAATCCCTACAGCATTGACTCTGTAGTCCTTAGCAGCCTTTAGAATCCTTACTGCTGTTTCTCGGACATCCCATCTACCATACTGTATGTCAGCAACCCACCAGCCTTTAGTGTTGACCTTAACAATGGCTATCGCTGTTTCATCCAGTTTAGAATTCTTCGTCTTATTCGTCTGAGATGAATCCGTAAAACCACATAGATCCACCGCAATAAAGTAGTTACCGTCTTCAGGTTCTTCGTCACTGATCTTAATCCATTCATCTTTGAAGATCTCCGACTGTGCAGCCTCAAACGATGCCATAAACTCTTGTCTAAAAGCAAAGCTAGACATTGATCCTCTAGCAGCTTCAATCTCTTCAGGATCTAACAATGGATTATCAAAGCTAGTGAAGTGCCATGCCTTGTAGTGTTGATCCTTACCGCTATCACCTAACTTGTACAGTTCATAAAAATGGTTTCTACCCATTGGTGTTCCTATGAACATTGCTCTACCCTTCTGATCCGCTAAAGCAGGTCTAAGGATTTGTTCGAACACCTGTGGCTTCATGTCTGCATACTCATCCATCACTAAGTATTTAAGACTGACACCACGCATTGTCTCTGGTCTATCAGCACCCTTTAGCGATATCATTGCTCCATTCACCAACGTAATCTGCATGTTATTGACATGACTACCTTTGATGACTGGGTGGCCTAGCTCTAACAGCGTAGTCCACATAATATCTCTAGCTTGTCCCTGCGTTGGTGCTACATACCAGACATGACCTTTATCAGTCTGTAGAGCCTCTATAATCAGTGTCCAAGCTGCTAATCTTGACTTACCTGTACGTCTACCAGCAGCAATGATCTTAAACCTTACAGGGTCTTTAAAGACCTCTTGCTGCCACGGTAGTAACTTAACTTGTAGATCCATCGTCTTCTTCTTCGTAATCTATCAAGGTAGTTTCTACGTCAACAGGTTCATGCTCAATCATCTCTACTGGATTGTCATTTACTCCAGTGATGTTGATGGTAATGGCTCTAGATCCTCCAGCAACACCTTTATCCTCAAAGTAAGATACTGGCAACATCCTATCAACACATAACTTCAATGCTGCCATCTGATCCTTATCCTCATCATTCAGAGCCTTATGCACTATCTTCCTGATGATAGCCTGTGAGTGTGTCAGCAACAGCGAAGCTGTTAGTTCTTTAATCCTTGCTGCTTCACCAGGAGGTCTACCTCTTTTAGCTCTTTTGATGTACTTCTGTACTTCTTCTTTCTTTGGTCTTCCTCTTTTCCTTTTTTTCGCAGGCACTTTCTTTTCTTCATTGACTGCCACGACATCCTGGCTGACCGATGAAGGTAGCGAACAAAGATCAGATATAACTTCAGTTTTAATTTCGGACATCACTACCTCTATATAGTTTCTCTGCCGGAAGGCAGGACTGTAAGGTGTATATAATTTTATGTATCTACAATGTAGTGTATGACGATAAGTTATATGTCTACTATTATTTAGTTTTTATACGATGTTTTGTTCATAGCCTACATAGAAGTATCTATTCTAGCATATTTTTAAGAGTTTGTCAAGTTATTTCTTCATATTCAGTGCAGAATCTGTGTTTGAATCAGTGCAGATCACATGCAAGAATCATGTCAACATAGGCTATGGCGGGACTCCATTAACATGGTATCTTAGGCTCCGCAGAGGCTTTATAGATAACCTATTGATTCTAAAGAGATTTCTTATTAGTAATGAATTATCATTAGCATTGTCTATTTTACTCTTTTTTGAGGCTAAGTAGTACCACAACAATTTACACTACAACTCCACCCCTCCCCCCTATGTTGATAACCTGTGGATAACTATGGTGTTATCTGTGGGTAACCTGTTAGTAACCTGTGGATAACTCTGTATATCTCACAATGTGAAATGTTGTCTGTGGATAACTGTGCAGAGTCTGTGCTGAGTCTGTGAAGGTATGTCGATGAAGCACCACATAGAGACACTTGGTTGATCTGTGCTGGATCTGTGCCATGACCATTCATCCTTGGTTATTGTCCGTTCGTCGGATAGGCCTGAAATGCCATTGACAACGCAAAATCAGTTAGTTAGTATGAACACATCAACAACAAACACGGAGTAAATCAAATGGTTAAAATCAGCATCACGTCAAAGCTTGATGGCATTCGATCATGGTCGCTTCAGGCACTAGATACATGTCCTGGTTCAAAGGCTAGCGATGGATCATTAGTTGATGCTTGCAAGGGATGTTATGCAACCACAGGCAACTACAATTTCGCTAATGTCAAAGCACCAAGGATCCACAATAGGGAGGATTGGCAGCGTGATAGTTGGGTCGACGACATGGTCAAAGCTTTAGACTCCGATCGATACTTTCGTTGGTTCGATAGCGGTGACATGTACGCTTTAGGGTTAGCAGAGAAAATGCTTGAGGTTATGCAGCGTACACCATGGGTAAAGCACTGGTTACCGACTAGAATGCACAAGTTTACTAAGTTTCAATCGATCATTGACCAGATGGATGCATTGGACAATGTTGTAGTGCGTCGATCATCGGATTCTATTGTCGGTGAAGTATTGGATGCACCATGGTCGAGCACTATTGCAACAAGCTTCGATGCTGATAACATCAAGGTTTGCGAAGCATACCAGCACGAAGGTAAGTGCAATGGTTGCCGAGCATGTTGGGATAAATCAGTTAGCACTATAGGCTACATTGCCCATGGTGTTAAGATGTCTAAAGTAATCAAACTAAAGGTAATCTAATGGAAAACTTTAAGATTGTAGGATATCTATTGTCTTTCACTACGAAAGGATCGAGCCACACTTGGCTAAAACGATTTGACAATGAATCAGCTGCTAACTATTATGTTCGTAGCGTAGGCTTGGATGATGATAAAGTCTATGTGTATGAAATCAATCCTATTATCGCAACCATAAACGAAAGGGCTTTATCATGTTAGTAGATTATAAGATTGTCGGTTACTTGGTAACCTATAGACTGTTCGCTGACGGTTTAACGCATATTGATCGATTCAATACATTAGACTCTGCCGAGGATTTTGTTGATACTAGCGATCTTGCAGAGTACGTTATCAATCCCATTGTAGACTTATCCGGAGAGTAGACTATGCAATCTAGTGATCTTGTATTATATCTTGGTGGTGGTGCTTTCGGTGTATTGTTCGCCTTCATGACCTTTATAGGACTATGTATATGATTCAACTATACTTCAATGGTAAACCATGCGAGATAGTTAGCAGGGACTCTGCTGATGGTACAGTCTGTATACGCTACGCAGCTGATCATCCTAATTGGCCCTTTCCGAATTATACTTGGGTAGATCCCAGAGTATTGTCTAAGCTTAGGCAGTCTAAACACGCTAAACGATTAGAGGCTCTACAAGGCATTGATGATGCACTCATGTAGGTAGCTACCACCTTAGCCTAGATCGTCGCTTCTAGGCCTGTTTTAATCGATTCTCGAGGGTATTCTATGACTAAAGAGATGTTGGATGAATTGCTGTACCTGATTGAACTACAAATCAAGGCTAATCTTGCCTTAGCATTAGGCCATGCTGATGCTGCTGATAAAGAAGCAGAGAGAGAACATGTTCAGTATTACAGGCTTGTTTCGTTGATTGACTCTATGAAGGATGATCTTAAATGAGATGCATTAGCTGCAATGAAGCCTTAAGTGACTATGAAGCCTCCAGGCGTAGTGTTCGAACACACCAGTACATTGACTTATGCAATGATTGTTTTCGCTATGTCCGAGATGATATCGCTGCTGTAGGCAATGTACGCTTGATCAATGAAGGGGATGATGACATTGTAAGCAAACGTAACATTGATGAAGAATGACTTGACAACTTTGTTTTTCTCTGATACCCTAAATCTATATAGGCTATGTAGGCTACTTAGGCTATGTACTAAGTATATACTATGTATAATATTTAATATATACTTAGTACTTAGACTATTTAGCCTATGTACAGTAGGGCTTAACATAAGGATTGTTCGAAATGTACCCTGATGATGAGTTTTTACCTGAAGAAGCCTTTGATTACACTAAAGGTGAGTATGAGGATATGCACGAAGATCACAACATCAATGATGTGTTAAATCGTTTTGTTCGCTTATGTCAAGAGTATGGTTTTTACTTTATGATGCGTCAGTTAACTAAGGCTTTGAATGCTAAAGGGTTCAACGTATGAGAAAGCTTATACAGCCACGCAAACGCAAGGTTAACCCCTACGTAGCCTACCTCGAGAATCATGGCCGCCATGCCACCTTAGAAGACCTCCTAGAGGCATTTCCTAACAAGACCTCCAAGCAGATCAGAGACTCTATGTCTAAGTTAGTTGATAACTACACTGTTGATAGGGATATTCGGAAGGATGATCACCAATACTTGATATCCTACTCACTAGGTGGATACAACACCAGAGACAACACTGGTATCTGTTGGCATAACCCTTTTAACTTGAGGACAATATGAGCAGAGAAGCTATGCAGATGGCGCTGGAGGCGCTGGAGAGTGATCCAACAAGTCTTGCTTGGCTTATTAACAAAAAGCAAGCCATCACTGCCCTTCGCCAAGCACTTGTTGATGCTGACGACACATCGCAAAAACGTGTCGATGAAATGGTGAAAACTGAACACGACCGTGCCGTCGAGTTAGGGAAAGCTTATGAGCGAGGATGGAATGCAGCATTAGCGCAGCAAGAGCCGGTGGCGTGGATATCAGAGGGCGGCGATGTGTCTCGTAGTAAACGGTATATGGATGAAATGGGATTTAAATGCAACCCCCTCTACACCGCACCACCAAAGCGTGAATGGGTTGGGCTGACGGATGATGAGATGGAAGCACTTTTCTTGAATGAGGACGGTGTGAGGTTTGCCCGATACATCGAAGCCAAGCTGCGGGAGAAGAACACATGAGCGAAAATAAAACAGCAAGGACACCAACGGATAGTGGAACAGGTTTTATCGACGGTGTTTGGTATGGGCCAGGGCCTACGGCGTGGCAGTGTCAATGCGGCAAACCGTATACGGTTACTTGTATTTCAAGCAAACCGTCAAAGAAAGAATGGGTTAATTTGACGGATGAAGAGGTACAAGATCTGAGTTATCTGTCCCAGAAAATCGACGAAGGTAATGCAGCGTGGTTTGATCGGTTGGGTTTTGCTAGGGCCATTGAACAAGCCTTAAAGGAGAAGAATCAGTGAACTACTTAGCCACTCATGTTGGCTGTGATGATTGTGGATCTAGTGATGCATTGTCTGTATCTGTTAATGATAAAGGAGAAACTTGGTCACATTGTTTTGCTTGTGGTACGAATACTAAAATGTCTGAAGATGTTGATAACTTCAGGCAAAAGCATACAAAGTCTGCTAAGGTGATTCCAATGTTAGATGGTAAGTATCAGTCTATACCGCTAAGAAACCTATCCAGAGATGCCTTAAAAGCCTTTGGTGTGATGATCACTGATGAGGGTGGTGTAGCTTTTCCCTACTGCGATGCTGATGGCAAGGTCACTGCATACAAGGTAAGACATGATGCAATGAAGACTGACTGCACCATCAAAGGTGATTGGTCTAAGGCTACTTTGTTCGGACAACATCTATTCCCTAAAGGTGGTAAGAGCATTACCATCACTGAGGGTGAGTTTGATGCTGTTGCTGTGTATCAAATGAATGGTATGCGGTATCCAGTAGTAAGTATACGCAATGGCGCACAATCAGCAATTAAGGACTGTAAGGACAACTATGAATATCTTGACTCTTTTGAAACCATTGTTATCAGCTTTGATGCTGATGAAGTTGGTAAGCAAGCTGCTACGAAGGTAGCTGATCTATTCGGTGCTAAGGCTAAGATAGTAAAGCACAGACAACCACATAAGGACGCTAACGATTATCTCAAAGATGAGATGATCAAGGAGTATATCCAGGACTGGTTCGCTGCTGAAGTCTATGTACCTGATGGGATCATTGAAGGATCAAAGCTTTGGGAAGAGATCAACACACCAGCGATTAAAGCCTCTTGTGACTATCCTTGGACTGGTCTTAATGCTTTGACCTATGGCATACGTAAAGGTGAACTGGTGACGTTTACAGCAGGTTCTGGACTGGGTAAATCACAGGTGCTTAGGGAGATTGTTTACCACATCCTATGTAAGACTGAGGACAACATTGGCTTGATGTTCCTCGAGGAGTCTACTGTTCGCACTGCCAAAGGTATCATGTCTATCCATGCGAACAAGCCACTGCATCTACCTGACACAGCGTACACTGATGAGGAGTTTAGAGATGCCTTCGAGCACACTCTTGGCACTAATAGGGTTTATCTTTTTGATCATTTTGGGAGTACATCAATTGACAACATACTATCAAGAGTCAGATTCATGGCTAAAGGACTCGGATGTAGCTTTGTTGTGTTGGATCATATTAGTATTGTCGTCAGTTCTGGCGATGTTGGCGATGAACGTAAAGCATTAGATGAGATCATGACCAAGCTTAGGATGATTGTTCAGGAGACAGGCATAGCACTGTTGATTGTTAGCCATCTTAAGAGACCAGACGGTAAAGGCCATGAAGAAGGTGCAGCTACTTCATTAGGTCAGCTTCGAGGATCTGGTAGCATTGCACAGTTGTCTGATATGGTGATCGGTATGGAAAGGAATGCACAGCATGATGATGAACGTGAACGCAATACCACCAGGATTAGGGTACTCAAGAACCGTTTCAGCGGTGTCACAGGTCCAGCCTGTAACGTCTATTACAGCCACTCAACAGGAAGGTTATCAGAGGTCACACAAGATGAAGACTTATGAAGATTTGAAAGAGGATACTAAACGATTTGCTTTACAGCAGATACGTACAGGGTCTACAATGGGTGAAGTAGTTTGTTCGTTTGAAGAGATCATCAATGAGATCAGGAAGACATCAGACTACGTAGAGGCTATGCAAGATGCTAACAGGAGACCGTAATGGCTGAGGTACAAAGCATTGAAGAGCATGATGATGGATCAGCTACTGTACACTTTGATCTCACTGACGAGGAGACTAAGATACTTATCGGTTGGGCTATCAAAGAAGCAATTAAGTTAGCTTTCTTAAAAGAAAAGAACTTTGACTGGGGTTTGAACAATGAAGCAAACACTTAGAGATATGATGAGCCAATGCTGGAACAACCGTATGGACTGTGAGCACTTTGACTTTGAGAAGTTTGCTGAGATGGTAGCCTTTCAAGCCAGTGAAGAAAGACTAGATCGCTGTATCGAAGCCTTAGAGAGAAGAGGTTATGCTGATGCAGCAGACATCATCAGGGGAGAAGGTTAATGTGGGTAATGGATAGGCTGTTAGCTGACCACGCAGAGCTAAAGAAGAAGTATGATACACTGCTAGAAGACTATCAGAAACTGGTACATAAATATGAAGAGCTTAGTGCTGGACATCGAAACAGACATGAAGCAGACTGTTATCTTCTGCGTAGTCACGAAGGATCTGACAACAAGTGAGGTGGTATGTCATACTCATCCAAATACACTAAAGCCTCTTATAGAGGATTACGACACAGTGATCGGACACAATCTAATCAGCTTCGACGGTTACCACCTTCGGAGATTGTGGAACATTACGATACCACTCAAGAAGGCCTCAGATACGCTCGTGCTGTCGAGGCTATGGAATCCCAGTATCGAAGGAGGTCACAGTCTAGAAGCATGGGGCAAAAGATTAGGGAATCACAAGATTGAGTTCCAAGACTTTACTGCTTTGACACAACAGATGATTGATTACTGTATTCAGGATGTTAACCTTACTGGTGAACTTCATCAAAAACTATGCACAGAATTGAAAGACTTTTCACAGCAAAGCATTGACATCGAACACAAGGTACAGTTCATTGTTGCACAGCAGGAAAGATATGGATTCAAACTAGACATCCCTTTATGTACTGAGTTTATCTCTCAGTTAACTACGAAGTTATCAACCATTGAGGAGAATCTACAAACTATATTCCCACCGATCATCACTGAACGTGTTAGTGAGAAGACAGGTAAGAAACTAAAGGATCATGTTGAAGTGTTTAACCCAGGCTCTAGAGATCAGATAGGACGTAGACTTATATCTCTAGGATGGAAGCCTGATAAGTTCACTGAAACAGGTAAACCAATGGTTGATGAAGTGATCCTGTCTAAGCTAACCTATCCAGAGGCTAAGGCAATGGCTGAGTATCTACTTATCCAGAAGCGTATAGCACAGGCTACATCGTGGCTAGAACACGTTTCTGATGATGGTAGGGTACACGGTAAGGTTATCACTAACGGTGCTGTCACAGGGCGTATGACGCACCACAGCCCTAACATGGCACAGGTTCCTGCTGTCAATGCTGAGTATGGTGAAACATGTAGACAAGTATGGACTGTAGACCCTGGTAATGTCTTGGTTGGTTGTGATGCTTCAGGACTAGAACTACGTATGTTAGCTCATTACATGAAAGATGATGAGTACACTAAGGAGGTGATCAATGGGGATGTCCACACTAAAAACCAACTCGCTGCTGGTCTTGAGAGTAGGTCGCAAGCAAAGACGTTTATCTATGCCTTTCTCTATGGAGCAGGGCCAGCTAAGATTGGATCGATTGCTCAAGGCAGTGCCGAGGAAGGAAAGAAACTCATCGCCCGTTTCCTTAAGAATACGCCAGCTCTCAAGACACTTAAAGATAAAGTTAGCAGGTATGCAGAGAAAGGGTATTTACCTGCCCTTGACGGTCGTCGATTATGGGTACGGTCGGAACACGCAGCACTTAACACGTTACTTCAAGGAGCTGGTGCGATCTCGATGAAGCAAGGTCTGATCCACCTACATGAGTCACTGAAGAAACATAAGATACCTGCACACTTTGTGGCTAACGTCCATGATGAATGGCAGATAGAATGTCCTAAGCAGTATGCTGATGATGTTGGTAAACTCGCTGTAGCAGCTATTGAGAAGGCTGGTGTTACCTTGGGTTTACGTTGTCCTCTAACGGGTGAATACAAAGTAGGAAACAACTGGAAGGAAACACACTGATGATTACCAACTTTGATGAGATTGATTCTCTTGTCGTAACTATTAAGATAGGAAAGGATGATGCTGGTTATGTAACGATGGATGTTCAGAGTGATAAGTTAGTATCAAACCGTATGATGCTGGCGTTGCTACACTCTATTGCTGAATCAGCTACAGAATCAATGATGGCTGAGATACAAAGTAGAATGTTGCTTGACAAATTTAAGATGCACTGATATACTGTTATTGTATTTTCACTGAGGAAATTAACATGGAACAAAAACCTGTACGTATTGAAGCAACCTTGATGTGGCCCTTCCTTGATAAGCCTAACGATATGTCTGGTAAGTATCAGGTAGATCTGACAAACCTGTCAGACAAGGCTG
>Ga0255182_1001861_pt1 | contig 10258 bp, 7 predicted proteins | sample Atl_UVDOM_RepA_8_FD_188420 | JGI IMG/M metagenome (GOLD analysis project Ga0255182, IMG submission 188420) | Freshwater microbial communities from Altamaha River, Georgia, United States - Atl_UVDOM_RepA_8d | ecosystem: Environmental > Aquatic > Freshwater > River | place: USA: Georgia | collected... | reverse complement strand
CCCGATCAATCTTGGCGTGATCAAGGATGGCCTGAGCAAAGACGTCAAAAACTACATCGGCGGTAACTGCACTGTATCGTGCATGTTGATGGGTCTGGGTGGTCTGTTCAAGCACGACCTGGTCGACTGGATGACTTCCATGACCTACCAAGCCGCATCAGGCGGTGGTGCGCAGCACATGCGCGAGCTACTCACCCAGTTCGGCAGTATTAATGCCGAAGTCAAAGCGCTGCTCGATGATCCAGCCTCGGCCATTCTCGAGATTGATCGCAAAGTGCTGGCCAAGCAACAGGCTTTCAGTGCTGAAGAAACGCAGCAGTTTGGTGTACCGCTCGGCGGGAATCTGATTCCCTGGATCGATAAAGACCTGGGTAATGGCCAATCACGCGAGGAGTGGAAAGCCGGTGCTGAGGCCAACAAGATACTCGGTCGTGGTGAAGCGTTTGGCGCCACTGCACCGAAAGCGATTGCCATTGATGGACTGTGCGTGCGTATCGGCGCTATGCGTTGCCACTCGCAGGCACTCACGATCAAGCTCAAAAAAGATGTGCCACTTGACGAGGTGAACGACATCATCGCGAGTGATAACGCTTGGGTCAAGCTGGTACCAAACACCCGCGAGGCATCGATGCATGAGCTAACGCCGGAAGCAACGACCGGCAAGCTGACCATCCCGGTTGGACGTGTACGCAAAATGCAAATGGGTGAGCAGTATCTGTCTGCGTTTACCGTCGGTGATCAACTTCTATGGGGCGCCGCAGAGCCGCTGCGCCGTATGCTGCGCGTCTTGCTCGATGCTTGATTGTTGTTAGGTCACAACCGAACCTGTGCGATGTTCGAACGAACGTAAATCGTGCAGGTTTTTCTGTGAGTTGCGGACTGCGTCACACTTGCGGCGTGCTTTGCCGAGGTGGTAAGGTCTCGCGATGTTCTGCCGCGCACCTCTTTCCCATTCCCGTTTTCGACTGAATTACCTCGCGCTGACCAGTGTGCTGATGGGCGCTCTGCTGCAGCCTATCAATGCGAACTCGGCGGCACTCGGCGATGCCAGTGTGCGATCCGCGCTTGGCCAGCGGCTTGATGCTGAGGTCGATGTTGCTTCGCTGACGGCCGCCGAGGCAGAGTCTGTCTCAGTCAAACTAGCGCCACCGGAACTATGGGCGAGTGCCGGTATCGATCTGGGCGCTTTGCACCGTTCACTGCGTTTGTCGGTTGAAAACAAAGAGGGTCGTCATTTGGTGCGTATCGCCTCGGATATCGCGGTGAACGAGCCTTTTTTGCATCTGCTGATCGAGTTAAGCGCGAGTGGTGTGCGTACGATTCGCCAATATGTGCTGCTGATTGATCCGCCTGTACTGATCACTGCGCCTGATACCATCGCCAACGCCGCACCAAGTAATTTACCCAATACCCCGGCCAATAACTCAGCCAACAACGTCTCCAACGGCGCCGCTAAAAATACCGAACCTGTAGCACAGGCCTCATCTTCGGTCGCCGCTGCTTCCAAGGCGAGCTCGGGTGCCATTTCTGGTGAAGAGAACCCCGCTGATCCTTCGAGCGATAAGCATTATCGCGTCAAGCGCGGTGAGACATTACGTTCAATCGCTCAACAACTGCAGCCGGATGGTGTGCAGCTTGAGCAGGTGATGGTGTCACTACTCAATCGGAATCCTGATGCCTTCGTTGGTAACAATCTACATCGCTTGCGAAGTGGCAGTCTTTTGATCATGCCCGCAGCTGAGGCGATACATGCCATTGAGCCAGAAAAGGCCCATCAGACATTGCGTGTGCAGACGGCTGATTTTTTGCGTTACCAGCGTCAACTTGCTGAGCGTAGTGCGACCCGAGCTGGCACAACAGCGACCGCACCAGCCGACCCAGCGCCTAAAGCTAATCTTCAGAGTAGTAGCGGTAGCGTCAGCGTCAAAGTAACCGAACCCGCGCCGCTAACCGTTGCGCAAGACAAGCTAACACTATCGGCACCCGGCGCTAAGGGCGTTTCGAGCAACAGTGCGAGCAATGGTATGACAAGCAAAGAGGTAGTTGAAAACCTTGCTCGCGACAAGGCCCTGGCAGATGCCAACGCGCGTATCACAGCACTCGAAAAAAACATCGGTGACATGCAGGCCTTGCTGGAAATGAAGAGCCAACCCTTGTCTGATGCGCAGCAACGTGCCGAGCAAACGCCAGCGCCCAAGCTATCGCCAGCAAAAGCGCCACCGGCAGCATTAGCTCCAACGCCAGCGCCAGCGCCAGCAGCGGCGCCAAACGCATCCACAATCACGGAGGATGTTGTCGCCCTAGCGCAGTTCGACCCGTTAGTCAGTGCAGGCACATTTGCAGGTTTGCTGGTACTCGTTTTGCTTTGGCGGCGGCAACACCGCACAAGTGTGGTGGGTGATGAGCTTGCTCCCAGCCCGATCGAGCCAACCATATCACCCACCGTCATTGGTGAGGCGGGTGGCAGGCAGATTGATACCGCGCATAGTGTGTTCCACTCCAACTTCGTGCCATCGGTCAGTCAGATTGATATGAGCGAAGTAGATGCTGTTGCCGAGGCCGATGTCTACATCGCCTACGGGCGCGATGAGCAAGCGGAAGAAATCCTGCTCGACGCCTTGCGCGCACATCCCGAGCGCCATGCGTTGCGGGTCAAGCTGCTTGAGATTTATGCCGCTCGACATGATCATCAGCGCTTCGGCACCTTGGCCGCTGAGCTACGCTTACTGACCCATGGTCAGGGGCCGGATTGGGCGCGTGCCGCCCAGATCGGACAATCATTAGAGCCAGATAATCACCTTTATAAACCAGTGAACAGCAGCGTCGAAGCTGTAGCATCAAGAGCACCGCGGAGTCTGAGCGCCAGTCATACGTATTCGAGCCTCCAGAATGCGAATAGCCTTATCGTTAGCGAAGCAGTTGGCAGTAATTCAGGGTTCAGCAATATACCGACCAGCGAAAAGGCGATCAGCGAACAAACGATTAATGGCAAGGTAATCAATGACAAGGTGATTACCGACACATCGCATTTAATTGATTTTTCACTCGAGCCGATAGAAACGCATAGCGCGCCAACGAGTACTAGGATGGCGTCGGTCACTCAGGGCCCGGTCAGTAGCTCAGTCCTCAGCACTAAGCTTGAGCTCGCGCTGGCTTGCAAGGAAATCGGCGATCTTGCTGGTGCGCGTGATTTACTCACCGAGGTGGCGAGCGCACGTGATCCAGAGCTGGCCCAGCGTGCGCAGGCTCTGCTGCTGCAACTGGCGTAGAATCGCGCGCTCCCGGCCCACCCTCGGGCCACTACTTCCTACGCCACTTGAGACGCATCGCACTCGGCCTTCAGTACGACGGTACGCCCTGGCAGGGCTGGCAGACCCAGCCGCATCGGCAGACTGTGCAAGACTGCTTGGAGCAGGCGCTGGCAAAGTTCTGTCAGTGTGCATTGCTCACGACCTGCGCTGGCCGCACTGATTCCGGCGTGCACGCGCTCGGGCAAGTGGTGCACTTTGATACCGAAGTTACGCGCGAGCCTTTCTCATGGGTGAGGGGTGTCAATGCTTTCCTTCCCGCTTCGATTGCGGTGCGCTGGGCGGCGGAGGTGGAAGGTGGTGATGACGGTTTTCATGCGCGCTTTTCCGCCTTGGTGCGCACCTATCACTATGTGATCTACAACCACCCGGTACGATCACCCTTGTGGACAGGGCGCGCTGGTTGGGTGTTCAGACCGTTGGATGCTGATGCAATGCATGCATCAGCCCAATCCTTATTAGGAGAGCAGGATTTCTCCACCTTTCGTGCCGCTGAATGTCAAGCCGCGTCGCCATTGCGCACCATGCACTCGGTGGTAGTCACACGCCATCGCGATACGATCATCGTGACACTGCGTGCTAATGCATTCCTGCAGCACATGGTGCGAAATATCGTAGGCTCTTTAATCCAAGTTGGAACTGGTAATCGCCCGCAGGCATGGATAAGTGAATTGCTTGCCAGCCGCGATCGTGAACTCGCGGCGCCGACTTTTAGTCCGGATGGCTTGTACCTGGCGAAAGTCGACTACGATGCACGCTGGGGTCTGCCGCAAGGGGATGATCCAATGCACACGCTGCCCTTCGAACTGCCTTTCAACTGAGCCAATACTCAACTAAGCCATCATGAGCTCACGCACCCGGATCAAGCTTTGCGGTCTGACCCGCCCGTCGGATGTGGCGGCGGCAGTAGCGCTGGGCGCAGATGCTATCGGCTTGGTGTTCTACCCCCCGTCACCACGCTACCTGAGCCCGCAGCAGGCCGCCCCGTTATTTGAGCAGATACCAGCGTTCATCAGCACGGTCGGACTGTTCGTAAACCCGACGCTGGCCGAGGTGCAGGCCTGCATCGGCGCTGCGCCGATATCGATATTGCAATTCCATGGTGATGAGACGCCGGCGCAGTGCGCCGTCATCGCGGAGCAGGTGCGGAGGCCCTTCTTGCGCGCCCTGCGGATCCGGCCAGAAATGAAATCGCCAGATTTGTTAGAATTCGAGCACGCCTACCGTACGTCTAGCCCGTTATTTGCCGGGTTGCTGCTCGATACTTGGAGTGACGCTTACGGTGGTACTGGAAAGGTATTCGATTGGTCTCTAATTCCCGCAGAACTCGCGCATCGGGCCGTTTTGAGTGGTGGCTTGAACGCGCAAAATGCGACTGGCGCAGTACGTCAGTTGCGCCCGCACGCGGTTGATGTCAGTAGTGGCATTGAATCTGCCAAGGGCGTGAAGGATGTCGCGCTGATGCGCGCATTCATCGCAGCGGTCCGCAGCGCGGACCAAGAGTAACCCGGCAATGAAGAGGCACCCATGGATCACAATCCCACGCATGTAGGCGCGTACCAATTTCCGGACGCGTCCGGACACTTCGGCCCTTACGGCGGAAGCTTCGTCTCAGAAACCCTCACCTACGCTTTGGAGAATCTGAAAGCGGCCTACGCGCACTACCAGCACGACCCCGAGTTTCTGGAAGAATTTCATTACGAGCTGAAGCATTTTGTCGGTCGTCCGAGCCCGATTTATCATGCCAAGCGTTGGTCGCAAGAAAACGGCGGTGCGCAGATCTACTTCAAGCGTGAAGACTTAAACCATACCGGCGCGCACAAAATCAACAACGTGATCGGGCAGGCCTTACTCGCTAAGCGCATGGGTAAGCCGCGTGTGATTGCGGAGACTGGCGCTGGTCAGCACGGTGTGGCAACTGCCACGATTTGCGCACGCTTTGGTTTGGAGTGCGTGGTGTACATGGGCGCAGAAGACGTTAAGCGCCAGGTTCAAAACGTTTACCGAATGCAGCTGCTAGGTGCCACTGTGGTACCCGTGGAGTCGGGCTCGAAGACATTGAAAGATGCCTTGAACGAGGCGATGCGGGACTGGGTGACGAATGTGGAGAACACGTTCTACATCATCGGTACCGTCGCGGGTCCGCATCCTTATCCGATGATGGTGCGCGATTTCCAATCAGTGATCGGCAACGAGTGCCGCGAGCAAATGCCCGAGATGACCGGTCGCCAACCGGACTACGTGATGGCGTGTATCGGCGGTGGCTCGAACGCGATGGGCATCTTCCATCCCTATCTGGCGCATCCTGAGACGCAGCTGATTGGTGTCGAGGCGGCGGGCGAGGGCATCGCTACTGGTAAACATTCTGCGTCTCTGAGTGGTGGTACTCCCGGCGTCTTGCACGGCAACCGAACCTATCTCTTGCAAGACGAGAACGGTCAGATCATTGAAACGCATTCAGTCTCTGCCGGACTAGATTACCCCGGCGTCGGTCCCGAGCATGCATGGCTGAAAGACTCGCACCGTGCCGAGTACGTTAGCGTGACTGATGCCGATGCTATCAAAGCGTTTCATGACTGCTGTCGAATCGAGGGCATCATTCCCGCACTCGAAACCAGCCATGCGATTGCTTACGCGGTGCAGTTCGCCAAGACGCTACCGAAAGATAAAACCATTCTCGTAAATCTATCGGGTCGTGGTGACAAGGACATGCACACCGTCCAGGAATACGACAAGCACGGATCTGCCCACTAGCCGGTCATGCGGTTCGACCAGTGATGCGTGTGTGCATCGTGGTCGACCGCGCTTCTCTAGGCGGAATTGACCCCCACTCTAACCGCTCGCTAAACGTCTCGAGCGGGTACATGAACATCGTTAAAGCACTTTATTCGAACTGATATGTCCAGAATCCAGCAAACCTTCGACGCGCTGCAAGCGAATAAGAAAAAGGCACTGATTACCTTCATCACGGCGGGTGATCCTGCCCCCGAGCTCACAGTACCGCTGATGCATGCGATGGTCGATAGTGGCGTTGATATCCTCGAGCTTGGTGTGCCGTTCTCTGATCCGATGGCCGAGGGCCCGGTGATACAACGGGCCAATGAACGGGCGCTAAAATTCAATGTCGGTATGCGCGATGTACTCGAGTATGTTCGTGTGTTTCGTCGTGATGATCCCAATACGCCGGTGGTGTTGATGGGTTATGCCAACCCGATTGAACGCCTCGGCATTGATCGTTTTGTGTCCGAGGCCAAAGCGGCAGGAGTGGATGGCGCAATCGTGGTGGATTACCCGCCGGAAGAGGCGCAGGAATTCGCCGACAAGTTGCGCGCGCAGGATATGGATCTGATCTTCCTGCTGGCGCCGACGTCAACCGAGGCACGCATCAAGCAAGTGGCACAGATCAGCAGCGGCTTCAGCTATTACGTTTCATTGCGTGGTGTGACGGGTGCGGGTCATATCGATACCACTGAGGTTTCGGAGCGCATCGCGGCGATCCGGCAGCATGTGAAATTGCCGATTGGCGTTGGTTTTGGCATTCGCGACGCAGCCACGGCAAAGACGGTGGCATCGGTGTCGGATGCGGTTGTGATTGGCAGCCGAATCATTCAGGAATTGGAAAACACGCCGCAAGATAAGGCAGTGGATGCGGTGCGGGAATTCCTGATCGGTATCAGGAAGGCAATAGATGAAGTTGCCGCTTGATGCCAGTGCTTGACCGACCATGGATCCGGGCCTGCGCCGGGATGACGATGTAGAGGTGGCTGTCCATTGCAACGTCGCCCCGGCACAGGCAGCAGCTGGGTCGAACATTGCACCGTCACCCCGGCACAGGCCGGGATCCAGGGCCTCAAATGTTTCCCGTTTGATAATTCTCCGCTAAGCTAGCCCGGTACCCACTGCCACGGGTACAATGCGGCCCAATTCGGCCCTCGCGCCGCCCTGAGAAAGAGAGCCCCATGAGCTGGCTTGAGAAACTCCTCCCCCCACGAATTCAGCGTTCCGATCCCAACACCCGCCGCTCGGTACCCGAGGGCTTGTGGGTCAAGTGCCCGTCCTGTGAGTCGGTGCTGTATCGAACCGATCTCGAGACCAATCAGCATGTCTGCCCCAAGTGCGACCATCACATGCGGATTAGCGCGCGCGAACGACTCGATGCGCTGCTTGACCATGAAGGGCGCTATGAGATCGGGCAAGAGGTGTTGCCGGTAGATACCCTCAAGTTCAAGGACAGCAAGAAATACCCAGACCGTCTCAAGATCGCCATCGATGCCACGGGTGAGACCGATGCGCTGATCGTGATGGGTGGTGCGATTTTGTCGGTGCCAGTGGTGGTGGCGTGTTTCGAGTTCGAATTTATGGGCGGCTCGATGGGCTCGGTCGTCGGCGAGCGCTTTGTGCGCGGGGCGCAAACAGCGCTTGAGCAAAAAGTCCCCTTTATTTGTATCACTGCGACCGGCGGTGCCCGCATGCAAGAGGGTCTGCTATCGCTGATGCAGATGGCAAAAACCACCGCCATGCTGACCAAGTTGTCCGAGAAGAAGCTGCCATTTATTTCGGTGCTGACCGACCCGACCATGGGCGGTGTTTCTGCCTCGTTTGCGTTTATGGGTGATGTGGTGATCGCCGAGCCGAAGGCGCTGATTGGCTTTGCAGGTCCGCGCGTCATCGAGAACACGGTACGCGAGAAACTGCCTGAAGGTTTCCAGCGCTCGGAGTTCATTCTGCAAAAAGGTGCGATCGACATGATCGTCGACCGACGCAAGATGCGCGAAGAGATCGCGCAGCTTCTTGCGTTGCTGCAGAACCAGCCGGCTGAAGTGCTTGCCTAGTGCGTTAAGCTTGCGCACCGGACGTCCGAAATTGTGTTTTTCTCGGATGACTGATGCAGTGTGCTACTCCCTAGTTTTCCCGATATCTCTGGATCCCGGTCTGCGCCGGGATGACCTTCTTAGGGTCTGACAGCTTTTCAATCGTCTTCCCGGCGCAGGCCGGGATCCAGCCCCTTCGCTACTGAATTCCGCTATGTCTGAGTCACTGTCATTAAACCAATGGCTCGTCCACCTCGAGGCCATGCACCCCGTCGCGATCGATATGGGTCTGGAGCGGGTTGCAACGGTCGGCGCTCGTCTCGCCTTACGTTTCGATTGCCCCGTGATTACGGTGGGCGGCACCAATGGCAAGGGCTCGACCTGCGCCATGCTGGAGTCGATGCTGATGCAGGGGAGTTACCGCGTCGGTTTGTACACCTCGCCGCATATTCTTGACTTCAATGAGCGTGCCCGTATCGATGGGCATAGCGTCAGCGACGCCGTTTTCTGTGAGGCCTTTGCGGCGGTTGAGGCTGTACGTGGTGATGTTTCCCTGACATATTTCGAGTTCACTACGCTAGCAATCTTGAAGTTATTTGCAGACGCTAAACTCGATGCCGTTATCTTGGAAGTTGGTTTGGGTGGTCGATTAGATGCGGTGAATATCATCGACCCCGACGTCGCGATTGTCACTAGTGTCGATCTGGATCACCAGCAGTATCTGGGCGACACGCGCGAAAAAATCGGTTTCGAGAAAGCAGGTATTTTTCGGCCACAGCGCGCAGCGATTTGTGGCGACCCTTCGCCACCACAGTCACTGGTTAAGCATGCGAACGCGATTGGTACTGATCTTTGGTTATTCGGTCGTGACTTCAACTACTCGGGTGATCGTCAGCAATGGAGCTATGGCGGTCGCGCTGTTCGCCGGCATGCGCTGGCTTACCCGAGTCTGCGCGGTGCGAATCAGCTACTCAATGCGAGCGCTGCACTTGCCGCGCTCGAGGTCTTGCGGGATCGCTTGCCGCTTGGCGCGCAAGAGATTCGTGCCGGTTTAGTGTTGGTTGAACTGCCGGGACGTTTTCAAGTATTGCCGGGGCGGCCTGCAGTAATCCTTGATGTCGCGCATAACCCCCATGCGGCGGCAACCTTGGCGCAAAATCTAGATCAGATGGGTTTTTTCCCCTACACCTACGCAGTGTTCGGTGCGATGTCCGACAAGGATGTCAGCGGTATCCTTTCGCACTTGAAAGACAAAATCGATCACTGGTACCTCTGCGACTTACCATTGCCCCGCGCTGCGAGCGCGGCATCCTTAGCATCGGCATTATCTGACGCCGGATTCGTTGCCGGCAGGGACGGTAGTGGCGAGCGCAGTGTTCAATGCTTTGGAACACCGGCCGAAGCTTATGCAGCGGCGCGGGATCGCGTAGGCGAGAATGATAGAATCATCGTCTTCGGATCTTTCCTTACGGTGGCCGGTGTGATGGCGGTGCGACAAGCGCACTAATCGTCGTCGTTACTGTCCTTCCGCTCTCGGGTTTATGGGTTTGTTCTCATTCGGTGGTAAACCACAGCAGGACGCTGACGACGACCAGACGCCGGTGCGGCCGCGGCGTAGCGCCAGAGTGCCGGAAGACGAGCCCATGGATCCGATGCTGCCGGAGAAGAAGCGCGCTCGCCGTCGCTTGATCGGTGCTACCGCCCTGGTACTAGCCGCTGTGATCGGCCTGCCGATGATTTTTGACTCCGAGCCGCGCCCGATCTCGCAAGACATCAATATTCAGATTCCGCCGCGCGACAAGGTGCCCGCGATGAACGCCAGCCCGATGCCGCTGCCGCCCACGCAAGCGACGCAGCCCGAAGCGCCGCCGCCAGAAGCGCAGAAGCCTGAGGCACAGAAGCAGACAGTGGCTGATGCTGCGCCCTCGGCACCCTCGGCGCCCACAGCATCTGATGCCAAGCCCGAGCCGCGGCAGGCGACTAGTGCGCCAATCGCGGCAGAAAAAGCAGCGACGGTCGCCGTTGGCGAAAAGCGTGTCGACAGTCTGGTCGACAAGCCGTCAGCCGCGCCCGCTGACGCTGCGAAATCCCCTGACAAGAACAAAGGTCGCTTTATCGTGCAGGTCGCAGCAGTATCGA
>Ga0255182_1001860_pt1 | contig 10259 bp, 7 predicted proteins | sample Atl_UVDOM_RepA_8_FD_188420 | JGI IMG/M metagenome (GOLD analysis project Ga0255182, IMG submission 188420) | Freshwater microbial communities from Altamaha River, Georgia, United States - Atl_UVDOM_RepA_8d | ecosystem: Environmental > Aquatic > Freshwater > River | place: USA: Georgia | collected... | reverse complement strand
GACTGTCCTTCTAGGGAAGGCCGCAGGGGCGGGCAAGGCCAGAGCCTCACACGATCCGCGGAAACAATGACCAGTCGGAGATAACATGCTCGGTTTTGGGGCTCTCACGCGCAAGATTTTCGGCACGCCGAATGATCGCAAGGTGAAATCGGTGCGCCCTTTGGTGGCGAAGATCAATGCGCTTGAGGCGGAATTCGCCGCGCTGTCGGATGAAGGCATCATCGAAAAGACGCGCGAATTTCAGCGCCGCGTGCAAGAGGGCGGCGAGGCGCTGGACGCGATCCTGCCCGAGGCTTTCGCCAATTGCCGCGAGGCCGCCAAGCGCGCCCTTGGCCTGCGCGCCTTTGATGTGCAGCTGAAGGGCGGGATCTTCCTGCATCAGGGCAACATCGCCGAAATGCGCACCGGTGAAGGCAAGACGCTGGTTGCGACCTTTCCCGCCTATCTGAACGCGCTGACCGGCAAGGGCGTGCATGTCGTCACGGTGAACGACTATCTGGCCAAACGTGACGCAGACTGGATGGGCAAGGTCTATGGCCAGCTGGGTCTGACGACCGGTGTGGTCTATCCCTATCAGCCCGATGCCGAGAAACGCGCGGCCTACCGCGCCGACATCACCTATGCCACCAACAACGAGTTGGGGTTCGATTACCTGCGCGACAACATGAAGGGCAGTATCGAGGAAATGGCCCAGCGGGGGCATTTCTTTGCCATCGTGGACGAGGTCGACAGTATCCTTGTGGATGAGGCGCGCACGCCGCTGATCATTTCCGGCCCCAGCCAGGACCGCAGCGACCTTTACCAGAAGGTCAACGCGCTGATCCCCCAACTGAACGAGACGCATTTCAAGATCGACGAGAAAACCCGCAACGTCACCTATACCGAGGACGGCAACGAGTTCATCGAACAGGTCCTGCATCAGTCGGGCCTCTTGCCCGAGGGGCAAAGCCTTTATGATCCTGAAAGCACCACGCTGGTGCATCACGTCAATCAGGCGCTGAAGGCGCACAAGCTTTTTCACCGCGACCAGCAGTATATCGTCCGCGATGGCGAGGTGATGCTGATCGACGAATTCACCGGCCGCATGATGAAAGGCCGTCGCCTGTCCGAAGGCCTGCATCAGGCGATAGAGGCCAAGGAAGGCGTGGCGATCCAGCCCGAAAACATCACGCTGGCTTCGGTGACCTTCCAGAATTACTTCCGCCTTTATGAAAAGCTGGGTGGCATGACCGGCACCGCAGCGACCGAGGCCGAGGAATTCATGGAGATCTATGGCCTGGGCGTTGTCGAGGTTCCCACCAACCGCCCCGTGGCCCGGATTGACGATCACGATGCCGTCTATCGCACCGCGCGCGAGAAATACGAGGGCGTGGTCAAATCGATCCGCGAGGCACATGAAAAGGGTCAGCCGACCCTGGTCGGCACCACCTCGATCGAGAAATCCGAATTCCTGTCGGGCCTTCTGAAAGAGGCGGGCATCCCGCACAGCGTCTTGAACGCGCGCCAGCATGAGCAAGAGGCGCAGATCGTCGCCGATGCGGGCAAGCTGGGGGCGGTGACCATCGCCACCAACATGGCCGGTCGCGGCACCGACATCAAACTGGGCGGCAATGTCGAGTTCAAGATCATGCAGGCGATTGCCGCCGATCCCAATGGCGACCATGCAGCAATCCGCGCCCGCATCGAGGAAGAGCACAAGGCCGCTGAAGAGGCCGTAAAGGCTGCAGGCGGGTTGTTCGTGCTGGGCACCGAACGCCATGAATCCCGCCGCATCGACAACCAGCTGCGCGGCCGCTCGGGCCGTCAGGGTGACCCGGGCCGGTCGGCCTTTTTCCTGTCGCTGGAAGATGACCTGATGCGCATCTTCGGCTCGGAACGGCTGGATTCGGTTTTGTCGAAACTGGGGATGAAGGAAGGCGAGGCCATCGTTCACCCCTGGGTCAACAAATCGCTGGAACGCGCCCAGGCCAAGGTTGAAGGTCGCAACTTCGACATCCGCAAGCAGCTTTTGAAGTTCGACGACGTGATGAACGACCAGCGCAAGGCAATCTTCAGCCAGCGCCTGGAAATCATGGAAGCCGAGGATCTGGGCGATATCGCGCGCGACATGCGCCATCAGGTCTGCGAGGATCTGGTGGACGACCATATGCCGCCGAAATCCTATCCCGATCAGTGGGATGTGGCGGGCCTGACCGAGGCTGTGCGCGAAAAGCTGAGCATGGACCTGCCCATCGCCGCCTGGGCGGCCGAAGAGGGCGTGGATCAGGCTGCCATGCTGGAACGTCTGGTGGCGCAGTCCGATGCCATGATGGATGAAAAGCTGGCCGCCTTTGGCGCCGAGGCCATGCGGTCGATCGAAAAGCAGCTGTTGCTGCAGACGATTGATGCCAAATGGCGCGAACATCTGTTGAAGCTGGAACACCTGCGGTCAGTCGTAGGCTTCCGCGGCTATGCCCAGCGTGACCCGCTGAACGAATACAAGACCGAAAGCTTTACGCTGTTTGAATCGATGCTGGATTCCTTGCGCCAAGATGTGACGCAGAAACTGTCGCAGATCCGCCCGATCTCAGCCGAAGAGCAAAAGGCGCTGATGGAGCAGTATCAGGCACAGCTGGTCGCGCATCAGGCAGCCCAGGCGCAGGCCCAGTTGGCTGCGGCACAGGCAACGGCGGGTGCCGTGGCAGGGGCCGCCGCGACCGGCTTTGTCGAGGCTGATCCCAGCACCTGGGGCAATCCGGGCCGCAATGACCCCTGCCCCTGCGGCTCGGGTGAAAAGTTCAAGCACTGCCACGGGAAGCTGTGAATTGGTTGTGCCGATCTGGCAGCGTGTTGGTCATATCGGCACGGCTTGCAAGGGCTAGGAAGGTCAAGGGTTGAATTGGATCGCGTTGATGAATTGCTTTTCAAACTGCACCGCTAGTCCTGTCCCGAAGGCCACCGACAGTTTCGGCTGCTCCGCAAGCGTCACCGGTATTTCAACCCGTTTCGCAAGCGCCAATGGCAAGTCGCGCAAAAGAGCCCCTCCACCTGTCAGCATGATGCCGGCAGAGTGAATGTCAGAGGCAAGGTCGGGAGGCGCCCGGTCCAGTACGCTTCGGATCTCGCCCTCGATTGCGTTGACCAAAGCTGTAACAGCGGTTGTGAAGTGCGTGGAATTCACGGTGATGGCTTTGGGAATCCCGGTCTTGCTGTCGATTCCCCGAACTTCCATGGACCGGATCGCCTCAGCACCTTTTTCGATATCTTCTCTTGCCGTGACAACTTCAAGTTTTATGCGCTCGGCCATTGGCAGACCTATGATCAGATCGAGTTTCTTTCGGACAGTATCTACAATTGTTCGATCAAAGTGATTTCCCGCCAGGCGAATTGAACTTGCACAGACAATTCCGCCCAATGAAATGACGGCGATTTCGGTCGTGCCACCGCCAATATCGACGATCATTGAACCTTTGGGGGCAAACACGGGCAGGTTTGCTCCCATCGCCGCTGCCATCGGCTCTTCAACAAGTCCAACGCGCTTGGCGCCGGCAGATAGGATTGTCTGCTGGATCGCGCGCTTCTCTACTGCCGTCGCGCCATAGGGAACGCAGACAATGACCACAGGTTTCAGGAACCGGCTGGCGGGAACCGCAGCGCGGAAAAAGGCATCGATCATCCGTTCGGCGACTTCGAAATTGGCAATCACACCATCACGCAGGGGCGTCGAGGCCTCGATCGACTTTGGCGTCTTGCCCAGCATCAAACGCGCCGGTTCGCCAACGGCGACGACCTTTGTTTTGCCATTGAGCCTTTGAATCGCGACAACCGATGGCTGATCAAGAACGACGCTGTTGCCTTCGGCAACAAAGACGGTGTTCGCCGTCCCGAGGTCGATTCCAATCCGTTTTCGGAACATCCTGTCCTGCGTATTGACGTAACGTCAAGCTGCTCAACCCACAACCGATGTCAATTGAAAAGCCACATTCCGACCATATGATATGCTTGCCGCCAACTATTGATTTTTCATGCTGGCTTTGAAATCGAAACGGTCTTCGCTGATTTGAGTTTTCAGGTCCTGTTGGTCGAAACTGCGCTCTATGTGTCCGTGCGCCACGTTGCGGATTCGGTCCGCAAAGCTTGTTCTTCTTTTTGCCGCGTTCGGCAGAAACATTCCCCGATCTTGCCATGGCTTCGCCCTCTTTCACTGCGACCTTTCGCTCGGGAAATGCCTTTATGGGGGCGATAATGGATATCAAGCGTCGCGCAGCCCGTGGGGTTGCTGTTCTGGCGGTGGCCTTGGCGGCCGGGCATCTGGTGCAAACCATGGGCGATACGCCCGCGCCAAAGCCTGTAGCCTCGGCCGCGCTGGAAAAGAAGCCGGTGATGGTGGAAACCGTGGCCGCCGGTCCCGAGCAGGCACCGCCCAGCGTGCAGCCGGTGGCTGAGACCATTGCCCCGTTGCCCGCCGCCCCCTTGGCGGCCGATGCGGTGCCGTCGGTGCCGGCCATTGTAAAACCCGCCGACCAGCCCGCTGTTGTAGAGGCCCCGGCAACAACTGACCCTGCCCCGAACACTGGCACCGCCGCTGCGCAACCTGACCAAGGTAACCCGGCGACCACTGACACGCTGGCCGAAACCCCGGCCTCCGAACCCCAGGCGGTCAAGCCAGAGGATGTTGCCGCAGCCTGTGATGTGACGCTTGACCTGATGACCGAGCCCAACGCGATGATCGGCATCACGCTCTTGGCCCCTTGCCACCCCGATCAGCGCGTCGTGTTGCGTCAGGGCGGGTTGGCCGTGACCGGGCAGACAACCGCGACCGGAGCGCTTTTTACCGCGCTGCCCGCCTTTGAAACCGAAGCCGCGGTCGAAGTGGCCTTTGCCGATGGCACCACAGCCGAAAGCAGCATTTCGGTTCCAGACCTTGCCAGCTTGCGGCGCTTTGGCGTGCAGTGGCAGGCCGATGATGCCTTCCAGGTTCATGCCTTTGAGGGCGGGGCCAGCTATGGCACGCTGGGCCACGTCTCGGCCGCCGATCCGCAGCGCCCGCCGGTGGGGATGCAGGCCACGGGTGGTTTTCTGACCCTTCTGGGCGATGCTTCAACCGACAACCCGCTTTTGGCCGAAGTCTATACCTTCCCCGCCGACCCGGCGGCGAAGCCCGAAGTGATCGTCGAAGCCGCCGTGACCGACAAGACCTGCGGACGCGAGCTTTTGGCCGAAACCCTGACCAGCAGCGGTGGCAGTGTCTTTGTCACCGACCTGACGCTGGCCATGCCGGAATGTGATGCGGTGGGCGATTATCTGGTGTTGAAAAATCTGTTCCTTGACCTGAATATGGCCGCATTGAATTAACGGATCAGGTTTTTTTTATGACAACCCTGATGCGCGCGGCGGTTTTCGCCGCGCTTGTCTTTTCGGGTTCTTGCCAGCGTGCGTTTGCCCAGGATGTGACCTTGACCTCACGCGATGGGGCGCTGGCGATTTCGGGCCTGTTGCAGGGCTATGATGGCGAGTTTTACCGCATCGACAGCGCCTATGGCCTGTTGACCATTGATGCCCAGGGGGTCATTTGCGACGGCCCGGCCTGCCCCGACCTGACCGCGCCCAAGGCGGTGATCCGCATCGTCGGCGCGGCCGATCTGGGGGCGGCGCTAATGCCGGGGCTGGTCGCGGGGTTTGCGCGGCATCAGGGGCTTGACCTGACACCGGCGGCAGGCCCGGACGCCCCGACCCTGCTTTCAGATCCGGCCACGGGCAAGGTGCTGGCCGAATTCAGTTTTGAACCGCTGGCCCCCACCGACGCGCATGAGGCGCTGGCCGCCGGCCGGGCCGAACTGGTGCTGGCCTCGGCCAGTGATCCGGCCTTTGGCAGTCGCACTGTCGGGCTTGACCCCCTGGTTGCGATCGGGGCCACGGATAACCCGCTTGCCACGCTTGCCACATCCGATCTGGCGCGGGCCCTGACCGGTGATGTCACCAACTGGGCCGATCTTGGCGGGCCGGACATGCCGCTGGTGCTGCATGGGCTGGCCGACGGGGCCGATCTGAACCGCGCGCTTGAGGCGCGTCTGGGGCGCAAGATTGCGGCAACCGTGATCCATGACAGCCCCGCCGATCTGGCCCGCGCCGTGGCGCGCGACCCCTGGGCGCTGGCGGTGACGGGCCGATCGCTTGTGGGTCCGGCGCGGCCCCTGGGCCTCACCGACAGCTGCGGCTTTCCGTTGCCACCCACCCCGCTGGCCGTGAAGGCCGAGGACTATCCCCTGACGCTGCCGGTCCAAATGCTGACACCGCGCCGCCGCCTGCCCCTGGTTGCGCGCGAGTTTCTGGAATTCCTTTCCACGCCCGCGGCGCAACAGGCGGTCGAGGCGGCGGGCTATGTCGGCCGGGGCCTGGATCGCCAGCCTTTGGCCGCCGATGGGATGCGGCTGTTGAATGCCATCCGCAACGCGGGTGCCGAGACGACGCTGGATGATCTGCAAGCCTTGGTCACGGCCATGCATGGGGCCGAGCGGGTGTCGTTCACCTTTCGCTTTCAGGACGGCGGTGCCGAGATGGAACCCCATAGCCGCGACAGCCTGCTTGATCTGGCCCGCCTGATCGAAGCCGGGGCGTTTTCGCGGCAGACCCTTGTTCTTGCAGGTTTTTCAGATGGGTCCGGCCCGGCAGAGGCCAATCGCGCGCTGTCGCTTGAGCGGGCAAATCAGGTGCTGGCGGCGCTGCAAAAGGCCGCCCCGACCATGGATCCCGCGTCCCTGCCACAGGTGGCCGCCTTTGGCGAGGCCCTGCCGATGGCCTGCGACGAAACCTCCGCTGGGCGGCGGTTGAACCGGCGGGTCGAGGTCTGGATCAAGCCGTCCTTTGCAAAGGACACCCCCCCATGACCGAGCCGCGCACCGCCGATCAGCTTTTCGAGATTGCCCTTGAGCACATGCCCGACATCGAACCCGAGATCGTTCCGGGAACCTGGCGCTGGAATGTGGTCGATGGGCTGCAGGGGGCGGACAATCTGGGGATCGAACTGGGTGTGGCGGGGGGCGGCTTTTCGCGCCGGATGCTGGATGCGGGCAAGTTTCGCCGGTTCTGGGGTGTGGATGCCTATGGCGATCACCATGATGTCCATCAATACCGCCAGGCGCTGCAGACCGTGGGGCTGGACCGCAACTATCACCTTTTGCGCATGACCTTTGCCGAGGCGCATCTGCTGTTTCCCGACGCCTTTTTCGATTTCGTCTATGTCGATGGCTATGCCCATTCCGGCGAGGAAGGTGGCCGCACCATTCTGGACTGGTATGCCAAGGTGAAACCCGGCGGGATCCTTGCGGGGGATGATTATGACCCGGTGCGCTGGCCCTTGGTGGTCTGGGGCGTGCATCATCTGGTGGCGCAGCTTGGCGTGCCTTTGCGGGTGACCGAGAACATCCTTGAGGGCACCTATAACAACTATGCCTCATGGTTCATCGTGAAGCCCACCGATCCGGCGGCACCCATCCCCCAGCCCGACCTGCTTTTGCAAAGGCTGGGACAAGAGGAGCGCGCCGCAGTCGCCGCGCGCAAGGCGGCGCAACGGGCGGCCAAGCGCGAGGCCAGACGCGCCATGCGGGCTACAGATAGCCCGCCGCGCGAAAGCTGACCTCGCGCGATTTGCCGATGATCAGATGGTCATGCAGCACAAGGCCCAGCACCTGTGCGGCCTCTTGCACCTGATGGGTCATCGAAATGTCGGCATCCGATGGCGTGGGGTCACCCGAAGGGTGGTTATGGACAAGGATCAAGGCGCTGGCGTTCAATTCCAGCGCCCGTTTGACCACCTCACGCGGATAAACCGGCACATGGTCAACCGTGCCCTTGGCCTGTTCCTCATCAGCGATCAGCACATTCTTGCGGTCCAGAAACAGGATGCGGAACTGTTCGGTTTCACGGTGCGCCATGGTGGTGTGGCAATAGTCCAGAAGCGCATCCCAGGATGACAGCACCGGCAGGTGCATCACCCGTGCCCGCATCATGCGTTGCGCCGCCGCTTCGACGATCTTCAACTCGGTCATCACCGCCTCACCCACCCCTTTGACCAGCGCCAGCCGGGCCGGGGCGGCGGTGATGACCCGGTTGAAGTCCCCAAAGGTGTCGAGAAGCAGCCGCGCCAGCGGCTTGACGTCTTGCCGGGGAATGGCCCGGAACAGGACCAGCTCCAGCATTTCGTAATCGGGCAGGGCACTGGCCCCACCCTCGCGGAAGCGCGCGCGCAGCCGGGCGCGGTGATCGGCGATATAGCTGGGCAGCCGACCCTGTGGCAGCCCTTCGGGCAAAGCCGCCTCATCCGCGTCGCCCGAGGGCGCGAAAAGCGGCAACGAGCCATCATGGAAGCCGTGGGTTCTGGTCATTCCGAAAGCCTGCCGCAAAAGGGTGAATGACTGGTTAAGGCACCTCATCTTCTTGCAATGCAGGTCCAAGCGGGCTAATCCGCAGCCGCAACAGGAGAGCGCCATGACCACTGCACTGCACTATTTCCGCTGGGCCTTCATCGTGACCTTTGTCGGCCTTGTGCTGGCGGCCTGGCTGGGCTGGATCTACACCCACAGCGTCACCGGCATCATGGCCTTCCTGTTCGTCGGCGTTGTGCTTTCGGTGCTGGAAATCAGCCTCTCCTTCGACAATGCCATCGTGAACGCCAACAAGCTGCAAGAGATGACCCCGGTCTGGCAGCAGCGATTTCTGACCTGGGGCATCCTGATTGCGGTCTTTGGGATGCGGATCATCTTCCCGCTCTTGATCGTGGTCTTTGCCGCCAAGATTGGCCCCTGGCAGGCCATCGAACTGGCCGCCACCCAGCCCGAGGAATACTCGCGCATCATCGGCGAGGCGCATCTGTCGATTGCCGCCTTTGGCGGGGCCTTCCTGATGATGGTGGCGCTGAAATACTTTTTCGACGAAGGCAAGGACGTGCACTGGATCGCCGCCATCGAACGCGGCATGGCCCGGTTTTCCTCGATCCAGGGGTTGGAACTGGCCATCGTTCTGTCGATCATCCTGATCTTCGCCTCGATCATGCCCGAGGCGGTGCTTGCGACCTTCCTCTATTCTGCGGTTGCCGGGTTGGTCACCTTCATGGCGGTCGATGTGCTGGGCCATCTCTTGGACCGGTCGCAAGAGGGCATGGACATTGCCGTCAAGGGCGGGCTTGGCGCGTTTCTCTATCTTGAGGTGCTGGATGCCTCGTTCAGCTTTGACGGGGTGATCGGGGCCTTTGCGCTGACGCAGAACCTGTTTCTGATCGCCATCGGTCTTGGGATTGGCGCGATGTATGTGCGGTCGATGACCATCATGCTGGTCGAGCGCAACACGTTGGCCCAGTTCCGCTATCTGGAACATGGCGCGTTCTGGTCGATCTTTATCCTGTCTTGCGTGATGTTCGGCCAGACCTTGGGCCATATCCCCGAGGTGATTACCGGCCTTCTGGGGGCGGGCTTCATCGGGGTGGCGCTGTGGTCGTCAATCCGTTGGAACCGGCTTCATTCCGGCACCGAGGCTGAAATCTAGGCCCGCTGGTGCGGACCTAGCCTTTCATCCCGTCCCAAAACCCCTTGACCTTGGAAAAGAAGGTCCGGCCTTCGGGGTTGTTGTCCTCGGACAGCTCTTCAAACTCGCGCAGGATCTCTCTCTGGCGTGCGGTCAGGTTGACCGGGGTTTCCACGGCAAGTTCAAGCAGCATGTCCCCCACGCCACCGCCGCGCAGAGCGGGCATGCCCTTGGCGCGCAGGCGCATCTGCTTGCCGGTCTGGCTGCCTGCCGGAACCTTCACGCGCGCCTTGCCGCCGTCGATGGTGGGAACCTCGACCTCGCCGCCAAGGGCGGCGGTGCCGAAGGAAATCGGCACGCGGCAGAACAGATGCGCGCCGTCGCGTTGGAAGATCGGGTGTTCTTTCACCTCGATGAAGATGTAGAGATCGCCCGTCGGCCCGCCGCGCAGGCCCGCCTCTCCCTCACCCGCCAGCCGGATGCGGGTGCCGGTTTCCACGCCCGCCGGGATGTTCACCGACAGCGCGCGTTCCTTTTCGATGCGGCCATGTCCGTGGCAGGACTTGCAGGGGTTCTTGACGATCTGGCCCGCGCCCGAACAGGTGGGGCAGGTGCGTTCAACGGTGAAAAAGCCCTGCTGGGCGCGCACCTTGCCCATACCCGAACAGGTGGGGCAAGTGGTGGGCTCTGACCCCCCCTCGGCCCCGGTGCCTCGGCAGGCGTCACAGGCGACCGAGGTCGGCACGTTGATGGTCTTGGGC
>Ga0255182_1001859_pt1 | contig 10264 bp, 4 predicted proteins | sample Atl_UVDOM_RepA_8_FD_188420 | JGI IMG/M metagenome (GOLD analysis project Ga0255182, IMG submission 188420) | Freshwater microbial communities from Altamaha River, Georgia, United States - Atl_UVDOM_RepA_8d | ecosystem: Environmental > Aquatic > Freshwater > River | place: USA: Georgia | collected... | reverse complement strand
GGCGCGGTCGAGGAGGCCCGCGTCGGCGCGGCGGCGGGAGCGGCCACCGATCGGGCTGCGTCCGTCAGGGCGATGACGGCGACCGCGAGCGCGGCACGGACCATGACTCTCCGGACCATGACTCTCATGGAAGATTCTCCCCTTGGGCTCGCGCATCCGGGTCGGCCCCGCGCGTGGATGGTAGTCTAGTCGGCGGTGGAAGAAGCCATCCATGGCCGTTTTCCACGACGCCGAGTCGCGAAAAGCCGACGCGAAAAGCCGAGGTTTTTCCAGACTCGCTCCCTTGCCTCCGGCAGCGGATGCAGTTTTCCACGGCCTGCTCGCGTGATCATCGCGAGAAAGCGCGGGTATCGCAGGAGCGCCCGGATGGATGCCGATGACATGCGAACGGTCCAGCGGCTGTCCGCCGAGCAGGCGCGGGAGCTCGTCGCGCTCGATCTTCCCTCGCTGGACCTCGCTTCGCTGACGACGCTGTCACCCGAGGTCGCGCGCGTCCTCACGACCACGGAGGCCGGGCTCGCCCTCAACGGCCTCGAGCACCTCGACGACGACGTCGCCACGGCCCTCGCAGCCCATGGGGGCCCGCTGACCCTCGACGGCCTGACGACACTCACGCCCTCCGCCGCGGAGCGGCTCGCCGCGCACGAGTCCTTCCTGTATCTCGACGGCGTGACGACCCTCTCGGCGGCCGCGGCGGCGGCCTTGGCGAGACACGCCGGGCCACTGTTGTCGCTGGCCGCGCTCACCGACCTCTCGCCAGAAGTGGCGCACTGGCTGTCGCGTCATCGGGGGCGGGTGGAGGTCGGGGCGCTCACCGCGCTCCCTTCGGCGGAGTGGGCCCGCGAGGCGGTGCGGAAACACGGGGGGGCGCTCGATCACGTCAGGAGCCTTTCACGGGAGGCGGCCCGGGAACTCGCCTCCTGCGACGGCCCGCTCTCGCTCAACGGGCTGGAGTCGGTCGCCGACGACGTCGTCGAGGAGCTGGCGGCCCATCCCGGCCGGCTTTCGCTCAAGGGGCTCTGCGTGCTGTCGCCGACCGCGTCCAAGGTGCTTCTGAAGCACAAGGGGGGACTCGTGATCGGCGACCTCCGCAGCCTGCACGACAGGTCATGGACGAGGGCCACCCTGCGCAAGCACGGCGGACGGCTCGATCATGTCACGGAGGTCTCCCCGGAGGCCGCGACGACGCTCGCCGCGCACGATGGCCCCCTGTCGCTCGACGGCCTCGTCGAGCCGTCCGCGGAGGTGCTCGCCGCCCTGGCTCCCCACAGGCATGCGCTGTCGCTCCGGGGGCTGACCCACCTCTCTCCCGACACCGCGACGCTGCTGTCTCGGCACGAGGGGTGCGCGCTGTCGCTCGACGGTCTTCACGCGATCGAGCCCGCACTCGCGGCGATCCTGGCGGGCCATCGGGGAAACCTGTCGTTCGGCGGGCTCCTGACACTCGATGCCGCCGTCGCCTCGGCGCTCACACGGCACGGGCTGGGCCTCGCGTTCGAGGGTCTCCGGGAGATCTCCGCGGATGCGGCGGATGCGCTCGCACCCCACGAAGGCATGCTGTTTCTCGACGGAGTCGTCGGGCTCACTCCCGCGGTGGCCGCAGCGCTGGCACGACACGGGGGGGTCCTTCTCTCGCTCGGCGGCCTGACCGGACTCTCGGCCGACGTCGCCGCGGCGCTGGCGGCCTATCGGGGTGTGCTCTCCCTGACGGGGGTCGAGACGCTGTCGGATGCGGCTGCGGCGGCCCTCGCGGCGCGGCCCGCACGGGTGGTGCTCACACGGCTCACGACGCTCTCCGACACGGCCGCGGCGGCGCTGCGGGCGAGCGGGGTCGCCGAACTCGGGCCGAAGGCCCGGGCTTGAGCGGCCGTCGCCTTGCCCGCGGCGGTGTGTGCGGCACGGACGCCGGTCTCCAACTCGCCGGGGAAGAAGGCTTCCATGGCCATGTCACGCTGGCGCGACGCGAAAAAGCCAAGGGTTTTCGGGGCGCGCTGCCGCTGCCTCCAACAGCGGACGACCGTAGCGACGGTCTGCCTGGCGTGCTACCTCTGGTACGCCGGCAGGTAGTGCATGTAGACCTCGAGGGTGATCGCCGCCATCGCCGTCGAGTAGCAGGGCACCGGCCCGTTGATCCGCTCCTCCCCCCAGCCCGGCCAGCTGCCATCGGCCGCCTGGCTCTCCAGGAGCTGCGCCCGCACGCGAGGATGCCATGAGTCCCAGTGCTCCGCGCCCGCCTGGAAATGCGCCTGCATCGAGTAGTAGTTCATGTAGTGGAAGTACTGGTCCATCTGCGGCGCATAGGTCGGCTTCTGGAGCGACTCCAGGGCCTTGAGCACCGCGGGGTCGTCGAACTGCCCGAGCAGTTGCAGGCAGAGCGCCCCGGCCGCCGACTGGGCGTATTTCGGGCCGTTGCCCGGCTGATAGCCGAACCCGCCATCGCGGCAGGCGCACTTCTTGACGTACTGAACCGCCTCGTCGAGCGTCTTCTGCGGCACGGCCAGCCGGGCGTTCTGGGCGGCCCGCAGGGCCACCACCTGCATGACCGTGACGCTGAGATCGGCGTCGTGCGGCTTGGGCTGATACCGCCAGCCTCCCTCCCGATTCTGTGCCGCCACGATCAGGTCGACGGCCCGCTGGCAGATGGCACGAAGCTCGGGATCGGTCATCCAGCCCGATGCTTCGATGAGTGCGAGCGTCGCCAACGCGTGCTCGTACATCGGCCCGTGGGAGTTGCCGCCCGGGTAGCAGAGGAGGCCGTCCTTCTGGCACGCGGCCCGGAGGCCCTCGATGGCCAGACCGACGGTCTTGACGTACGGGCCGCGGCCCGGCACATGGCCGCGGCCCAGGAAGGCGAGGGTGCAGAGACCGTTGACGCCCGTGTTGGGCCTCGGCGAGATTCCCTGGGGCCAGGAACCGTCCGGCCGCTGCCGTGCCGCGAGAAACTCGAGCGCCCGATCCACGGCCGCCTCGACCCGCACGAGATCGCGGGCGTCGGGATCCACTTCCTCGGACGCACGCGCCGACGGGGCCACCACGAGCAGCATGATGCACGTCGCCACCACCACCGGACGGCGCACCGCGCGCCGGGGGTCGTCCATCCATCGCATGAGCGTGTTTTCCATGGTGCCTAGCTCGCCCCCGAGAGTCGACGGACGCCGACGTCGACGCAGAAAAACCCGATGAGCAGCAGGAGCACCGGCCATGTGTCCCAGACATCGTCCTCGACGGATGCGCGGGTCTCGACCGACGTCGCGGTCAGTCGATCGGGTAGCGACGGAAAGTCGCCGATCTCCACCAGAGCCCCCCCGGACACGTCGGCAAGCGTCTGGAGCGAGTCGCGATCGACACCCGGCCGGGCCCGTTCACGGGTCGGCTCCGCGACCACGACCTCCCCGCCGAGCCGTGCCGCCTCGTGGCTGACCACGTGCCGGCCGACGGACTCCGGCGTGAAGCTGCCGGTGTAGAGCCCGGGGCGGCCGCCGGGCCGCAGGTCGAGCCGCGATTCGCCGGCCGCCTGGACGGCCACCGTCTGCAACGGGGCCACGACCGGCTTCTTGTCGTCGTCGACGAGATTGAGCTCAACGAACACCGGTGACCCCGGCTCGCTGCGGGCCGGCGAGACGACGAGCCAGCTGGCGTCGACCGGGCGGTCACCGCGGCGCGCGGCCGTCCGCAGCGCCTGTCCCCAGAATCTCCAGAAGAGCTGGTCGCCGACGTTGCGGCGCCAGCGGAATGTCTCGTCGGTGCCGATCCAGAGCACGCGCCCGTTGCCGATCGGCGCCTCGGCGATGAGCGGCCGCGGGTCGCGCCCGCCCGAGGGCTGCACCTCGGCGAGCACGGTCGCTGCCGGCCGCGGCGCCAAGGCCGCCGCCGCGCGAAACACCGGCGGCATGTCACTCCACTTCCGACGGTTTCGCGCGGCATCACCACTGAGGGCGAACGCCGGGTGCATCGCGCCACGGGCGGTGACCCGCATCGAGAGCGGCTGAAAATCCGCGGCCGCGAGCACCGCCGTGCCGGCGGCGACGTCGACCTGCACGGGAAAGAGCGACTCGAGAGGGGTTCCCAGGTAGCCCTGCGGCAGATGGTCGCCGCCGGGCTGCAGCACGAGCCCCACGCCACGCCGGGTCACCGCCTCGACGAGCGCCTGCTGACGCCGCGGATCGAGCACGGAGACGGGCACGTCGCCGAGCACGACGAGGTCGTATGCGGCCCAGCCCTCGACGTCCTGCGGCAGTTCCGGCGCCGGAGCTGCGCCGCTCATGCCGGCCCGCGGGGCCGCCTCCGCCGGCGCGGTGAGCACCACCGTCGGCTCGAATGTGCGGTCGCGCCGGATCGCATGGTCGATGAAGCGAAAGTCCCACCTCGGAGCATGGTCGACGACGAGCACCCGTGCCTTCCGATCCGACACCTCGACCGACGTCTCCATGACGTTGTTCTCCGGCACGATCTCCTCGGCTTCCGGGGCGACGGCCACGCCGAGGACATGGGTGCCAGCCGTGTCCGCCCGCCATGAGAAGGCGACCGGCTGGAGCCCGTCGCGGAGCGTGACCGTGCGGGTGTCGAGCACGGCCCCTCCGGCGTCCCGCAGCGCGACCGCCACCTGGCGACCGGCGAGGCCGCCGGATGAGAGCGTGGCACCGATCGCCACGGTGTCGCCGAGCGCAACCTCCGGCGCGGCGAGCACGTCGGTGACGGCGACGTCGGCGGGCGGCACGGCCGCTCCCACCGGCACGGCGAGCACGGGGCCGCGGGGCAGGCCTCCAGCCGCCTCGGCGGCGCGACGCAGCGCCTCCAGCGGATCGATTCCGACGGTCGATCGACCGTCGGTCAGGAGCACGATGGCGGCAAGCGTTCGATCGGAGGCGTCGTCGAGCACCATCTGCAACCCGGCACCGAGCGCGGTGTCGTAGCCCTCGAGATCATTGTCCGCCGGTCCGCCGGCGGTGCCCGGGGGCCCGGCCGGCCGATCGGGAAGGCGCCGCGGCCGGCGGGCCACCTCGTAGCGACGGACTTCGAACTGGTCTGCGAGCTGCCGCAGCGTCGTGCCGCGCTGGGCGTCGAGCACCGCGCGCACGAGCTCGCCACGGGACAGCCGTGAGACACGCTCGACCGTCGCGAGGGCCGCCGCCTCGTCGTCTCCGGGCGGATCGAGCCCCGCGGCGGCCGCCGTCGCGGCGATCGTCGCGGTCGGCAGCCTGCCCACCGGAAGCCTCATGCTGTCGGACGTGTCGACCACGAGGGCCACGACCGGCTGCTCCGCGACCCTCTCCTCGAGCCGCAGGAACGGGCCGGCGAGCACGAACACGAGCAGGCCGAGAACTGCCGTGCGACAGACGGTGAGCGTGCGCCGCTGGCCTCTCGAGAGCCAGGGCATGCGGATGCGATGCCGGCGGTCGATCCACCACGCTGTGGGCCCGAGCAGCACGAGCCCGATGATCAGCAGGTCGGGTCGAGCCCAGTGAAACTCGGCGCGGTCGATCCGCGCGGCCATCTCATGGCCCACCCCGGCGAGCCTCGCCAGCCAGGCCGTGATCGACGGCGTCATTGGGGAATGTCCTTGCCGAGTTGACGGAAGTAGGTGTCGATCACGTCCTGGTACGCGGCCGGCCCGCGCTGCCTCATCCCGTCGAGCAGGGGATCTCGTATCCGAGGGGGAAGCTTGTAGAGCGCCGCCCGCTGCTTCGCGTCGAGGCCCCGCAGCGGGTCGGCGGCATCGATCTCGGTGCGGCCGGCCTGGGAACCGCCGGCGGTCGGGCCCTGCGGCCCGGCTGGCTGCTCGGCGCCGGCGTCGGTGGGGCTGCCGGTGCCCGGCGGCGCGCCTCCGGGGCTCGCGCTCGTGCCGGCCGCCTGGTCGCGCCGCGCTCGTGCCGCATCGGCCTTCGCCGCGGCGGCTGCGGACGCCGCATCCCGCTCCTGCAGCCGCCGCGCCCGCTCCGCCATGGCGAGCGCCTGCCGCACCTCCTCGCTCTCGAGGACCGATTCGACCTCCGCGGCCGCCGAAGCTGTCGGGTTCGTCGGCGGCGCGCTTGCCGACGGCTCCGCGTCGGGCTGGGCGGCACCGGCGGGCTTGCCCGTCAGCCGGCTGGCGAGATCGGCCGCCGCCCGCGCGGACGTGGTCGCAGCCCGCCGCGCGGCCTCGCCGGGCGTGGTCGCCTCCGCCACCAACGGCGACGCAGCCGGCGGCTCCGACGCGGCCTTCTCCCCCGGCCCCGGCGTGGCGGTCGGCGGCTTCGGAGTCACGGCCGCCGTGTCGGTGGGGGCAGCCGGCTGCGGAGCGCCGCTCGGCGCGGGCTTGGGCTCGGGGAATCGTTGGCCGAGGATCTGCTCGACGTCACGAACCTGCTGCCTCAGCGACAGCTTTTCCGCCGGTGTCGGCTCCGTACCCTGCGGCCGTTCCGCAAGCCGCTCCGCCCGCTGCGAGAGGTCCTTCACGAGCGCATCCAGCTGCAGCGCTGCCCCGTGGGCATCGAGCCGCTGCGCCACTGCCTCGAGGCTCTGGGCCAGTTCCTCGGCCGTCGCCGCCACCTGCTGTTGCCGGGGCGCTTCCGCCACCCGTTCAGCCTTCGCCGCCGCGGCTTTCTCGGCGGGCGTCCGTTCCGGCGGAGCCTGGGCCTGGACGGCGTCGGCCGCCTCGGCTGTGGCCGGCTGATCGGGACGCCTCTCGCCCGCGAGCCTCCGCTCGAGCGCCCTGGCCTCGCCCGCGAGTGCGGCGATCCGCTCCTGTTGCTCCTGCGGAACGAGCGGACTCCTGGACGCCTCCTCCGCGGCCTTCTCGACGGCCTTCGCCACCTGCTCGGCGAGGCGGCGCTCCTGGTCGAGCCTCTGCGCGACCTCCTCGACGCTCTTCTTCTCCGGCTGTCGGTCGCTCGCGAGCGCCTCCCGGACGGCATCCTGCCTGGCGTCGAGCACAGCCGCCCGCTTCTCGGCCTCCTGCGCCAGTTGCTCCGCCTTCCGCCTGGCCTGGGCGAGCGAGGGAACCTGGGTCTTCGCGAGCTCGCTCTCCGGCGGCATCATCACGACGACACGATACACCGGAGTCTCCGCGATCTGCCCCTTGGTGTCGCGAATCCGCAGCTTCCATGCCGCCGACTTGCCCGGGCCGATACCGAGCGCCTCGGGCGGGAGCGCGGTCGCGAACGGCACCTGAGACGGGGGCGGACTGTGATCCAACGCCACGTCGGGCAGCGGAATCGGCTCGCCAAGATGATCGGGGTCGGGGCCGATGAGCACGCTCACCGCGTCGATGCCCCAGTCGTCGAAGCCGTGGCCACGGATCGGCACGTCGGCGGCCACCTTGAGCGTCAGCGTCTCCGGAGTCGCATCGACGACGATCGAAGGCGGCGCGTCGATCGTCGGCACGAGCTCGACGGGCGGCGCCGGCAGACTCGGATGCCCCTGCCGGCTGCGAAGTTCGATCGCCACCCAGGTCGGATCGGCGACAGGCACGCTCCCCCCCCACGCCGAGCCCGCTGTCGGCCCCGGCGTCACGTTCGACGCAGCGGCGGGAACGGGGGTGCGTGCCAGGGCGATCCGGCCCGTCGGCGTGTCGATGGACTGCATCACCTCCTCCTCCGACCGCTCCACCCAGCCGGGCCTGTCGAGCAGGATCCGGCCGCGATCCACGGAGAATGTCGCGCCGGTGACAGCCTGACCGGCAAGGTTGGCAAGCGACGTCATCGGCGCGGTAAGCCGCGTCCACACGCCCGCCGCGGGAAGCGGACCGGCCGCGACGCGGGCTGCGCCCGGGGCCGGCGGAGCCTGGGTGGCATCGCCCCACACGAGCTCGGTGCGGCCGGACGGGTGCTCGAGCTGAAACGACAGCCGCGTCGGGGGATCGCCCGCGTCGATACGGGCCATCACCATGACCGCCCGCGATTCCAGCCGATCCCGTGGGAGCACGAGCGGTTCGAGCCTCGTCCGCATGGACACCGGCCGGCCATCGCCGGCGAACGTGAAGCTCCGCAGGCCGCCGGCCGCCTCGGCGGTGGTCCATTTCCACGGCGCCTCGCTCACCGCGTCGCGAGGCAGGTCGTCGTCGAACCAGACCCGTTCGTCGAACCGCTCCACCAGCCGCCTTTCGACCGCGCGTTCGAAGAGCTTCAGATCACCCTCCACCGCCTCGGCCGTGGCGACCGCCTCGAACTCGGCCGTGGCACCGACAGGCGCCTTGATCTGGATGGCCTCGGGCTCCACCGGCAGGGCCGCGGAAATCCGCATGTAGTCGGGCAGCCGCACGCGGCGGGTGACGGTGAGAATCTCCGGCCGCTCGAGGATGCGGATGTCGTGGGTCTTGGTCCAGGTGTTTCCCCCCTCGAGACGAAAGCGGCAGGGCCTGTCGAGTCCCTCGAGCGCCGCCGTGAACACGCCCGCCTCGAGGCCGTGCATCGGCTGCCGACTGGCCCGGCCGGCGGCGTCGTAGAGGACGAGATCGACCGCGTCCACGGTGCTCCGAACGACCCGCGCCTCGATCTCGAAGGGCTCGCCCCGGAGCACGTCGAGATCGCCGGGCGACTTCAGCTGCAGCCAGGTGGCGGGAGGAATGTCGGCGGTCGGATCGAGCAACCGCCGCAAGGTGACCACGAACCGCTCGCCGAGGCCGAGATGGAGCGCGGCGATCGTGGCCGCCGCGGCGGCCACGATCAGCAGGTTCCGTAGCACCGTCCTCCAGGGGAGCACGAGCGCCGCCCGAAAGCTCCGCATCCGCTCCTGGGTCTGGTCGAGCAACTGCGCGACGAGTTCGGGACGGAGATGCCGGCCGTCGGAGGTCTGAAATCCGGCCGCCGTGCGGCCGTGCCGGGTGAGGTCGATCACCGTCAGGAGCCGGTTGTGCATGCCGCCGAGTGCACGTTCGATCCGCAGCGCCATCGACGCGAGGACCGGCCGGCGCCACGCCGGCAGGCAGACGAAGGCGATGCCCGCCGTCGCCACCACCGCCCACCATCCGCACCACACGGCGACCCGGCCGGCCACCGAGAGCGGCGTCGCCAGATCGAGCAGCAGGCCGCCAACGACCCAGACGAGCGCCACCGCACAGGCCAGCAACAGCCCGGCCGCGAGCACCGTGGCCACGAATGAGAGCCGCGCGCGGCCGACCAGGGCCGCCAGCCGCGCGGCGCGGGATTCGAGGGTGCCTGTCGACATGCTCTGTGCTCCGTGTGTGGCTCTATCCCGATGCCGACTCGCCGGTGTTCCCGACCGCCCGTGCCAGCCAGTCGTTGATCCGTCCCCACCAGGATCGCGGCGGGCCGCCGCTGCCCGCCACCGCGGGCGGTCGCAGCGTGCTCAGCAGAAACTCGAGGCCGAACAGGCCGAAGACCCCGTAGATCAGCCACCGCCAGATCTCTCGCCGCCCCGAGAGTTGCCCGTGCAGCGTGGGATCCTCGGCCGTGCCGGCCAGGTGCACCACCGGGTGCGGCGCGAATGCCGCGGCGACCTCGGCCGCGGGCACATGCTCGAATGCGGCGGTCTCCACGTCGCGGTTGACCGCCATTCCGAGCCGCAAGCCCGGCAGCGCGGCGGCGGCCGGCGGCTCGACGTCGAACTCGTAGAAGCCCACGGCCCGCGTCTCGTCGAGCGCCCCGGTCACGCCATCATCCCCGGCGACCGTCTCGATCGGCCGCCGGCCACCGCCCGGAACGATCGCCTGCACGACGGCCCGTCGCCAGGCGTCGTTGAGGCGAATGGGCGCGGGCTCATACGGATAGACGCTTTCGACGGCCACCGCCGGCGGATCGGGCCGCACATGCTGCACCATCCGCAGCATCATCGGCACGAAGGCCGGGTGGACCGGCAAGTTGGACCAGTCGGGCGTGACGGGCAGGCCGCTCACCAGCACGCGGCCGCGGCCGAGCCGTGCCTCGGCCACCACGGCCGTCCCGTCGTCGAGCTTCGCGAGCACCACCGCCGGGGCCCAGCGCCGCGAAGGCCCGCGCTCCTCCGCGGCCGTCGGGCGGAGTTCGACCGGCTCGTGCCGAAACACCCGCAGCGTGTCGAAGGCCGAAGTCTCCCGGGCGGACTCGGGAGCCGGAGCGGTCGGCCGGAATGCGGCAAAGATCGGGTGCGAGTAGTCGATGTTGGCCAGCCCACGGAAGACGGTCTCGTCGTCGATGTCCCCGGTCGCCTTCCCGAAATCGAGCGGGATGCCGTCGGGCTGCTTGGCATCGACCGCGAACAGCCCCCGCAGGTCGCCGGTGCCGTGCTGGTGCGATCCGGCGATGGCCACGAGTCCGGCACCCGCTTCGACCCGCTGGCGCAGCCACTT
>Ga0255182_1001855_pt1 | contig 10279 bp, 10 predicted proteins | sample Atl_UVDOM_RepA_8_FD_188420 | JGI IMG/M metagenome (GOLD analysis project Ga0255182, IMG submission 188420) | Freshwater microbial communities from Altamaha River, Georgia, United States - Atl_UVDOM_RepA_8d | ecosystem: Environmental > Aquatic > Freshwater > River | place: USA: Georgia... | reverse complement strand
GGTACGCAAAGCAGGTGTCGAGGTCACCGAAGACGACATCGTCGCCTTTGGTCGCACGCAGCTGGCCGGCTTCAAGACGCCAAAGAAAGTGGCGTGGATCGATGCGCTGCCTCGTAACCCGAGCGGCAAGATCTTGAAGAAGGACCTCCGCGCGCCGTACTGGCAGGGCCGTACCCGACAAGTCAACTGAACCCACTCGTTGGCGCGCAAGCGCCCGAGTCGTCGCCCTGTCTGCGTACTAGGTTCTCGTCACCATGAAAATCAGCATGATGATGAGTTACGCCGGTGGTTTCGTCGAGGGTGCTGCGCGGGTGGTCGAGCTTGAGAGCGCCGGGCTCGACGTCGTGTGGATTCCCGAGGCGTACAGTTTCGACGCCATCTCACAAGTGGGGTATCTCGCCGCCGTCACCAAGCGCGTCGAGATTGGCACCGGCATCATCAATGTGTATTCGCGCACCGCGCCGCTCACTGCAATGACTGCCGCAGGCTGCGACTACGTGTCGAACGGCCGCTTCATTCTCGGGCTGGGTGCCTCAGGCCCGCAGGTGGTGGAAGGTTTCCACGGCGTTCCGTACGAAAAGCCGATGCAGCGCATCAAGGAATACATCGAGGTATGTCGCGAAGTGTGGAAGCGCGAGAAGCCACTCGCCTATGACGGTCAGACCGTGCAAGTGCCGCTGCCAGCAGGAGAAGGTACTGGGCTTGGTAAGCCGCTCAAAATCATCAACCGTCCGTTGCGTGCTGATATTCCGGTGTGGTGGGCGTCGCTCAAAGGATTGAGCGTCGAGGCAACCGCCGAGTTGGCCGACGGCTGGCTGCCGGTGTTCTTCGTGCCCGACAAGTTCGAGCAAGTGTGGGGCAAGGCATTGGCCAAGGGCAAGGCCAAGCGTGCCGCTGACCTGAAGCCACTCGAGATCTCCGCTGGCGGATTGCTGGCAATTGACGAGTCGCTCGTCGGCGAAGCCAAAGACAAGGTGCTCGATTTGGCGCGACCGAATGTCGCGCTCTATGTGGGCGGCATGGGTGCTCGCGGCAAAAACTTTTACAACGACATCTGTCGCGAATACGGATACGAGCGCGAGGCAACCGAGGTGCAAGACCTGTATCTGGCGGGCAAGAAGGATGAAGCCGCTCGTGCGGTTCCGCGCGAGATGCTTGAGCTCACCAACTTGGTGGGGCCTGCTGGCTACGTGAAAGAGCGAATTGCGGCGTTTCGTGCGGCCGGGGTGACGATGCTGTCAGTGAGCCCGGTTGGTGCGAATGCGACACAAACGCTCGGCACGCTGCGCTCGCTCATCGACGCGTAGCGGCATCGCTGCGCAGGTGCGCGCGAATGCGACTAGGCAACACCGCGCAATTCTGCGCGCACGCGACGCGTGAGCAGAAGATAAGCAAGCGATGTCGCCGCGGCGAGTGCGCCGAAGATGGCAACGGTGGCGCGAGCACCGACTTGTTCTGACACCAGACCTGCCGCCACGCTGCTGAGAGCCAGCGACAACGTGATGAGCGCAAAGTCGCCGGCCAACACGCGACCACGCATCTCGTCGGGTGCACGCACCTGTAAGCCGTAGGTCGAAAGCGTCCACTGTGCACCACCACCGAGGTGGGCGAACATCACGCTCACTGCTGCAACGAGCAAGATCGGTGCGGCTGCTGCTGCCATGTAGCCGACTGAAAACACCATCCCTGCCACACCGCACACCAACAACACACGGCGCAGATCGCCCTTGGCGAATCGCGCGCCGATGATCGGCCCGATTCCCGAACCGATGCCGCGGGCGCCGAGCAGGTAGCCACGCCCGGCGTCACCGGCGGCGAATGCATCGGCGGCATACACCGCAAGTTGACTCACGACGCCCGCACCGATGGCGAACGTCATCTTCGATGCGAGGAGGGCGAGAATCGTCGAGTCGCGCCGTGCCAAGTCGAGCGCTTCGCGCATGTCGGCAATCGGTCGCACCGGCGCACGCACCGGTCCGCGGTCTTCTTGCATCGGTCGCTTCACCAGTGCGATGAGACCGGCGGCAATGACGAACGTGGCGATGTCGGCGATGAACGCTGCCTGACGACCGAACGTTTCGGCAAAGATTCCGCCAAGACCGGCACCGACGGCGAGCATCACACCCCAGCTCGAGCCAAAGAGGGCATTGGCCCGCCGCAACTCGTCGGGGTCGCGCGCGAGGTTCGGCACTGCGGCCTCGACCGCCGGGCGCACGAACGCGGCGAAGGCGGCAATCAAACCTTGCGAGACGAACGCCAGCCAGATGTGCGTGGTGCCGATGAACAGCAGGCCGCAGGCGGCAATGGCCTGCAGTACCGAGACGACGATGAGCACTTGTCGACGGTCGTAACGATCGGCGACGGGGCCGCCGAGTGGCGAAGCGAGGAACGACGGAAGAGAAAACGCCACGAGCAAGAGCGACACCAGCAGTGCCGAGTCGGTCACGTCTTGCACCAGGCCAGCGAGGGCCACGAAGGTGAACCAGTCGCCCATGAACGACAAGTTCTGGGCGACAAAGAGCAAGCGCAGGTCGCGGTTGTCGCGCAGCACGTTGGGCTTGCGCATCGGCTGCGTCAGCGACCGGACAGTTTGCTGACGCGCGCGAGCACCACTTCGGCTTCGTGCACGATGCGCCGCACCAACTCGCCAGCGGGCACCAGTTCATTGATGGCGCCAACGCCTTGGCCGGCAGGGTAGAACTCGCGCGAGACATCGACTTCGGTTCCAGTCGGATACCCGAGGTGGTTCACGCCTGCTTGCATCGACGCCACTGCTTGCTGCGGAAACGGTTTGAGATCGGCGGGGTTTTTGTCGTAGTGGCGAGTCCAATCGTTGGCAACGACACGACAGGTCTTACCGGTGTAGGCGCGTGAGATGGTGGTGCCGTCTTCGCTCGTCGCGAGAAGCGAATCCTTGTAACCATTGACGGCGCGCGCCTCTGGTGTGGCGATAAAACGGGTACCAATCCAGACCCCGTCGGCGCCAAGCGCCAGTGCGGCTGCAAGCCCGCGACCGTCATATAAACCTCCAGCAGCGACAACGGGCACTTTGTCTCCGACCGCGTCGACGACTTGCGGCACGAGTGCCATTGTGGCGACGAGTCCTGTGTGACCACCTGCTTCGGTGCCTTGTGCGACGACGAAGTCACATCCGCTGGCAACTGCAGCAGTCGCATGCTTCACCTTGCCGCACATCGAGCCGACGAGAACGTTGTTTCTGTGCAAAAGATCGATCACTTCGCGCGGAACGCCGAGGCCGGCAACGAAGATCGAAGCACCACCTTCGATCACGGCCTTGATGCCAGAATCGACTTGATTCGGCAGGGCAGTGAGCAGGTCTACGCCGAAGGGTTTCTTGGTGCGTTCGCGCACCAGCCGCATCTCTTCAGGCAGTTCGTGTTCGCGCATGGTCGAAGCACCGAGTGTGCCGATGCCGCCAGCTTCGCTGACCGCGGCGACCAGTTCGTGATACGACACGCCCCCCATGCCCGCCAGCATCACTGGGTGGTCGATGCCGAGCATCTCGGTGAGGCGTGTGCGCATAGTGGTGAGGTTACTTGTCGTAGGCGCCGCGTGACGAGAGGTAACCACGATGCCAGCGCCGCGGCGTGAAGGCGCTGGCGCGCGGCTCGTCTTCGAACATCCACCGCACGAATTTTTGTTTTCGCCAAGCACCACCGTCGACAACCCGAAGTGCACCGCGAGCAAGGCGTTCGCTCGCGAGTGCCCGGCCAAGCACCATCGACATGCGATGGTCGGCAAAGAAGTTGCGCTGCATTGCGCGACGGTAGTAACTCGCTGGGTTCGGTGTGGCCGCCGCTTCGCCTGCCAACATGCCAGACAGCAGCGCCTGACCGATGCCTTCACCGGTCAACACGTCGGTAGCTCGTGCGGCGTCACCGACGAAGAGCACGCTGCCGCGGGCAAGTGCCGACTTCGTCACTTGCGCGGGAATCGGCCACGCCATGAACTTTTCTTCGATCACGGCACCTGCGCCGAGTGCATCGCGCACGTGTGGTCTTTCGAGAATCTCGCGCCACAAAGCCTTTGACTCAGCCGTGCGCACCGCACCACCGCGAAGAATGCCGTAGCCAAGATTCGCCCGCCCACCGTGCAGCGGAAACGACCACGCGTAACCGGGCAACAACTCGGGTTCGAACCACACGAACAGGCGCTCAGCAGCCGGGCCAGTTACGTGGTGGGCATATTGGCGCGCGGCGTGCCATTCGCCGAGATATGCGTCATCGTCAGGCGCCACGGCCTTGCGCACTGGCGACCACATGCCGTCGGCGGCAATCACGGTGTGCGCGTCGAAGTTGCCATTGGTGGTGTCGATGCGCACACGGCCGGCTTGGGTCGCGAGCGTGTTCGTTGTGGCGGTGCTGTCAGTCGCGGCGTTCGGCGCGGCGGTCGATGAGGTCGGCGCGGCGTGCAGAAACTCTGTCGCCTCGCGCACATCAATCCCGAGTGATCGTGCATGTTGCACCAGTGCGTTGTCCAACTCAAAGCGTGTGGCGATGGCGGCGAATTGGCCTTCGGCGGGCAATTGCAAGTCAATGGTGCGACCCGACGGCGAGCGCAGGGTGACGTCGCGACATGGCGTCCAACTCGGCACGCTGGCGGGCGGCAAGCCGAGTTGCTCGAGAAGTCGTAGCGCACCGGTGGTGAGCCCGTCACCGCAACATTTGTCGCGAGGGAAGCTGGCCCTGTCGATTACCACCACTCGCAACCCGGCGCGGTGGGCAGTGACTGCAGCAGCGATGCCGGCTGGCCCCGCCCCGACCACCAGAACATCGACCAGGTTTGTCACGCGCGGCAAAGGCTAGATTGCGTCAGCGTCAAACATCTGACGAGTGCATCGAAAAGGAGTCACAATCATGGCCAAGTTGTGTGAGGGAAGAGTCGCGGTCGTCACCGGCGCGGGTCGCGGTATCGGTCGCGAGCACGCGCTCAGCCTTGCGCGCCACGGCGCGCACGTCGTGGTCAACGACCTCGGCGGCGGAGTCGACGGCAGTGGCGGCGACGCGTCGCCCGCCAACCAAGTGGTGGCCGAGATTGAGGCGATGGGCGGCAAGGCAATTGCCAACGGCGACGACATCTCGACCTTTGATGGGGCAGAGCGACTGATCAAGATGGCAGTCGACACGTTCGGCGATCTGCACGCCGTGGTGAACAACGCCGGCATTCTGCGCGACCGCATGATGGCCAACATGAGCGAAGCCGAGTGGGATGCCGTCATCAAGGTGCACCTGAAGGGCACGTTTGCTCCGTCGCATTTCGCGGCTGCTTATTGGCGCGACCAGTCGAAGGCCAACAAGCCCGTTGATGGTCGCATCATCAACACCACGTCGGTATCAGGTCTGTATGGCAACGTCGGTCAGTCGAACTACGGGGCAGCCAAGGCGGGCATCGCTGCCTTCACCGTGATCACCGCCCTCGAACTCGGGCGCTATGGCGTCACCGTCAACGCGGTCGCCCCGGTTGCACTCACCCGCATGACCGAGAACCTGCAACCCACGCCACCGACCGACGAAGAACGCGAAGCACAATCGCCGCGATGGATCGCACCAATCGTGACCTGGTTGGCGTCAGCAGAAAGCAAGGGTGTGACGGGTCGCGTGTTTGAAGCAAGCGGTCGCACATTCGCCATCGCCGAAGGTTGGGTGCGGGGTCCGTCGCACAGCCCAGTTGATGACCCCACACGACTCGGCCCGATCGTCGAGGAGTTGCTCGGCACGGCTCGCCTCAATTCAGGTATGGATGGCAAGCCAGGCAGCTGGCCGCAACCACAAAAGAAGTAGCCGCACGCGAGTCGCGCAGCGCTCTCGTCGCGCGGTGCGCGGCCGCCGCGCGTTAGGTCAAGCGCTTGGCGAGCATCGCCACGACGAGGCCGGGCTTCGATTCTTGCTCGCCGACTTGTTCGAAGCCGAGACGCTCATGGAAACGCAATGACCCGTCGTTGCGCGGCCGCAGGTTGACTTCGCAGGTGAAGAGTGAGGTTGTCGCTTCGGCGCGCATACGCTGCTCGACCTCGGCATACAGCGCCGCCCCGCGACCGCCAGAGCGAAATGGTTCGTCGATCACCACTCGGTCCAGATATACAAAGTTGGGGTAGCGCGCGGTAAACCATGCGTAATTCACGCCGAGGTCGCGCTCGAGACCACTCGCAAACGTGACGCAGAAACCTTCGACCACATCGGTGCCGATGACAAGTGAATGTTTGGCGACGGCGAGATCAGCCGTCAACTCGTCGCGCTCGAGCCACGACACGGCCGGGTCGTTCTCGTTGTTCATGCGCAAGATGTGATCAAAGTCGGATGGGCGGTAGTTGCGCACGGTGTTCAAAAGAGCCTCAGTTCATCGACGCGTTTTCCGCGTAGCTCGTCGTAGTCGACTTCTTTCCACGCGAGCCCCCGCGTCTCGGCCAGGGTGCGTGCTTGGGGTTTGATTGACTGCGCCACGAAGACGCCCCGCAGCACACCGAGCGAAGAGTCGGCGCGCAGATATTCGAGATACCGCGCGAGTTGTTCGACGCCGTCGATCTCGCCGCGACGTTTAACTTCGATCGCCACCGTACTGCCGTCGGCGGCACGACACAACAAGTCGACCGGGCCGATCGCGGTCGGGTACTCGCGCGAGATCAGCACGAGTCCACCTTCGATCACCTCGGGGTCGGCAGCAAGTAGCTCCTGCAGGTGAGCTTCGACGCCATCTTTCGAGAGCCCCGGGTCATCGCCGAGTGTGTGCTGCGTGTCGCTCAGTATCTCGTGCAACACGATGATGAGTCGCTCGCCTTTCGGGTTGGAGATTTCCCAACGGTCGGCGGACTCTCTTACGTCGTTCGGTGCGTTCATCCAGTTGAGTGGCTTGTAGGCGCCGCCGTCAGCGTGAATCGCCACACAACCATCTTCTTTCACCATGATCAGGCGCGTCGCCTCGGGCAGCGTCGACTCGAGGCGCCCGACGTAGTTCACCGTGCACCGAGCCACCACCAAACGCATTGGTCAATACTGACAAATTCGGCTGAGGGAACAAGTGGCGGGATGTGATGCACCGCAAATCCAGCGCACAACCGAGTGGCGGAGAATGGGTGTCGGCTAGCGGCCGACGTGCTCGCGCATGCGCTTTTGAATCAACTCGCGCCGCTTCTGCAGGTCGCGGTAGGTCATGCGCTCGGTGTCGGACGAGACACCCAAACCGGCCTTCACGCTGTCGAGATTGATTTCCACTTGCGAGTGGTCGATGCCGAGTTCGCGGCCGAGTCGCTCGCCGTGGCGCTGAGCAAAGAGCATCGAGATCTGTGCGATCTCGCCGAGCAGGTCAAGGTCGGGGGCCAGACGCGCGATGGCACCATCCAAGAACACCATGTTCTTTACGTACAGCATCAACTCTTTTGGCATACGTGCGCCGTAGGCGAGCATCGCCTTCACGACGCGCTGCACTTCCTTCACCAGTTCTTCGCCAGAGAGCGTGGTGGGATCAATGGTCGGCTGGTCGAGACGTAGGTCTTTGATTACCGCATCGAGGTCGGTGTCCATTGGCAGCGCCCCGAGGTCACGCAGCGCGGTGATCTGTCCCTTCACGTCGTTGGTGGTGGCCGACAGCATCAAGCGCAAGAAGGCGAGTCGGCGCACGCCGGTGAGTCGACCGACAATGCCGAAGTCGAGCAGGGCGGTACGCCCGTCGCGCATCACAAACAAGTTGCCACCGTGCAAGTCGCCGTGGAACACGCCGTAGAGCAACGCACCTTCCATGAATGCCACCATGCCGGTGCGAATCACGGCCTCGGTGTCGATGCCTGCCCCTTTCATGCCGGCGACGTCGTCAAACTTGAAGCCGTCGAGACGTTCCATCACGATGACACGTCGCGTGACGAGGCGCGGGTGCGGGCGCGGAATCACATAACCTTCCTGCTTCAGGTCGGCGAGAATGCTCGCGATATCCAACATGTTCGCTGCTTCGAGTCGGAAGTCGAGTTCTTCGACGATCGTCTCGGCGAACAACTCGACGAGCGCAGGAGGGTTGGCGAGTGCCGCAATCTTGATGCGGCCGACCAAGAACGGCGCGAGCCACGACATCACCTTCAGGTCTTTGCGCACGAGCGTGCTCACTCGTGGGCGCTGCACCTTCACCACCACCTGCTCTCCGCTGCGCAGCGTCGCGGCGTGCACCTGGGCGATCGATGCCGCGGCAATCGGTGCGCGGCTGAACTCGGCGAAGGTGTCTTCGAGTCGCGAACCCAAGTCAACTTCCACCACGCGCTGCACATCAGCGAAGTTTTCTGCGGGCACCTGGTCGCGGCAGCGCTTGAACTCATCGACCAATTCGGCGGGGAAGAGACCTTCACCGCTCGAGATGATCTGTGCGAGTTTGATGTACGTCGAGCCAAGTCGTTCGATCGCCACGCGCATGCGCAACGACAGGTCGGCGCGCGACGCCTCGGGGCTGGCGTACTTGCCACGCCGCTTGCGCAACCACCATGGCCCAAGCGCCCAACCGAGTCGTGCCACCACGACAACAAGGCGGCGCACCGGCGGAATACGTGGGGGGATCATGAGCGACGGCAATTCGGCGCGCGCCCGCACGCGAATGTCGTCGACAAGCGGCAACCATTCAGTGGTTGCGCGCGTCAGCAACCACGGCGGGGTATCGCTGAAGGCGGCCCACTCGCGATCAGCGGGGCGGCCGGTCAGGTTTTCCACTCCAGCAGTCTGCCGACGAACATTGTCCGGTCGTCGCGCCGAGCGCGCTAGTTGCGTGTGAAGTTGCGCACTGCCTGCAAGATGTCGTCAGCCAGATGCGGCTGGCACACGAGCAGGTCGGGCAGCCAGGTATCTCGTTCGTTGTAGACGAGCGGGCTGCCGTCAATGCGACTTGTGTGCAGGCCGGCTGCGCGCGCGACCGCAATGGGTGCGGCCGAATCCCATTGGTATTGCCCGCCAGCGTGCAGATACACGTCGACATTGCCGAGCACCACCGCCATGGTTTTGGCACCCGCCGAGCCGAGTCGCACACCATCGAAGCCAAGTTCTTGGGCGACGGCCGCAGCCACGGCCGGCGTGCGCGAACGCGATACCACCATCAGCGGCGTGCGCTCTTGCCGCGCCGGCGGTTGTGGCGCGGGCGACGTGCTGAGCGTGAGGCCAAGACCTGGCAGCGCGACGGCAGCATCGGTGAGTTCGCCGTGCGAGCCCGCGCTTCGTTGCCATAACGCAATATGCACCGCCCAGTCGTCGCGGTCACCTTCGCCGAACTCCGAGGTGCCGTCGAGTGGGTCGACAATCCATACGCGATCGGCCGATATTCGTCGAACGTCATCGGCACCTTCTTCGGAGAGCACTGCGTCGTCGGGGCGCACGCGATGCAAGGTGTCGACGATGAAGCGGTGGGCGAGTGCGTCGCCAGCATCCATCATGTACCACGGCGAAGCATCTTCTTGCAGCAGACGTTCGCGCAACTCAACCAGCTTCACTCCAGCCTCGTGTGCGAGACGCGTGGCGAGTTCGGCGTCGGTCAGAGATGCGGCGATCATTCGGGAGTACGACGCCCAAGCGTGATGGCGCGTCGTACGAGGTCGCGCACGGCAGTTTCGTCGGCACCGGAGTCGACGACGCGACGAATGCCATGCTCGAGAATCTCGGCGTCAGCTTCGTCAAACTCCGCGGTGCGCCGCGTGGTGGTGACGGTGCTCACCGCCAGCAAGACGAGTGCGGCCATCGCGGTGATGATGCCGGCGGCAAGTACAGCCTCGATGTTGTTGTCGGCGAGCGACGCCACGATCATGCCCGCGATGCCGCCGATGAAGCACAGCACACAGACGGCACGAATCAGCCGCACAGAAGCCAGTGACGTGCTCATTTCCGCACAAGAGGCTTGTAGCGCAGTCGCTTGGGTTGGTCGGCGTCAACACCAAGTTCTTTGCGGCGCCATGCCTCGTAGTCCTGAAAGTTGCCCTCGAACCAGCGCACCTGACTGTTGCCCTCGAACGCCAAGACATGTGTGGCGATGCGATCCAAGAACCAGCGGTCGTGGCTGATCACCACTGCACAACCGGGAAATGCTTCGAGTGCCGACTCGAGCGCGCGCAGTGTGTCGACGTCGAGGTCGTTGGTGGGTTCATCCAAGAGCAGAACGTTGCCACCGCTCTTCAACAGTTTGGCGAGATGCACGCGATTGCGCTCGCCGCCCGACAGCTCACCAACCTTCTTCTGTTGGTCGCTGCCCTTGAAGTTGAAACTCGCAACGTAGGCTCGCCCATGAATCTCCCGGCCGCCCACCT
>Ga0255182_1001852_pt1 | contig 10296 bp, 6 predicted proteins | sample Atl_UVDOM_RepA_8_FD_188420 | JGI IMG/M metagenome (GOLD analysis project Ga0255182, IMG submission 188420) | Freshwater microbial communities from Altamaha River, Georgia, United States - Atl_UVDOM_RepA_8d | ecosystem: Environmental > Aquatic > Freshwater > River | place: USA: Georgia | collected... | reverse complement strand
CGGCGGCCGCGGGCTATCTGGCCGCTTACAGTCGGGAGCAGGAACTGCAGGCCGACGAGCTGGGCGCCGAGTACCTTGCGCGCAACCGCTACGACGCCCGCCACATGGTCGACGTCATCGGTGTGCTCAAGGACCAGGAGCGATTTGCCATCGATGCCGCACGCGCCGAAGGCCGATCGGCGTCATCGGGCACAAACTGGCTGTCGTCCCACCCGAGCAATGACCAGCGCCTGAGCCGCATCCGTGAGATCGCGCAGCGCCACCCGGCCACGCTGAATGCCGACGACGGCCGGGAGCGCTACCTGCGGGCCATCGATGGCATCACCTTCGGCGACAGCCGCGAGCAGGGCGTGGTGCGCGGACAGGACTTCTTCCACGAACCGCTGGGCTTCGCGATCAGTGCGCCTTCGGGCTGGCAGATCGTCAATGGCCCGAGCGAGCTGATGCTGGTGAACGCCAGTCGCGATGCCGCACTGCTGATGGAGGTGTTGCCCGAGAAGGCCGGGCGCTCGCACGATGCCATCTTGCGGCAGCTGCAGCCCGTGTCCGGTCGCACGGAGCGACGCAGCCTCAACGGTTTTGCTGCCACCCAATTCGACGGCCGCGTGCGCACGTCGCAGGGCCGCGAGGCGGATGTGCGACTGACCCTGGTCACCGGACCGGGCGAGCGCGTGTACCTGCTGCGCCAGGCGGGCAAGGACGCCGGCGCGATCCAGCGCGCCGCTCCCGCACTGCGCCAGGCTGAGGCCACGTTCCGCGCGCTCACCCCCGCCGATCGGATGGCTGCCCGTCCCTGGGCCGTGCAGATTGTGTCCATGCCCAAGGGCGGTTATGCCGAACTGACCCGGACCGCTCCGAGCACCTTGGCGCGAGCGCAGGACCAGCTCCGGCTGATCAATGGCGACTACGCCAGCAGCCAGCCACCGGCCACCGGCACGCTGGTCAAGACGCTGCGCCCCCGGCCCTGATCGCGGTCGGCGCGACCGTCAGCCCACGAACTTGTCGATGGCCGCCACTTCCTTCTTGAGGTCTCGGCACATGCGCACAATGACCTCTTCTGTCTTTTGGCGGACACGCGGGTCCTTCAGCGCCGATTTTTCGGCCACCTGCAGGGCGTGCGAAAACGAGTCGCCGTCGTGCACCTTCCAGGTGTCCCAGAACGCGTCCTTGAGCTGCGGGGTGTTTTTGACGGTGTTGTGCACCCCCTTGCAGGGCTGTCGGCACCACTTGTCCCACATGTCGCGCGATGGGGTGCGCAGACATTGATCGAGGCCCTTGGCGAGGGCCTGAAGGTGGGGTGCGATCGTCTTGCGGAGGTGGTCGGACGCCTTGACCAGGCCCTTGCGGGCGTCGTCGAAGGGCTTGAAGATGGCGTTGAGGTCCTTGAGATCGTCAGCCACCTGGCTCGCCTCGTTGGCGATGTCGGCCGCCAGGCTGGCCACGCTGCGGGGCAGTTTGGCCTGCGCCTGACACAACTTGACCATGGCCTGGGCCTGCTTGCGCACCTCGATCGACTGGCTCACCAGCGGGACCACCTGGCTGCGGTAGGTGGCCTTGGCCGCCTTTTCGGCCTTGTCGAGGTCGTCGAGCGATTCAAACACCTGGCCCTTGCCCGGCCGCAGCCCCTTGAAGTCGACCTTCTTGTAGAGCGTTTCGAGCTTGAGCAGGGCCTGCGCCAGGCTCTTGCCGGCGTCCGACGTCGACATGGGGGCGCCCTGCTTGACCCAGCGTGCGGCCGAGAGGTTCTCGGGCAGGCGGGTGTCACGGTCGAAGGCGTCGAAGATGTCGAACGGCGGCATCAGAGCACCCCTTCGCCGATCTGCTGCGCATGCAGCAGGGCCCGCAGGCGGATGGGCTTGAGCGGCTTGCGCAGCACCGTGATGCCCCGATCGGCCGCACCCTGCTCGACATCAGGGTCGTCCTCGCCCGTCACCAGCGAGATGATCGGCCCGTCGCCGATGATGGTGCGAATGCGATCAGCCACCTGCAGACCGGTCTCGTTGTCGGCCAGGGTGTAGTCCAGCAGGACGTGCCAGCGCTTGTCGAACTCCTGGCTGAGGATGGCCATGGCCTCGTCGCCCGTGCTGCACATGCACACGCGCACGCCCCAGTCCTTGAGCATGCGGTTCATGGCGTCACGCACCAGCGGATCGTCCTCGACGAACAGGACGTTGAGATCGGGCTCGAGCGTGTGCACGGCTTCAGGGTCAGCGACAGCGGCAATGGGGGGCGAGTCTAAGGGCAAGGTGACCGCGAACAAGCTGCCCTTGCCCGGGCTGGACTGCACTTCGATGTCATAGCCCAACGCCGCGCACAGCCGGTGCACGGTCGACAGGCCCAGTCCATAGCCCTTGTCGCGCTGGCGCTCGGGGTTGTTGACCTGGAAGAAGTCATCGAAGATGCGGCTCTGGTCCTGCGCCGACAGGCCCACCCCGGTGTCGGCCACCACCAGGGAGCAAGCGCCGGGCCGCCGGCGCACACCCACGAGGATGCGCCCCTGCTCGGTGTAGCGGATGGCATTGGACAAGAGGTTCCCCAGGATGCGTTCGATGACGGCCGGATCGGCGTGCACCCACAGCGAGGAGGGCACCACGCGCAATTGCAACCCCTTGGCCTCGGCGCTGGGCCTGAGCTGGATCAAGACCTGGTCGATCACACGCTGCAGGGGGATGGAGGCCGGCTGCGCATGCAGATGGGCTGTCTCGGCGTGGGCCACCCCCAGAATGGCATCGAACAGCCCCGTGAGGCTGCTCACACACGAGCCGATGTGATCGATGAGCTCGCGACGCTCGGCGTCGGGCGGATCCTTGCGCAGCAAGGCGGTGTAGAGGCCCAGGGCGTGCAAGGGCTGCTTGAGATCGTGGCTGGCCGCGCCCCAGAACCGGGTCTTTTCGGCACTGGCCAGCTCGGCCAGGGCCGCTTCCTGTGCGGCCTTGGCCACCAGCGCGTGCTGCTCGTCCAGCATCTCGGCCGCCTGAGCATGCATGCGCTGGATGTCTTGCCAGGCCTGCACGGCCGTGCCGCCGGACCGACAGCATTGCCACACCATGAGCCCCGCAGCCGCGATGACCACCCCCGCCAGGGCCAGCGTCTCGACCCGGCCCTGCCACAACAGCCAGAGGGCCACGGGCAGCAGGGCGCCGACCACGAAGGCACACGCCAGCGGCCGCCGCACCTGGGAGGCAAACCCCTCGCGGTCAGGGCTGGGCAGGAGCGTGACGCTCGGGTCGGACAGGCGTTCGGACATCGACAACCGCCTCAGAGCAGACGCTCTCTCAGGGCCTGACTGACAGCTTCAGTGCGGTTGCTGACGCCCAGCTGGTCGAAGATGTACGCCCAGTGGTCCTTGACGGTGCGCTCCGAAATGCCCAGCAGCGCCGAGATCTCCTTGTTCGACAAGCCCTTGGCCGCCAGCCGGAGAATGTCCTTGCGCTTGTCGGACAGCGACGAACCTGCGACCACCGGCAAGGGCTCGACATCGAACACCATGCCGCCGTCGAACAGCGTCTGCAAGGCCAGACCGAGCGACTGGATGTCGCGCTCCTTGTTCATGCAGGCCACAGCCCCGAGCGCCTTGGCCTGTCGGGCCATGGCGCCGTCGGGCGCGCCGCACAACAGGCCGCGGGCCACCAGAGGGTGTTCGCGGGCCGCGCAGCCGAGCAGGCCCAGGCCGTCGCCATCAGGCAGCGTGAAGTCCGACAGGCACAGGTCGATGTCGGCGTCGCTCGCCAGCACCGTCAGTGCCGTGGACACCCGGTCGGCGAGCAGCACGCGCAGGCTGGGCATGGCGTCGCACAGCGCACGGCGCACGCCCTCCCGGTACAACGGGTGGTCGTCGACAAAAAGCAGGGTGTACATGCGCCCGGATGATCCCACGAACACGGGATGGACTCACCCGGCCAAAAGGACGGATCGTGTCGGCACATCCACACCTGAATCACCCATCCGTACTTTGGTACGGTTGGCAGCCCCCACCCCCTGGGGCACGATGCGCCGCATTCAGGAAGGATCTCACCATGCTGACCTCCAACGCCGCCCTCGCCTCTCCGATCACCCGCGTGGCCGACACGCTCGACACCACCTCGCCGTCCCTGTGGTCTGCGGCCCAGCGTCGACCGCTGCGACGCGTCCCGCTGCAGCCCGTCTTCGATGCGGCGCCCGCGCCGGCCACGCTGCCGCTGGGCGAGATCGGGGCGCTGTGGCAGGACATGCATAGCACGTCTGCCCGCGACGTCGATGTGGCCCTGGAGCGCCTGTTGCGACGCCTGTGCCAACTGCTCGATGCCGATGTGGCTCACGGCGCCCTGAGCTGCCCCACCCGGAGCGGTCGCACCCAGGTGCTGACCGAGTTCAGCTGGAACGACACGCTGAGGGTGGCCGCGACGGCGGGGCAGCGCCTGCAGCCCGGCCCCGCGCTGACCCACACCGTGACGGCGCGCCAGGCATCGATGACGGTCACGCTGGTGCGCCCGGCGGGCGCTGCGGACTTTTCGGCCCACGACCAGGCTGCACTGCAACTGCTGTTCCAAGGCCTGAACCGCTGGGTGAACTGGCTGGTGCTCAGCCACGCGCCGCACGCCAGCGCGGGGCCGCTGCCGCCGCACCAACGCAAGGTGCTCCTGCTGCTGGTGACGGGCCTGTCCGAAAAGCAGATTGCCGCCGAACTCAACCTGAGCACCAACACGGCCCATCAATATGTGACGGCCATCTACCGCCGCTTCGGGGTGCGCAACCGGCCGTCGCTGGCGGCCCTGTGGCTGGGCGCCGAATCGGCCTGACGCCTTGACGCCTGCGGCCCACACGCCCCTCCGGATCGCAACAATTGCTTGCAATCTGCCTTGGAGCCGCGTCCGGCGACGCCTAGAATCCGCCGGTTTCGACTTCAAGCAGGATGATGGTCATGCGCTTCCCCGTTTCGCGCCCCCTGGTTTCGATGGCTCTGGCCCTGGTACTGACCGCCTGCGGCGGCGGTGGCGATGACGCGGGCACGGCGGCCATCCCGACGGGCACGGTGGTGTTGAGCGAGGGCACATTGGCCAGCCACAACGGCAGCTTCGTGGGCGAAGCCCGATCGGCCACGTCGGTGTCCGTCAACGGCTCGATCTACACGGTCACCATCGAGAACGCCTCTGTCAGCACCTCACGTGCAACAGTGATTTATGACACCAACGGCAGCGGCAGCCTGGTGGCGGTGGGCATCGATCTCGACACCACATCCAATGGCAACAACTACTACTGCCACAACGTTGACGGGCCCGCATGCCCAGCCGGCGTGACCCTGGACGCAACCAACCAGATCGTGCGCTTCAACAATGCATTGATCCTGGAAGAACAAGGCGGCGGGCGCAGCATCAAGTTCAACGGCTCGCTCGCCTGGCAGTTGCCGGTCTGACCCCCTATAACTAGGGGGCCGCTGTCCCCTTATCCCTAACCGACCAGGGTCCCCCCTAGGTTCAGGGTGTCTGGGGCCCGCATCCGGGCCCATACTTGGGCCCGACCATTCCCTGTGTTGTGGCGGCGCCCTCGTCCCGCGAGGCGCTGCCTTGCTGTTGCTTGGACGAGGAACCCCTGTGGGCAAGAAATCAGGAACCCCCTGGACGTGGCTGGCTGGCACGACGCTGGCCTGTGCATTGGGCACACCGCTGGCCGTTTCGGCGGCCGAGGCCTTGACCGAAGCCCCTGCCGGCAGCGTCCCCACCCCCGACCAGGTCAAGCCGGCGCAGTCCCTGGCCCGCGATGGCGGCGTTTCGGTGACCGAGCCTGCGGCGCCCCCGCGCGAACTGGGCAAGCCCGGCGATGACATCACGATCGACGTGGTCGCCTTCCGGGTCGATGACAGCGCGCCTGTCGATGTCAAGCAGGCCCTGGCCGGTCTGACCCAGCCCTTCACCGGCCCCAAGCGCAACTACGAAGACCTGGTCAACGCCGCCTCGGCAGTCACCCGCTTCATGCAGCGAGAGCTGGGCTACTACCTGGCCTACGCCTACATCCCCGAACAGAACCCCAAGGACGGGGTGGTGCGCATCGCCGTGCTCGAAGGCCGGCTGGACCAGGTCGTGGTCAACTGGCCCGACAAATCTCTGGTGGACCGCTCCGTCATCGAAAGCCACCTCAACCGGCTGCAACCCGGCAGCATCCTGAAGGTGCGGGACGTCGAGCGCGTCGTCTTCACCATCAACGACCTGTACGGCGTGCGCGCACGCTTCGAGGTCAAGGCCGGTCGCACACCCGGAACCGCCTCGCTGCACGTCACGCCGACGCCCGAGTCGCGGGTCACCGGGCGGGTCGAGTTCGACATGAACGGCTCGCGCTATTCCGGCCAGTACCGCCTGACGGGCGTGGCCTCGCTGGTCAGCCCCCTGGGCCGCGGCGACAACCTCACCGTCAGTGGCCTGGTGTCGACGACCGGCGGCCTGAAGTTCGGCCTGGTCAGCTATTCGACCCCGGTCGGCAGCGACGGCTTGAAGATCGGCGCCTCGTTCTCGGCCGTGAAGTACCAGCTGGACCAGGACATCTTCACCCTGGACCTCAACGGCAAGGCCTACTCGTACAGCCTGTTCGGCCTGTACCCGGTCATCCGCTCGCGCAACCTCAACACCTTCGCCCTGGCCACCATCGAGCGCAAGCAATACCACGACAGCATCGCGGGCCTGGAGACCAACAAGACCACCAACGACATCCAGCTCGGCCTGGTGGGCGACTTCCGCGACAACCTGCTCACCGGGGGCGTCAACGCCTACGAGCTGAACTGGATGAGCGGGCGCATCGGCGTCGACGTGGGGGCCCTGTCGGTGCCCGAGCGCTTCAACAAGTACGGGCTGGGCTACTCGCGCCTGCAGAACATCGTGAGCAACCGCCTGCTGGCCTACCTGCGCTACAAGGGCCAGCTCACGAGCGACAACCTGGACACCACCGAACGCCTGGGGCTGGGTGGGGCCAATGGCGTGCGGGCCTACGCACCCGGCGAAGGCACGGCCGACAGCGCCCACCTGCTGACCACCGAGCTGCGCTGGCTGCCCCCGGAATCGATGTTCGGCCGCAATGCCCGCGAAATGGTCTTCAGCGCCTTCTACGACCTGGGCGTGGCGCGCGTGCGGCACGACCTCGAAGGCCTGCCCTCGATCACCGACAACACCCCCACCTTGGGCGGTGCCGGCTTCGGTTTCGTGTGGGACCGCCCCCAGAACTTTGCGCTGCGCATGAGCGTGGCCTGGCCCACCCAGGGCGAAGCCGTCAATGACAAGAAGGAACGCGTGCCCCGTGTGTACGCGACGGTCACCAAGAGCCTGTGACCTTGTCCCCCAAAAGCAGTTGTGAGCCCCTTGAGAGCCCGGTCATGAATCCTCGTACCCGCCACCTGTCCGTCCGTTCGCGCCGCTGGGCGCTGCGCCCCGTGCCTGCTGCCCTGGTGCTGGGCCTGGCCCCCATGGTGAGCTGGTCCTTCGATGTCGGTCAGGTGGTGCAGGGCCAGGTGCAGTCGACCTCGCAAGGGAGCAGCACGCACCTGAACGTGCTGACGAACACGGCTGTGCTGCACACGAAGGACTCGTCCATCCGCGCCAACGAATCGCTGTCGATCGACATGCTGTCGTCGCGCTCAAGCCTGCTGATCCGCGACACCAGTTTCGACCCCACCTACCTGCTGGGCTCGCTGCACAGCAACGGCCGCGTGTTCTTCCTGAACCCCAACGGCATCGTGATCGGCAACGGCTTCCGCGCCGATGTGGGCGCGCTGGTGGCATCGACCCTCAACATCGCCGACCACGATTTCCTGCAGAAGAACTACAACTTCAGCAGCACGGCCCAGGGCGCCGGCGCGATCGTGCAAGAGGCTGGCAGTGTCATCCGCGCCGCCGAGACGGTGGCCCTGGTGGCGCCGTCAGTGACCCAGGACGGCACCATCGCAGCGCCGCGGGTGGGCTTGGCCGCGGCCAGCGAGGCCTCGATCGACCTGGACGGCGATGGCCTGATCTTCCTGAACGTGAGCAACACGGCCCAGGCGGCCACGAACCTGCAGCAACTGGGCACCCTCGTGGCCGACGGAGGGGTGGTCGACATCCAGGCCCGGGCCCGCGAGGCGCTGGCCGGCACCGTGCTGAACATGGAAGGCCACATCCAGGCCCGCAGCCTGGGCAGCCGGGAAGGTCGCATCGTGATCGATGGCGGCGCGTCGGGCATCACCTCGGTGACCGGCTCGATCGACGCACGCGGCGTCGACGCCGGCACCCAGGGCGGCTCGGTGAGTATCCTGGGCGACAAGGTCGGGCTGTTCGATCAGGCATCCATCGATGCGTCCGGCACCGCGGGCGGCGGCACCGTGCTGGTGGGGGGCAACTTTCAGGGCAAGGGCAGCGAACGCAATGCCTCGCGCACCTATGTGGGCAACGAGGTGTCGATCAAGGCCAACGCCGACACCGATGGCGATGGCGGTCGCGTCATCGTCTGGTCTGACGAGGTCACGCGCTACCACGGGCGCATCGAGGCCCAGGGTGGCGCCCAGGGTGGTGACGGTGGATTCGTCGAGGTCTCGGGCAAGACCCACCTTGACTTCCACGGCGGCGTGCGCCTGGGGGCCGCCCAGGGCACCGGCGGGACGCTGCTGCTCGACCCGCGGGACATCATCATTGCGTCGGGCACGAGCGATCCAAACCTGAGCAACGTAGCGGGCGATGCGGCCGACCTGGCGTTTGCTGCGCCCAACACCAGCGAAAACGTCACGATCGACATCCTCAATGGCGATGGCGCTGGCGACGATTTGGCCGGGTTCGATACCTTGGTGTTGCAAGCCAGCCAGGACATCATCTTCAACACCAGCCTGACGATGAACTCGGGCAATGACGTGGTCCTGCAAGCCGGGCGTCACATCGTGTTGGGCTCGAACACCCTGCGCACCCAGGGCAACGGCACCATCACGCTGGAGGCCGACGCGGCGGGCAGCGGTGCGTTCAACGACGGCGTGGGCGGCATCACCACCGGCGCGGGCGGCCTGATCCGGGCCAGCAGCGGGCTGGTCACCCTGAGTGCAGGTGCCGATGGCATCAACGTGAACACCCAGGTCAGCGACCTGGCCGTCATCACCACCGACGGGGGCAGCGCCACGATCACGAACGCTGGAGGCGCACTGGATTTCGCCACGACCAACACCGTTGTGGCGGGCTCACTCTCGGTCATCAACACCGGAGGCGACATCACGGACAGCGTCACGGTCACGGTGGCCGGCAATGCAAGTTTTGATGTGTCCGCGACAGCGAACGCAGACATCACCCTCAACAATGGTGTCAACATTGACGGCGCCGCATCCTTCACCACGTCGAAGGGTGGCATCGGCCAGGGCAACGTCACCGTGGTCACCAGTGCAGACAATGGCCTCCAACTGGGCGCCAGCAATGTCCAGGGGGATCTCACCGTCACGGCCAACGGCTCGATCACTCAGAGCGGCGCCCTGACGGTGAGCGACAGCACCACCCTGCGCATCGACAACCAGGTCGGTGGGGTCGGTGTCATTGCGCTCGACAACGACAGCAACAGCTTCGGCGCCGTGACCATCAGCGACACGAGCGGCGACGGTGCCAATGTCACGACCCTGATCCTCCACAACAGCAGCTCGGCGGGGGCAGCGGTCATCCCCAACCTGAGCACCCTCGACAACCTGGCCAACCTGACCCTGCACTACGCGCAAAAGGCCATCGCCCTGCCCACACTCACCCTGTCGGGCAACCTCGACATCCTGGCGGGCGGTGCGATCACGCAGACGGGCGAGCTGATCGTCACCGGCACGTCGTCGTTCTCGGCCGGTGCCAATGCCATCACCTTGAACGACACCGACAACAACTTCGGTGGCGCGGTGACGCTGAGCAACTCGGGCGCCAACGACATCAGCATCCGGGACGACAACGCGCTGGTGCTCGGGGCGGTCACGGCAGGCCAGAACCTGACGGTGGTCGTGGATGCCGGCAACATCTCGGGCAGCGCCATCCTGAACGTCGACGGCAACAGCTCGTTCACCGCCGCAGGCGGCTCCAGCATCACGCTGGGCAACACCAGCAACGACTTCACGGGCACGGTGACGCTGGCCGTCACGGCGGGCAAGCTGGCCAACGTCACTCTGGCCGACACCTCGGCCCTGACGCTCCAGGCCCTCGACATCACGGGCAACCTGGCGGTGACCGCCAACGGCATCACCGCATCGAACGCCCTGGACATCGACGGCACGGCCACGTTCACGCCGGGCGCAGGCAACAGCCTGACGCTGACCAACGTGGGCAACAACTTCGGCGGCGCCGTCTCGGTCAGCAA
>Ga0255182_1001851_pt1 | contig 10298 bp, 14 predicted proteins | sample Atl_UVDOM_RepA_8_FD_188420 | JGI IMG/M metagenome (GOLD analysis project Ga0255182, IMG submission 188420) | Freshwater microbial communities from Altamaha River, Georgia, United States - Atl_UVDOM_RepA_8d | ecosystem: Environmental > Aquatic > Freshwater > River | place: USA: Georgia... | reverse complement strand
CGGGTGATATGCTGGCGCCTGGGACGCCGTGCGCAACCACCATTCGGTACCGTCCGGTGGCGCGTGGGCCGCCGCTAGTATCTTTTGTGGGCTCAATGTTTTCAAGCGACCGCGGCGACTGCAGCGGGTGCGGCCGCGCGCTCTGCTATGCTCCCGCGCGATGGCCCATTCGCTGCCTCCAGTCCGTCTCGCTCCCGTGCCGTCGCGCGCGCTGCTACTGTTGTTGTGCGCGGCGCATGCCGCCGCGGCCGTGCTCGCGCTTGTCGCGTGCGGATTGGACGCCACGGGCCTGCTGCTGGTCGGCGCGCTCGGCCTGCATCTGCTGCAAGTCCTCGCCACGCAGCGCCAGCAGGCGGTGGCGCTGGGCGCCGTCCTGCTCGACAGTGCCGGCGCGTGGCACCTGAAATGGCGCGACGGCCTGGACGACGGCGCGCGCCTGCTGCCGTCGCCGATCGTCACCTCATGGTTCTGCTGCATCCGGTTGCGCTCGCGCGCCGGGCGCGGTGTCGTCAGCCTGGTGCTGACGCCGGACAACGTCGACGCGGCGAGCTTCCGTCGCCTGCGCACGCGCCTGCTGTGGGCGCCCGTCGCGCGCGACGGTCAGCCCGCCTCAGAGTCCGGCGCGTTCGCGCCACGCCAGCCATAGCTTGCGCAGCGGGGTCAGCTCGACCCGCCTTTCCCATACGCGGCTGCCGTCGGCGTGCACTTCCTCGAGCGTTGCGCAGGCCAGGCGCGCCAGTGTCGCGAGCGGACGCAGCTGCCGCCGCGCCGGCAGCGCGTCGAGTTCGCGGCGCATGGCCGCAATGGAGTGCTGGATATCCAGCGCCAGCACGCGCGCATACCACTCGCCGTCGTCGACTTGCTCGTTCGCGGCCGTCGTTTCCCGCACGCTGTCCTGCGCCAGCAGCGCGGCGCCGCCCGCCACGTAGCGCCGCGTATCGCGCAGCGCATAGGCTTCCTCGATCCGGCTGCCCAGCCGGCGCGCGCTCGCCGCCGCGCCGCCGTCGAGCGCTGCGCACTGCGCATTGACCAGCTGCCACAAGGGACCGTGCGCGGCATCGAAGGCGGCGAAGCGTTCCTCGCGGGTCGCGAAGCGCACGGTGTCGAGCAGGCCGCCTATGCCGGCGACGAGCGCGAGCGCGGCCTCGGGCAGGGACGGCACGTCGTCCAGCATCGGGAGGAGGGCCGTCGTCAGCGCGTGACGGGGCGCACCGCCCGCGAGCCGCCCGATCTCCTCCTGCCACCACGCGAGCTTGGTCGCCGCAATCCCGGGGCTGGAAACGCTCGCCGGCACGCGGGCAATCTCGCCGCGCAGCGACTCGATCAGCGCGAGCAGGCGCCGGCGCCGCGCCGGCAGGTACAGCTGCGCGTAATACAGATCGGTGCCGGGTCGGGGCAGGTACTCGCCGACTGCTTGCGCGGGTTCGCCGCTCACGAGGGCTGCCGGGCATCCAGCTGTCGCGCCAGCCAGGCCAGGATCGCCGCGGGGCTGTCGACGAGCGCCGACGCCTGCCAGCGCAGCGGATCCTCGCCGGGCCCGATATAGCCATAGGTCGCGACCAGCGTGCGCATGCCGGCCTCGCGTCCCGCGGTGACGTCGCGCTCGGCGTCGCCGATGTAGACGCAGTGGCCCGGCGCGCACGCGAGTGCGCGCGCCGCGTGCAGCAGCGGCGCCGGATGCGGCTTGCGCTCGGGCAGGGTGTCGCCGCTGACGACACAGGCCGGCTGCCAGCCGAGCCCGATTTTCTCCAGCAGCGGTGTCGTGAGCCAGCCCGGCTTGTTGGTGACGATGCCCCAGCGCAGGCCGCGCGCCTCGATGTCGTCGAGCAGCGCGTCCATGCCAGGGAACAGGCTCGTGTCGTCGGCGACGTGCGCGTGATAGGCATCGAGCAGCGCGAGCCGCGCGGCTTCGAATTCGTCGCTGTCCTCCGCGTAAGCAAAGCCGAGGCGCGTCAAAGCATAGGAACCGTGGGACACCCAGGGCCTGATCTCGGCATAAGGCAGCGGGGGCAGTGCATGGATCGCCCTGACGCGGTTCAGCGCCGCCGCGAGATCGGGCGCGGTGTCGAGCAGCGTCCCGTCGAGGTCGAACAGCACGCCGTGCAGCGTGCGACCGGTCGTCGGCGTCACTGCCGGACCCGTGCGTGCACGAGGTAGTTGACGCCGATGTCGCGCCCGAGGCGCGCCTCGTGCGTGAACGGGTTGTAGCGCATGCCTGCGGTGCGCACGAGTTCGAAGCCCGCGTCGCGCAGCCAGCGCGCGAGCTCGGACGGCCGGATGAAGCTGCGATAGTCGTGCGTGCCCCTCGGCAGCAGGCGCAGCAGGTATTCTGCGCCCAGGATTGCGCTCGCGTAGGCGCGGGGCGTGCGGTTCAGCGTCGCCACGAAGAGGTCGCCGTCCGCGGTCATCACGTCGCGGCAGGCCGCGAGCAGCGCGGCGGGCGAGGGCACGTGCTCCAGCAGTTCCATGCACGTGACGACGGGGTAGGGCGCCGCCGGGCGGTGCGCCTCGAGCGTCTCGGCGAGGTAGGTGACGTCGACGCCACCGAGCGCCGCGTGCTCGCGGGCGGCGGCGATGCACGCCACGCTGCCGTCGAGGCCGGTCACCTGCGCGCCGCGGGCGGCCAGCGCCTCGCTGAGGATGCCGCCGCCGCAGCCGACGTCCAGCACCCGCCGCCCACCCAGCTCGACCTGCGCGGCGATGAACTCGACGCGGCACGGGTTGATTTCGTGCAGCGTGCGGCTCGGCCCTTCCCGGTCCCACCAGTCCGCGGCCAGCGCGGAGAACTTGGCGATTTCATCCGGGTCGAGGTTGCTCACTGCGGTACTCCCGGCTGACGCCGTCGGTTGAAGGCTCATTCGATGTCGAAGTCGGTCAATGGTCGCGCGAGGTGCACGGTATCGCCAAGATGGGCCGGGATTTCCTCCTCGGGCGCCGCCTCCAGGCCCTGGGGCGCCTGCGAGGCGATGCCCGCGACAGCCTCGTCGATCAAGCGCCGGCGTTCGATGATGTAGGTCCGGCGGTCGATGCGTTGTTCGGCGTGCGCGCGGGCGAGCATACGCAGCAGCGAGTCTGTCATCTACCTGGCTCCCGGTTCGTCGCTGAATATCTCGACCAGGCAGACCGACACGTTGTCGGTGCCGCCTCGCTCGAGCGCAAGATCCACCAGATGGTCCGCCGCCCGCTGCAGATCGTGCTGGCGCAGGTCCTGCGCGATCTCCCGGGCAGTTACGTGCTTGTCGAGGCCGTCGGATGACAGCAGGAAGCGGTCCCCGGCCCGCAGTTCCGCCATGTCGCAGTCCAGGTACAGCGGTTCGCTCGCGCCCACGGCGCGCGTGATCAGGTTGGCATCCGGGTGCAGGTGCACGTTCTCGCGCGCGAGCAGGCCCATCTGCACGTAGCGCTCCACCTGCGAGTGGTCCGTGCTCAGCTGCTCGAGCCGGCCGTCACGGAGGCGGTAGAGCCGGCTGTCCCCGGCCCACAGGAATGCGCAGTGCCGCCCGCACGCGAGCAGCGTGACGATGGTGCTGCCGATGACCTGGCGGCGCAGCCGCGACAGTTCGAGGAGCCGCTCGTTGACGGCGAGGATGCTGTGCTCGGCGAATTCCACGAAGGTGCTGAGATCGCGCTGAGGCCGCAGCCGGCCCAGCGCCTCCACGAGCATCTGGCTCGCGAGGTCGCCGGCCGAATGCCCGCCCATGCCGTCGGCCACCGCCCACAGGCCGATGTCCGGTCGATCGAGCGTCGCGTCCTCGTTGACCTTGCGGACGAGCCCGACGTGGCTTGCGTGCACGGAACGCCACTGCATGTCAGGAACTCCTCGTTGCGAAACTGCGGTCACGGGACTGGGGCTTCGGCTGGCGCATCAGGTGACCACGCCAAGGACTTCGTATTCGACGAGATCCGCCGGCTGCTCGGCGAACGGACGCCCCAGGCTGATCGCGCCGCTGCCGTTGAGCAGCGACTCCTCGCGGCGCAGGAAGGCCTCGTTCGCTTCGTGGCGCAGGTAGGTGCCGTTGGTGCTCTGGTCGACGAGGAAGAACTTGCCGCGGCGATACTCGATGCGTGCGTGGAGCCGCGAGGCCAGGGGCTCCTGCACGGTCAGGTCGGCCGACTTGCTGCGGCCGAGGACGAGCTGTGGCCGGCTGTCGTCGACGATGCTGGTGACCCCCGCGTGGCGCAGCGACAGGCGCGCGCGCGCCGCCGGGCGGACCACGACGTCGGGCGACATGCGCGTCACGTCGTCCTGCTGCCACATCACCTCGAACAGGTCGAAGGAATCCTTCTTGCCCTTCACCGGCGCGTGATCGATGAGGCGGGTCTGGCCCCGCAGCAGCGCCGGCAGCTGCTCGACGACGGTGCGGGTCGTGATGATCTGGCCTACCTTGGCCAGGGCGGCCATGCGCGCCGCGACGTTGACCGCATCGCCGAAGACGTCGGTCGACTCGACCAGGGCCGGCCCGGCGTGCACGCCGACGCGCAGCGACAGCGTGAACGGGGCGCCCGTGGTGTCGGCGACGGAGCCGTCGTCGAACAGTTCCTGCATGCCGCAGGCAGCGACGACCGCGGCTTCGACGCCGGGGAAGGTGCACATGATCTCGTCGCCGATCGTCTTGACGACCCGGCCGCCGCACGCGACGACGACCTCCTCGAGCTGCCGCAGGCAGTCGGCGATGCGCAGGCGGGCGGCCGTGTCGCCCAGCGTTTCGTACAGCCGCGTGCTCCCGCTGATGTCCGCGAACATGATGGCGAGAATGCTGGAACTCATGTCGGGTAGTCGCCGGCCATTACGCTCGGGTTCGGGGGCCACCGGCCGGTCGTCGGTCCGCGCTGGCGCCGGTGTTACGATCGCGGCTGAATTTATGCATCGAAACGATTATACCGAAAGCCTTATCGCTGACGATCCGCGCCCGCCGGCGCGGCGGGAACGGAGACCCTCGGATGTTCGATCGCGAGTTGCTGAAGTACGGAACGGTGTTGTTGCTGGGCGTGGCGATCGGCTGGGGCGTCGCGCGCTGGACGCGGCAACCGGTGGACCGGGCCGACCCGGCGGGCCGCTACGCGCAGGCCCTGGCTGCCGATGCGCTGGGTGTGGACGACCTGCGTGGCGCGCTCCTCGGACTGGACGCACCGCGCCGCGCGCGGCTGCTCGCCGACGAGGCCGCATTCGCGGCGTTCGCCGAGCAGCGCGCCCGGCGCCAGGTGCTGGCGAACGCGGCGCTCGCGGAGCGACTGGAGGCCGACCCGGCCTTGCGCGAGTCCTTGCGTGAAAGCGCGTTGCGCCTGCTGGCGGCGCATTACCTGGCACGCGTGACGCCCGCCGGCGACATCCCGGCGCCGACCGACGCCGAGATCGAGGCCTTCCACCGCGAGCACCAGGCGGAGTTCGCGAGCCCGGATCGCCTGCCGGTCTGGCAGGTTTTCATCCCGGCGCCGGCGGACGACGCGGCGCGTCGGCGCGAAGCCCGGGCGAGCGCGCGCTCGGTGCTGGAAGCGCTGCTGTCCGGCGAGCAGTCGTTCGCCGAAGCCGCAAGCCGCCACTCGGCCCACGTGCCCAGCCGAGAGAACGGCGGCTACATGGGCCTGCTCCCGCTCGATGAACTCCTGCCCGAAGTGCGTACCGCGCTGCTCAATGCGCCGCAGGGCAAGGCGGTCGGGCCGGTTGAAACCGCGGCTGGCTTCCACGTGGTCCAGCGCGGCGCCCTGGTCCCGGCCGCGCAACTGCCGCTCGACGAGGTCAGCCCGCGTATCGCGGACCTCCTGCGGGAGCGGACGCTGGCCGCGCGGCGGGCCGACGCCGTGCGGGAGGCGGCGCAGACGCATCCGGTGAGGCTGGACGCGGCTGACGTCGAGCGCTGGCGGCGGGAACTGCTGGAGGAATTTTCCCGGGAGTCACCCGCTGAAAACGCTGAGACGTCCGTGAAAAAATCATAACTCGCGGGCCCGGCGGGAAAAAAAGCGGATTCAGCGCGTGCAGGCGCTTGACGCCTGAGGCAGGATCCGCCCCATGCAGATCAACCTGCACCCATCGGCCGTCAGCACCGTCCGCCAGGCGGGGCCCTCGCCCGCGCGCGCCGCGCGGGTCGACGCCGCGCGCCCGGTCGAGGACGCCACGGCCGGGGAAGCGGGCGGGTTCAGCCAGCAGGCGCTGGCCAGGCAGCAAAGGGAGTTACCAGCGCCGCCGCATGCGATGCCGGCGGCCGTGCTCTATGCGATGTTCGACCAGATGGGCGGGGCGGCGACGTCGGTCTGGAAAGGCATGCACGTCAACCTCGTGGTGTGAGGGACGCCCGGGGCGCTCACTGCGTGCGGCTCGTTTCCTTCGGCACCTCACCGTACTTCTGAATCATCTCCCGCGAGAGTTCCTGCGCGGACTTCATCTCTTCTTCCGACAGCTTGGCCGCGGCTTCCTTCATCGCCGCGGCCGCCTTCGGATTGCCGATGTGTGCCGACACGCTGTACCAGCCGTACGCGTATTCCATGTCCTTCGGCACGCCCTGGCCACGCTCGTAGCAGCCGCCGAGCCGGAACTGCGCATCCTGCACACCCTTTTCGGCCGCCTTGCGGAACCACTTCGCGGCTTCTTCCGGGTTGGCTTCGACGCCGCGCCCTTCCGCGTACATGCGGCCGAGGAAGTATTGCGCGTAGGCGTGGTCCGAGGTTTCCGCGAGCGGCACGAAGGTCTGCAGCGCCTTGTCGTTGTCGCCGGTCATCAGGGCCAGCACGCCGTCGTTGAAATCGGCCCTGGCGCCGCCGATGCCGAGGCTCAGGAGCACGGCCAGCAGGCAGCGGGCGAACGGGGCTTTACGTCGCATGTCAGGCTTCCTTGGTTTGGGGCGTGGCGTCGCCTTCGAGTGCCGCATCATAGTTCAGTTCCCCGGCCAATCAAGCCGCGACGCTGCCCTCGCTGCCCTGCGCTGATAGAATCCGCGCTCCACTCCTGACCGGTGTCCGTCATGACCGCCAAGACGCTTTACGACAAACTGTGGGATGCCCACCTCGTCGAACAGTTCGACGATGGTTCGGCCCTCATCTACATCGACCGCCACATCGCGCACGAAGTCACGACCCCCCAGGCCTTCGAGGGTCTCAAGCTCGCCGGCCGGCTGCTGTGGCGTACCCCCACCACCGTCGCGGTGTCCGACCACAACGTGCCGACGCGCGACGTGCGCAACATCACCGACCCGGTGGCCAAGGTCCAGCTCGAGACTCTCGCGCGGAACTGCCGCGAGCATAAGATCACGCACTTCGACATCGGCGACCCGCGCCAGGGCATCGTCCACGTGACCGGCCCCGAACAGGGGTGGAGCCTGCCGGGCATGACCATCGTCTGCGGCGACTCGCACACCGCGACCAACGGCGCGCTCGGGGCGCTCGCGTTCGGTATCGGCACCTCCGAGGTCGAGCACGTGATGGCGACGCAGACGCTGGTGCTGCGCAAGGCGAAGAACATGCTCATCGACGTCGTCGGTGAATTTGGGCCGGGCGTTTCGGCGAAGGACCTGATCCTCGCCATCATCGGCCGGATCGGCACCGCCGGCGCGACCGGGCACACGATGGAATACGCGGGCGCTGCGATCCGCGCGCTGTCCATCGAGGAACGGATGACAATCTGCAACATGTCGATCGAAGCCGGCGGCCGTGCCGGCATGGTCGCGGTGGACGACAAGACCATCGCCTACGTCGAGGGCCGTCCGGGCGCGCCGAAGGGCGAGCAGTGGGCGCGGGCCGTCGAGTACTGGAAGACGCTGCACTCGGATCCCGGCGCGCACTTCGACACCGTGGTCACCATCGACGCCGCGAGCATCGAGCCGCAGGTGTCCTGGGGCACCTCGCCTGAAATGGTGCTGCCGGTGTCCGGCCGCGTGCCGGACCCGGCGCTGGAAGCGGACGAGGTCAAGCGCACCGGCATGCGCAACGCGCTGAAGTACATGGACCTCGAACCGGGCACCCCGCTGACCGCCATCGCGATCGACAAGGTCTTCATCGGCTCGTGCACGAACTCGCGCATCGAGGACCTGCGCGCGGCGGCGGCGGTCGTGCGCGGCAAGCACGTCGCGAAGAACGTCAAGCTCGCGATGGTCGTGCCGGGCTCGGGTCTCGTGAAGCAGCAGGCCGAGCGCGAGGGGCTGGACAAGGTCTTCCTCGACGCGGGCTTCGAGTGGCGCGAACCGGGTTGCTCGATGTGCCTCGGCATGAATCCGGACCAGCTCGCGCCGGGCGAGCGTTGCGCGTCGACCTCCAACCGCAATTTCGAGGGTCGCCAGGGGCACGGGGGGCGCACGCACCTCGTGTCGCCGGCGATGGCCGCCGCGGCCGGCATCGCCGGCCATTTCGTCGATGTCCGGGAGGTGCAGTGACATGGAAGCTTTTCGCAAACTGACGGGCCTCGTGGCCCCCATCGATCGCCCGAACGTCGACACCGACGCGATCATCCCCAAGCAGTTCCTGAAGTCGATCAAGCGTTCCGGCTTCGGCCCGAACCTGTTCGACGAATGGCGCTACCTGGACAAGGGCGAGCCCGACAAGTCTAACGAAGGGCGGCCGCTGAACCCCGAATTCGTGCTGAACCAGCCGCGCTACCAGGGTGCGCAGATCATGCTCGCACGCGACAACTTCGGCTGCGGCTCCTCGCGCGAGCACGCGCCGTGGGCGATCCACGATTTCGGCTTCCGCGCGGTCATTGCGCCGAGTTTCGCCGACATCTTCTACGGCAACTCGGCGAAGAACGGCCTGCTGCTGGTAACGCTGCCGGCGGCGGTCGTCGACCACCTGTTCGCGGACTGCCTGCGCACGGAGGGCTACCGGCTCACGATCGACCTCGAGGCGCAGACCGTGACCGAGCCGGACGGCACCAGCCACGCGTTCGACTACAGCGCGGGGCTCAAGCACCGCATGCTGAACGGGCTCGACGACATCGGCATCACGCTGCAACATGCCGACAGGATCCGCGCCTACGAACAGCGCCGGCGCGAGATCACGCCGTGGCTGTTCGCCGATCTCTGACGGCCACCGGGGAGCACAGGCGATGATTTTCGAACTCGAAGACCACCGCGTCCGCGCGGAAGGCGACTACTGGATAGCCGAAAGCGCGAGCGTCATCGGCAACGTCCTGCTGCGGAACAACGCGAGCGTCTGGTTCGGCGCGGTCATCCGCGCCGACAACGAGCTCATCACCATCGGCGAGAACTCGAACGTGCAGGATCTCTCGGTGCTGCACACCGACCCGGGCTTCCCGCTGACGATCGGGAGCAACTGCACGATCGGCCACAAGGTGATGCTGCACGGATGCACGATTGGCGACAACTCGCTGATCGGCATCAATGCGGTCATTCTCAACGGCGCGCGCATCGGGAAGAACTGCCTGATCGGCGCCGGTGCGCTGATCACCGAGGGCAAGGAGATTCCGGACGGTTCGCTGGTCGTCGGCGCGCCGGGCAGGGTGGCGCGCGCCTTGACGCCGGAGCAGATCGCCGGACTAACGCGCTCGGCGCGGCACTACGTGTCGAACATGCAGCGCTTCCGGCGCGCCCTGCGTCCACAGGACACGGTCGCCCGCCCGTAGGCCGGACGACCGGTACCCCCGGCTCAGGCGGCGACGGGCACCAGCCGGGCCGGCTCGGCGGCGCGGGCCGGGACCGTGATTCGCAACAGGCCGTCGCGCAGCTCGGCGGTGGCCTTCTCGCGATCGAGGCGACTCGGCAGCTCGAACAGCCGGAACGCGCGGCCCTGCGGCAATTCGTCGACGTGCACCTTGCCCCCTTCGCAGCCCCGGTTCACGCAGCAGGTCGATTTGACCAGCACGCTGCCCTCGGTGACCTGGACCTCGAGTTCGTCGGGTTTCACGCCGGGCATCGCGATCTCGATGACGAAGCTGCCCTCGCGCTCGACGATCGTCGCCTGCGGCTCCCAGAACAGCTCGCGCTCCGCGCGCAGCCAGTCGTCGAGCTCACGCTCGCCGCAGAGCCCATGGCCCTCGAACAGCTCGTAGGCGCGGCGCATGATCGCGTCGCGGACCTCGTGCAGTTCCTCGTCCAGCGTCTCGACGCCGCGCGTCGCGACCGCGTTCGCGAGGCGCTCTTGGTTCAATACCTTGGATTTGGCCATTAGCGTGTTCCTCCTTGACCTGTTGCCTGAATCCGGGCGGGCCTGCCATGGTCCGCGCGCGCCGGGGTGGGGACGATTGTTCGCTGTGACTTGCCAGCCGGGTCGCGGCCGGTGCGAAAGGGAGCCCTGACGCAGTGCAAAACGAACCCATGGCAAAACTCCCGATTCAGCCTAGGACTAAGACCCGGACC
>Ga0255182_1001850_pt1 | contig 10300 bp, 10 predicted proteins | sample Atl_UVDOM_RepA_8_FD_188420 | JGI IMG/M metagenome (GOLD analysis project Ga0255182, IMG submission 188420) | Freshwater microbial communities from Altamaha River, Georgia, United States - Atl_UVDOM_RepA_8d | ecosystem: Environmental > Aquatic > Freshwater > River | place: USA: Georgia... | reverse complement strand
TGGCCTGACTGGCAGCGGATTTCAGTTTGTCCAACAAGCCCATGACTCACCTCAACGATGACATCAACGGATTGGCGCTGCTAGTTCCGGCGAACTCGCCACGCCCTTTTTTGGGCCAAGGCATTGGCCGATTCCACGAAGCCCGCACTATCCTGATGGGCTAAGCGCCCCCCCGTCAAGAAGCGTTTGTCCAGCCTGGTCTGCAAGCGTTACCTGCGAGACTCATCCGGGCGCTCCGCCCTCGAACACCTCGTCGAGCCGCGCGACGTTCCGGGCGTGGGTCTCGCGATCCTCGAAGCTCGACTCCAGGCCGTTCCGCAAGAGCGTGTAGGCCTGCTCGACCGTGAGCGGCATCTCATGGCACGAGCGGCGCAAGGCCTCGTTGATCGAGCCGCCGAAGTAGGCGGGGTCGTCGGAGTGCACGCTCGCCCGCAGGCCGGCGGCGAGCAGCCGGGGGAGATTGTGGTCGGCGAGGCTGTCGAAGACCCGCAGCTTCACGTTCGAGAGCGGGCAGACCGTGAGCGGGATCCGCTCCCGCACGAGCCGCGCCACCACGGCCGGATCCTCGAGACACCGCACCCCGTGGTCGATCCGCTCGGCGCCCAGGGCGTCGAGCGCCGCCGTGATCGAGGACGGCGGCCCCTCCTCGCCGGCGTGGGCGACCGCATGCAGCCCCAGCCTTCGACAGCGGGCGAAGACGTCGCGAAATCGCTCCGCTGGATTGCCCCGCTCGCCGGAGTCGAGCCCCACGGCGAGCACACTGCCGACGAACGGCTCCGCCCGCTCGAGCGTCTCGAAGGCGTCGGCCTGCGACAGATGCCTGAGGAAACACATCACGAGCGCCGCCGAGAGTCCCAGTTCGCGGCCCGCCCGCTCGACCGCGCGGGACAGACCACGCAGCACCGTCTCGAACGGCACGCCCCGGCTGGTATGCGTCTGCGGGTCGAAGAAGATCTCGGCGCGGACGACGTTCTCGGCGGCGGCGCCGCGGAGATAGGCCCAGGCCATGTCGTGGAAGTCCTCCTCGGTCCGCAGGACGGCCGCCGCGGCGTAGTAGACGTCGAGGAAGCTCTGCAGATCACGGAAGGCGAACGCCGCCCGCATCGCCTCGGGCGAGTCGAAGGGCAGGGCGATCCCGTTTCGCCGCCCGAGCACGCATGCCAGTTCCGGCTCGAGCGTGCCCTCGATATGGACGTGCAGTTCGGCCTTGGGGGCCCGGGCGACGAGCTCCGGCAGTCGCTCGCGGGGAATCCGGGACAAGTCGGGCGGCATGGGCGATCCGTGGGGACGTGGGTCCGCCTATACTAGGCGCAGCCGTGCCGATCCCGGCAGGCCTGCCCTACCTCGCCGCCGTGCCATGCCCCGTCCTCCCCGCAATCCGTTCTACGCGATCCTCGGCATCGTGGGCTTTCTCTTCGCGATCACCGCGACGAGCTATTGCCTGTCGGTGCTGCGGGGCATCCGGCCCCAGAGCCAGGCGGCCGCCCCGCACGCCCTCGAGCGGCTGATGGATCGCCACGGCACGGCCCTCCTGACCGGCGAGTTGGCCGTGCTCGCGGTGGCCACCTTCGGCGCGGTCGCGGTCGACCACATCGCAGGCGAGCGCGAGCGGAGGGCACGCGAGGCGGCGGCTCGTGGCCGCGATGGCCGCCGAGCCGAGCCGGATGACGCCGCCGCCGGGAACGACCGGTCGTGACCACGTCCGCCGCGACTCGCATCGAGCGGCTGCGCGAGCAGATCCGGCATCACGACCGGAAATACTACGTCGAGGCCGCGCCCGAGATCAGCGACCTCGAGTACGACCGGCTCGTCGCGGAGCTCGAGACGCTCGAGCAGAAGCATCCCGAACTCGTCGTCGCCGACAGCCCCACGCGGCGCATCGGCGACGAGCCGGTGCCGGCGCTCGAGCCGGTCAAGCATCGCGCGCCGATGCTCTCGATCGACAATACCTACAGCCCGGAGGATCTCGCCGCCTGGGGCAGGCGGGTGGAGAAACTGCTCGCCGACGCCGATGCCGGCCCGATCCGCTGGGTATTGGAACTCAAGATCGACGGCGTGGCGGTGTCGCTCACGTTCGAACACGGCCTGCTCACGCTCGGCGCCACGCGGGGCAACGGCGTCGTCGGCGACGACATCACCCACAACGTCCGCACGATCCATGGCGTGCCGCTGCGGCTGGCGCTCGACAGGCCGCCGGAGCGGATCGAGGTCCGCGGCGAGGTCTACATGACCAACTCCGACCTCGTCACGCTCAACGAGCGCCAGGCCGCCACCGGACAGACCATCTTCGCCAACACGCGCAACGTCACCGCCGGCAGCGTCCGGCTGCTCGATCCGCGGGAGTGCGCCGCCCGGCCGCTCAAGTTCTTCTGCCATGGGGTGGGCGACGCGACGGGACTCGGCGCGACGTCGCAGACCGAGCTCTTCGCCTGGGCCCGGGAGGCGGGTCTGCCCACGGCCCCGGGCACGCGGTCGTTCGACTCGCTCGACGCGCTCGTCGAGCATGGCACCGCGCTCATCGAGGGGCTGCACGACCTCGACTTCGAGGTGGACGGGTTCGTGGTGAAGGTGGACTCGTTCGCGCAGCAGCGGCTGCTCGGCACGACCGCGAAGAGCCCGCGGTGGGCGATCGCCTGGAAGTTCGAGAAGTTCGAGGCCACGACCCGGCTCGCGGGCATCCGTGTGCAGGTGGGCCGCGGCGGCACGATCACGCCGGTGGCGGATCTGGAGCCGGTGGAACTCGCCGGCACGATCGTCCGGCGGGCGAGCCTCCACAACGCCGACGAGGTGGCCCGCAAGGACGTCCGCGTGGGCGACGTGCTGGTCGTCGAGAAGGCGGGCAAGGTGATCCCGCACGTCGTCCGCGTCGAGAAGCATCTCCGCGACCGCAAGCTCGCGGCCTGGGCGCCGCCGACACAGTGCCCCGAGTGCGGCACGGCGGTCGAACGCGATCCCGAGGGGGTCTTCATCCGCTGCCCGGACGTCGACTGCCCGGCCCGCTGCCGCGAGCGGCTCAAGTTCTTCGCCTCCCGCGGGGCGATGGACATCGAGGGCCTCGGCGACAAGCTCGTCGAGCAGCTCGTGGCGACGGGCCTCGTCAAGGACTACGCCGATCTCTATCGCATCACGGTCGACCAACTCGAAACGCTCGACCGGATGGGAAAAAAGTCGGCGACGGCGCTCGTCGACCAGATCGCGGCGAGCCGCGGCCGTGGGCTCGTCCGCGTGCTCAACGCCCTCGGCATCCGCCACGTCGGCCCGCGGGTGGCCTCGCTCCTGTGCAACCGCTTCCCCACGCTCGACCAGCTCCGGGCGGCGACGGTGGACGAGCTCGCCGAGGTGCCCGACATCGGCCCCGTGATCGCGGCGAGCGTGCATGAGTGGCTCGCGAGTGGCTACGGCACGCGGGTGCTCGACGGGCTCGCGGCGGCGGGCGTCTCGCTCGACGTGCCGGCCGCCGACCGCATCGGCTCCGGCCCGCTCACCGGCAAGACGCTCGTGGTGACCGGCACGCTCGAGGGCTTTTCGAGGCAGGAAGCGGAAGAGGCGATCCGCCGGGCGGGCGGCCGCGCTGCCGGGAGTGTGTCGAAGAAGACCGACTACCTCGTCGCGGGCGCCGAGGCCGGCAGCAAGCTCGAGAAGGCCGAGAAACTCGGCGTGCCGGTGCTTGACGAGGCGGCGTTCAGGGAGTTGCTCGCCGGCGCGTAGAGCGGCGCTCGTGATCGTCGTCCTCCGGCTCCACGGCGGTCGGTCCGCCGTCGCAGGCCAGAGGCAGAAAAAAGAGGGCCAGCGTCAGGCCCCAGAGGGGCTCGCCGACGAGCCAGCCGACCAGCGGCCACGCCGCGACCGCGGCCCGCGCCACGAGCCGCTGGGTCGGCCCGAACCAGATGCCACCGGCGGAGACGATCGCCAAGAACGTGATCGCGTGCGTGACGAGGTTCGTGAGGTACTCGGAATCGGCGAAGAGCCCGGCCACTCGGCCGCGCAGCCCGTCCCCGGCCGCGACCGCATACCAGGCGGCGGTGCCGTCCCACCAGGCGGGCTCCTTGAGTTGGGCGATCGCCACTGCCGCGGTGATCGCCGCGGCATGAACCTGCAGCAGGCCGCGGCAGATGCCCGCCCGCGGCTCTGGTCCCGGGGGCGGGGCACCGGATCGGTCGGCCAGCCAGCGATCGACGGAAAAGTGCCGGCCCGCCGGCCCGACCGCGAGGCACCAGAGGAGCACCGCCAGGCAGTCGTCGGCGGGGCCCGCGAGCATCGGGCCGCGGTGCAGGAGCGACGCGAAGAACAACGCGGACGATGGCGCGACGATGGGGGTGGCGGCGCCGACGAGCAGGAGCGCGAAGACGCTGCCCGTCACGATGAAGACGGCCGTGACGGCGGCCCGCGTCGAGGCGAGATCAAAGAGGGAAAAACCCCAGTCCGCCCGCCACGCCTGCACCACATCCCCGGGCAAGAGGCCATCCGGGCCGAACCAGGTCTGCAGGTCGCCGGCGTAGCTCCACCAGGCAGCGAGCGCGAGCAGGGCCGCGCCGATGCGCACGAGCGCCAGCGGCCGGCTGTCGGCCGGCGCGAACCAAAATCGTTCCCATGTGCGGCCGACGGCAGCGAGGCCCGCGACGATGGGCTGCACACGGGGTGGCGATCCAGGCGACGTCATCGCGGCCGCTCCTCGGGCGGCGTCACCAACGGCGCCACCTCGACCCGCGGCTCGGAGCGCAGAAGTTGCAGTTCGCCGTCGCGCGACCGTACCCGGGCCGCGTAGGCCGTCTCGGCGGCCTGGGGCGGCGCGCCGCGTTCGGGCGGTGGCGTCCGCACCACTCTCACCACGACATCCTCGCCGCCGAGCGTCGCGAACATGCCGCGGCCGACGGCGGCGGCCAGCGGCCCACCCCGATCGGCATCGTCGGCGGCGTCCGCGACCGCCCGCGCGAGCCGCCGCCAGCGGGCGGCCTGCGCCCCGACGCGTAATTCCGGGAACCGCGACGCCCGGTTGGCTGCCGGCGGCAGAAGGCCCACCTCGAGGGCGTGGTCCGCCGCACCGGCGCCGCCCGACGCGAGCGGATGGTCGAAGCCGAGATCGAGCCAGGCAGGGACCATCCACGGCGCGAAGAGCCGGCCCTTCACCGTCCGCACCAGTGCCGACGAGCCGCTCGCCGTGTTGCCGAGCATCGTGAGCGCGAGCCCGACCAAATAGCAGCACAGCGCCACCGTGACCGCCGCGCGACTCAATTCCGGCAGGGCCGGCACGGCCGCAGCGGCGACGGTTTCGGGACCGCGAATGGACGCAGGCTTCGGCATCTGGGAGGGGCGACTCGGGAGGGGCGACTCGGGAGGGACGACCGGCCGCGTCGAGCACCGGCCGGGAAAGAAGCGCGTTCGAGACGAACTCCTGCCAGTGTGATTGGCCGCCGCGGCATTCTCCAGAGACCCGGTCACTCGCGGATCGCACCGCACCACCTCCCGGCGCAGGCACCCCTTTTTCCGCGGCATTTCCCAAACCGGCCCGCCCGGGCGGGCCGGTCGCGTTGACACCCGCGGTGCGTGGCGATACGTTGCAAACACCTGGCGATCGCCGCGGCTTCCCCGCCTGCGGCTGGCGGTTTTGGCGGCGGCCCCGCATGGCTCCCTGCGAGCCTCGGGCTGCTGCGACAACCGTGCGGCACGGCGTCGAACACCGGGGGATTAGCTCAATTGGGAGAGCGTCTGGCTGGCAGCCAGAAGGTCAGGGGTTCGAATCCCCTATCCTCCATTCAGCACCCGTTCAGTGCACGGGCTTGCCGGGATGCCGCGGTCGCCTCCGGCGATCGCTCGAGGCGGTCGCTACGGATGGTCGAGCCACACAAGCCCCGCGGGCCGATCTCGTGGGCCGACGGCGTCTTTACTGCCGGCGGTGAACCGTCCCTCCCAGTCGGCGACGCCGGGTTCGTGCTCGGCGCCACCGTCACCGAGCAGCTGCGAACCTTCGCCGGACGGCTCTTCCTGCCCGACGAGCACCAGGCCCGGCTGCAAGACTCGCTCGCCGTGCTGGGGCTCGATCCCGGCCGGCCGCTCGCCGACGTCTTCGCCGCGGCCGCGGAGGTCGCGGAGCATAACCATGCGGTCGGCCCGGCCGACGGCGATCTCGGCGTCGTCGTCTTCGTGACGCCTGGCGACCTGCCGGCCCAGCATGGAGGCCGGGCGGGCCCGCCGCGAACGGTCATCCACTCCTTCCCGCTCGCCTTCCGGCTCTGGGCGTCGGCCTACGCCGCCGGCGTGCCGCTGCGGAGCGTGTCGACCCGTCAGGTGCCCCAGTCGTGCTGGCCGGTGCAGGCGAAGGTCCGGAGCCGGCTCCACTACTTCCTCGCCGACCGCGAGGCCCATGCCGCCGAGCGCGGCGCGCGGGCGGTGCTCTGCCACGACGATGGCCGCGTGAGCGAGACCTCCACGGCCAATATCGTCGTCGTGGCGCAGGGCGACCTCGTCGCTCCGCCGCCTGCCGACGCGCTTCCCGGCGTCAGCCTGCGGTTCGCCCGACGGCTGGCCGAGTCGCTCGGCATCCGTTGGAGCGAGCGGTCGCTGTCGCTGGCCGACCTCGCCGCCGCCGACGAGATCTTGCTGACGAGCACGCCCAACTGCATCCTCCCGGCCACGAGTCTCGACGGCCGGCCGATCGGCGCCGGCCGGCCGGGGCCCGTCCACGCCCGGCTGCTCGCCGCCTGGAGCGACCACGTGGGCCTCGACATCGCCGGCCAGGCCCTCAAGGCGCCGGCCTGACCGGTCGCTCTGCGGCCGCAGCAGCACGGTTTTTGCCTTCTGGCGCGGCGGCTTCTAGCATCCGCTGCGATGCCATTCGGTGCGGGCCCTACAGCCGCCGGAGCGGGCATTCCGGAGAGCAGGACCGCTCCCGCCGTGGCCCTCGCGGGCCGCGCAGGGATCGCCGCATCGCTTCCTCCTCGCTCTCCGGAGACGCCCATGCACGCCCTGCTCGCCCAGGCGGCCGATCAGCTCGCGCCGCTGTCGATCGACTTTACCCGCAACACGCCCCTCCAGTCGCTCACGCTCTACCTCTTCTTCGCCGGCACGGTGGCGATGGGAGCGGGCGCCCTCTACTTCTTCCTCATGCGGGAGAACGTGGCGCCGGAGCACAGAAGCGCCGTGGTGGTGGCCGGCCTGATCTGCGCGATCGCCTGCTTCCACTACTTCAAGATGACGCACGTGTACCAGGAATCAGGCGGTCAATTTCCGACCGCACTCCGCTACGTCGACTGGCTGTTCACGACACCGCTGTTGCTCGTGAAGTTTCCCCTGCTCCTGCGCATGGGCGAGCGCGGCACGCAGTTCTTCCTCACGCTCGTGCTGCTCGACGTGGCGATGATCGTCACCGCCTTCATCGCCGAGACCTCGCCCGTCGACTCGCAGCGGTGGTGGACGTTCTTCGCGATCTCGTGCGCGTTCGAGGCGCTCATCGTGGCCGTGCTCTACCTGCAGCTCGGCACGGCGATCGCGGATGCGCCGCCGGCGCTCTCGCGGGCGCTCTCGTGCATGCGGCTGTTCGTGCTGGTGGGCTGGGCGATCTACCCGATCGGCTTCCTGATGGCCCGCTCCGGCTACGGGGAACTGCGCGAGATCGTCTACAACGTCGCCGACGTCATCAACAAGGTGGGCTTCGGCCTCGTCGCCTATCACGGCGTCCAGGCGCTCTCCGGCCGTGACACCGGCCGAGCATGACGCGCCGGCCCGACGTGGCTTTCCGTCTCATCCCCCTGGCCATCCTCGTGATGGCCGGGGGGACCGCCGCGTGGGCGGGGCCCGCCTGGTCGACGCGGCATGCGGCCGTGCCCTGGCTCGTGGCGCTCGCGCTCGTGGGGCTGCCGCACGGCGCGGCCGATCTGGCCGTGCTCGCGCGGCTGCGCGGGCCGCGGGCGGCCAGGCGGCTCTTCGCGGCCGCCACGCTGCTCTCCTGTGCCGTGCTGCTCGCGCTCGTGCTCGCCCCCCGCATGGCCCTGGCCGCCTTCGTCGCGGTGAGCGTCTGGCACTTCGGCGTCGCGCATGCCCGCGGCCAGTCGCCGCCCCCGGCGGCCGCCGGCGGTGCGCTCGCGGTGGCGGCGGTCGCCCGCGGCGCGGGCGTGCTCGGGATGCCGCTGGCCGTCTGGCCCGCCGAGACGGCGGCGGTCGCCGACCGTGTCGTCGCGCTCGCGGCCGGGCCGGGACCGCCCGTCGCGCAGGCCCTGGTCCGCACCTGGGGCCTGGCGATCCTCGCCGTGGCGGTCGCGGCGCTCGCGCGCGAAGCCTGGGCTGCCCGGCGTTCCCCGGCCGGCCGCGGCCGCACCGCCGCGACCGGCGTCGATCTTCTCGCCAGCGGTCTGCTGTCGATCGCGGCGCACCCGCTGTTCTCGGTGGGCGTCTATTTCCTCTGCTGGCACGCCTGGCGGGAGATGCGGCCGCTCCTGCGGGTGCTCGCGCCGCGGTCACTCACGCCTGATGGCCGGCCCGTCGGGCTCACAAGCCTGATCCGCGGCATCGCCGCCGTGCACCGGGCCGCCCTGCCACTCCTCATCCCCACCTGGGCCGCGGTGGCCGCGGTCTGGTGGTTCAAGAGCCCCGGCCACGCCATCGACGACCTGGCGCTCGTATCCCTCGCGGCCTACGTGGTCGTCACGCCCGCCCACGAGGCGCTCCTCGACCTGATCGGGCTCGACCGCCCTCATCCACATGGCCTCGAACCATCGCGGTGACTAGGCTAAGACGCTATCAGTTCCCGGCACGACGCCCCGATGCACCGCCCGCTACACGTTCTCCTCTGGCTCGCCGCCGCCGCCATCGCGGTGCCGCTCGTGCCGTTTCTCGCGTTCGGCACCCGGCTCGATCACCTCGTGGCCGGCTGGCTCGACCCGCCGCCGCCGGCGCCGCTCCTGGCGGCCCTCGAGGTGGGCGTGCTCGCGGCCGATCTCCTGCTGCCCGTGCCGTCGAGCATGGTCGCCACGCTCGGCGGCGCTCAGCTCGGCGTCGTCGTCGGCACGCTCTGCGGCTGGCTCGGCATGACGGCCGGCGCCATGGCGGGCTGGTGGTTCGGCCGCACGACGAGCCGCCGGGCGCTCGCCCGCCTCGACGATGCGGACCGGGCGCGGCTCCTGGCCCGTCAGCAGCGCTTCGGGCCGCTCGCGATCGTCCTCAGTCGACCGTTGCCGCTGGTCGCGGAGGCGGCGGCCATCCTCGCCGGGGCCGCCGGCATGCGGCTGCAGGACTTCCTGCTCGCCGCGGGAAGCGGCAACCTCGCGATCGCACTCGTCTGGAGCATCGCCGGCGCGGCGGGCAGGCAGGCCGATTCGCTCCAGTGGGCGGTCGTGGCTTCGCTCGCGGTGCCGGTCGCCGTCACCTGGCTCGTGATGCGCCGCGGTAGGCAAGCCCCGTCGCGCGGACTATCATCGCGCTGACGATTCCGATCGCTCCACTTCACACGCTCGGGAAAGCGCCGCACCATTCATGGACGCCCTCAAGGCCCTCCTCGACGTCGTCCTGCACGCCCGCGACCACCTCGAGGCCAACCTCCAGGCCTGGGGCCCCTGGGCCTATGCCCTCCTCTTCGCGATCATCCTCTGCGAGACGGGCCTGGTGGTGATGCCCTTTCTGCCGGGCGACTCGCTCCTCTTCGCGGCGGGAGCGCTCGCCGCGCTCTATCCCGAAGCCCTCAACATCATCCTGCTGCTCGTGCTCCTCTCGATCGCCGCCATCGTCGGCGACACGCTCAATTACGCGATCGGCCGCTGGATCGGCCCGCGGGCCTTCAGCCTCGACACCTGGTTCCTCCGCCACGCGCATCTCGAGCAGACGCAGCAGTTCTACGAGCGCCACGGCGGCAAGACGATCGTGCTCGCCCGGTTCGTGCCGCTGGTCCGCACGTTCGCGCCGTTCGTGGCGGGCGTCGGCCGCATGCACTATCCGCAGTTCCTCTACTACAACGTCGTCGGCGGCCTGGCCTGGGTGCTGATCTGCACGCTGGCGGGCTACTTCTTCGGCGAGCTGCCGCTGGTGAAGAAGAACTTCGAGCTCGTGGTGGTCGGCATCGTGCTCGTGTCGGTGCTGCCGGTGGCCTGGGAGCTGTGGGCGGCCCGCCGCCGCGCCGCCCGATCGCGCTGATCCGGCCCCGCTGTCATCTGCCTCTGGCTCTGGCTCTGGAACCGTGGCGACAAGTTTTCAACGTGTCGAATCCTTGGTTGCCTGGGCGCCGGGGTTGCCCGTGCCCTCTCGCCGGACGTTCGCTCCGGGCATCCTGCCCTGCGCTCACTGCGGTGAAAGCGGCGCTCCGCAATCCTTGCTG
>Ga0255182_1001849_pt1 | contig 10301 bp, 6 predicted proteins | sample Atl_UVDOM_RepA_8_FD_188420 | JGI IMG/M metagenome (GOLD analysis project Ga0255182, IMG submission 188420) | Freshwater microbial communities from Altamaha River, Georgia, United States - Atl_UVDOM_RepA_8d | ecosystem: Environmental > Aquatic > Freshwater > River | place: USA: Georgia | collected... | reverse complement strand
CGTCCTCGCGACTCATGCCGTGGGCCTCGAGGGTCTCGAAGTCGGTGTCGTCCACCTTGTAGGCCTCGAAGGCGACCTTCATCGCGAAGTCGAGCATCGCGCGCTGGCGGGGCGTGATGTCGGCCTTGCGGTAGTTGATGCCGACCTGGTCGGCGATCAGCGGGTTCTTTGCGCGGATGCGCAGGATCGCGCCGTGCGCCACGACGCAGTACTGGCACTGGTTCGCGACGCTGGTGGTGACGACGATCATCTCGCGATCGGCCTTCGACAGCCCGCCCGGCTTGTCCATCAGCGCGTCGTGGTAGGCCATGAACGCGCGGAATTCGTCGGGGCGGTGCGCGAGCACGAGGAACACATTCGGGATGAAGCCGGACTTCGCCTGCACGGCCTCGATGCGGCTGCGGACGTCTTCGGGCAGGGCGCTCAATTCCGGCACGGGAAAGCGGCTGATGGCGTGTTCGGACATGTTGACCTCTCGGTTGCGAATGGGGTCCCGCAGTTTACCCCTATAATGAGGCTCATCGCCCCCTGGCCGCTTGCCAGGCCTGGCGCATCCCGGAGGAAATCCAGATGACCGACGCCTACGTCTTCGACTGCGTGCGCACCCCCCGCGGCCGCGGCAAACCGAGCGGCAGCCTGCACGAAGTCACGCCGATCCAGCTTTCTGCCCAGGTCCTGAGCGCGCTCAGGGAGCGCAACCGCCTCGACACCGCGCTCGTCGACGACGTCGTCTTCGGCTGCGTGTCGCCGGTCGGCGAGCAGGGGGCTGTGCTGCCGCGCGTGGCGGTGCTCGTCGCCGACTACGCGCAGAACGTGCCCGGCAAGCAGCTGAACCGCTTCTGCGCGTCCGGCCTCGAGGCGGTCAACACCGCGGCCGCCGAGATCATGTCCGGCCAGGCCGAGTTGACCATCGGCGGCGGCGTCGAATCGATGTCGCGCGTGCCGATGGGGGCCGATGGCGGCGCCTGGGCGAGTGACCCCGCGGTGGCCTTCAAGACCTATTTTGCCCCGCAGGGCATCGGCGCCGACCTCATCGCGACGCGGCACGGGTATTCCCGCCGCGACGTCGACGCCTACGCCTGCGAAAGCCAGCGGCGTGCCGCGCACGCCTGGCAGCAGGGTTGGTTCGACAAATCGGTGATACCCGTCACCGACGTCCTGGGCCAGGTGCTGCTGGCGCGTGACGAGCACATGCGTCCCGGCACGACGCTCGAGGAACTGGCGGCGCTCAAGCCGGCCTTCACGCAGCTCGGCGAGGACTACGGTTTCGACATGGTCGCGCTGCAGCGCTATCCGGACGTCGAGCAGATCGAACACGTGCACACCGGCGGCAACTCCAGCGGCATCGTCGACGGCGCCGCCGCGGTGCTGCTCGGCACGAAGGAAATGGGCGAGCGCCTGGGCCTCAAGCCGCGCGCCCGCATCCGCGCCTTCGCGTCGACCGGCAGCGAACCGACGATCATGCTGACCGGCCCGACGCCGTCGGCGCGCAAGGCGCTGGCCCGTGCCGGCATGCAGGCCTCCGACATCGACCTCTTCGAACTGAACGAGGCCTTCGCGTCCGTCGTGCTGCTGTACATGGAGCAGATGAACATCCCGCACGACCGCATCAACGTCAACGGCGGTGCGATCGCGATGGGCCATCCGCTGGGTGCGACCGGTGCCATGATTTTCGGCACCGTGCTCGACGAACTCGAACGGCGCGGCCTCGGCACGGCGCTGGTCAACCTGTGCGTCGGCGCCGGCATGGGCACGGCGACGATCATCGAGCGCGTGAACTGAGGCATCGTCCTTCAACGAATCATCAGCGTCACGCGCCGAGACGGCCGCGGCGGGGCGCAGCGGGGGTTGCATGAACCAGTGTTTGACCATCGCCGTCGACAATGACGGCATCGCGCTCGTGACGCTCGACGTCAAGGGGCGCCCGATGAACGTGCTCACGGCGGCGTTCTGCGCGGAGCTCTCGACGATCGTCGAGCGCATCGCGACGGAGTCCGCGATCAAGGGCGCGGTGTTCACGTCGGCGAAAGCCGACTTCATGGCCGGTGCGGATCTCAAGTGGATCCTGGCGTCGGTGTCGGGCATCCGGACGCCGGCGGACGCATGGGCGTTTGCCGCACCGCTGAACCAGGTGTTCCGCCGCATGGAGACCTGCGGCAAGCCGCTGGTCGCCGCGGTCAACGGCACTGCGCTCGGTGGTGGCCTGGAACTCGCGCTCGCCTGCCATCACCGCGTGGCCGCCGACAACCCGCACACGCGCATCGGCCTGCCCGAGGTGCTGGTCGGCCTGTTGCCGGGTGCCGGCGGTACGCAGCGCCTGTCGCGCATGATCGGCGTGCGTGATGCCCTGCAACTGATGGTCGAGGGCACGCACCTGTCGGTGCAGGACGCCTTGAAGCGGAAAATCGTCGACCGCGTCGTGCCGGCGGACGAACTGCTCACCGCGGCGCGCGAGTACATCCTGAACGGCGGCAAGGCGACGAACCCCTGGGACGAGAAGGGCTTCAAGGTGCCGGGCGGCGCCGGCGGCCTGCACCCGGGCGCGGCGCAGACCTTCATGGGAGGTACCGCGCTGGTGTCCAAGCGCACGCTGCACAACTACCCGGCGCCGATGGCCATCCTGTCCGCGGTCTACGAGGGCACGCAGGTGCCGATCGACACGGGGCTCAAGATCGAGTCGCGCTATCTCGCGACGCTGCTGCTTAACCCGGTCGCGCGCAACATGATCCGCACCCTGTTCGTGAACAAGGGCGCGGCCGAGAAGGGCGCCGGGCGTCCGGCCGGCGTGCCGACGGGGGAGATCAAGACCCTCGCGATGCTCGGTGCGGGCATGATGGGCGCGGGCATCGCCTATATCTCGGCGCGCGCGGGGATTCACGTGAAGCTGCTGGACTCGACGCTCGAGAAAGCCTCGCACGGCAAGCAGTACAGCGAGAAACTCGTCGCGAAGGACCTCGAGCGTGGACGGCTGTCGGCGGAGAAGGGCGCGCAACTGCTCGCGCGCATCCAGCCGACGACAGACTACGCGGAGCTCCGTGACTGCGATTTCGTGGTGGAGGCCGTGTTCGAGGATCGGGCCATCAAGGCGGATGTCACGCGGAAAACGGAGGCCGTCGTGCCGCCGGGGACCGTGTTTGCGAGCAATACGTCGACGCTGCCTATCACGGGCCTCGCGCAGGCCTGGTCGCGGCCGGAGCGGTTCATCGGCGTGCACTTTTTCTCGCCGGCCGAAAAAATGCCGCTGGTCGAGATCATCAAAGGCCGCGACACGTCGCCGGAAACCCTGGCCCGTGCGCTCGATTACGTGATCCAGCTGAAGAAGACGCCGATCGTCGTCAACGACGGCCGGGGTTTCTACACCAGTCGCGTGTTCGGCACCTTCACCAACGAGGGCGTGACCCTGCTCGGCGAGGGCGTGAAGCCCGCGCTGATCGAGAACGCGGCGAAGCTGGCCGGCATGCCGGTCGGCCCGCTCGCTGTGCTCGACGAAGTCACCGTCGAACTCGCGTACAAGGTGCTCAAGCAGGCGGAGGCCGATCTCGGCGCCGCCTGGCAGCCGCCGTCCGGCTGGCCGGTGATGTGCAGGATGGTCGAGACCCTGAAGCGCCTCGGCAAGCGCTACGGCGCGGGTTTCTACGACTACCCGCAGGGCGCGCGCAAGCACTTGTGGCCGGGCCTGGCCGAGCAATGGCCGCTCGCGGCCTCGCAGCCGGACGTCGAGGAGGTGAAGAAGCGCCTGCTCTACATCCAGGCGCTGGAAGCTGCGCGCTGCCTCGAGGAGGGCGTGCTGACGAACCCGATCGACGGTGACCTCGGTTCCATTCTCGGCTGGGGATTCCCGGCCTGGACCGGAGGCACGCTGTCCTTCATCGACACCGTCGGGATCCGCGAATTCGTTGCCGAATGCGAGCGCCTTGCGGCGGCGCATGGGCCGCGCTTCGTGCCGTCGGCGGCGCTCAAGGCGAGGGCAGCGCGCGGCGAGGCGTTTTACCCCTGAGCTTCACCTCTCCCGGGGCGGGCGAGGCGAAGAATCCACGGCGGGATCAGACCTCGCCGTACAGCCGCGCATACACGCCGCCCTGTCGCACGAGTTGCTCATGTCGACCGTGCTCCACGATGCGCCCGGCGTCGAACACGCATACGCGGTCCGCTTCCTTCACCGCGGAGAGACGATGCGCGACGATCAGCATCGTCCGGCCGGCGAGCCGGCGGCGGAGCGCGTCGTGGATGCGGGCCTCGGTCTGCTGATCGAGCGCCGAGGTCGCCTCGTCGAGGATCACGATGTTCGGGTCGGCGAGCAGCAGGCGCGCAATGGCGAGGCGCTGGCGCTGGCCGCCGGAGAGCCGGATGCCGTCGCGTCCGATCATCGTCGCGAGGCCCTGTGGCATCGCGGCCACGAATTCCGCGAGCTCGGCATCGCCGAGCGCCGACCACAGCGCGTCCTCGGCGTGCGCGGCGCCCAGCGTCAGGTTGTTGCGCACGGTGTCGTTGAAGAGGGCCGGATGCTGCAGCACCGTGCCGACGTGCGCGCGCACCCGCTCGAAGCCGATTTCGGTCACCGGCACGTCGTCGAAGCGGACCTCGCCGGATTCTGGCGAGTAGAGGCCCAGGATCACCTGCACCAGCGTCGACTTGCCGCCGCCGCTCGCGCCAACCACCGCGACTCGCTCGCCGCGCGCGATGGCGAGGTCGATGCCGTCCAGCACTAGCGGGCCGTCACCGTAGCGGAAGCGGATGCCGTGCAGCGACAGCGCGTTCGTGCGCGTGCCGCTGAAAGGGTCGCGCAGCGCCGGGTGCTGGGGTTCCTGGCGCAGCGCCAGCAGGCGATTGACCCGCTCCAGCGCCGCGCGCGCCCCCTGCCAGCTGACCTGCAGCGAGAAGATAGTGTCGACGGGACCCAACATGAACCACAGGTAGCCGAACACCGCGATCATCTGGCCGAGACTCAGCGACGAGAACGCGACCATCAGCATCGCGACGGCGCGGAAAATGTCGATGCCGATCAGGAACACGGCGAAGGACAGCCGGCCCGCCGCGTCGCTCTTCCAGGAGAATGCGGCGGCGTGGTTGCGGATCTCCCGCGCAAGCCCGATCACGTGATCGATGTAATGCCGCTCGCGGTTTGCGGCCCGCAATTGGTGGATCGCCTCCAGGGTTTCGGTCAGCGCTTCCTGGAACGCCTGCAGGGCGGCGTTCTCGCGTTTCTTCAGTTCTTTTGTCTTGCGCGCGATGACGACTGTGAAATACACCGTCACCGGGTTCAGCACGATGATGAACAGGGCAAGCTGCCAGTGCATCAGGAGCAGCACGGCGGACGCGCCGAGCAGCGTCAGCACGGCGACCAGCAGGCGGCTCAGCGTCTCGCCGGTGAACTGGTCGATGGTCCCGAGGTCGACGACGAGGTGCGAGGAGACGGTGCCTCCACCCAGCCCCTCGTACTCCGCCATCGACACCTTTTCGAGCCGGCGCAGGAGGCGTTTGCGCAGCGTGAAAATCAAGGCCTTCGACACCCGCGAGAACTCGCGCTGCTGGATCACCTGCAGCGCCAGGCTGACGAGCCGCAGGAGAATCGTGGCGACCAGCACCGCCAGCACGTAGCCGACCGCGTTGCGCCACGCGCCCGGCAGCACGGAATCCAGCGTCGCCACCAGTCCTCCAGGCTGCTTGAGCAGCACTTCGTCGAAGAGCAGCGGCATCAGCAGGGGCACCGGTACCGACAGCGCCGCGGCGGCAATCGCCACCAGGTGCGCGATTACGAGGCGCCGCCGATGCGGCAGGGCCAGCGCGAAGATGTCGCGCCAGGCGTAGCGGGCGGGGACGGCGTGGGCCGCGACGGCGGGGTCGTTCAAGCTGCGGGTTCCCTGTGCTGGACCGAAGATTCTACGCCGCATCAGGCAGCGTCGGGCCGCGCTGCGAAAGTGGCGCCCGCGGTTCGCTGCAGGGCCGCGCGGTGGCGAACCTGCGCAGCGCATCCCCGCCAGCGGCGGCGGATCCCAGGCCCGGGTGTCGGCACATCGGGTGAAAATAAATCGGACACGGCGGGATTATTGGCGTATGGTGACCGGGACTCGCACTTTCCGGCGCATCAAAGCTCCAGGAATCCTCTCGAAGCCTCCCCTCGGTTTAGCCCCCGGTCGCTTGGTCAGGGGAACGGCACAGCCCTTCCACGCCAGTCCGGTGTCCCTGATTTCGTGCAGGTGGACCACGGCACCGTTATCTGTCGAACACCGCACGTTATTTAATTTTGTGAGATTTGAATGAATATTTACGTGGGCAACCTTGCATACACCGTCACCTCCGATGATCTTCGCGAACTGTTCGCCGCTTCCGGCGAAGTCAGCAGCGCGTCCGTGATCACCGACAAGTTTTCCGGCGACTCGAAGGGCTTCGGCTTCGTCGAGATGCCGAACAACGCGGAAGCGAACGCTGCCATTCGCAGCCTCAACGAAACCGCGCTGAAGGGCCGCAACATCCGCTGCAACGAAGCCAAGCCCCGCGAAACCGGCGGCCGCCCGCAGCAACGCCGCCCGTACTGAGAGCCCAGGCTCCCGGTAATGAAAGCCCGACTGCCCCTGGCAGTCGGGCTTTTTTCGTTTTGGGGGAGTCGCGCAAGCCGCGCGTTCAGCCGGCGCCGAGTTGACGCGCGATGACCATACGCTGCACGTCGCTCGTACCCTCGTAGATCTGGCACACGCGCACGTCGCGGTAGATGCGCTCGACGGGAAAGTCGTCGACGTAGCCGTAGCCGCCGTGGATCTGGATGGCGTCCGAGCAGACCTGCTCCGCCATTTCGGACGCGAACAGCTTCGCCATCGACGCCTCGCGCAGGCAGGGCTGGCCCGCGTCGCGCAGCGAGGCGGCGTGCAGCACCATCTGGCGCGCGACCTCGACTTTCGTCGCCATGTCGGCGAGACGGAAGGCGACCGCCTGGTGCTCGTTGAGCGGCACGCCGAAGGATGTCCGCTCGCCCGCATAGCGCACGGCGGCTTCCAGCGCCGCGCGCGCCATGCCTATCGCCTGCGCGGCGATGCCGATGCGGCCGCCCTCCAGGTTCGACAGCGCGATCTTGTAGCCTTCGCCCTCCCTGCCCAGCAGGTTTTCCGCCGGGATCCGGCAGTCCTCGAAATTGATCGCCGCGGTGTCCGACGCGCGCTGGCCCAGCTTGTGCTCGACGCGCGCGACGCGGTAGCCGGGGTTGTCGGTGGGCACGATGAAGGCGCTGATGCCGCGCTTGCCCGCTTCCGGGTCCGTCACCGCGAACACGATGGCGACGCTCGCGTGCTTGCCGGAGGTGATGAACTGCTTGGTGCCGTTCAGCACCCAGCCGTCGGCGGTGCGGGTGGCGCGCGTGCGTATGGCCGCGGCGTCGGACCCGGCGTGCGGCTCCGTCAGGCAGAACGCGCCGATCCATTCGCCGCGAGCCAGCGGCCGCAGGAAGCGCGCCTTCTGCTCGTCCGTCCCGTAGCGCAGGAGCGGCATGCAGCAGACCGAGTTCTGCACGCTCATGATCGTCGACGTCGCCCCGTCACCGGCCGCGATTTCCTCGATGGCGAGCGCCATTGCGACGTTGTCCGCGCCGGCGCCATCCCATTCCGGCGGCACCAGCATGCCGAGCAGGCCCAGCTCGCCCATGGTCCGGAGCGCTGCTGCCGGGAAGGTCTGGTCACGGTCCCATTCCGCGGCGTGGGGCGCGAGGTGGTCCTGGGCGAAACGGCGGGCCGTCTCGCGAATCATGGTCTGGTCGTCGTTCAACAGCATCGTATCGCTTTCCTGTCTGGCCACGGGGCGGGCCTGAGTGTAACAAACGGCCGCTGCTCACCGCATGAGCAGCGGCCGCTGGCACTACGCGCGGCGGGCGCGCCCGGACCAGCGCGCCACAGGCGTGCCCTGCCTCTCCTGGCCCTGCAGTAAGCTAGCGGTGGCCCGGACATGCGTGCAGCGCGCCCGGTGCGGCAATCCGGTCACTGCGAGGAGGTGTCATGGCTTTCGATCCGTCGATACTCAGGGAAGTGCAGATGTTCAAGCTGTTCGACGAGGACGAACTGCGTGAACTGTGTGCACAAATCGAGGAGCGTCAATACGTCGCGGGCCAGACCATTTTCCGCCTCGGCGACCCGGGTGGCGCCATGCACGTGGTGCTGTCGGGGCGCGTGGAGTTGTTCATCGCCGATGGCGAGGGCCGGCGCGCACTGGTCGGCAGCGCGGAGGCGGGCGAAATCTTCGGCGAGTTCTCGCTGTTCGACAACGAACCCCGCTCCGCGAGCGCGATCGCCGTGGTGCCGACCCGCACCGTCTGCATCGAGCGCGAAGACCTGACCCTGCTGTTCACCAAGAAGCCGCAGGCGGCGCTCGACATCCTGGCGGTGCTGTCCCGCCGGCTGCGGCGCACGGACCTGCTGCTGGCCGAGCACATGGCCCCGAACGCCAATGCCGTGATCGAGGAAAAGGCGACGCTCGGGGACCGCATCGCGGACGCCGTGGCGCGCGTGGGCGGCTCCTGGGCGTTCATCAACACGTTCACCGTGGTGCTGATCGGCTGGATGGGCCTGAATACCTGGCAGTGGTTCGGCATGCCGACCTTCGATCCGCCGCCCTTCATCGGGCTGAACCTGCTGCTGTCGACGATCGCCGCCCTCCAGGCGCCCATCATCATGATGAGCCAGAACCGCCAGGACGCGAAGGACAGGGTCAGGGCCGACATCGAGTACGAGGTCAACCTGCGCGCGGAGATGGGTGTCCGCGAACTGCAGGCCAAGGTCGACACGATGAAGGAGGAACTGATCGACCTGCTGGTCGCGGTGCGCGATCGGCGCTGAGCTGGAGCAGCCGGCCTCGCGGCGGGCAACCGAGCCACATTGGGGCGTTTTGCGCTGGACCCGCTGGGACAGCCCGGGGTTAAATGCAGGCCCGCATTGCCGACCCGTCGGCAGCGGGTCGAGACGCGCAACACAGCGATCGCGCCCTGCGGGATTCCGCGCACCAGGAACACGAGCCCAAGCCCGGGCGAAACACCGATAACTCCGCATGGATGACCCGACCAGCGACCAGGCAGACCGGACCGTGACCGAAGCACCGGCGCGCCCGGCTACCGCGTCGAAGGCCCGGCCGCTGCGCCAGTGGCTGTGGACGTCCTATCTCAAGACGACGCTCTACCCGCTGTTGCTCGTCGAGGTGGTGATCGTCGCGATCTACGTCTGGACCACCGCGACCGCCCACCGCGAGAACACCGAGGCGCTGCGGCAAATCTCCACCGCCGAGTTGAGTGGCATCGCGCGGCGCGAAGCGCGCAACATCAGCGAGCGCCTGTCCGGCGTCAGCCGCATGACGGCGGTGCTCGCCCGACAGACCGCGGCGTTCCTGGCCGAGCCGCCGGCGCCGACGCCCGCGATGCGCGACGAACTGACGATGACCGGCACCCTGTTGCACACGCGGCGGGATATCGGTCTCGGCGCGGTCTATTACAGCGACCTCACGCCGCCGGGCGACGGGAAGAGGGACCGGGCCGCGGCGGCCCTGGGCCTGAGTCCGCTGCTGCGCGACATCAAGGACAGCGACGACCTGGTCATCCAGGTCTACCTGAACACCCACGATTCGATGAACGTCCTGTACCCGTACGCCGACCTCACGGCCCACTGGCCGTCGGGACTCGACGTGAGGCAGTACAACTTCTACTACTTGGCGGACGCCGCGCACAATCCGCGGCGCGGGGTGGTGTGGACCGAGGCCTACCTCGATCCGGCGGGCCAGGGCTGGATCGTGTCGAGCATTGCGCCAGTCTACACCGGTGAATTCCTCGAAGGCGTCGTCGGTATCGACGTCACGGTCAACACGGTGATCGAGCAGGTGCAGGGCCTCGACATCCCGTGGCAGGGCTATGGCGTGCTCGTCGCGCGCGACGGCTCGGTGATCGCGCTGCCGCCGGCCGCGGATCGGGACTGGGGCCTGCACGACCTGACGCGCCACCGCTACGAGGGCTGGGTGGACAAGGACACGCGCAAGCCGAGCAGCTTCAACCTTCATCAGCGCGCGGACCTGCGCACGCTCGGTGAACTCATCGGCAGGGAGTCCGCGGGGGTTGCCGAGGCGGAAATCGGCGGGCCGCGCCTCGTGTCCTGGGCCAGCGTGCCTGAGACCGGCTGGAAGCTGCTGGTGATCGTGCGGCAGGAGGAGATTTTCGCGGGTGCGAACCGCTGGTACGGGAAGGTGTCGCGGATCGGCCTGCTGATGGTGGCGGGGATGGTGGGTTTCTACCTGCTGTTCTTCGCCTACCTGTACATCCGGGCGCGGACCGAGAGCCTGCG
>Ga0255182_1001848_pt1 | contig 10304 bp, 11 predicted proteins | sample Atl_UVDOM_RepA_8_FD_188420 | JGI IMG/M metagenome (GOLD analysis project Ga0255182, IMG submission 188420) | Freshwater microbial communities from Altamaha River, Georgia, United States - Atl_UVDOM_RepA_8d | ecosystem: Environmental > Aquatic > Freshwater > River | place: USA: Georgia... | reverse complement strand
GCCCATTGGATTGATGAGTTGTACCGATGGTAGAATCATTCCATTGAAATCCAAGAAGACAATGGTAGAAGACACTCCGAAGATGGGAACTCCCCAATATATTTTGAAGCTACAAAATGGAGAAACCTATACATTGACTAATGCTGTGAATATGAGCTATAATAGACTATGGGATGTTTATAAGAAATTCCTAGAAGAAAATCCACGATTGAAGGGAGAAACAAATCTACCTACAAAGAAAGGTACATGCTATAAGGGATATCTAATTAAAATTCTTTGGAGAAATGATATTTCTGATAGACAGTGTCTGCAGTTGTTTGGAACAAAATAGAAATTTGTATTTAGTTTAGTAGTTAGTAAAAAAAATCTTTTTTTTTTCGAATTATATAGTTGATAATAAAAAAATTGAAAATTATTTCACATTATATGAATTTAAAAATATGAACAGCAATGCAAGAAATATTTCAATTTATAAACTATAGTGGTCAAGGTGAGTTAGATAAGTTAAAACAACTATATGAAAATTATGAATTAGAGAAGAGAGAATATTTGATTAATCAATCATCTACTATAGCTTTAAGTAGTGCTTGTCAATTTGGTCATCTCGAAGTAATACGCTGGATACGTGAAAAGAATCCACAAATTGATGTTTTAGATAATGGGATGTACAATTTTGCTATAGCTTGTTTGAATGGTCGATTAGAAATTATTAAGCAACTTCATGAATGGGTTCCAACTTTAGATGTGTCTAATAATGATGATGAGGCATTTATGTGGGCTTGCTTTAATGGACATTTAGATATAATTAAACAGCTCTTAGAATGGAAACCAACGCTCAATATTTATTCTAGAAATAAGCAATCAATAGAGATTCTTTGTAATGGTGGTCATATTAATATTTTGACTTATTTAATAGAAAAATTTGGACCATTGAATTTTTCAGGAATAAGTTTAGAATATGTTAAGAACCGAGATATAAAACAATTAATTATGGGTACTAACCTAAATACTTCATGGATGAATACTCTTATAGATTCAAATGCTTTAGATGAAATAGAATGTCCTATATGTAAAACAAATCTTGAGAAATATGTTATTACACCTTGTGGTCATAAGTATTGTTATAGTTGTATAAATAGTTGGCTATCGATTCAATGTTCTTGTCCCTATTGTAGAAGAAATATAATGTAAGTTTTTTTGAGTTTAATAAAAAATAATTAGAATTCTATTAAATAAAATGGATTTTTTTATTTGATTTTAGACTTAGATATCTAATAGATTGATTTATTGATTAAGCCAATTTATTAAATAGTTTCTATCAAATTCAGTTAGTAAATCCTTATTATTAATAGTATCTAATAATAATTCACGGATAGGATTTTGGTCAAAATAGGATTGTCCAGCACGAATATATTCACCTCTATTCTTACAAGTATCATTAAGAATATTTTGAGGATAGTTTTTACCAAATGCAGTTTCTAAAATTTTGGATGGTACTATGTCAAACATTCCAAAATTACCATCCAAAGAATTTTTTAGTAAATTATAGTCTAGTTCAGATAGTTGGAAGATTTGGACAGGTTCATATGAGAACATCATATCATATGGACTACTTATTAATAGTAAAACAGTTTTAGAAGGAAGGATGATAGCATCATAGTCTATATCAGCATCCCAATTAGGATGGAAGAATTGTGTAGAAATACAAAAAACCATTATTGATTAAAATCTTTTATTGATAAGGATAAAGGTACTTTAAAATATCAAATTTTTAATATTTAAACTTTTATTTTATCAGTTTCAAATAGAAATAATACTAATTCATCTAATAAATTATTTCTATTCTTCTCTATTCCAAATATATCTTCATAGATTGTATTCAAATTATATGGTTCTAAATGAATTAATAATTCTTTAAATGTATGAAAACCAGTTTTTTTATTTTGCAATCTAATTACAATATCTTGCAAAATATAATCGACCATCTTTTTATCGGAACTACTATAATATTTAGTCAAATCATACTGTAATCGGTTAATATAATCTTTTAAATAGGCAGGAAGACTATTCCATTTTTCATCTTCAGTATTGAATTCCATTTTAAATATTTTTACAAAATCCCTATTCTCTTTTATATGTTCAGCTAATTTTAATAAACTGTAATTAGAATATAATTCATTAATCTCTCTCTCTAATTTTTTGTCTATTTTGAGTATACTATTTATAGGTATTTCTGCTATAATTGGCAAATGGTCACTTGTCATTTTATTTCCATGTTTATCTTTTTTTAGATAATGTTTATCTAATGTTTTATAAACAATGGGTTTAGATATAGTATTAAATATGTAGTCAATTCCCATACGATAGCCTCCAGTTTTACCAATATCTATTGGGTCACAACATGAATTGATTTTTATATTTGGTAAATAAAATTTGCGATTTAAACCACTAAGAATTCTTTGGATAAAATGTCTTGGATCCATATTAAAATCCCCACCCATTATAATTTGATATTTTGGATTCTTTAATTCTATGATGTTTCTTAATTCAGTATTTAGTTTTGTAGAAAGTGTTTTTTCAAAATTGATATAGGGTTTTATATCTTCTTTATGAGGAAAGTGGACATTTAAAACTACTAAATTTTCATTAAAAATAATTATTTGGTAAGGACGACCTCCTATTTTATTGCTAATAGAAATTTCAGCTGTTTCTAATTCGCCTTCCATTTGATATTTTATAGAATATTTTTTATTGTATATTACCATGATTCCAGCCTTTTTATCACCATTTTGGTTTGTTAGAATCCATTTATAATGTTCTTCAAAATTGGGCATAAAATCTTTAATAGCGATGAGTAGTTTAGACCATTGATTTTCTACAATTTCCTGTAATAGAATGAAATCATAATTTGAACTATTTGTAAGTATATTAGCTATATTAGATATACAAATATTTTTATTATTAACAATACAATGACTCATATCTATTTTGCCCTTTCCAAATGGTTTTTTCTTTTCAGCTTCTAATCCTTCCCAACATAGATTATAGGTTACAATTTTTAGATATTCCATTCATATATTATATTTTGATATTAGTTATATTATACCATTTCTCATATAAATAGTTTTTTATATGGGAAAAGATAACTATTTATCTGTTGAAATGATTTACATTTTCCACAATCATTTCTTTTCTAAATTGTCTACAAAATCTATCTTATTTTTTAATATCCATTTTACATCAATGTTAGTTTAAGGAATTAATATATAGTTAAAAACATAACACTAAATAGTTTATTTGGTATTTAGTATGAATTTCCGCCACGGAGTCTTAGGACTAGATGTAGTGTAGATTCCTTTTGAATATTATAATCTGCTAAGGTTCTTCCATCTTCTAATTGTTTTCCAGCAAAAATAAGTCTCTGTTGGTCAGGGGGAATGCCTTCTTTATCTTGAATTTTACTCTTAACAGTGTCTATAGTATCGGATGATTCTACCTCTAGAGTTATAGTTTTACCTGTTAGTGTTTTTACAAAAATCTGCATAATGTTTATATAAATACTAAGAACTTTTTATTTTTAAGTACTTTTCCTAATATAAATCTTTTAGAAATCAGATATTTAAACATTTATTCACGAAATGATAATAAATTAGATTATTATAGATCACAATAAAAATATTTTTTTATTATCTATTATACTACTTTTTTTAAATAATTATACTATAAGTTAGCATTCAAATCACAAAACAACTTATTATTGTAGATATTTGCAAGGCCATCCATCAATTTCTCAGAACAGAATCTTGAATTAAATAGATTATTTATGTTTAATCCAAGATTCCTGAAAATATTTTCCATTAGATTCTTTGTATGTCCATTAGGAGTAATATCTGTAATACCAGTTAGAATGTCTATTTCAAAATTATAATTCCATAATTGTCCTCCTTGTTCGTGCCAAGTTTGAATAGTAGGTACCTTACTACTAATTCTTGCCAAGAAGCATTTGCGTTTCTTATTTTCATTAGCACAGATGATAACAAAATCGTCTTTTTCAAATTTACTAAGTCTTTTAGCACCAGCCGCAAAAATCTTGTTCTCAAAACTTATGTTTAAATCATTGATGGAAATATTTCCAGCAGAAAATTCGTCTTGGTATGAAACACAAATTAATTTCGTATTATTAGTATATCGGAGCATTTGGGGTAAAGTTATAATGTATAACATCATTTGTCTAAAAATATTTCAAATTTTTTTATAAATCGTTTTATTATTTTTCATAAGATTACTATATATGGATTATAAGATACTAACATTTCTTGTAATCCTAGTTTTACTATTAATTTTAATTTTATTGTATAATAGACGTAGAAAAGAATATAACATTTTTCCTTCAAAGATTAGAGCTGTTTGTGTCATGAAGAATGGTGCAATTGATGGCGTCATTTACTTGGAAGAATTATCCAATGGTAAAACCAAAATATTTGGTAAAATAGAGGGATTTCAACCTGATAGTATACATGCTATACATATTCATGAGTCTGGTGATTTAACAGATGGCTGTGATAGTGCTTGCGCTCATTATAATCCATTTAATAAAAAACATGGTGGTCCGCATGATATAGAGCGTCATGTTGGTGATTTGGGTAATGTATATGCTGATCAAGATGGTAACATACTATTTGAAATAGTCGATAGTTTAGTTAAACTGCGTGGACCCTATTCGGTAATAGGAAGAAGTTTTATTATTCATGAAGATGAGGATGACCTTGGCAAAGGAGGTCATTCTGATAGTAATACAACTGGACATGCTGGAAAGCGTTTAGTATGTGGAGTTATTGGATATGCTAAAGAATGTAAGTAATCCCTGATTATATAGATTAGTAGATTACAGGTTGTTATGTATAGAGATTTGAAATGCAGATTTATCCATTATTCCAAAATTCTTTGATATAAATAATAAAAAAAATAGTATAGAATTCCCAATAAATTTATACTGTTTTTGGTCTTTTTTCAACATTTTTTCTGTCTTTATTAGAACCTAAGCATCCGTTTGCTTAAAAAAATAATAGATTTCTTATTGTTTTGCCTAAGAATATAAAACAACATCCATTTTTATTGGCTATAGGAATGGACTTTACATTTTTTATCATTAAGAGGAACTAAATTGTTTACATAATATACATTATTAGTTTTTGGATTAACTACTTAAAAAATATCATACAGCAGATTCTAATACAATTTGTATTCTACAAAAGGGACAATTTTGCGAGCTATTTGGATGTCTTAAATATGTATTAATGCATTCTTGATGGAAACGATGTTTACATGCTGGTAGTTCTATCCAAGTACTATTTTCTGGATTATCCAAGCAAATTCCACATACATCATCAGCTACTTTATTTGAAATAATTGGTAAATCGATAGGAATAAATGATACAATTTGTTTTCTAAAATCAATATTAGTGAAAAATGTACATAGACAACATGCAATTAATATTGATAAAAATGCTATAGTAATTATGGCTAATATTATAAATGTAGAAATATTAAGTATATAGAGAGCAAATTCAGCGATATTTCTATTTTGTCCACTTATAAAATAGTCCCAATTATAATACACAATAGATAGACCAATACTAAATTTGATAAGTATTAAATTTGTAGATATAGGAAAGAATTTATTAAGACCCAAATGATTTTTCCAATATTGGTAATTTAATTGATTGGGAAATTCATATCCAACCATCATATTCCATTGTATGATATAAATTAGTTGATGAAAAATGAGAATATATCCAGTTATAATATAGGCTAAAAATAGTCTAAATCGTGTCTCTGTATAAGTGTCAGATAAATTATAGGCAATAGTATAATACAAATATAATCCTATATTCATTAAGAATATTGTATAGTTTCCTATAGAATATTTATTTACTGTATATTCTGACATTTATTTGGTATTGTTTTTTTTGTAATTAAACATCTTTTGTTCAAATTTTATATATAATTTTTAAAACTATAAAAAATTAAGATTAATTGATATTTTCAGATAAAATCTTAATTTTTTTATTTTTTATAATAGTTTAGAATAATTGGAAATATATACAAAAAAAATTGAAATTTTTAAAGAGCATATGAAATACTAATAATATACAAGAGATTTAATATGACTACTATACCATGTGGAACTATAGATGCTTGGGGGACATTTTATAATCTTAATGCACAAGGATTTACATTAGCAAAATCCCTAATAGAATTAGTCGGAAATTCAATAGATGCTGATGCTCAATTAATTGGATTTAAAATAGAAGACAATTTTATCTATCTAAAAGACGATGGTTCTGGAATGAATGTAGAAAAGATTATAGATATGTTTAATCTCAATAGAAATAAATCAATATTAGGTAAAAAAACACTAGGTAAATATGGTGTCGGTAGCAAAGGAGCTGTAAATTCTATAAGTAATCAAAAGGGAATAGTAGAAATATTTACAAAGGAAAAGAATGGAGATATTTTCCATATAATCATTCCTATAGGAGAAATGTATCAAAAAAAGCAATATGAAGGTATGATTACTTTTAAAAAAATTCCAAATAGTATATACTTTCCTAATGAGAATGATAGTGGTACTATATATAAATTTCAATACGATTCTAAATTAGCTGATATTATTAGATATAATTTTAGAATTAATTCTAAATTAGAAGAAACGGATGAAGTAACTAAAATAGAACCAACTGACCTATTATATATTGCCTATTCTCCTATTTCAAATATTAAATTAAGATTAGATGATAAAGGAACAATTTATGACTGGAATCCATTACCAATTTTCAGAAATGATTATGAAAATTACGAATTGCGGAAAGAATATGATATAGAAATTTATTCTTCAAATAATAAAGATGATAGAATATTTATCTTAAAAGATTGTAATAATGAATATTGGTATGTAAAAAAGCTTGGATCATCAAATCGATATGAAAAACAACCTACTAAATTAGAATTTAAAGAATATGAAACTATGACTAGACACAAACAATTGAATGGTACATTGCGATATATTACTATATCAGAACGTGATGATAGATGGTTTAATTGGGATGAGCCTAAAAATAATCCATTAAGCAAAGATGAAAATAAGGATGAAAACAATGGTCAATCTAAAAGTAATAATCCTATGCCTATGGATAAATATATTCAAAATGATGATTTAGGTAAAAAATTTGCTTGCTATTGTAAGCTTGAAAGAAGTGGACAAATAATTGGTACATTTGCATTTGAAAAAAATTGTAGCATTAACAATTCAAGAAGTAGTAAGGAGAGTTTTAACCTAAATATGCGAATTCAAACATCACTATCATTTCAAATAGGTCAATGTAATGATTATATATTAGATAATATGTTTTCAACTCAATCAAATAAAAGTAGTTTTAATTCATCTAATATAGAAAAAATTAAACCATTGACTCGTCTACTTGAATTTAAAAAGGATTTACATCATAAATATTTATCGAAAGAATATCAAGTTAGAATAAATGAGTTATATCCTAATACAATTATTAATCAGTCTAATTCTATATCTGCAATTCAAGAATCTGTATCGGATGAAAATACTCAACCCTTACAATCATTAGAAGCAGATAATTCTAATAATTCAGAAGATTCTAAATCATTAGAATTTGTTGCGGAAAACGTGTCTAATATAAATTCAGAGGTAGAAATATTTGATAATGAACAATTACCAGAATTATCTATATCAGAGAAAACTATCGAATTTGTTGCGGAAAACGAGTCTAATATAAATTCTGAAGTAGTCATATTAGATACTCATCAATTACATGAACCATCTATAGCAGAGGAAATAATTGAAAAAGATATACAACCTATAGAAGTTATTGTTAGAAAACACACCCAGAAAAAATTAAAGAAAAAGGATGCTATAGATATCTTGACACAAATATATCAATATCCAGAAAGTATAGATACTTTAAAAGAAATAATCTGTTTGATATTAGGTAAGGGTGGTGATGAATTAACTATTTCTGTATTAAATACTAGTAAACTTACTCCAGAAATTCTATATGAAATGATTATAGATGGATGGAATTATAAGAATTATGATGATAATGCAGAAATTATAGGTGGTTCAAAACTATATGAATATTATACTGAAATAAATAAAGTTTTAGATACTTAATTGTTAAAATACTATTTTTTTTTACTTATTTTACTTAGAGTAGCTCTAACTTTTTCTAATTGATGTTGTCGTTCAATAGGTCCTGTACGACTTGCCCTATGTAGTAGAACAGCTTTACCTGTTGCTAATAAAACTTTTTTGGCAAGTGCTACTTGATAAAATTTAGCTAATAAAATATGGTAGAGTTCTTCATATTTTATGTTGTTCCATTGAGATAATTTAATTCCGTCAAGCACAACTAATTTTCTATTTTGTCTAGCAACTAACCCATCACCTTGTCCAATAGGATGGCCTGATTCAACAGTGAACCAATTTGCCTTTATGGGGTCTACAAGTCTAATCTTAGCTGATTGAAATGCATGTTCTGCTGTATTATAAGTTCTTCCATCATATACAAATGGAGCATAGTAAAAATTGCTTAGTATTTTTCGCCAATCTTTAATGCTATTTAATTCATCATAATCTTGGGGATTTGCTACGTATTCATTTGAACCTTTACCAGCTGGTTTATCAGCAGATTTACTATAGAAGAATAACGTATCTTCCATCTATTCAAAATATAATTTTATATATTATCTAAATTTTAAATAGAAATATACTAATTTCTCTTTATATTTTTATCTATAAAATACATAAATCTATCCTAAAATTGAATGGATTTATATATTACACCCTCCTACCAAAAAAATTTATTATGGCACTTTTTCAAAGCATCTTGTTGGTAGCCACAGAATTTATTTATTGACTACTAATTTATATTAGTGATATATTTTTATATAGTTTTAATTTTATTGAATAATAAAAAAATCATTCAGATGTAGATTCTAATGAATTTTCTTAATGATTAGAAATTCTTTAAATAGTTTAAAGTAAACAAATTTAACAGGTGTATTGTTTTTAATTTCAATAATAGCACTTTTAGAATTATGTTCATAAGTTTGATTATTTATTAGACCAATTAAGTTAGCATTGTTCGCTTCTATTTTTTTAAATGTATTTTCATATTCGATAACAAATGGATTTCTAGTTTCAGATACTAATTTTATTTTATCAATATATCCAATAGGATAGTTAAATACAGTTTGACTACTATAAATTCTTTTTATAGCATGGTCTCCAACAGATTTTACTATACCTTTACCGATATAAAACTTAAACATTTAATTATTATAATAAAAGAAAACAATTAAAATCAAATTTTTATGATTTTATATTATGGAATTGGTTATATATTTTTTATAGTTATTTTTTTAATATATGATATTTGGAATTTCAAGAATATTCAATTTCAAAGATATTTTAGGAAAAGCACTAAATTATCAAATTACTATTGTCCAATATGTTTAGAAGAAGCTAGTAATAATCTTTGTAGTACGAAAAATTGTAATCACACATTTCATAAAAATTGTATTATGAAATGGCTATTAAAACAAAAAAATTGTCCTATTTGTAGAACCTCTTTTTAGGTTTATATTCACCGATTAGTATAGGATTATCATAAAGATTATCTACAAATTTACTTATAGATTGTTTTTTGTTTTTTCTAGTTAATTTTTTGTTTTTTATTGATTCACTAGGATGTTCTAATATAGAGCTACTGCTAATTGTTTGTTCTGGTTCTTCCCTTGTAGCTTCTGCAGAAATGACTTGTTCTATAGACGGTTTATCTCCTAGTATATTTAGTTGTTGTTTTAATTTCTCTTCAGAGCTAGGTTCTGGTTTTTCTTCTATGTTAGACTGTTCTATACTTTCTTTAGTTCCTTCAATTTCTAAATCTTGAGATGGCTTTAAACTTTCTCTAGATACTTCTTCTTCATTTGAAATAGGATGTTCTTCTTGTTGAGAAACTGGTTCTTCTTCAGATGGAGTTTCTAGTTCCTCTTGTTGTGAAACTGGTTCTTCTGATGGAGTTTCTACTTCTTCTTGTTTGGAAACTGGTTCTTCTTCAGATGGAGTTTCTAGTTCCTCTTGTTGTGAAACTGGTTCTTCTTCAGATGGAGTTTCTAGTTCCTCTTGTTGTGAAACTGGTTCTTCTTCTGATGGAGTTTCTACTTCTTCTTGTTTGGAAACTGGTTCTTCTTCTGATGGAGTTTCTACTTCT
>Ga0255182_1001846_pt1 | contig 10314 bp, 6 predicted proteins | sample Atl_UVDOM_RepA_8_FD_188420 | JGI IMG/M metagenome (GOLD analysis project Ga0255182, IMG submission 188420) | Freshwater microbial communities from Altamaha River, Georgia, United States - Atl_UVDOM_RepA_8d | ecosystem: Environmental > Aquatic > Freshwater > River | place: USA: Georgia | collected... | reverse complement strand
ATGCAGATTCTTTCGGGATGTAGCCGGTGATTTCGAGGCCGTAGCCGGTCATGCTGGGCATGCGGCGCGGGTTGCCCATGAGTTTCATCTTGTGCACACCGCACAGGCGCAGGATCTGGGCGCCAATGCCGTAGGTGCGCAGGTCCATGCGGCCGCGCTCGGGCGCCTGCGAGGGGCGGGCACTGCCCTCAAACTGGGCCAGCAGCTGCGCGGCGGACTCGCCGCAGTTGAGCAGCACGGCCACGCCCTGGCCCTGACGTTCCAGGTACTGCAGGCTGGTGTCCAGGCTCCAGGAGTGCATGGAACGGTTCAGTTCGAGCGCGTCCAGCACCGACAGCGGCTCGTGCACACGCACCGGCACTTCGGCATGCTCACCCCACTGGCCCTTGACCAGGGCCAGATGTACCGACTGGCTGGGCTTGTCGCGAAAGGCGTGCACGGTGAAATCGCCATGCGCGGTGCGGATGTCGCGGCTGCCGATCCGTTCGACCAGCGATTCGTTGCGGCTGCGGTACTCGATCAGGTCGGCAATCGTGCCGATCTTCAGACCGTGTTCGGCGGCGAACAACTGCAGGTCGGGCAGGCGGGCCATGGTGCCATCGTCCTTCATGATCTCGCAGATCACTGAAGACGGCGAGCAACCGGCCATGGCGGCCAGGTCGCAACCAGCTTCGGTGTGGCCGGCGCGCATCAGCACGCCGCCGTCCACCGCCTGCAGCGGGAAGATGTGGCCGGGCTGCACCAGGTCGGTCGGCTGGCTGCTTCTGGCCACGGCCACCTGCACGGTGCGGGCGCGGTCGGCGGCCGAGATGCCGGTGGTCACGCCCTCGGCGGCCTCGATCGAGACCGTGAAGGCGGTGCTGTAGACGGTGCCGTTGCGCGCCGCCATCGGCGGCAGCTTGAGGTATTCGCAGCGCTCGCGGGTGAGCGTCAGGCAGATCAGGCCACGGCCAAATCGGGCCATGAAGTTGATGGCTTCGGGGGTTACATGGTCAGAGGCCAGTACCAGATCGCCTTCGTTTTCGCGGTCTTCCTCGTCCACGAGGATGACCATGCGGCCGGCTTTCATCTCGGCCACGATCTCTTCGACCGGCGAAATGGCCACGGGTTGGAGGGAGGTGGTCATGCCTTGTCTTTCAGGTTCAGGCCAGCGCTGAGCATGCGCTCCACATAGCGGGCCACGGTGTCGATTTCGAGGTTGACGCGGCTGCCGGCTTGGAGGCTGCCGAGCGCGGTGTTCTGCACGGTGTGCGGGATCAGGTTGATGCTGACCTCGCAGCCCTCGGCCAGATCGCTGACCTTGTTGACCGTGAGGCTCACACCGTTGACGGTGATCGAGCCCTTGTAGGCCAGGTATTTGGCCAGGGCCGGGGGGGCGAGCACGCAGAGTTCCCAGCTCTCGCCGACCTGCCCGAAGCGGCTCACACGCCCCACGCCGTCCACATGGCCCGAGACGATGTGGCCGCCCAGGCGGTCGTGGGCGCGCAAGGCTTTTTCGAGGTTGACGGGGCCCGGCTGATCCAGGCCGCAGGTCTTGTCCAGCGATTCGGCCGAAATGTCGATCGTGAACTGCCGCGATGCGGGGCTGAAGGTGGTGACGGTCATGCAAGCGCCATTGAGGGCGATGCTGTCGCCCAGGCCCACGTCGTCGAGGTAGCCGGCGGGCGCCTCGATGGTCAGGCGCTTGCCGTGCTGTAAAGAGCTACCCAGGTCGTGGAGGGCGACGATTCGCCCCACGCCGGTGATGATTCCGGTAAACATCCTGCCATTTTCGCAGGCTTTGCCGGGGGCAAGCCGCCGGTCTGCAAAAAAGGCGGGGCCTGTGGCTGTCGTGAGCAGGCCGGGGTCATGGCGGATAATCCCTCGCAGCCATTGTGGAGAGAAGATTCATGCGCTGGATTCAAGCGATTGTTTTGGGATGTGCGTTGGCCCTGTCGGCCTGCGGGGGCGGCGGTCGTTCTGCGCCGGCGCCACAGGGGTTTACGGCTGTCGCAGGCGACGGCGAGGTGGTGCTGGACTGGACGTCCGAGCCCGGCCTTGAGTACTGGATTTTGTTCGCGCCGGGCAGTGCGGTTGACGATCAGAGCTGGGCCAGGACCGCGGGGGGCAATGCGGTGGTCAAGGTCCAGCCGCCCTACACCCTGGGCGGACTGGTCAATGGCGTGCAGTATGCCTTTGCGGTCAATGCCCGCCAGGACGGCGGCCCGGGCGGCCCTTCGACGCCCTCGGTGGCCTTGACCCCCAGGCCTGCGGGCGCCCAGTGGTCTGCGCTCCCCAGCGTGGGCAGCGCCCGCCTGCTGGCCGCCAGTTTCGGGCTGGTGTCCTCGACCACGGGCTCCCGTCTGCTGGTCGGCGGCGAAGACGGCGTGCTGCGCAGCAGTGCCGACGGCAGCACCTGGGTCGAAATCCAGGCCAGCAGATCCGCCATCCGGGCCCTGACCCTCGCCTATGGCAAGGTCCTGATCGCCGGCGACCAGGGCGTGATTGCGCACAGCACCGATCTGGGCAGCTTTACGGCGGTCAGCACCGGTGTTTCCACCGCCTTGCGGGCCCTGGCGACCGGCGGCGGCCGGACCCTGGCTGTCGGGGATGCGGGGGTGATCCTCTCGACCACCGACGGCCTGAGCTGGAGCCGTGTCGACAGTGGCACCCCCCTGGATCTGCACGGCCTGGTCTATTCACCGGCGGGTTACTGGGTGGTGGTCGGCGCCAATGGACTGGTGCTCAGAAGCGCCGATGGCACTGCCTGGACGCGCGTGGACACCGCAGCTGCCCAGTCCTGGCAGGCGGTCACGGTCATGGCCGTGACCGAGACGGTGGACGCGGCCAGTACCTTGCGCTACCGGCTGATCGCCGTCGGCCCCCAAGGCCAGTTGGGCACCAGCACCGATGGCCAAAGCTGGCAGCTCACACAAATCGAGGGGGCGCCAACGCTGCACCGCGTGGTGGCCAGCGCCGGTCGGGTGGTGGCGGTGGGGGCCGAAGGCCGTGCATTCTTCAGCCCCAACGGTTTGAACTGGGAAGCGGCCCAAACGCCGCAGGGCGCTGATTTGTGGGCCCTGACCCGTTTTGGCAACAGCTGGCGCGCCTTTGGCGACCAGGGCCGCCAACTCGTTTCGCGCTGACAGGGGCTGCGCATGTGTGCCACCCGCAGCCGACGCCAGTCGGCCAGATCCAGCACCGAGGCCGGCGAGCCTGCGGAGGCCGCCGCCCGCCCCGGTTCTGGTGATGCCCTTGGGCCGCGGGTGATCCGCAAATACCCCAACCGTCGTCTTTACGATTGCGGCACTTCCCGCTACGTGACCCTGGCTGAAATCAAGCAGCTGGTGATGAGCGGGACGTCTTTTGTGGTCCAGGATGCCCGCAACGGCCAGGACCTCACGCGTGCCATCCTGCTGCAGATCATCCTGGAGGAAGAGGCTGCCGGCGTGCCTTTGCTCAGCGAGGCCGCCCTGGCCAACCTGATCCGTTTTTATGGCCACGCCATGCAGCCTTTCATGGGCCGCACGCTGGAGCAGCAATTGCAGGCCATTGCCGACTGGCAGCAACAGCTCGGCGATGTGTCCCAGGGTCTGCAGGGCCCGGCCCTGCAAGCGATCATGGGCGAATACTTTCAACAATCCCGTGAGGCTTTCACGCAGATGCAAAACCAGCTGCAGCGGCAGACCGAGCAGATGCTCGGCGCCTTTGGTCTCAAGCTGTAAATCTCCCTATGCAAACCACCGATTCCCCTGCAGCCGCCCCCAAAGTGGGCTTTGTCAGCCTTGGCTGCCCCAAGGCGCTGACCGACTCCGAACTGATCCTGACGCAACTCAGTGCCGAGGGCTACCAGACCTCCAAGACCTTCGAAGGTGCAGACCTGGTCATCGTCAACACCTGCGGTTTCATTGACGATGCGGTGCAGGAAAGCCTGGACACCATCGGCGAGGCCCTGGCCGAAAACGGCAAGGTGATCGTGACGGGCTGCCTTGGTGCGCGCACGGCCGAAGGCGGTGACAACCTGGTGCGGCAGATGCATCCCAGCGTGCTGGCGGTCACCGGACCGCATGCCACCCAGGAGGTCATGGACGCTGTTCACGCCCACCTGCCCAAGCCGCACGACCCTTTTGTTGACCTGGTGCCGGGCGGTTTTGGGGAGGCCGGACTCAAGCTCACGCCGCGCCATTACGCCTACCTCAAGATCAGTGAGGGCTGCAACCACCGTTGCACCTTCTGCATCATTCCGTCCATGCGCGGCGATCTGGTCTCTCGCCCGATCGGCGATGTGCTGCGCGAAGCCCGGGCCCTGTTTGAAGGCGGCGTCAAGGAGTTGCTGGTGATCAGCCAGGACACCTCGGCCTATGGCGTGGATGTGCAATACCGCACCGGTTTCTGGGACGGGCGCCCTGTGCGCACCCGCATGCTCGAACTGGTCCAGGCCCTGGGCGAGATGGCCCGTGCCCACGGCGCCTGGGTGCGTCTGCATTACGTCTACCCGTATCCATCGGTGGACGAGGTACTGCCGCTGATGGCGGACGGCCTGGTGCTGCCGTATCTGGACGTGCCTTTCCAGCACAGCCATCCCGATGTGCTGCGCCGCATGAAGCGCCCGGCCAGTGGGGAGAAGAACCTTGAGCGTATCGAGCGCTGGCGTTCAATCTGTCCGGAACTGGTGGTGCGCAGCACCTTTATTGCGGGTTTTCCGGGCGAGACCGAAGAAGAATTCGAACACCTGCTCGATTTCATGCGAGAAGCCCGCATCGACCGGGCCGGCTGTTTTGCCTACAGCCCGGTCCGTGGCGCTGCCGCGAATGAGTTGCCCGGCATGTTGCCGCAAGAACTGCGTGAGGAGCGCCGGGCGCGTTTCATGGCCGTGGCCGAAGCGGTATCGATCGAGCGGCTGCAGCGACGCGTGGGCGCCACCTTGCAGGTGCTGGTGGACTCAGCCCCCGCCATGGGTCGCAAGGGCGGGCTCGCCCGCAGCTATGCCGATGCGCCGGAAATCGATGGCGTGGTCAGGCTCTTGCCGCCCGAGAAAATCAGCAAGACGCTCAAGGCCGGCGCGTTTACCAAAGCGAGGGTGGTCAGGGTCGAAGGCCACGATCTGGTGGCGGTGCCGGTGTAAAGGGCAGGCGAATTCGCACCAGCGGCGCCCGTGGGCAGCGGTTGGGCCCAGCCTGAGCACAGCGGCAACAAAAAAGCCGCTCATGGAGCGGCTTTGCTGTTGGTGCCCAGGAGAGGACTCGAACCTCCACGCCTCTCAGCGCTAGTACCTGAAACTAGTGCGTCTACCAATTCCGCCACCTGGGCATCTCAGGATTCATGGATTGTAGCGCAAGCCAGGCGCTTTTTTGAAGCCTGCGTCATGTGGGGCCGGACTTTTTCGTTCTCGTCAGGTGGTGTGGGCACAAGCCTGGGCTGCGCCTGAATCCGGGTACAAAAAAGCCGGTGCGCCCGTCAGGACTGCACCGGCGGATGTGCCGTGATTCGAGGGGAATGTAAGCGCAGGTGTTGCGCCGTTGACGCCGGCCAATCCAGCTGGCCACCGGCATGCATGCCTGACGTCTGGATGTCGTCGCGAGGGACAACGCTGCGATAAGATTGGTGCCCAGGAGAGGACTCGAACCTCCACGCCTCTCAGCGCTAGTACCTGAAACTAGTGCGTCTACCAATTCCGCCACCTGGGCATTTCAGGAAAACAAGGATTCTATATCAAAAAAGCAGTTCCAACCAGCGGGATGCTGGAAGAAATCGAGGGCCAGGTCCAGGGCCACCGGGATGGCCACGGTTTTCTCATTCGGGATGACGGCCTGCCCGATATCTACCTGCCCGCCAACGAGATGCGGGCCGTGCTGCACCGCGACCGTGTACGTGTGCGCGTTGTGCGGCTGGACCGCAAGGGCCGGCCCGAGGGCCGGGTGGTGGAGATTGTCGAGCGGCCCGCGCAGCCGCTGATCGGTCGCCTCTTGCACGAGGGGGGTATCTGGCTGGTGGCCCCCGAAGACAAGCGCTACGGTCAGGATGTGCTCTTGCCACGCGGCGCCTTGGGTGATGCCAAGGCCGGCCAGGTGGTGGTGGTGGAACTGACCGAGCCGCCGGCGCTCTACGGTCAACCGGTCGGACGCGTGATCGAGGTGCTGGGTGATATTGACGATCCGGGCATGGAGATCGAGATCGCAGTGCGCAAATACGGCGTGCCGCACGAGTTTTCAGAGCCTTGCATGGCCGATGTGCGGGCCTTGCCCGACAAGGTCAAGGCGGCTGACCGCAAGGGCCGTGTCGACTTGCGCGATGTGCCGCTGGTCACGATCGATGGCGAGGATGCGCGCGATTTTGACGATGCGGTCTATTGCGAGCCCATGCGCATCGGCCGCAGCAAGGGCTGGCGCTTGCTGGTGGCCATTGCCGATGTGAGTCACTATGTGCGATCGGGCGGGGCGATCGACGTCGACGCTTTTGACCGCGCCACCAGCGTGTATTTCCCGCGGCGTGTGATTCCGATGCTGCCGGAAAAACTCTCCAACGGACTGTGCTCGCTCAACCCCGATGTGGACCGTTTGTGCATGGTCTGCGACATGGTGATCCAGGCCGATGGCGGCATTCATGCCTACCAGTTCTATCCGGCCGTGATGCACAGCCATGCGCGCCTGACCTACACCGAGGTGGCCGCGATCCTGTCCAACACCCGCGGTCCCGAAGCCCAGCGCAGGGCCGGGCGCGTGCAGGATCTGCTGCACCTGCACGAGGTGTACCGCGCCTTGCTGGCCGCCCGCTCGCAACGCGGGGCGGTGGATTTCGAGACCACCGAAACCCAGATCGTCTGCGACGAGTCGGGCCGCATCGAAAAAATCGTGCCGCGCACGCGCAACGACGCCCACCGCCTGATCGAGGAGGCGATGCTGGCAGCCAATGTCTGCAGTGCCGATTTCCTGCATGTGCACCAGCGCCCGGGTCTGTTCCGGGTTCACGAAGGGCCGACCCCCGAAAAGCGCGAGACCTTGCGCAATTACCTCAAGGCCCTGGGCCTGGGGGTGAACATTGGCGAAGACCCGCATCCGCGTGAATTCCAGCAGATTGCCGAAATGACCAAGGAGCGGCCCGATGCGCAGCAGATCCACACCATGCTGCTGCGCTCGATGCAGCAGGCGCTCTACACCCCTGTCAACAGCGGGCATTTCGGATTGGCTTACGAGGCCTACACCCATTTCACCAGCCCGATCCGGCGTTACCCGGATCTGCTGGTGCACCGGGTGATCAAGGCGATCCTGGCCGGCCGAACCTACCACCTGCCGACCTTGCCGGTGCCAGGCGAGGCCCATGCGAGGCTGTCCAAGCGCCTCCAGCAAGGCAAGCGCGAGGCAGCGGGAGCCCCCAACCCCAAGCCCGGTATCCGAATGTCGGTAGCCGAGCAGCAGGCCTGGGAGGCGGCAGGCCTGCATTGCAGCGCCAACGAGCGTCGGGCTGATGAGGCCAGCCGCGACGTGGAGGCCTGGCTCAAGTGCAAGTACATGCGCGAGCATCTGGGCGAGGAGTACGCCGGTGTGGTCACTGCCGTGACCGGCTTTGGCCTGTTTGTCACGCTCGATGCCCTGTATGTCGAGGGGCTGGTGCACATCACCGAACTGGGGGGCGAGTACTTCCGGTTTGACGAGGTACGCCAGGAATTGCGTGGCGAACGCACGGGTGTGCGCTATGCCATTGGCTCACGCGTCCAGGTCCAGGTCAGCCGGGTGGATCTGGACGGCCGACGCATCGATTTTCGTCTTGTGGCGGATGCACAAGGGCTGCGCATGAGCGGACCGGTGCACAAGCCTGGCAGCGCAGGCGAAGGTGCCCGTCGCGGCGATGGCAAGTCGGCCTTGCCTTCGGAAGCTGCGTCCAGGCGCAACGCAGGCAAGGGCAAGGATGCAGCCATTGCCGCACGCGGTCAGCTTGTGACCGGTCTGTCCGGTGGGCGCGAGTCCAAGGCTCGAAATGCGGGTCAACGCAGCCGGCGGCGTTGAGCCGGTCAGCGCCCGGCTTGCAGGCTGCTAGCAGTCCGAGGCTTCAGGCTTCAGGCGTTGGGTTCTGGTGCCGGTGGCGTGAGCCCCCTGGCCAGTGCCGAGGCGGTCAGGGCCTGGTCGGCAGGCCAGCGCTGTGCTTGCCAGCCATGCTCCCAGACGCCTCTGCAGCAGGCCTCGAAGGCATCGCTGGCCTCCTGCAGTCGCGAACCCAGCAATCCGGCCAGTACATCGCCGGTGCCGGCAATGGCCAGCCGGGCATTGCCGGAGGTGTTGATGTGCAGCCGTGCCGGGTTTTGGGCCACCACGGTGCCGGAGCCCTTGAGGACCACGATGCATCCGGGCCAGCGATGGGCCAGGGCGCGCGCAGCCGACAGCCGGTCCTGCTGGATCTCGGCGGTGCTGGTTTGCAGCAGCCGTGCAGCTTCCTGCGGATGCGGGGTGATCACCGTGAGCCGCCGCTCGCTGCGTGCGGCCAGTAACCGGTCCAACATGGGCTCGACGGCAATGGCGTTGAGGGCATCGGCATCGAGCACCAGCCGGGCGCTGCGTTCAAGCAGTGCGGGCAGGGCCGCGCGAATCGCCATGCCACCACCGCAACCAGCCACCACGGTGAGCGACTCCAGGCTCAGGCTGGCCATATCGCGCTGTATGCAGTCGGGCAAGGGGCATGGCCCCTCGGAGGCCGGGCCGAGCGGACTCCAGTAGACCCGGCCAGCGCCCGCATGCAGGGCCGCATTCGCAGCCAGCACCGAGGCGCCTTGCATGCCGGGTTCACCGCCAACCACCGCGACATCGCCGTGGCGGCCTTTGTGGCTGGCATGCGGGCGTTTGGGGGGCGCAGCGGGACAACCCACAGTCAGTCCGGTTTCATAAGAGGCCGCCTCGGTGCCCAGGCTGTCATGCCAGAGCTGTCCGCAGACATCGCGGCCAATGCCGGTGAACAGGCCGGGCTTGAGCCGCAGCAGGCTCAGGGTGTGGTCGGCCTTGACGGTCAAGCTAGGGTCGCCGTGACCCGTGTCGGCCTGCAGGCCGCTGGGCAGGTCCACCGACAGTGTCGGGGCGGCGCTGCGGTTGAGTATCTGCACGCAGGCCAGCAAGACGCCTTGCGGCGGTCGGCGGCTGCCGATGCCCAGCAGGGCGTCAATGCACAGGTCCCGCTCATCGAGCATCAGCCCGTCCGGGCCGGTGGTGTGGCCGATCCGCACGCCGGCCTGTTGCGCGCGCTGGGCGGCCGCCCGGGCCTCGGCCGGCAGTTTCGCAGGATCCGCCAGCACACTTGCATACACCTCGAAGCCGGCCTGGTGCAGGTGTCGTGCGGCTTCCAGGCCATCGCCGCCGTTGTTGCCCGGGCCACAGGCGAGCCAGATGCGTCTGGCATGCGGTGCCACGGCGCGGGCCAGCCGCGCCACGGCTGCACCGGCCAGGATCATCAGCGGCGTGCCGCCCTGGGCATGGGCCTTCAGTTCCAGCGCGCGCAACTCGGCCACCGTGGCGAGCGGAGCCAGGCTGTGGGCGTCAAAGCGCTGAAGGTTCATGGGCGCAGGCGGTGCGGGTGGCGGCGTCAGGCCTCGAATTGCAGGACCGGCTCGACCTCCAGGGCCAGTTGCAGGATCTGGTCATCCCGCATCGCGCCATGCCAGAGCATCAACCCGGTCGGCGCTTCGCCGGGGGCATGGCAGGGCAGGCTGATCGCGCAGCCGTCGAGGTTGTTGACTGCGCTGGGGTTGCGCAGCAGCAGGGCGTTGAGCCGGAAGAAGGTCTCGTCGCGTTCGGCGCCGGGTGCCACCTCGGTCAGTGTGGGCGCGGTGATGGGCACGGTGGGCGAGAGCATGGCGTCGTAGGCGTCCAGGTGCTGGTTCATGCGACGGATCCAGGCCTGACGCTCGCGCATCAGGGTGATGTAGTCCCGTGCGCTCATGTCCTGACCGCGGCGGATGCGTGCGGCAACCCGGGGGTCATAGCGCGATCCGTGGGCGGACAGCAAGGACTGGTGCCAGGTAAAGCTCTCGGCGGCGCTGAAGCCACCCGTCGCATTGAGGCCGTGCAGTTCGTCCAGGGCTGCCAGCGGTATTTCATCGATCCGGGCCCCGGCTGCGCGCAGCCGTGCCAAGGCGCGCTCGAAGGCCTGGGCGACCGCTGGCGAGAGGTCCTGCAGCATCCAGTGACGCGGCACGGCCAGGCGCCAGTCGCGCAGGGCGCGGCGGCTTTTGGGTACGGGCCGCGCAGCCAGGATGCCGTGCGCGAGCACCGCATCGCGAACCGAGCGGGTCATGGCGCACACCGTGTCCAGCGTGGTGGACAAGGGCAGGGCGCCGGTGGTGGGCACCCGCCG
>Ga0255182_1001845_pt1 | contig 10314 bp, 11 predicted proteins | sample Atl_UVDOM_RepA_8_FD_188420 | JGI IMG/M metagenome (GOLD analysis project Ga0255182, IMG submission 188420) | Freshwater microbial communities from Altamaha River, Georgia, United States - Atl_UVDOM_RepA_8d | ecosystem: Environmental > Aquatic > Freshwater > River | place: USA: Georgia... | reverse complement strand
TATGTGGATGGGCTGCCGGTGATCCGGGGCAAGTACGGGGTGAAAAACGGCCGCTACGCGGTCAAGGTCAGCGATATCCAACACCCCGCCGAGTACCTCAAGGCACCCCTGGAAAAGGGTCGCCTGGGTCCGAGCATGATGCGCGCTGAAGAGCGCGGTGAGTATTACGAACGGGGTGCAGCGCAGGCTCCTGAATCTCTGGTACCGGCATGATTTGTGCTTGAACAACATATCGGTTTTGATTAGCGGTAAATTTTGTAGGAAAGGAAGGAAAGCAAGATGGCAGAGAACACCACACCTGGCAGCGATAGTCTGGCCGAGGGCCTGAAGGATCGGGCCGCGGCAGCGGTGCGGCCGGCTGATTACGATGAACTGGATGCCGATTCCTCGGCACCACGCGCCCCGGCAGTACTCAATGACATTGACCTGGTGGTCGATGTACCCGTGCAGGTCACGGTTGAACTGGGTCGGGCCAAGATGCAGATCCGCAATCTTCTGGCCCTGTCCTATGGTTCTGTCATCGAACTTGATATGCTTGCGGGCGAACCGCTCGAGGTTGTGGTCAATGGCTGTCTGATCGCCCAAGGCGAGGTCGTCATCGTGAATGACCGCTATGGCATTCGTCTGACTGACATCGTGACCCCTGCGGAAAGGCTTCGGAAGATCAACAGATAAACACGATTGTTAAAGGGGGAGCAGATGCCGGTAACACCCAAGAGTTTAAGACCCCAAGGATTACCGGACCGAGCCCCCCGATGCAGAGCCTCTCGTGTTCTGCCTAGTTTTTTTCAAAGTGTCTCCAAAGTTGGTTTAACAGCGGCCCTCCTCGGGGCCGCTTCTTTTGTGTGCGCCCAGAGCACGGGGGCCGCTCCGGCAGGATCAGCCGCATCGGGCTCGGTTGCTGCCTCGGTCTACGCCCCTGCATCCAGCGGGGGCAGCATGATCTGGCTGACATTTATCACCTTGCTGTTGCTTGCGGGCGTGGTGCTCTTGGTGGCCTGGCTGGTCCATAAGAACATGACTCAAACCGTGCCCAACGCGTCCATACGGATTCTCTCGGTCCAAACCCTTGGCCCGAGAGAGCGGGTCGTGATCGCAAGCGTGGTGGGTAGGGTGTATGTGCTTGGTCATACGGCCAATCAGATCAATCTGATTGCAGAGCTATCGCCTCAAGAGGTCACGGGATTAAGTGGCTCACCCGCACCGATGGACTTTGCGGCCCGCCTGTCGGAACTCCTGAGAAAGGCCAAGAAATGACCAGCCGTCGGGTCTTCATGGGCTTTGCTATGGTGAGCGCCGCAGCGGGCATGATGCTGCTGGGCGTGACAGCCTATGCCCAGTCGCTTCCCTTGGTTACGGTTACCGGTAACACCTACTCGGTGCCAGTACAGACATTAATTGTGCTGACTGCGCTTACCTTTATACCCGCTGCACTGATGCTGATGACCAGTTTTACGCGCATCTTGATTGTGTTTGCGCTGCTGCGTCAGGCTTTAGGTCTGACCACGATGCCACCGAACCTGGTGCTGGTGGGACTGTCGCTTTTCCTGACTCTCTTCATCATGAAGCCGGGGGTGTTGGATCCGATCTACGATCGTGCCTACATTCCCTATACACAGAAAAAACTCAGCTTTGAGCAGGCCGTAGCCGAAGGCACCAAGCCACTGAAGGCCTTCATGCTTCGTCAGACCCGGCAAGATGATCTGAGTCTATTTGCGCGCCTTCATGGCCAGCCGATTCAAAGCCGTGACGACATTCCGATGATGGTATTGATTCCTGCATTCGCAATTTCAGAGATCAAAACCGGATTCATTATTGGATTTATGATTTTTCTGCCTTTCTTGGCGATTGACTTTGCGGTGGCGAGTATCCTGACATCGTTGGGTATGGTGATGGTCTCGCCGATGATGTTTTCCTTGCCCTTAAAGCTGCTCATTTTTGTTATGGCCGATGGCTGGGGCCTGCTTGCCGCATCCTTGGTTGAGAGCTACGGTGCCGGAGGGCCATAATGGACTCGACGCTCGTCATTGAGCTGGTGTTTCAGGCCCTGCGCATGGCGCTGGTGCTGTGCGGCCCGATTCTGCTTGCACTATTGATTGTTGGTTTGGTGATTGGAATTATTCAGGCGGCTACCCAACTGAACGAGACCACAGTCGCCTTTGTACCTAAGGTGGTGGTCATGGTGCTGGTGATTCTCTTGGCTGGGCCGCCGCTCCTGGCGCTATTTTCAGACTATCTGCGGGAGATCATCCTGCGTATTCCCTCGATCACCTCTTAAGCCATGCTCACAATCACTGCTGACTTTTTCATGCAGTGGGCCACCGGGCTTATGTTCGTCTCGCTGCGGCTATTTGGCGTGTTTCTGTCGATGCCGTTATTTGCTTTTCGTGCATTTCCCATGCGACTGCGACTGATGGTGGTGCTGTTGATTGCGATTGCAATACTGCCGGGCCTGGTGCAGCAGACCAAGGGCTTTGGACTAACACCCCCTACGTTTGTAGCGGCGGGGATTGAGTTACTTATCGGTGTCTTCGTTGGTTTCATGATCCGACTCGGACTCATGGCGGTTGAAGTGGCGGCCGAGGTGCTCTCGATTCTGACTGGCTTAAGTTTTGCTACGAACTATGTGCGGGATCCCAATCTGGCCTCAGGCCTGATGGGCGAGTTCATGGGCCTTACCACGCTCGCCCTGATGTTTGCGCTCAATATCCATCTGGCGGTGCTTGAGGTTGTGATTGAGAGTTTTAAAACCCTGCCGTTTGGCCAGTGGCCGACTGCGTGGTCGCTGCCCGCAGTAACGGGCATGATTGCCCGGGCCTTTCAGCTCGGGCTGGTGCTGTCGCTGCCCGCCATGGTGGTGTATCTCATCTTTAACGTGATTCAGGCCGTGCTGGCAAGAACCAGCCCACAGTTCAATTTGTTTTCAGTTGGCTTCGCGATCACGGTGCCTTTGGCATTTCTTGTGCTGATGATCGTGCTGCCCGATCTGCCGCAGTTTGTTGTCCGTTCTGTTGAAGCCCCCTTTGCATTAATCCGCGGCGGCCTGGCCCGCTAAACAGATTCAGATTTCAGGCCGTTTCTGGTCTCGAGAGGAAGAATCCTATGATCGTGCTTCGCCGACGTCTTGTTGACCATACCGTTCCGATGCGTGGCCTGCTGGCCCTGGGCGTGCTTGCGCTGGTGAGTACCGCCTTTGCCGCTGACCCGCCCGCGCCTCTGCCCAAGGCCGATCCGATTCAAATCACGCCCATTGCACCCGCTGCAGCCCAGCCGGCCAACGGACAGGCAGCCGCTCCAGCAAAGGGAGCGCCAGCCGCTTTAGCTCAGCCCGCAGCTGCCCAGCCTGCCGCTGCAGCGAAGGCGGCTCCGATACCCATGTCGATTAACGGTGTAGCGGCGGTCAAGACCTCGCAAGCCCAGGCGGCAGCGCCCGCTGCGCCATCGAATGATCCGAATGAAGCAGTCCGTCAGGCGCTGCGAGAGCGCATGGCGGGTTCCGGTGAGCTGGTCATTCGTTCTACCGACTCCGTTCCTGCACCGGCTGCAAAACCAGCGCCTGCTCCTGCCCCCAAGGCAGCAGCACCCAAGCCTTCGACGGGCCGGCCGGTAGCGGTTGCCCCCTGGGATTACGATGGTGATCGTGGCCCACAGGCTTGGGGCAAGCTGCATACAAGCTATGCGTTGTGTGAGAAGGGCCGTTTTCAGTCGCCAATTGATGTCCGTGATGGCGTGGGCGTCGATCTCCCGCCGATCAGCTTTGAATTTAAGCCCTCGCTTTTTAAAGTCGTCGATACCGGCAAGACCCTGGAAGTGACCTATAACGCGGGTGGGACCATGACCGTGCTTGGTAATGTCCATCGCCTGTCGCACATCGAGTTTCGTCATCCCGCAGAGGAGCGGATCAATGGCAAGACTCACGGCATGAGTATGCAGATGCATTTCCGTGACGCACAGGGCCGCATGGCCGCTGTGTCGATACTGCTGAATCCCACAGGTAAGGAAAATGCGTTTATCCAGACCGTCTGGAATCACATTCCTTTGGTTCGCAATGAGCCGATCGCACCTCCCGATGTGATGCTGGATCTGGCCAAGCTTCTTCCGCGCGATCTCGCCTACTACACCTATATGGGGTCGCTCACCACGCCCCCCTGTACAGAGGGTGTGGCCTGGTACGTGCTGAAAAACCCCGTCGACATCGCCTCGGAACAGGCTGCGATCTTCGGTAGGCTCTATCCCAGCAACGTTCGGCCGATCCAGGCGGGCAACAGCCGCTTGATCAAGGAATCCCGCGCCCGTCCGCCAGCACCCACTGCCTCTACGCCGACCTACGGCAACCTGGCTGCTCAGTAGTCTCGGCAAGCTTTACCCGGCCGGATCGGCAAATCCTGCCGATAGCTCCCTGATGGTTCAACCCTCGGGGAGCGTGTTTTTCTTCAAAAACCGCCACACATCATTAAGTTATTGATTTTATTGATTTAATTTATTTGGCACGCCACTTGCTTAATACCTAGCAGACCCATTCTGGGTGTTCCCAGATTGGCCCGAAACCTGCATAGGGGTGTGCATGAAGCTCGTACCGCAATACAACACTCTGGCGTTCCACGAACAGTCGCTGCTCGCGCGCGCCTATCGTCAGGAGGTGCTGGGTTCGAATCTGGCCAACGCGGACACCCCCAACTACAAGGCTCGCGATGTGCAGTTCGCCGATGTCTTGCAGCAGCGCCTTCAGGGCCTTGAGATCAATTCACGTCTGACGGTCTCCCGCACCTCGTCATCGCACTTTGAGACCCAGGGCGGCGCCGAATTTGAGAATCCGAATTTGTTGTACCGCCGGCCGATTCAGCCTGCCTTAGATGGCAACACGGTCGATGCCGATGTGGAGCGAACCCATTTCGCCCAAAACGCCATGATGATGCAGGCCGCAATTGAGTTCTTCAGCGGCAGCATCAAGTCCCGCCTTCAGGCGATCAGCGGTCAGCCAGGCTAATCCAAGGGGGACTGAGCGATGAGTCTGATGCGCACATTTGAGATCGGTTCGACGGGACTGGTTGCGCAGTCGATTCGTCTGAATACGACCGCATCGAATATCGCGAACGTCGAAACACTGGAAGGCCCCGATGGCCGTCCGTATCGTGGACGTCAGGTGGTATTTCGCACAACACCGATTGATGGTGCTCCCGGTGCCGGAGTAGAAGTGGCCAATATCGTTGAAAACGATGCGCCGCTGCGTAAGGAATTTAAGCCCGGTCATCCCCGGGCAGATGCACAGGGCTATGTCGAGATGCCCAATGTGAATCCGGTCGAGGAGATGGTGAACATGATCTCCGCCTCCCGCTCGTACCAGCTGAATATTGAAATGATGAACGCAACACGCTTACTCATGCTGCGAACGCTCAGCATGGGCAAAGGTTAATTCTCTAAATAACTAGGGCGATCGCTATGGCCACTACTCTCCAGGATCTGAATATATCGGGCTTAAAGTTTTATGAGCCGCCTGGTGCGCCGACGGCGCCAAAAATTGCTGACGGAACCTCCACCAGTGAGCTTCAGAGTAACTTTCTAAAGCTACTTACCGTACAACTGCAAAATCAGGATCCGATGAATCCAGTGGAGAGCGCTGAAATGACTTCTCAATTAGCGCAGCTCAACATGGTCGATGGCATCAACACGATGAATAAGACGATGTCGTCTTTGGTGGATCTGATGCGCGGCGCTGATTTTGTGAACTACTCCAATACGGTCGGGCGGAGCGCCTTAGTTGCTGGAAACGAGCTGCTTTTCGATGGGCAAAATCCGATCGCGTTCGCATTGCAATTTGCGCAACCAATGCCCAAAGCGAGTCTGCAAATTACCGACTCATCAGGAAATATCGTTAAGAGCATGGATCTTGGCGCAGTTCAAACTGATCTGATAAATATGTATTGGGATGGTCTGGGCGCCGATGGTAAACCGCTTGCTGCGGGGCAGTACCGAGTCATTGCTAAGGGAGTGGATGGCAATAAAGAGCAGGCACCTGCCTCATTCGTATCGTCCATCGTTGCTGCAGTAGGCCGAAATGGGAATGACATCAATCTGACCTTGGCAGATGGGAAAAAGATTCTGCCAAAGGACGTCGTACAGTGGGTAATTCAGTAGGTCAATTTAATACATAAGCGAGGGTGACAAATGCCTAATTACAGCATCGGCCTATCAGGGCTCCAACAGAGTTCTAACTCAATGGATGTTATTTCCAATAACATCGCCAATGCCAGCACCGTGGGATATCGGGCTGGTGAGTTTATTTTTGAGGATCAGTTTTATAAGGCCATGAACCCTATGGATCCTGCTCGTGCGGGCATGGGGGCAGCAAAGCAGAATATTCGTCGCCTGTGGAATATGGGTGCGATTCAGCAGTCAGCCAATACCCTCGATATGGCGATTACTGGCGCGATGGGTTTATTTCGCCTGACCAGTAATGCTGACGATCCCGCCCAGACTTACTACACCAGAAATGGTCAGTTTGCTATTTCAAAAGAGGTCGATCCTAGTTATCCAAAACGCAGTTATATCGTCAATGAGAATGGAATGTTCTTGACGGGTTATATCTCTACGGATGGCAAACAGCTCAGCAATACCCACACCAATCGACTTTCAATGCCGCCGACAAGCATAGATCCGATTACGACAGAGAATTCGACGATGTCGGTCACGCTGGATGCAAGACAGACCGCATTTATTCCCGAGGCGAATATTGAATTCGATCCCGAGGTACCGACAAGTTATACCAACAAGGTATCCCAGACGGTCTATCACCTTGGCGATGCCGGTAATCCGCACACTCTAGAGCTTTATTACCGCCGGGTTGAGGATAAGAATATGACCGTGTTGTACGACGGTTCTTATCTTAAATATGAGCCTAATTCGGTTGCGGACCCAAAGGCTTCTACTGAACCTCAGGGCGCCATGATTGAAAATAATAAGTCCTATGTTGTTCTTACTGCCGAGTCCTCAGGACCGAATTTTGATTATCTCAGTTCGGCCGATCGCAAGACGAACGCAACGGTTGAGTTGAAGGGTAAGGACTACATTAACGTAGACGTTAACTCAGATATTAGTGATCTTGCTCGGGTAATTGTTAACGGAAAAGATACCGGTGTCGTCAAAAAGTCTGTCGATACTTTGGCAACATTCGCTGCGGTATCGGCTGGTTTACCCGCTGCGGTTGACACCACCTTAGTAACAATCACCGGAACTTTCAAGGCGGGTGACCAAGTTAATCTGCAGGTTCAAGGCAAGCTGTACACATACACCGCGGTGGATGGAGATACGGCTGCTACCGTGGCAACTGCTATTGGTGCTGCACTGGATGCAGATAAAACCATCTTGGGTCTTGATGCGGCCGCGCCGACTGCAGTTGCGGGGGCCGCTATCACCATTAAAGGTGCGGTTATAGGCGATGCGCTTGAGGTCACAGCATGGAGTACTCGAAATGCGCAATCCACTGGCGCAGTATCAACAACAAAGACGGCAACCGCCGATTCGGTAACTGCTGAAATTAGTAAGGTGACGCTCGCTGGTGGGTTTACCGAGGGCGATCGGGTTTCTGTTGCTCTTCAGGGGATTACCTACACGTACACCGTAACTGCGGCTGCTGCCGCAACTGGAGTATCAGCCGTAGTTGACGGGGTCTATGCCCTTATCAACGCTGATAAAACTGCTCTTGGTGTATCGGTCGCTAAGGCGTCCCCAGATATTACGATTACTGCAGGGAACAAGAACGATCCACTCGATATCGAAGTGTCGGTGAATAAAGCTATTCAACTCAGTGGCGATATCACGGTTGCTGAGGATGATGAAGTGATGTTTTTTAATCCTGTGACTACCGCTTATCCTGGCTCTGCTGTAAGCACTGCGAACAAGGTAATTACGGTAGCGACCTCGGATTCTGCGATCGAAGTTGGTCAGTATCTCTGGAAGAAGTCCAAGGCCGGTATTTTTACTCAGCTTGATGCCAAGGTAGTTGAAATTAATGGCAAGCAGTTGACGTTAGACAAAGCCGTCACACTCGAAAAAGATGACCAGATTGTGTTCTATCAACCGGTGACTTATACGGTGATGTTACAAGATGGCGCTAAAGTTCAGATGACTGGAGAGCATAAGCGCAATGCAACAGCGGATGTCCCGCAGACTTTTACTGCGGTCACAAGTCAGGTCGAAGTCTACGGTGGTTTGGACGGAACGATGTTCAACGGAGCTGACTCACGTTTCTCTTCGGATAGTGATGTGAAGGCAACGGTCGATGGAAGCTATGACCCCCTCGCAGTGATTCAATTCTGGGGTGGTCAGAATATCGACGCTATTCGATTTGATGCGACGACTGGAAAACCCTCCTTTGAAACTAAGGTTCAGCTAAAGGGCATTGTTACTTCCAGCGGAAAGACGAACGGCCCTGGCAGTCTGCCCATCAGTGAGGATCATCCGCTTGAATTCAATCTCGATCTGACCGGCACTCGGCACTTTGCGACATCCTTTTCCGTGGACGCCAACTATCAAGACGGCTACCCCACCTCGATGCTCAGCAATGTCACGATCGATCCTGAGGGCAAGATCGTGGGTACTTATAGCGACGGACGGGAATTTATTGCCGGTCAGCTCGCCCTGGTAAATTTTGCCGCTGTCAACGGTTTGGTTCCTTCTGGCAATAACGTCTTCCAAGCCAGTTACATGTCAGGCAACGAAATTAACGAGAACGTGATTATCGGTAAGCCGGGCGAGCGTGGGCTGGGCGGTATCCGGGCGGGCTCCTATGAGGGTTCTAACGTCGACCTCTCCAATGAACTGGTCAAGTTATTGATCCAGCAGCGGATGTATTCGGCCAACTCACAGTCGATTCGGGCCTTTGACGACACCCTGACCACCACCATCCGGATGACTGGCGGCTGATCTGGCATTGAATTTGCTTATCAAGGATGAGACACCCTTTCAGGAACAGAAATGATCGACCGAATTGCCTATACCGCGATGACCGGGGCCAAGCACACGATGGGCCAGTTGGCGAATACCTCGCACAACATGTCCAACGTGCACACCCCTGGTTTTCGGGAGATCGTGACCGCCTTCCGGGCGGTTCCCCTGGAGGGTGAGCAGGCCGATTCACGCGCCTTTGTGGTGGACTCTTCGCCCACCGCCATGTTTAACCCCGGTCCGATAGAGACGACCGATAACCCGCTCGATTTTGCAATCGCAGGGGATGGATTTTTCGCTGTTCGTCGCGCGGACGGCTCAGAGGTCTACACCCGCAATGGCCGTTTTTTCCGAGATGAGAACGGCGTCTTAAAAATTGGTCGAGACGTATCGGTGGTGGGTGAGGGTGGTCAGATCACTATCCCTGTAAATGCCGAAGTTGAGGTCAGCCGTAACGGCCTTGTCTGGGTTCGTGAAAATGGCGAACAGCGGATGAACCAGATTGCCCAGATCAAACTGGTTAATCCAAATATTCGCGATCTGACGCGTGCCGATGACGGATTTTTTGAGCTCCCATCAAATCAGCCGCCCGCCCCATTAGACCCATCAGTGCGGGTGTCACAAGGCATGTACGAAACCAGCAACGTTAGTGCAGCTAACGCCATGGTCCAGATGATCAATCAGACCCGAATGTTTGAACTGAACATGCGCGTCATTCAAACAGCAGAACAGAACGCTCGGCAGGCCAACATCCTGCTGACGATGTCTAATTTCTAAACGCATAACGCGCAAAGGAAAACAGCATGATTCGCTCTCTATGGATCGCAAAAACCGGTCTGGATGTTCAGCAGACAAATCTGGACGTGATTTCCAATAACCTCGCTAACGGCACGACTACCGCATATAAGCGTGTCAAACCGATGTTTGAGGACTTGATATACCAGACGATTCGGCAGCCAGGTGGTCCGACGCAGGGGGATGCGCAGTCACCCAGTGGCTTACAGATAGGGGCGGGTGCCCGTGTTGCAGCAACTGAGCGTGTTCACATTCAGGGTTCGTTAAATCGAACTCAGAACCCTCTAGATGTTGCAATTTATGGAAACGGTTTTTTTCAGATTAATCTGCCTGACGGAACGATTGCTTATTCTCGTGATGGTAACTTCACACGTAACTCAACTGGTCAGATCGTTAATCAGGCGGGCTTTACAGTTGCTCCGGGTATTACGATCCCGCCAGATGCCCAATCAATCTCCATTTCGGACTCGGGCGAGGTTCGGTATTTCACCCAGGGTGGCGCCGTTGAAGGGGTGGTTGCAGGCCAGTTTCAGTTGGCCGTATTTGCCAATCCCGCAGGTCTGACTTCCATTGGCC
>Ga0255182_1001843_pt1 | contig 10330 bp, 11 predicted proteins | sample Atl_UVDOM_RepA_8_FD_188420 | JGI IMG/M metagenome (GOLD analysis project Ga0255182, IMG submission 188420) | Freshwater microbial communities from Altamaha River, Georgia, United States - Atl_UVDOM_RepA_8d | ecosystem: Environmental > Aquatic > Freshwater > River | place: USA: Georgia... | reverse complement strand
CACACCGTGACGTGGGGTGGAGCTAGGAATTAGCCTAGCAAGCTTGAAGAATTCCGAAGCCTTCGCCAGCAAAAGTTAATGGCAACACTAACAATTCAAACGAGTTAGCCAGTCATCGGAGCATCTGACCGATTGATGGTGGTCAAGCAGATGCTGTTTGGTTTACGGGTAAAACGCAGGCATCAATGATGCGAAGATCATTATCGCGAGCGAAGTCGCGAAGGAAGAAATAAGCTAGTGGTTCCAACGCATGTAGCCGATGATCGACCAATACTGAACGCACGCCTTCAATCAACGCCGGGGTGACATACGGGGAGTAGCGCAGATGTCGGTCAAAACCACCCGCTTGGTCGGGATGAAAACGGCCCATGATGCCGCACAAGCGATCCGCCCAATCACTAGGTCGAAAAGGACGGCCTGCGCTGGTCTGACCCTGAATAATGAAATCAGTGACTGGGACGGTGGAATCTGGGGAGGTACTGGACATCGTGAGGGGCGGCTAAGGCGCTATCTTACCGGACCGGGCCACCCAAGCAAAGCGAGACCTAGGGTAAGTGCCGTACAGCCACGCACACAGTATTTTTACCCAAGCCAATTTGCAACAGACACCATCAACAGCAACAAAATCCACAGCAAAAGCGCACGCCAAATCAGGCCGACAGTACTCTGTAGGGCCCGCAGTGAAGGCTCATCACCTGGCAGAATTTCAATATCGGGATTCGATTCAAGCGCTGCGATATCAACACCTGGCATATCGGGTGCGTACTCAGCAGGTGTGCCAAGCCTGACACCCATGGCACCACTGCCCGCAGCGAGAATGATGCCCTCGGATTCATTGCGCCAGCGATGCGCAAAATTGCGCCAGGCATACACAGCGTCTTCGAAATTACCGACGATCGCGAAGGCGGTTGCGGTCAGGCGGGCTGGAATCCAATCGATGAGTTGGAACGCCCGCCGTGCAAAGTGACCGAATGGCTCATCCTTCAGATGGTCAGGCTGGTTCCAGCCACGCGATAGATACTCCGCAACCCGGTACAACACCGCACCTGCGGGACCGATCGGTAGCAGCAGCCAAAAGAACACGCCGAATACATGCTGATGCGTCGTCATCAGCGCGCGTTCAACTGCGACCCGGACAATTTCGGTAGCGTCCATGTCGCTGGTATCGGAGCGTATCCATTCTGCCAGCAGCCGACGTGCCTCGGGCAGATTGCTTTCGTTCAGCGCGATTTGAATCGCGGAAAAGTAATGGCTGTAGTGCCGGAATCCGAGGGTGAGATAAACAATCAGTATGGTCCAGGCCAGCTGCGCGATGACACTGAAAGCGCCCAGCAGCCAGTAGATCATCAGCGTCGGCAACACCAGCAGCGACATCATAACAATCCAACCCAGTCGACCGTGCTCAGCGCGTCCAGCATTGAAGCTCTGCTCGACGCGGGTCGCCAGCGCAATTACCCAGCCATAGATCACATTGTCTCGGCGCAGCGGCCGGAATTGTTCCAGCACCAGTGCGATCAAGATGGAGAACAGAGTCATGGCTGAGAAACAGAAAAATTCGCGTTAGGCGCTAGCTTAACAGGTAGTGCAATGCCGCCCTCTTAAGGAGCTGGTTGAGCCGATAATTTGGACTATTGGCGAGGCGCGGCCAACAACGCCAGCAACATTTTGGTAAAGCGGCCTAGTCGGCGCGGAGGAAATGGTAAAGATTACGTAACATCGCTGCCGTCGCGCCCCAGATAAAGTACTTCTCATAGGGCATGCAGTAAAAGCTTCGGCGACCGGGTCGGTTGGGGAGTACGGCGCTTCGGCGCTGATGGTTGGCGCCGTTCATTAGAAAGGCCATCGGTACTTCAAAAATTTCAGCGACCTCGAAGGTATCGGCCTCTAACTCAAAGGGTGGGTGCACCAAGGCGGCGACTGGCGTCACCCGAAAACCGGTACCGGTCTGATAGTCCGGCAGGCAACCGATCACCTCGATATGACGACGGGACAAACCGATCTCTTCTTCGGTCTCGCGCAAGGCGGTCGCTACTGGGTCAGTATCTTCGGCATCGACTCTCCCCCCGGGGAAACTGATCTGTCCGGCGTGGTCATTCAGGTGCGCGGTTCGCAGAGTCAGCAACAGGTTGAGCTGATTTTGACGCAGTACCATAGGCAGCAGTACGGCGGCTGGTACCGGCTCGCGTAGGTCAGCATTCAGTTCGGGCTCGACAACAAACTCGGGCGTCCAAATCGTGGGTTGCGCAAAACGCTGCCGCAACCATTCGGGCGAGAGACGTGACTGGTGGAGCGCAGGCTCATTCGCAACTGCGTCGATGTTGGCGTGTGCCGGATCAAAAATCATCCTGCTATTTGCATCCTGCAAAACCCGTCCGTACGGGGATTGACAACGGCGCATCAAAAGAAAAAGGGCACGCTCGGTGCCCTTCTGGTTGATGCGGTGGGGCTTACTGCGCAGCCGCTTCGACCTTACGGCTTGGCAACTTTTCGCGAATACGCGCCGACTTACCGGAACGCTCACGCAAGTAGTACAGCTTGGCACGGCGTACATCGCCACGACGCTTCACCTCGATGGAGGCGATCAACGGCGAGTACAACTGGAAAGTACGCTCGACACCCTCGCCCGAGGAAATCTTTCGGACGATGAAATTAGAGTTCAGACCACGGTTCCGGCGCGAGATCACGACACCTTCATAGGCCTGCACACGTTTGCGGTTACCTTCAACCACATTCACGTTAACCACCACAGTGTCACCGGGTGCAAATTCAGGGATTTTCTTACCGAGACGGGCAATCTCTTCCTGTTCGAGTTGTTGGATCAGATCCATTTTTTATCTCCTAAACCATCTTGCCGGCGCAAGAGCGCCTCGGGTGAGGCACTCTACTGAACTGCATGCCCGGTAGAGGATGGGGATTAACAAAATCGGGCTAACACCCGACACTACGACCTACTGCGTTTGCTACCACTGCTACTTTTTTTGTTACTGCTGCTGCAATCTCTTCAACAGGGCTTCATCCGCCTTGCTTAACAAACCTTGTTCGCGCGCTGCGATAATCAATTCAGGCCGCTTGCGCAATGTCTCTTTCAGCGATTGCTCGCGCCGCCATTTCGCGATCTCCGCGTGATGCCCGCCGAGCAGGACCGCTGGCACCGGTTCGCCTTCGTACACTTCGGGCCGGGTGTAATGCGGACAATCTAACAGCCCATTCACGAAGCTATCTTCGACTGCGGAGGCATCATCATTCAGCACGCCCGGTAGCAATCGAATCACTGCATCCATCAGCGCCATCGCCGGCAACTCGCCACCCGACAGCACAAAATCACCGAGGCTGATCTCTTCATCAACACAGCTATTGATTAGTCGCTGGTCTACTGCCTCATATCGTCCACACAACAGCACCAGTCCCGGTTCATCAGCCAACTGCTTCACCTTTCGGTGATTTAACGGTGCACCCTGCGGCGACAAATAAATCGTACGTGGGGCCAGGATACCCGCTTGGTGCTGTCTTGCCTTTGCTGCTGTGATAGCGGCCTCGAGTGGCGCCGCCATCATCACCATACCCGGCCCACCACCATAAGGCCGGTCGTCCACTGTGCGGTGCTTGTCACTGGTGAAATCTCGCGGATTCCACAAATGCAGCCCCACTTGTTGCTGCTCGAACGCGCGACGCGTGATGCCATGCTGCGTTAGTGCGTCGAACATCTCAGGGAAGAGTGTCACAACATCGAACTCCATCACTCCCCCTGTTCGCTGGCGCGATCAGTAGTCTTTTTCCCAGTCGACCGTCATTTGGCGGTTCAACTGATCCACTTTGCTCACGAAGTGGTCCACAAACGGGATCAACAACTCCTGCGCCGCTTTTTCACCCACCGGTGGTGGCTGAACCCTCAAGATCGGATGCGCGCCATTATCGATCAGACCAACCACCTCACCCAAGGACTCACCAGCGAGGTTTACGACGCTGTGGCCGATAAGATCAACCCAGTAAAACTCTTCTTCACCCAACGGCGGAAAATGTGCACGCCGGATGTGTATCGTTGCGCCTCGCAGATTCTCTGCAGCGTCGCGTCCCTCAATCCCCATCAGGTGAGCAACAATGTCTTCACCCTGGGCCCGCACCTGCATCACTTCCACATCATGCAAAGCGGGTTTATCTAACCACCAAGTCTTTGCGTACGTTAGTGCGCTCGCTTCGGCGGAGTAGGGTTTTAGCCTGACCCAGCCTGCAATGCCGAACGCACCCGATACATGCGCCACCAGCACCAGATCATCGGGGATCACAAGCCCCGAGCTGCTGCCAGCGGTCAAATCAGGCTGCTTTCTTGCCCGACGACTTCACCAGACGCTCAACGGTCGGCGAGAGCTGCGCGCCAACACCTTGCCAGTGGGCCAGGCGGTCTTGATTGATGTTGAAACCAACGGCTGCGCCGGAGGCGATCGGGTTGTAGAAGCCGATACGCTCAATGAAGCGGCCATCGCGACGGTTGCGCGAATCAGTGGCAACGATGTTATAAAACGGGCGCTTTTTGGAGCCGCCGCGGGATAAACGAATTACGACCATGATGTTCTCGAAAAATGGGTACTGGCTGGGAAAAAGACCGAGATTATAGCTGGTTTCAGGCGCTTGGACCAAGAGAGCAGGCCGTCCTCGCTTCGCCAACACCCCAGCCAGGGCATCGCGCGCCTGGAAAATATTCATTTTGACAAGCCTGCGGCCCGAAACAAGCACGAAACAGAAGGCAGGCGAACTTCCGATTGATTGCTTTTTTGAAACGCCCTATTCAGAACGCCTCGACTTCCAGGGCCATCACACCCGAACTACCCTCGACAATCGCGTCTCGCGACGCACCTGCTGTCGCCACGTAATGATCGGCAAAGAAGCGCGCAGTTGCGATCTTGGTCTTGAAAAATGCCGCGTCACCGTCGCCCGCCGCCAACTTCTGCTGCGAGACAAGCGCTGCGCGCGCCATCTGCCAGCCACCAAGTACGACGCCCGCCATTTTCAAGTAGGGCACGCTGCCGGCGAACACGGCTTTGATGTCTGCCTTGACGTTTGCAACCATGTAATCAACCACCTGCTCCATCGCATCAGCGGCAGCGGACAAGCGGCGGGCAATCGCATGCAGATCGGCGTTATCAGCTTTGTTCAATTCAGCGACGGTTGCTCGTACTTGATTAATGATGCCTTTTGCTACGGCGCCGCCATCACGTACAGTCTTGCGACCAATCAGATCATTCGCCTGAATTGCGGTGGTACCCTCGTAGATCGTCAGAATGCGCGCGTCGCGGTAGTACTGGGCGGCGCCAGTTTCCTCGATGAAGCCCATACCACCGTGTACCTGTACGCCGGTCGATGCAACATCCACCGACATCTCGGTCGACCAGCCCTTCACGATCGGTACCATGAACTCGTAGAAAGCGAGATTCGCTTTTTTAGTGGCCTCATCAGGGTGGTAATGCGCAGCGTCGAAAGCCGCTGCTGTGACATAGGCTAGTGCTCGTGCGGCCTCGGTCTGTGCACGCATACTCATCAGCATGCGACGTACATCCGGGTGATGAATGATGGCCACCGCACCCGACGAGCCTGCCAGATCACGTGACTGCACGCGATCTCTCGCGTACTGAGTCGCCTTTTGATAAGCGCGATCAGCGAGTGCAATGCCCTGCATACCAACGCCAAAACGCGCGGCATTCATCATGATGAACATGTACTCAAGGCCGCGATTTTCCTGGCCGACCAGATAACCGATCGCCCCACCGTTGTCGCCATACTGGAGCACTGCGGTCGGGCTAGCTTTGATACCGAGCTTGTGCTCAATCGATACGCAGTGCACATCATTACGCGCACCCAACGAGCCGTCGGCATTCACCAGAAATTTCGGCACAATAAAGAGTGAAATACCTTTCACGCCCTCGGGAGCGTCCGGTGTACGCGCCAACACCAAGTGAATAATGTTTTCGGCCATGTCGTGCTCGCCGAACGTGATATAGATCTTCGTACCGAATACCTTGTAGCTACCGTCACCATTTGGTAGTGCACGGGTACGCACCAGCGCAAGGTCAGAGCCGGCTTGCGGTTCAGTGAGGTTCATGGTGCCAGTCCATTCGCCCGACACCATTTTCGGTATGTACATTTGCTGCTGCGCTTCACTGCCCGCCGTCATCAGCGCCTCGATCGCGCCATCGGTCAGCAAAGGGCAAAGAGCGAACGACAAATTGGCGGCGTTAACCATCTCGGCGCACGGTGTGCCGAGCAGCTTGGGCAGGCCTTGACCGCCGAATGCCTGCGGGTGCTGCAGCCCTTGCCAGCCAGCCTCAACGAAACTACGAAATGCTTCCTTGAATCCGGGTGTTGTGCTGACTTCACCGTTGCGCAAAACGCTGGGCTGCTGATCGCCCGTCCAATTTAATGGTGCTAGTACCTCAGCGCAGAATTTTGCGTTTTCTTCCAATACTGCTTCGGCAGTATCCGGTGTTGCATCTTCACAGCCCGGCATTTGACTGACCGCATTCAATGCGGCCAGTTCGTTCATCACGAATAACATGTCCTTCAGCGGGGCGGTGTAACTCATGAGCGTCTCCGGATATTTTTTTGGTTGTGTTCTAAAACATGGAGCGCGGAACACTGCTCGCGCCAAACCAACAAGCGCCTATCGACGCTTACTTAATGCATTACCGGCTTAGCCGAGTTCCTTGACCAAGGCGGGTACCGCCTCGAACAAATCAGCCACCAAACCGTAGTCAGCCACACTAAAAATCGGCGCTTCAGCGTCTTTGTTAATTGCCACGATGGTTTTTGAGTCCTTCATACCAGCGAGATGCTGAATCGCACCCGAAATACCGACTGCGATATACAGCTGAGGTGCCACGATCTTGCCGGTTTGACCCACTTGCCAGTCGTTCGGCACGTAGCCCGCATCAACTGCCGCACGCGAGGCACCCATGGCAGCGCCCAGCTTGTCGGCCAGCGGTTCAAGAATCTTGAAGTTCTCGGCCGAGCCGATACCGCGCCCGCCAGACACAATTACTTTCGCTGCGGTCAGTTCTGGGCGATCGGATTTCGCCAATTCACGCGAGACGAACTTGGATTTTCCGGAGTCGGCCACGGCTTCGATTTTCTCAATCGCTGCGCTACCACCCGCCGCCGCCGCATCAAAACCAGTGGCTCGTACCGTGATTACCTTAATCGTATCGATCGACTGAACCGTTGCAATAGCATTGCCAGCGTAGATCGGACGTTCGAAAGTATCCGGCGCGTCGACCTTGGTGATTTCCGAAATTTGGCCGACGTCAAGGCAAGCCGCCACGCGCGGCAGAATATTCTTGCCATAAGCCGTGGCTGGGGCGAGTACATGGGTGTACTGCTTCGCGATCGACAGTACTTGCGCAGCAACATTCTCGGCCAGACCATTAGCAAATGCTGCGTCATCGGCAACGATCACTTTCGATACACCGGTAATCTGCGAAGCCGCGGCTGCAGCTGCATCACAATTGTGGCCGGCAACGAGAACATGAACATCAGCGTCGCATTTCGATGCTGCGGTAACGGTATTGAGTGTGCTTGCCTTGAGCGACGCGTTGTCGTGTTCGGCGATGACAAGTGCAGTCATGGGTGTTCCTTTTTATAGCCGGGTATCAGATAACTTTGGCTTCGTTCTTCAATTTCGCCACCAGCGTCGCGACATCGGGCACCATGGCACCCGCTGAGCGCTTGGGTGGATCGCTAACCTTTAGTGTCTTCAGACGCGGTGACACATCGACGCCGAGTTCCTCTGGCTTGACGATATCCAGCGGCTTTTTCTTGGCCTTCATGATGTTCGGTAGCGTTACATAACGCGGCTCATTCAGACGCAGGTCGGTAGTCACCACGGCTGGCAGTGCTAGCGAAATCGTCTCGAGCCCACCGTCGACTTCGCGCGTGACCACGGCTTTACCCTCTTCAATCACTAGCTTGGATGCGAACGTCGCCTGCGGCCAACCGAGCAGCGCAGCGAGCATTTGTCCAGTCTGATTGCAATCGTCATCGATCGCCTGCTTACCGAGAATGACGAGTTGCGGCTGTTCTTTGTCGACTAAGGCCTTGAGCAATTTGGCGACAGCCAACGGTTGCAAATCCAGATCGGCGGCCGTCTCGACCAGAACTGCGCGATCAGCACCAATCGCCATCGCGGTGCGCAGCGTCTCCTGGCACTGGGTGACACCACATGACACCGCAACCACTTCAGTCGCTTTGCCTGCTTCTTTGACCCGTATCGCTTCTTCTACTGCGATCTCATCGAACGGGTTCATCGACATTTTGACGTTTGCAATGTCGACACCACTGCCATCAGATTTCACGCGCACTTTGACGTTGTAGTCGACCACGCGCTTGACCGGTACCAGCACTTTCATGGGAATCCTCGGGTGCGCCCTCGCTGGGCTAATTGACGTTTACGTAAACCGCGAAATTATAGGTGGGAACGAGAACGCCGGTGTAAAGCAGCGCAGCACCGGCATTTCAGCTGATTAGCCTGGCTAGGCTTATCGGCTTAAGATGGCTATTTGCGCTGCAGGTAGAACACGAACTCCTTGGGCTCGGACTGAGCGCGCTCTTCATGAGACAGCAGGGTATTGCCCGTCTGACGCGCAAAGGCGTTGAAATCACGCACCGAACCGGGGTCAGTCGCCTGCACCCGCAACACATCGCCGCTGCCCATGTCGGTCAGCGCTTTTTTCGCCCTGAGAATAGGCAGCGGACATTTCAGGCCGCGGGCGTCGAGGTCTTTTTGAAATTCCATGGACTTACCCCGCCAGCCGTTGCTCGACCCAGCCGCTGACCGAAGCCAGCGCCGCCGGCAGGCCGCTGGGGTCGGTACCCCCCGCCTGCGCCATATCCGGCCGGCCACCGCCCTTACCGCCAACTTGCTGCGCCACATGGTTGACCAAGTCACCCGCCTTCACCTTACCAATGGCGTCTGCCGTAACGCCGGCAATCAGGCTGACTTTGCCGTCGTTCACGGTCGCCAGTACGATGGCGGCTGTCTTCAGCTTGTCTTTCATTTTGTCCATCACGCTGCGCAGGGTCGGCACATCAGCGCCCTCTAGCGTCGCGGCCAGCACCTTGATGCCGTGGATATCCATCGCCTGAGCCAGCAGCTCGTCACCCTGACCCGAGGCCATTTTTGCTTTCAGCGAGGCCAGCTCTTTTTCGAGCAGCTTAACCTGTTCCTGCACCTGCGCGATGCGGCTGTTCAGCTCGTCGGGTGGCGCCTTCAAGGCAGCAGCGGCCTCATTCACCCGCGCCGCGAGTGATTGCACCAGCGCCAGCGCGTTCTCGCCGGTGACCGCCTCGACCCGCCGAATGCCCGCCGCGACCCCGCCCTCGGACACAATCTTGAACAGACCAATGTCGCCCGTACGATCCACATGCGTACCACCACATAGCTCGGTGGATGACCCGATACCCAGCACACGCACGACATCGCCGTATTTTTCACCGAACAGTGCCATCGCACCGGCCTTGATCGCATCGTCATAGCCCATGTGCTGCGCGGACGTCGCCGCGTTGCTCAAAATCTCGTGATTGACCAGTGCCTCAATGCGGCGAATTTCATCCGCAGTCAAGGGTGCGTTGTGGCTGAAGTCGAAGCGGGTCTTGTCCTTGTCGACCAGTGAGCCCTTCTGCATGACATGTCCACCAAGTACCACACGCAGCGCCTTGTGCATCAGGTGGGTGGCTGAGTGATTACGCATGGTCGACGCGCGCACTTGCGCATCCACCTTGGTGGATACCGCATCACCGACCGACAATGCGCCATGACGCACTTTGCCGTGATGCCCGAACACCTCGGGCTGAATTTTTTGTGTATCGGTCACTCCGAATGCAGCGTGATCAGTCTCGATCAAGCCAATATCGCCAGCCTGACCACCAGATTCGGCATAAAACGGCGTGGTGTCGAGAACGACCATCGCTTCCTGCCCGGTGTCGACCCGCTGTACCGCGACGCCATCCACAAACAAGGCGAGTACCTTGCCGTTATCTGCCAGTTTGTCGTAACCGGTGAATACCGTCTTCGGGCCGCTGTACTCCACACTGGCTGCCATCTCAAACTTGCCAGCGGCGCGCGCAACCGACTTTTGTTTCTCCATCGCCGTGTGAAAACCTGCTTCATCCAGAGTGACATCGCGCTCGCGGCAAATATCTGCGGTCAGATCAAGCGGGAAACCATACGTGTCATACAGCGTGAACGCAGTTTTGCCGTCCAGCCGGCCCGGGTCTTTCGCCAGTGCCGCCTCGAGGATTTTCATACCGTTATCTAGCGTCTCACCGAAGCGTTCTTCTTCCTGCT
>Ga0255182_1001842_pt1 | contig 10332 bp, 8 predicted proteins | sample Atl_UVDOM_RepA_8_FD_188420 | JGI IMG/M metagenome (GOLD analysis project Ga0255182, IMG submission 188420) | Freshwater microbial communities from Altamaha River, Georgia, United States - Atl_UVDOM_RepA_8d | ecosystem: Environmental > Aquatic > Freshwater > River | place: USA: Georgia | collected... | reverse complement strand
ATGCAAAGACACATTAAATTCTCAGGTCGACAATCGCTTTTAACACCATTCAAATGATGAACATGAAGAAATTTTTTATACTGGACTCCAAGAATCAATTGGCAATACTGGCAGTGGTAACCTAACTGGTGTTTTAACTTATTTGCAATATCAGTCCAGTTTTCAGGATAGTCGTTTAGGGGAGCTGTATCAACCGTATGAGCTGGGACTATGGGGTGAAGAGAAATTGGATATTTTGCAAAAAAATCTTTAATTGAAAAATTTTGAACAATTAATTTACGACTAGCACTCGATAGAGACTCAATACCGAACCCATTCCATTCAAGTCTGTCTAGACAGTTTTGACATACCGGAAGTTTGTATCGAAGTAGGGATTTGCCATCAATTCGGACATAAAAGTATCCATCATCACTTTCCGAGACGACGTATCGTTCAAATCTGCCAGTACTCTTCATTTCCAGCAGAGTTACGCAATTAACCAAGTGAAATCTTGGTGTGTGATGTGAGGCATCCCTAATATGTACAAGTACACGTTTATTTTTATAGGTTAGAGTGCCATCTTTATAGACCCCAATTTCATCTAGCTCAACATCAAGGCCAACAGTTGGGATAGGCGCGACAAAATCACTGCTAGGCCTGGATTTGAAAATTGGAGCGGGCAACTCTATTTTCATCTTGTACTTAGACAATGGGGCTCGCATAGCGCTTCTAAACGAATTAAGTACCCTATCTTCAAGAAAGTTGATAAGCTCCATGAGTTCACCTTGATTGAATCATTTGTTCAAACCTATCGGCCGCATTAGTCACAATTTTGAACTCAACTCTTTGGTTAGCCTCATCGTCTTGTAAAGATTTTGGATTTTTATTGATGGGTCTTGAATAAGAAAGTCCATTTGCGGTAATGTGTTCTCTAAGCCATTCTTCATCAGACTGGAACACCGGCAGGCCCATAATGAATTTGAGGGTAGAACGAGTTCTCTGTTGTGAAAGCTCCATGTTGAGGAAATAAGCATCACTTGGACTAGCACCACGCCAAAAGCTACTGGTATGGCCTTCAATGCGAACTTCTTTGACAGCTTTTCTGAACTTTTCACCTCTCACAATTTTCATGTAGCGGGGAAAGAAGTCCTTCAAAAGCTCTTGGAATTCTGGGCGCAATTCTGAAGAACCGCTAGCGAACTGAACATTGGGGTTGTTGAACCTGATGGTCATATCCCCTAATAAAACGGCATTCCATTGTTTGAAGTCATCAGCGAACTCATTCTGTAACGCCAACTTCATATCATCTCGGACCAATCGGTATTCATCCAAAACAAGAGTAGTCGTGGGGTCAACTTTTGAGATGTAAATAGCGGTGATGAGCATGAAGATCATCATCAGACCAGTCATCAGATCGGCCAAAGGGATCCAGTGCGTTTGCTTGGAAGAATCCATCATTAAACACCTTTAGCGAGATTGACCACATCACGCAATTTATCGGTCAAGGGACTGTAGTCACTAACGAATTTTTCAGACAAAGAAGCCAACTGTTGTCCAAGTGTAGATAATGATTTCTGCAACTCTTTTTCCAAATTTTTATCCAACTCAGAGAAGTTATCCGACAACTGTTTCTGCGACTTGGCAAGCTGATCATTAACACTTTTTTGGATTTCGGGGACCATTTCTTTGATGAGTTTGGCCATTTCTTCATTCTTTGATTTCAGCTGATCTCCAAACTCTTTTACTTGAGTTTGAACTTGTGCAGAAACATTGTTGGTGCCGTTTTTAAAGACCTCGGTCAAGTCCGACAACTTCTGAGAGAAAGAGGGCTCTACATCCTTCATTTGAACCAAAACTGTATTCAAGGCTTCCTGAGATCTTCTTAGAATATCAAGTTGAGTCTCAAAGGTGCTCAGTAACCCACTTAAATTTTCAGCGCTAGTCGTGTAAGAACTGGCACGCTCAACAATTTCTGTAAAAGCAGTTGATGCAACAGCCAAGTTATCAGCGCTCTGTTTCTGAGCCGTTTGCAAAAGATCCAATTCTTCTTTGTATTGCTGTTGCCACAGAACTAGTTTCTCAACTGCCAAGTTAAGTTGTTTGAAGTTTTCACCGAACTGTTCATTGAGTTGCGTGTTGAAGTCTCTAATGACTTTTTGAAGAGCTTCAATGAGTGCTTTAGAACCCAATTCGCTAACCTTTTCTGCGAAGTCATCAAGTGATTTCTTTAATTGATTAGCGTTGTCATTTTGGTCTTGTCGCATGAGTTTCAATTGGGAAACCATGCTGGTATCGTTGTCACCAGAAATGGACTTTCGAAGACCATCAATGGATATAACAACATCCTCAAGACTGGCTGCCTTAGTTTCACCCTCGGAAACATGAAGAGGTTTTCTCGAGAATCTATGTCTAATCTTGATGGTCAATGCACCAAGGATTCCCGATACAGAGGCCCAGAAAGCTGTTTTAACCCCATCTAATAGCAAGGGAACGGAGTCTGTAATGTTATTGGTGTTAAAGTCAAGAAGAGCAAAGGCAATACCTAAAAAGCACCCAAAAATGCCAATCGTTGTCAGAACCTCTGGTCCATGATTGACGGCAAAGCGATCAAAACGAGAGTGAAAAAATATTGCGGAAATGAGTATGCCCACCATGAAGGCAACTGTGATCGGGTCACTAAAGACTTTTTGTATTCCATTAGCAAAAACGATGGAATGCCCCATTACTAGCAATGGGGCAACAAAAAAATTTTTCCAAAACATTACAAGTTCACTTTCTTGTCAAGATAAGAACTATTATTTTAACGCACGATAGTTCATTTTAGAATTCTATTTATATTATGAACAATAACCAATTCTCAAGAGTTAAATTATGTATTATTAAGTTTGCTTATTAGTTATAAAATTAACTAGAGTCCACACCCAAATTATTTAGCTTTTTTCGCTTTATTACCGATATATTTAGCAACCGACTCAAAGTCTGGATAAATTGTACTCTCGTTAATACTCAATAACTCGTCTAAATCTTTAAGGATTTCATTTTTTTTATTTCCATTTATCAATATCTTCGACTCTGTAAAGAATGATGAGTTTTTCATTTGAAAATCCTCATTGAAGCCCGTCATTATAAATGCACCAGACTGCGCAATAACCCTCACATTATTTTTCGCTCCGTATACAAAAATATATTTATTGAATGTCGTTGTGAAGTCATTATGTAAACTAAATCCGCCTATCTCTTTGCGAATCAGGCCCTCAAGAGTATTTTTTGCTTTTTTAAATTTTTCATAAGAACCATTTTGTAAATATTTACGATCTTGTAATACTCTTTTCGACTCTCTTTTTAGTAGGCAAAAATTTGCCAATAAGCTTACTTCTATATCATCAGGATAGTGGACTCTATTTTTTTCTACAAATATTATTTTCACGACTCCTTCTTCACCGCTTCTCTCTTTGCATGCGTTGTATAACGCTATCAATGGATTCATCGTTACATCCAGCAGTCTACATGGGAAACTATAGTGCCTTGCTCTTACAAGTTTTTCAAATGTTGTCTTATCTTTTCCAAACACTTCAGGGACTTCGTTGAAAAGTTCTTTTAGCACTTCATTTTCTTTTTCTTTGTCATACTCATCTCTATAAATGGTTGGTATTGAACTCCAACCAGATTTAGACTCGCCTCTAAAACATCTTATTTCGGAGTCATGCTTGTTTTCTAGTCTCAATTGTTCGAGAAACTCGTTCAACGATCCAATTATTGTGATCTTCTTGTTTGACACCAGTTACAACTCCTTTAATGGTTTTTAAGAGCTTAACGACGTACTTCAGTGGCCTTAGGTCAAGTTCTGGACTAAACTGATTTCTAACGAAAAAGCACCCTATCCATATGAATGTATAAATTTGGGGTGACTGTTAGGTCATTATTATTTCATCGCGCCGGCAGAAAAAATCCCCTTTGATAGCCTGCATGTCCAACCCTTAAAAAATTATTCTAAAGTATAGCATGATTAATTTTTTTGTTTTCTTATTATTTATTTAAATGAGGAAGGTGGTTTTAGAGGAGCGAAAACGGCAAAAAATTCGTAGCGAAGAACCCTTTAGAATAAATTTATAAAATTAAGAGAAGATAAAAAAGGAAACTTCGGGCTAAACAGCCCGTTGGTTTATTGTCGTACCTTTCTCTCTCTTGGGATTCAACTCGTCAGCTTAACCAAGGCCAAGGCTGCTAAAGCTTTCGAGATCAAGAAACAGGAGAAGAAAAACACCTCCGCGAATTGTGTTTGCCTACCGCCCTCCGGCTCAACCCAAAGGGGTTAGACGGAAACCCTGTGCATGTCAGGATGTATTTAGAGGGGGAATGGGGCAAAGTGCAAATTAATGAAATTTACGCGATGATCAAGACTAGGAAAGGGGCTCTGTGGCGGAGGGGTGATTGCACTTTGATTTCTGTTCGAGAGATTTTTCTATACTTTTGAATTAACTTTTATGTAACAATAGTGGCATGCTAGCCGACTAGGAGTAACTCCAGTCTAAAAAAAGCTAGCCTCTAGGCGGTCTTAATCTACTTGTGTGATGTGCCTTTTACAGATGTCTGTCATCGGCACTCACACAAGGTGTAGAAATCTGGCATGTCCCGCCACCAGAGCCAGCTTAGGGTGTTACCCCGCCATCAAAATTTCTGTCGTTGAACACACGCAAATGTTCGTCGAATCGACGTTAAGGGCTGATCGATCTGCAGTATGAAGAAAGCAACTGGGTTGTGTGTTGGGAGCCAGTTGTCTTGAGGAACCCGAGCCCTATCCCTAGCGGCCTCGGGTGTTAACGATGTGATCGGTACAAACTGTAAACCATGTCTTCAGTATGTACCTTTAAAAACTGGGGTGGCTGATGGGACTCGAACCCACGACGACAGGAATCACAATCCTGGACTCTACCAACTGAGCTACAGCCACCGTAGAGGCGAAATTATAGCCCAGTCGCCTTGGTTGTGACTTTGAACTCGCTCTTGAGGTGGCGGTAGTAGGCCAGGCCCTCGGCGGTGGACCACCATTGGCTGAATTGTTCACGCTCGCGTTCGCGGTTGCGGCTGGCTTGGGCGTCGCGCGGGACGATGGCTTCGACTTTGACGACGGCGTAGCCGCTGGTGCCTAAATCGACGCCAACCCAGGCGGGTAGGCTCGCGGTGGGGGCGCGCAAGGCGGCTTCGACCACGGTGCTGGGGAGTTGCTGCTTTTGCTCGCGGGAGAGGGTCAGGGGGCCGGTGAGTTTGGCGTTGGCGGGGTTTTGGCGCCATTCGGCCAGACGGGCCTGGCCTTGTTCGCGGGCTTTGTCGGCGGCCATGCGCTGCACGAGGAGCTCGCGCACGCGGGCTTTGACGGTCTCAAAGGGCAAGGTGCGGGTGGGGCTGTAGCGCACGACGCGTGCAGCGGCGAGCTGGCTCGGGCCGACTTCGACGGCTTCGGTGTTGCGCTGCTTCTCGGTGGCATCGGGGGCGAAGATGGCGGTGAGCAAGCGGGCGTTGTTGAGGGGCGCGGGCAGGACGGGGGCGCTCTCGTCGCGGCCAACGTCGTTGGCGCGGCGGATGTCGAGTTGCAGTTTCTCGGCCGCAGGTTTCAGGCTATCGGACTGCTCGTACACGAGGTTGGTGAACTGCTCGGCAGCTTCGGCAAATTTGCGCTGGGCGAGTTGGCGGCGCGCGTCGGCTTCGAGGCTGGCGCGGGACTCTTCAAAGCTTTTGCCTTTGGGCGAGCGGATGTCGGTGACGCGCAGGATGTGGTAGCCAAACTCGGTCTCGACGAGGCCACTGGTCTCGCCTTTCTTGAGGCCGAAGGCGGCCTCTTCAAAGGGCTTGACCATGCTGCCGCGGTTGATGAAGTCGAGGTCGCCGCCTTTGTTGGACGAGCCTGGGTCTTGCGAGTTCTGGCGCGCGAGTTCGGCAAAGCGAGTGGGGTTCTTTTGCAGCTCGTCGAGCAGGCCCTGCGCTTTGGCGCGGGCTTTCTCGCGCTCGGCGGCGGGGGCTTGGCGGTCCGCAGCGATGAGGATGTGGCTCACGCGGCGCTCTTCGAGTGCGGCCAGGCGAGATTGGTTTTGTTCGTAGAAGCTGCGCAGGTCGGCTTCGGAGACGGTGAGGTTTTTCTGCACGGCGGCGAGGTCGAGCACGAGGTACTCGATGTCGGCGCGCTCGGGCGATTGGAAGCGCTCGGCGTTCTCGCGGTAGTAGTCCTGCAGCTGCGCGTCGGTGGGTTGCGCTTGGGCTTGGAATTCGGCGGGCTCAAAGCGCGCCACGCGCACTTGGCGCTGTTCGTAGAAGGCGTTGAGGGCAACGTCGGCCAGGCTCACGGGGGCTACGCTGCCCCAGAGCACGCCGTTCATGACTTGGCGCACGCCAAGGTCGGCACGCACGCGCGCTTCAAAAGATTCAGGAGTCATGCCTTGGCTGGAGAGCAACTGGCGATAGCGCTCGATGTCGAGGCTGCCATCGGCCTTGCGCAGGCTCGCGATGTTGGGGTCTTGCTGGAGTTCGCTTGCCAAGCGCTGATCGCTCACTTGCAGGTTCAAGCGACGGGCGGCGGCGAGCATGACGCGTTCGCGGATGAGGCGATCGAGGGTGCTCTGGCGGGCCTCGGGGCTGTCAAAGAGTTTGATGTCGGCCGTGGGCATGGCCGCGCGCATGCGCTCGACTTGTTGGCGATGCGCGTTGTCCCATTCGGCTTGGCTGATGTCTTGCCCGTCCACGGTGGCCACGGCGTTGCCTTTTTCATTGAAGCGGCTATAGCCTTCGATGCCAAACAACACGAATGAGGGAAAAATCAGCAGGAACAGCAGGAACTGCATGATCCGGGTGTGCTGACGGACAAAATCAAACATACGGGCGCTCCGGGCCTGAAATATGCAAAAAGGCGAACACGCCGGTTCGCCTTTGCGGGTGGTGGGTGCTGACGGGTTCGAACCGCCGACCTACGCCTTGTAAGGGCGCCGCTCTACCAACTGAGCTAAGCACCCCGCGTTGAGTTTCAGTTCAATGCGTCCTTGAGCGCTTTGCCCGGACGGAACTTTGGCACTTTGGCGGCCTTGATTTTAATCGCGGCGCCGGTGCGGGGGTTGCGGCCGGTACGAGCAGCGCGCTTGCCCACGGCGAAGGTGCCGAAGCCAACCAACGAGACAGTGCCGCCCTTCTTAAGGGTGGTCTTCACAGCACCGATGGTGGACTCCAGGGCGCGCGTGGCGGCGGCCTTGGAGATGTCGGCGTGCTTGGCAATGTACTCGATGAGTTCTGTCTTATTCACAAAATTCCCCTCTCAAAATCAGGAAGCGGTGTTGATCGGATTTGTCTCGGTCACGGCACTGTGAGTCAAGGGCTTTCCCCTTTCACCACACCGAGCCAGAAGAAGCATTAGAGCCTTGGCGCAGGACAGGTGTCAAGCGGAAGCACCCGAGGCATAGCGCCGGCCTCACAGTGGCAACGAGCGCATTCTAGTCGCATTTTGCGAGGTTTTCCCGGGCGCTGCGAATGACAGTTTGCTCATATGGCCTGGGCAATCGCCCGGCCAAGATCTTGCGTGCTGGCGCTGCCCCCAATGTCGGGCGTGCGGGGTGCACCCGATTGGGGATCGAGCACTTTTTCAATAGCCTGCAAGATGGCATCGTGGGCATTTTTGTAGCCTAAAAATTCCAGCATCATTGCACCGCACCAAATTTGACCAATGGGATTGGCGATGTTTTTGCCCGCGATGTCCGGGGCCGAGCCGTGCACGGGTTCAAAAAGCGAGGGCATTTTGCGCGTGGGATTGATGTTGGCGCTCGGTGCGATGCCGATGGTGCCGGTACATGCGGGACCCAAATCGCTGAGGATGTCACCGAAAAGATTGCTCGCCACCACCACGTCGAAGAAGTCGGGGCGCTGCACGAAATGGGCCGTGAGGATGTCGATGTGGAATTTGTCGACTTGAATACCCGGATACTGCGCAGCCATGGCGGCGACGCGCTCGTCCCAGTAGGGCATGGTGATGGCAATGCCGTTGGATTTGGTGGCGCTGGTGAGGTGCTTTTTGGGGCGCGATTGGGCGAGCTCAAAGGCGAATTTGAGCACCCGATCGACACCGATGCGTGACATCACGGTCTCTTGCATGACGATCTCGCGTTCCGTGCCGCCAAACATGCGTCCACCAATGGCGGAGTATTCCCCCTCGGTGTTTTCCCGAACGATATACATATCGATTTCACCGGGCTGGCGGGGACTGCCGTCTTTGCGCACCACTGGCGCGATGATGCCGGGCATGAGGCGCGCGGGGCGCAGGTTGATGTACTGGTCAAACTCGCGGCGGAACATGAGCAAGGAGCCCCAGAGCGAGACGTGGTCGGGGATTTTGTCGGGCCAACCCACCGCACCAAAGTAGATCGCGTCGTGCCCCCCGATTTGGTCTTTCCAGTTGTCGGGCAACATCTTGCCGTGCTTTTCGTAATAGGCCCAGCTGGAAAAATCAAACATATCAAAATGTAAATCAATTCCGAATTTGCGGGCGGCGGCGTCCAAAGCGCGCAGGCCTTCGGGCATGACTTCGGTGCCGATGCCGTCTCCGGCGATGACGGCGATGCGGTGTTTTGTCATTTGTTAGTCTCCTCTGACAACGGGGGCGATTTTAGGGGGGCGCACCACCAAGCTCACGCCCACGGCGGTGAGGGCTACGCCCATGAGGGTGACGGTGGTGATGGGTTCGTCAAACAACACCCAAGCAATGAGCGCCGTGGTGGGCGGCACCAAGTACATGAGGCTCGTGACGGAGGCGGCTGCGCCGCGCTGGATGAGCAGGTAGAGCAAGGAGCTGCCGCCCAGGGTCAAGCCGAGCACGGACCAGGCCATGGCGCCAAAGAGTTCGGGGGCCCAGTCGATGTCGTGGGGTTCGAGCCAGGCGAGTGGCAGGGTGAAGACGGCCGCGGCGAGTAGCTGCACGGTGTTGGCGCTGCGCACGTCGCAGGGCGCGAGAAAGTGTTTTTGATAGAGGGTGCCGATGGTGATGGCCAGGAGCGCCATGACGGCCATGGTGAGGGTAAAGGCGGTGACTTCGAGGCTGTGCTCCAGTTTGCGGGAGACCACCAAGGCCAAGCCGAGAAAACCCAAAATCAGGCCCGCCCATTGGCGACGGGTCACGCCCGACTCGCCGTGGCGCGAGAGCCAAATGCCGGTGAGCACGGGCTGCAAACCGACGATGAGGGCCGAGAGGCCCGAGCCCATGCCCGCACGCACCGCAGCCCAAACGCCGCCAAGGTAGAGCGCGTGCATGAGCACGCCCGTGACGGCCAGGTGCGCCCACTGGCGCGGATCACGCGGCCAGGCCACGCGTGCCCAGCGAATCCAGAGCACAAAGCACAGCGCCGAGAGCAAGTAGCGCACGAGCAAAAAGGTGAACGGGGGCGCATGGGGCATGCCATAGCGCGCGACGATAAAGCCCGTGCTCCAGATGAGCACAAACACGACGGGCATGGCACGAACCCAGTGGGTCTGGGCGGGGGAAGCGGTCATTGGGCGTGGTGCTCGATATCAGGCCAGGCCTTTTGCAGGTAATACACCATGGACCAAATGGTGAGCACGGTGGCGATCCAGATGAGCACTTCGCCCCAGAGCGCGGTGTCGATCACGCCAAAGAGCATCCCGTCAAAGAGGAGGAAGGGAATGGCCACCATTTGCACGGTGGTTTTGAGCTTGCCGAGCATGTGCACGGCCACGCTGCGGGTGGCGCCAATGCGCGCCATCCACTCGCGCAAGGCGGAGATGGCGATCTCGCGGCCAATGATGATGAGGGCCACGAGCACTGGGGCGCGGTCGAGATCGACCAGCACCAACAAGGCCGCGCAGACGAGGAATTTGTCCGCCACAGGGTCCAGGAAAGCGCCGAAGGTGGACATTTGGTCCAAGCGTCTGGCGAGGTAGCCGTCGAGCCAATCCGTGAGGGCAAAGAGCACAAAGAGGACGGTGGCGGCGAGGTTACGCGCCTCGATCTCAAAGGGCATGTAGTACACGCCAATGATGAGCGGGATGGACGCAATGCGCGCGAGGGTGAGCAAGGTGGGGATGGTCCACAGGAGTTTGCGCGCCTTATTCATAAACCACCCCTGCCTGGCCAGAGTGGGCCTGGGCGATCCAACTCGCCAGGGCTGCGTCGCTCGGGAAGAAGCGCGCCGTGGGCCCGAGGGCGAATTCGGCCTGGGCGCCTTCGCGCCTGACCAAGAGGCGCACGCCCAAGCCCCGCTCGAAATCCCCCTCCTCGGTGGACTCGACTTGGGGGGGGTGCTCGCGCAGCAAGCGCGCGAGGTCGGGGGCCTGGCCGTTGACGCTCACGCGCAGGTACTTACCAAA
>Ga0255182_1001841_pt1 | contig 10336 bp, 4 predicted proteins | sample Atl_UVDOM_RepA_8_FD_188420 | JGI IMG/M metagenome (GOLD analysis project Ga0255182, IMG submission 188420) | Freshwater microbial communities from Altamaha River, Georgia, United States - Atl_UVDOM_RepA_8d | ecosystem: Environmental > Aquatic > Freshwater > River | place: USA: Georgia | collected... | reverse complement strand
CGGCAGCGAACCCCTGGATGGCAACGGACCGCTGGTGGATGTGCTGGCTGCCGAGCGATTCACCGCCCGCACGCGGTTCCTCTTCGACCGGCAGTCGGGGGCCTGGATCGGATTCGACACCGAGCGAGATGAGGATGTGGATCCGTGCGAGGTGCGCTTCGAGGGGTTGACCGAATTCAACGGACGGAAGTTTCCGAAGCTTTTTATCGTGCGACACGCCGACCGGGAATACGGCCGGTTTGAACTGCGTGCCGCCAACTGGGGTGATGCCTGATGTCCGTTTCCCGTGGTGTTGTCATCGCCCTCTGTGGCCTGGGACTGGCCCTGTCGCCCGGTGCCGGTCATGCGTTCGCCCAGAACGCCCCCGAAGAGGTGGCTCCGGCCACCAATGAGGGGCCGGTCCAATCCCGGCACCAGCGGGTGATCGAGCAGGTCTCGCGGCGTGTCGTGAAGATCTTCGGAGCCGGCCGGCTGAAAAACCTCTACGCCTATTCCTCGGGTTTCCTGGTCTCCCCGCAGGGACACATCGTCACAATCTGGAGCCATGTGCTCGATGAGCAGGAAGTGACCGTGGTGCTGCACGATGGCCGGCGTTTCGCGGGTCGCATCGTGGGGGCCGAGCCCCAGCTCGACCTCGCCGTCCTGAAGATTGATGCCGAAGATCTGCCATTCTTCGATCTCGAAGAGGCGGTCAGCCCCCCTGTCGGCGCGCGGGTGCTCAGCTTCAGCAACATGTTCAAGGTCGCTACGGGCGACGAACCGGTCTCGGTTCTCCACGGGGTGATTTCTTCGCGGACCCGACTCATGGCCCGCCGCGGTGTGTTTGACTCGGCGTACAATGGACCGGTGCTCGTGGTGGATGCGATCACCAACAATCCGGGTTCCGGGGGAGGTGTCCTGACCACCCGGGACGGAATGCTGGCCGGGATGGTGGGGAAGGAGCTGCGCAATGCCCAGAGCAATACCTGGATGAACTACGCAATCCCGATCTCCGAACTGAAAACCGCCATCGGCGATATCATCGCCGGAACATTCACTCCCAGGTCGAATCCATTGGAGGCCCCCCTCGCCTCGCCGAGGTTCCTGCCGATCGACTTTGGACTGGTGTTGGTCCCGGATGTCATCCAGCGGACCCCTGCCTTCATCGACGCAGTGCTCCCCAACAGCCGGGCCTCCGATGCGCTGCTCAAGTCCAACGACCTGGTGTTGTTCGTGAATGACCAGTTGATCCAGTCGGTCCGGATGCTGCGGGAGGAACTGGCCCGCCTCGAGCCGGGGGACACCCTCAAACTGGTCGTCCGCCGGGACAATCTCCTGATTCCGGTCGAGATTCCGGTTCCCGAAACGGCCCGCAAGGCCCGCAAGAGGGCGAATGATCCCGACACGCCCAGCGAAGAGGAATAATCGCCTGGCGGGTCGGCTGCCAGGCGCGGTCAATTCCATCGGGGACCGAACTTGCTGTTCGATCGGGCGGCAGCCCGTGCCGAATTGCTGACAGGCCTCCCGACGAAGGACGGTGATGCCACGTCGCGTCTCCGTCGGCCCGGGGCTGCGACGGTCCCCGATGCACAATTCCTGCCGGATCCAGCCGCAAGTGACGCTGCTTATTTGCGGGGGCTACGACGGCGGTCGTCATCCGACTTGAGCCGGACGACGCAGCGGAAGCCGACGTCGGGAAGCCGTTCACGGGCCCCGACCCCTTCGCGATGGTCGAGGCGCCACTGAGGGTCTCCCCCCTTCACGACATGCTGGTCGATTCCCTCCTGCGACCTGGGACCACGCGGATTACGCACCGGCTGCGGTTCTTTCGCGAGGTTGGTGAAGGTGTCAGGCTGAAACCAGTCGAGCACCCATTCGCGGGCGTTGGCGGCCGTGTCCAGCAACCCAAACGGGCTGAGATCATTCGCAAACCGGGCAACCCCCCCCACCTGTCCCGTCTGGGGTGGACGGGCGGGCCACACCGCGATTCCCGCCCCCCATGGATGAGGGAGCCCCTGAGGTCCCCGCGACGCGAGTTCCCACTCGGCTTCAGTCGGCAAGTCCTTCCCGGCCCAGCGGGCGTAGGCCCGTGCTTCGACCCACATCAGCCCGCAAACCGGTTCCAGATCCGATCGGGCCTTTCCCGTGGGATCGAACAGCCGTTTCTTGTCGGTCTGCTCTCCCTTGCGGTAGGTCCGGTATTGACCGACGGTGACCTCAAGAAGATCGATGTAAAACGGATCCAGCTCTGCGCGGACGCCAGGACCGATCATCGCCAGCGTCGAGGGAACCAACCCCATCAGCGAATTGTCCTTCAGGCAGCGGATGCGCCAGGGGAAACCGTCGGCAGTCCGATCCGTTCCTTCCACCACTTCGAATCCTTCGGGAAGCTGATATTCCTGAGGATCGCCAGCGACGGCATTCCGCAGCGGGGGATGATGGCTGGTTGTGGGCTGGCCGACCGATTGCTCCTCAGGGACAGCAAACCGGGCGAACTCTCCCCGCACTGGGGGAAGTCCGTCCCAGTAGAGGGTTTCGGGATGCACATCCCCAATCTCCAGCGCGAGACCCGCAGGGGAGCCTGCGGGAAGAACCACCATGGATTCAAGGACGCGGTGGGGCTCGATCGCAGCCGACAACCCATTTTCCTGCAACAAACGACCTTCCCGGCGGGCCTGCCGAAGGTAGCCCTCCGCGAGCAGGTCGGCCGAGATCACTTCGTCTGTCGCAACTGCCTCCGGTTTGGCGGGAGTCGTTCGCGTGACTGTCGGCAAAGGGGCCGCCCCCGGGTCGGCTATGGGGTCTCCCGAGGGGGGTACAGCCGACTCGCCACCCGCAGCGACACCATCGGCACCGGAAGGAACCGACGGAACGGGAAAACCCGGTGGGGGGGGAGGCGGAGGCGGCGAGCCCGAGCAACCGCCGATCAGGCCGACCAGCACTGTCAGGCCGAGACGGACCAGCCAACGCGGCACACCAACCGGCACCTCAGTCCGGCGCACGACCGACCGATCTGAGGTTTCGGTTGGAACCCGCAGGGGGGCACGGCCCGGGCTGGCAGCCTCCCCGCCTGGTGTTGAATCAGTCTCCCGAGGTGGCCGGTTCATCCTCGAGGGTCTCGTAGAGGGCCCGCACCTCATTGAACCACAGGGTCTCCAGCGGAGGCAGCTGCGCGGGATCGAGTTTCAATTCCCGGCACTTCTGCAGTGCGGCCTTGGCCATCGGCTCATTCTTGAGTCGGTACTGGGCCACCGCGAGGTGCAGGTAATACAGTGGGGCTGGCAGCAGCGGAGTGATCCGCTCCAGGTCACGACGGGCGTCTTCAAAACGCCCCAACTGCAACAGGGCCACCGCCCGGGTATCGATGTATTCGAGCCGGGGAGAATCGAGATCGATCGCCTTCGAGATGTGTTCGAGCGCCTGTTCACGGCGGTCATCACTGAACGACTCGACATAGGCGAGGTTGTTGAGTGCCACAGGTGATGAAGGTGCGAGCTTGAGCAACCGTTCGTACAGCTCGATCGCGAGAGGGATCGAATCGGGGGTCGTCTTGAACTCCGCGAGCAACAACAGCAATGGTCCGTGCTGCACACCCAACTCATCGTCCCTCGCGAATTCCTCCAGGAATTTCTCGACATCAGAACGCAGGGATCCCCCACGGGCCGATGGCTGCAGGGTGAGCTGGATCGAACGGGCCGTTGCATCGGGTTCTGACTTCGCATACTGCTTCCAGATCGCGATGGTTTCGTCCACCTTCCCCTCTCTTCCCAGGACGGTGGCGAGCCCCAGTCCGAGCATGGGACTCTTGCGTGCCACCCACTGCTCGCGCAGCAGTCGTTCCGCAACGTCCACCTGCTGTTGTGCACCCAGCGATTCGGCCAACAACAGGATCGCCTCTTCAGTGACTGCCTCAGCAATCCCCGGATGCCCTGTCAGAGCTGTATAGTCGGCTTCGGGAAGAACTGGAGACTGGTCGCCCACCACCTTGCGGGCAAGATCCCGCAGTTCTTCGGCATCCTTGTCGAGCTTCCGGCCCAGGGCATTGTCAGCCCGGCCAAAAATCGCCAGCGATCGCAGCAGCGCTCCTGTCCCGACCGAATCAATCCGTTGGCTGAACGCTTCCAGGACCTTTGTTGCTCCGCTCAGGTCTCCTCCCTGGGCGAGAGCCCGCGACTGCAGCAACTGCGATTCCAATGACTTTGGACGCAGAATCTCGACCTGCTTCAGAAGATCGGCCAAACGTGATCTCTGTGCGGCCGTCGACTCTTTGAGGTTGGACAGGAAACTGGCGTAATCGAGCACCACCAGGGAATTGCGGGGCGATTTTTTCAGGAGGTCTTCGTACTCTGCCTGGCCACGTTCGGACGATCCGGTGGAGACCAGCAGGCGGGCCAATTGCAGCTGCTGTTCGGCAGGCAGCGTGCCCCGCTGTTTCCACTCCAGCAAGGCGTCGATCGCCCGGGGACGGCCCGCTTCCGGCGGGATCCGCAACAGAGTCGAGACGAGGACTCCCAGAAACCGGTCGCTCAGAACCTTGGGGGCCTTCTCGTGACGCATGCAGTAATCAGTGATCTTCTGCACGACCAGTCCCCGCCCATCGGCAGCCTGCAGGGCCGTCTCGAAATCCTTTTGTGCACCGGGCTGGTCGTCGGTCAATTCCAGGATCATGCCCCGCGGCAGGGCAGACAGAGACGCGCTGTCGCCATTGACCGCCTTCATCAGGCGGGAATCAGGCCCCACGATCTCTCGCGCCAGTTGCGGAATCGTCTCAAACGAGTTGCGGAATGTGTCGATGGCCGCGGTCGCGAACTGCACACGTCGAGGCAGAGGAATGTCCTTCCGCCGCAATTCGAAATCGACCCGCTCCACCATCAGATCCACAACCCGGGGGCTGTTCGTCTGCAGCGACTGCAGCAGGTCATGGATCCGGTTGTTTTCTCCCTTGGCGTTCAGCACCAATAGCCGCAACTGGGTCAGGCGGAGGTCCCCCGCCAGATCGGGATCCGTCACCATCTTGTCGAGTTCCGACTCGATCGATTCCAGGTCCCGTTCTCCCTTTTCCTTCTGCAACTCCTGCCGGATCCGGTCGCGCATGGCAAGCAGCGGATCCGATTGCCGACGGCGGCCCAACAACTCCTGAAGTTTGGCCTGCTGCTTGGTCTCCCGAAGGTAGCGCTCGTGATTCCGTTCGCCGGGGCCCCAACCCGGCCAGCGTTCCATCGCCTTCTCAGCGACCTTGCCCAATTCGTTCCAGTCTTCCTGCTCTTCCAGGCAGGTCATCAGCATGGCTGTTGCCATCTGTGACCAGGGCTCGAATTGCGGATCGTTCGCAATGACGTTCCACTCCTTGCCGGCGTCGACCCACTTCTTGTCGACCATCAACCGCTGGGCCCGCCCGATCATCGCGGGCCCATAAATCCCGCGACGGTCGAGCTCCCTGAGAATCTCATCGACCTCCGCCTCAATCTTGGCGTTCTTTTCGGGATCCTCAGTCGGCAATTCCGAAATCATCGCATAGGCGAGTTGGATGCGTGCCGGAATCCGCATCACTTCAGCCTCGCGTTTCTTCGTGCGAGGGGCATTCGGGTCTTCCGCAACCTCCACCACCCGTTTCAGGCACTCGCGGAACTGCCGCCTTGCCGTCGGACTCTGCCCCATCGCCATCTGCTGCAGTCCCAGCTGATACGGAAACCGGGGATCCATGGGATGCAAGTCCATTCCCTGGGCGCTCAATTCGCGGGCCGCTGTCCGATAGTTCTCGGCAGGCAGGAAGCGCTTTTGCTTCTCCGCCTCCACCGCCTGCTGCAATTCCACCTGGATCAACCACAACAGGCACTCGGCGGAACGATCCGATTGACGAACCGCCTGTTGCCCGAGGGTTTCCGCCCGCTCCAGATCGCCGCGACGGGCGGCCCAGCGAGACTGGGCCAGCACACCGCGCCAATGCGGCTCGACCTGCTCTTCCATCTTCTCGAGGATCTTCTCGGTCACACGTCGCCGCTGTGCCGGTGTCCAGGCCGCATCGCCCTGCACGTTCGCCACCTTCTCGGCACCGAACACACGCAGCACCGTCCGCCGGTTTTCAGGATTCAATTCCAGTGATGGTTCTCCCTTCGCCGGATTCGACAGGTTGACCAATTCCGCAAGGTCGAGAAACGGACGCTCACCCCGATAGCCCGACTCAATCACTCCCAGCAGTTCCGCCGCCGCTTTGTCGGTCTCTCCCAGGCCGGCATGACACTGCGCCAGCAACACCAGGTTCTCGGGCTTCAGACGCTGCTCCTGACCCATCGAGGCGAAGTGAATCTGGCGGGCCTCGGTGTAGATGCCGGTCCGGGCTTCGGCACGGGACTCCTCCACCAATTGCATCGCAAGATCAAATCCCGTCTGCGCCAGTTCGGCATTTTTCGGATCCCGGCGGGCCGCTTCGGTCACGGCACGATAGATGCCTGCCGACTGGCCCACACTGAGAGCCCCGGCGGAAAACCACCCGGCGACCTCCTTGAGAACCTTGGCGTCATCGGGACGCTGCGACAGATACAACTGGGCCTTGCCCACAGCCCCTTCCAGCTTGCCGTCGGCACGCTCGGCCTGTGCCAACTCCCACAACGTCTGCAGGTTGCGGTCGCGGAAGTATCGATAACTCAGGAACCCCAATCCTGTGATCAGGAGGGGCACCACGAAGAGTGCCGCCACCAGTTTCCAGTTGACCCGCCGCGGCAGCTTCCGGGGACGCCCTGGCTGGTTCGATCGTCGATTCTCGTTTCGGGAACTCATGACTCCACAACTCACGAAACTCGGGTGGCCCCCCCATTGACAAGCGTGCAGATTCAGGGCGGGTGAGACATGAGTATCGAACTTGCAGCCCGGGCTTTCAACCTCAACTGTCGGGCGTTTGCCGATTTCCCGCCCGGTACGCACCCTGTGGGTTGGCATTCCATGAGCCTTCTGTCAGAGAAGCCCCCCCCTGTCGACGTCTGGCCCCGTGCCAATTCGGCGTTACAACCCCTCTTGACCTGTCTCGCCATCTTCCACGACAAAACGTTCCCTGCAGAGTCGTCCTCTCCATTTCCTCTCCGACGCCCCTTCCGGGACGGAGCTGTTCTCTGTCTCTTTTCTCGATCATAACCCCTCCTCTCCATCCCGCCTCACCCAGGCGGGGAGTGGTGCTTTTGGTCTGCCTGTTCCTGGGCTGCCAAACCTCACCATTTGGCCCCCGGTTTGTGGCTGAACCATATTCCGAACCGGCATCCCTACCCGAAGAGGTTGAATTCGTCGATGTCCGACCTGCGTGGCAGCGCCGGTATTGGCAGGGAGCGGTTACCCCCCGAGACTACGAACTCGCCATCACCGTCATCCCGCTGGAGAAATTCGCACCGGCCGACCCGTCGCCCACCGGTTCGGCCAACTCCCGCCCCGCGGGGTTCGCCCCGCTCTTTCGTACCCCCGATCAACAGGGATTCGCCCATTCTCGCACGCAGTTCCTCCAGGCGCTGCAGGTGGGCTGTCAGCAACTCGGATTGGAGTCGGCCCACGCCCGACTGACTCTTGACTCATGCGTGGTGGTGGTCAACAAATCCCGCGCGCTGCAAGGAGTCTGGGATCAGACCGCCGAAGCCCGGCGCGAGGCCCTGGCACATTGGCGCAGGGGCCTGCCACTCAGGATGACACTGGGGGTCTCGTCCGGTTTCTCCCCGGGCCTGGGCCCCGCCGGGATGGGAGCCGGTGCCCAGTTTGGCCCGCCCCAGGATGTCCCCCCCCTTCCCGGCGAACTCCCGCTGTCACGTGCTTACGGTCCAGTGCGGGGCCCCCCGCCCGAACTCGGCGACTATGGACCCGACGTCACCTGTGAAATCCGCGCCCGGGTCGAACTGACGACCAGCAACGCGCCCCCCCGCGAGGTCTCCCTGCAGATCATCACCCGTTCGCTGCCGCTGGAACCCCCCAATTTCCTGTCGGATGAGGCGGTCAGTGCAACCTTCGCAGCCGCTCTGCGTCAGTTTCCCGACGAACTCGCGACGGCCTGGCTCGGGGAAAACTCCGCGTCCGCAGACCGCAAGGGTGTTCCGACGGAAGACGAACCGGTCGCCAGCGAGGCCCCGATCGTCCCGCAGGAAACGTCCCCTCAGGGAGACTTCGGTCCCGGTTCATCGGGAGGGAAAACCACATCCGCCGGCTCAACCAGCAGCGACGATTCCGGTTCCGACTCATCACTGGAATCTGACCCGGTTTCCTCCGCAGGGGCGGGGGGGACCACCGGATCCCCGGTTTCACCCACCGGTCCCACTGCGACACTCGCTTCCTGAACCGGTTCGGGCGACACAAATGTCTTCGGGCCGGCACAGAGTTCGTCCCAGAGAACGCGATTGAGTGGAGAGAACACATCGCGTTCACCCAGGCTGGCCTGCAATTCCTGGTGAACCTCATGGGCGGCATCCAGCATCCCCGAGCGCAACAGGGCCACCCCGAGGTGCAGCCGATGCTCGGGCCGGACCAGCAGCGGCAACTGGCTCAGCAAGAGTCCCAACCCGCGATCCAGATCGTCCATCTGCAACAACAGCAGGGCATGCGTGTCAACGTATTCGACCCGTGGTACATCCTTCTCAAGAGCCCGCAAGATGTGCTGCAGGCCGGTTTCCAGCCGATCAGGCATAAACGCTTCGACACACGCGATATTGTTCAGCAACAGGGGTGAGTCGGGATCCAGTTTCAACAGGCGCTCGTACAGCGCCACCGCCGACTCCAGCGTTTCGGGCCGAGACTTCAACTCGGCCAGCAACAGCACAAGGGGGACCCGCTCACGGGGACAAGGGTCGACCGAAATCAGTTTCTCCAACCGCTGTTCAACGGGCAGGCGACACTCTGTCTTTTCTCCCACCTGATCGAGGAACAGCCGATACGCCTGGGCAGCCTCGCCGGGCACCCGTTCATCCGCACTCTGGAAAAACGTGAGCGCTTCCTGCCACTGTCCGGATTTGCCCAGCAGCAGACCCCGCTCCAGGACCAGGCGGGGATCCTCGGTGATCCGGATGGCCGACGCCAGCACCTGATCAGCCTGCCCCGCCAGCCCCCACTGCGAGAGTTCCGACGCCACCACGCTGGCCAACTCGGCCCGCAACGCATGGGCATAACGCCCGGAGGAGAGCAGTTCGTCCATCCCGCGTGCCTGGTCGCTTCCCCGCCGGCCAGCCAGCCAATCCTGCAACAGTTGGCGGTTTGCAGGCTGGTTCGCCGGGTGGGTCTGGCCAAGACGGCTGAGCAGTTGGTCTCCCCGCCCCAGGTAGGCAAGCGACCGCAGCATCCCGGTCGGCCTGGTGTCGGTCCCGATTTCAAGCAGGCTTCGAATCCTGGCCACCCCCTTGTCGCGGTGGCCCTGCCGTACCTCCTGGCGAGCCCGCGCCACCACTGTTTCCAGAGAATCCGGCTGGATTTTTTCGAGCCCGCGCAACACCCGCTCCACCTGGAGTTCGAGTTCGGGGTGCGTCTTCGCCACCGGAAATCCCAGGACAAAAAACAGAAAGTCCAGGTGACGGTCCGTGTGAGGGACGGCAGATGAACCCAGCAGCACCTGGAATTGCCGGGCCGACTCGGCGGGCTCACCGTGGCGCAGCAATGTCTCGGCAAAAAACTGGCGTTCGTTGTCCGGGAGAGTCCCCCGTTCGTCCCAGTGCTTCCAGACCGCGAGTGCCCGCTCCTGCCCCCTGGTTCCAGGCAGACGGCGCAGTACCCCGGCCAACAGACCCAGATTGAAATCGGTCAGTTCGCCGACCCGGCTTTCCATCCGCAACGTGTATTCCAACAGTTTCTGCCCTGCCCAGGCGCGTGTCGGCACCTCCTGCAGAGCGCGATCGAAATCCTGCTGCACGTCCCGGGCGTCGGCGTCTGACAGTTCATGAACCAACGCGCAAACCACCCAGATTCCCGGCGGAGGCTCCGGCGGAAATCGCCCCTCCAGAATCTCACGGAAACGCGAGGCAATCAGCCCCCCTTCGGAACGGTCCGGCAGCAGTTCCTGACGGGCCCGTCGATAGCGTTCCAGTGCCTCGACCGCCAATCGCGAACGCATTTCGGGAGGCCGGTCGCGGCGCTGCAGCTCCAGTTCGAGACGCAGCCTCAGCAGTTCACCACCCCGCGGCGTCACATCTTCATTTTCCCGCAGCACCCGGTCGGCGGCGACCCATTCATTCTTGGCCAGCATCACCCGCACACGCTGCTGGCCCAGCCCCGGCCAGGTCGGCCCGAATTGGGACACCAACCGGTCGAGATCTCCCTCGATCAGCGTCCACCGCCGCTGTTCCACCGGGCGCTTCAACTGTTCGTCGATCCGCACCTGCAGAATGCTCGCCGGATCCCACAC
>Ga0255182_1001839_pt1 | contig 10343 bp, 9 predicted proteins | sample Atl_UVDOM_RepA_8_FD_188420 | JGI IMG/M metagenome (GOLD analysis project Ga0255182, IMG submission 188420) | Freshwater microbial communities from Altamaha River, Georgia, United States - Atl_UVDOM_RepA_8d | ecosystem: Environmental > Aquatic > Freshwater > River | place: USA: Georgia | collected... | reverse complement strand
GCCAAGTGCCGAGAGGCGACGGCGGTGGGTCAAGCCCGACAGCGCGTTGGTTTGGTCCATGAACTGCGAGAGTTGCGACGAGTTGAAGAACTCTTTGATCGCGCCCACAAGCGGACGCACGTTGATGAGGGTGAGCGGCGAAATGCCGTCATGGTCTTGCGAGCTCATTCGCTCGCGCACCACGCGGTCCATACGCGACAGACCAATGCGCACCTGGTTCTGAATCAACTCGCCAACCGGACGCACGCGGCGGTTTGCAAAGTGGTCTTGGTCGTCGAGGCGATAGCCCGGCTCTTGCTTCACGAGGTGCAAGAGGTAGGTGATGGTCGCGAGCACTTCGCATCGTGAGAGCACGTTCTGGCCCTCACGCGGAATATCGATCTGACCGAGTTCGTTGCCCTCGGGCAGGCCGAAGAGTTGCGACAATTTGCGCACCTCTGGCCCGATCTTGCGGTTCAGCTTGTAGCGACCTACGCGCGAGGTGTCATAGCGACGCGACTCGAAGAACGAGCTCTCGAAGTTGATGCGTGCCGAGTCGACCGTGGCAGGCTCGCTCGGACGGGTCTTGCGCATGATTTCAACGAGTGCCTCGTCGCGCGACGGAGCGAGGTTCTTCTCGCGCAGCCACTGCTCTTCGAGGAAGTCGAAGTGCTTGACGAAACGCTCGAGGAACCCTGGCGCGTTCTGCTCGTCGTAGCCGAGCGCACGCAAGATAAGGAAGATGCTGAGGCGACGCTTTCGGGCGATTCGCGCACCAGCGGTCGGGTTCTTGCCCGGCTTGTGCTCAACGTCGAACTCGAGCCACTCTCCGCGCTGCGGGTGCACGGTGCCTTTCACCAACTGGTGCTTCGAGAGGTTGCGCAGGCGGTAACGCTCACCAGCTTCGAAAATGACGCCCGGCGAACGAACCAACTGCGAGACGATGACTTTCTCGATGCCGTTCACCAGGAAGGTGCCACGCTCGGTCATCTTCGGGAACTCGCCGATGTAGACGACTTGTTCCTTGATTTCGCCCGTTTCGCGATTCGAAAAACGTGCCTTCACGAAACGCGAAACCGCGTAGGTGTGGTGCTTCTCGCGGCACTCGGCTTCGGTGAACTTCGGCCCGGGTGTCAGTTCGCGATCGTCTGGGTCGAATTCAAGTTCGAGCTGCAGCGAATTGTCGTTGGTCTTGATTGGCGAGAGATCAATGAAGACATCGCGCAAGCCATCACGCATGAACCACTCGAAGCTGTCTTTTTGTACCGCCAATAGGTCGGGCATTTCGAGAACTTCATCGAGTGACGCGAACGAATAACGTTCGCGTGCGGCTGCGCGAGACGGCACGAGATTCAACTCCTACTTGCTGGTGATGGACTGGCGGGGACTAACGAACTGCAACGAGGTGGCTGGGCTTCGACGACACGGCGCTCACAACGCTCCCTCTCCGGGAGTGTTGGTTGGGGCGACGCACGGCGACCCGTCAGGCTAACCGTGCGAGTCAGGAATTCCACCCGAATCGGGTGCTCGACTCGCGCAGTCGCTTCGCTCAGTCGCCCCTGCGGCCCCCTTGCGGGGTGCCGCCGAGCGAGACGGGCAAACCGCGCGGGCGACCTGTTCGGTCGCGCCGCGTGTGCTGGCGTTAGGCCAGCTCGACGGTTGCGCCGACTTCTTCGAGCTTCTTCTTGGCGGCGTTGGCGTCGGCCTTGCTGACCTTTTCCTGGATCGGCTTCGGGGCGCCATCGACGAGCTCCTTGGCTTCCTTCAAGCCGAGGCCAGTCAGTTCACGCACGACCTTGATGACTTGGATCGGCTGGCCGCCCTTGTCCTTCAAGATGACCGAGAACTCGTCTTTGTCTTCGGCGGCTGCGGCCGGGGCGGCGCCACCGGCACCTGCGGCGGCAACGGCGACAGGGGCTGCGGCGGTCACGCCGAACTTCTCTTCAAAAGCGTCGAGCAGTTCTTTCAGCTCGAGCACGGTGAGGGCGGCGATCCCGTCGAGGATCTCTTCCTTGGTGAGTGCCATGGTGTGTTGTCTCTTTCTGTGTTGGTGTTACTTGCTGTGGTATTCGGATCTGGTGGTGGTGTGATTTCCTAGTTGGCGATCGGCTCAGGCTGCTTGCTTTTGTTCGACGAGTGCCTTCAAGCCATAGGCCGCCTTGCGTGGCAACGCTGACAACATGTAGGCGGTGTTGGCCATCGGGGCCTTGAGCAGGCCGGCGAACTTGGCGAGCATGACCTCGCGCGATGGCAGATCGGCGAGTGCCTTGAGGCCCTTCACGTCAACGGCCTTGCCATCAACGACGCCGCCCTTCAACTTCAGGGCGTCGTTCTCTTTCGCAAAGTCGCGCAGCGCTTTGGCAACGGCCGACACTTCGCCTTGCACGAAGGTGATCGCGACCGGGCCGGTGACCATGCTGTCAACCGCCGACATTGCGCCGTCGCGCGCAGCAATCTTGATCAGCGTGTTCTTATAGACCTTGTACTCGGCGCCAAGCGGGCGCAGCGTGCGACGGAGTTTGGCGAGGGCGCCCACGGTCAAGCCGCGGTACTCAGTGACAATGACCGAATTCGATGCAGCGAGCTTGTCGCGAACTTCGGCGACGACCGCAGCCTTCTCGGCGCGTGCTTCAGACATCTGGGTTCCTTCCTCGTGTGGCCGAGGCCCCATGTTGGTGGGACTCCAATTATTCGCCCGAGGGCGAACCGCACTTCTGTGGTTGGTACTACTTCTCTTGGTAGAGCGGGTCGAACGCTAGCGGGCTAGGCGCTGGTTTCCACCACGCTCGGGTCGATGCGCACACCAGGGCTCATGGTCGATGAAATAGTGATGCGCTTCAGATAACGGCCCTTGGCTGCCGCGGGCTTCGAGCGTTGCAGTTCATCGAGCACTGCCTGCACGTTGGCAGCGAGTGCGGCGACCTCAAAGCTCGCCTTGCCGACGGGCACGTGCACGTTGCCATAGCGGTCAGTGCGGTATTCGACTTTGCCGCCTTTAAATTCGGCGACCGCGCGTGCCACATCGGTGGTCACGGTGCCGGTCTTGGGGTTCGGCATCAGGCCACGCGGACCCAGCGCTCGACCGAGTTTGCCGACGAGCGGCATCATGTCGGGCGTTGCGATGGCGAGGTCGAAGTTCATGTTGCCCTTTTCAATCTCGGCTGCGAGATCATCAGCGCCAACCACATCGGCGCCGGCGTCACGAGCGGCTTTGGCGTTGTCGCCCTGGGCAAATACCGCTACGCGCACCGATTTGCCAGTGCCCGACGGCATCGAGACAGTGCCACGAATAGTCTGCTCGCTTTTCTTGGTGTCAAGACCGAGTCGCACGGCGAGGTCGACCGTCTCATCAAATTTGGCTTTCGCCATCGACTTCACTTTGGTGACTGCTGCGGCAATGTCGTGCAGTTCTTCGCGGTTCAAGTCGGTTGCTGATGCAACGTATTTCTTGCCGCGGTGATTTTCTCTGGCCATGTGGCCTCCCTCGTGGTAGCGCCCGACGGACGAGGTGATTCCGTCGAAGCGATTGATGTGAGCCGTCAGGCTATCGGCAGGTGGGCACTCACGCCGCCGAGACTTACGGATTGGTTGGAAGGTACTGCTGGAGCACCTCGACTGACGAGATCATCGCAGCCCCAAGGTGAGCTACCGATCGATGGGAATCAAGCATCGCCTTTCTCAAGACATGTCGTGTATCAAGCCTTGATACAGCAGATACAGGGTCGACAAGACTCCCATCACCACCCAGCCCACGATCAAGCACCATGGCTGCATCAAAATACGACAATTGGTCACTCGCCGACACCTCAAACAGACCCGTAAGCCGCTGTTGCACGACAACTGAAACCAGATCGGAGAGCACCTTCGGGGTCAGAGGGCTCAGAAAGTGATCGTCGAATGCTTCGATGCGGCCACCAGCTGCAAGTCGAGATACCCATGCCCGTGGGAGTTCCCACTGTGGCGTCGCAACTTTGGCGAGCCGCAAGATAGCCGAATTCTCCAATTCTAAAAGTTCCTGTTCGGCAAGATACTTATGCAGCCCGTACGCAGAAGCTCCGTTTGCGCCACGCTGATGCGCGTGAAGAGCTTCCGCAACTGACATTTCGCAATACTCATTTGCGGCACTTGATGACAGGTAGAGGAAAAATCCACCGCACGCAGAGACTGCCTCTGCGACCTCTATCGGAGTCCGGAAATTCACTCTCTCAGATAGTTCGGGTTTCGCCTCACATTCACTTAGCGACGTTATTCCTGCTGCATAGACCACTACTCTCCAGCGTGAGACATCAAGACCGTTGAGTCCGTGCATCGCATCAAAGAAGACAGCGCCGTGCGACAGTTGTCGGCGACTCGTCTCGTCAACTGTGCCGAGGCGAACAAGTGGTGACCGCAGGAAGTCACCCAACCCCCCAGAGCCACCGATCAGGAGGCAATTAGACATCGACAGAATCACCCATCACGAGCAAGACTCTATTGAGACGACTGAGTGGCGCGGAAAAAATGTACTACTAGTAGGGGCCAAAGAACTGGGGATTTGGGACATCCAGCTGATTTGGCTTTGACGAGTCTGTAAAGAAGTCTTCAGACCTGTGACCGAGCATGAAGAGAACTTGATTGGCGATGTCAACAGCTCGCGGATAGAAATCGGCAGCAGCCACAGCTGAAGTTGGTGTTGGTACAAATGGTAAGCCAATTCGACACGGCGCAGCTCGTAAATCCCTCAGCATCTTCTCGCTGATCGTTGACACGATCTCGCTACCTATTCCGAAACTTTTCCCCCCGATATCGGCCACAAGTAGACGTCCGGTCTTTTTGACCGACGCTTCAATTACCTCGGTTTCAAGCGGGCTCACCACAATCAGGTCTAGAACCTCAGCTGAGATACCTCGGGTTGTCAGCATCTCGGCGGCCAGAATGCTCTCAACGACCATGTACGACGTGGCAACGATGGTGACGTCTAGCCCAGCCTTTCTCACGACCGTCGTCCTCTGACTACCAACGGGAGGCCTCTGAATCAGAGGTCCCTTCACGAGATGCATCCAACGGTGTTCAACGAAAATCACTGGAGTATCTGACATGGTCGCAAGATAGAGCTGGTCATAACTCTCTTGCGGGAATGACGACATCACAACACGTAGTCCTGGCACATGGGCAAACCACGCATGCAACGCCTGCGAGTGTTGAGGACCTTGACCCCATCCGCGACCCACAACCATACGGACAACCATCGGCGCACGAAGTCGACCTCCGTACATGTAATGCCACTTTGCAACTTGATTGACCGTCTGGTCTACTGTTAGGAGCGCAAAGTCGAATCGCTGGTGCACGACGATTGGTCGGTGTCCGGCAGTCGCCATACCTAGTGCGATCCCCGTCATTGCAGCTTCGGATGCAGGGGTTTCGATGACTCGATCGGACCCAAACTCCTCGTAGAGACCCGAGACGGTCCCAAAGATTCCAAGCGGGCTCATGGCATTAAGGCCCATGACAACGACACTTGGATCCCTGCGAAGTAGATCACCTTGCGCACATCGGATTGCCTCGGCGACTGAGACTTCACGCGCCAAGCTGGTCTGCTCACTCATGCTGGATACACGAAACGTTTCAGCTCATCAAGGCTCAGGACGTCGCTCGATCGAGCACGCTGGTATACGAGTTCGACATAGCTTCTAATCTTTTGATTCATCTCGCCAATCAGTTCATCGGAAGAGCCGTCATGGTTCGCCTGAATGATGGCTTTCATTCTTTGAATCGGGTCTCGACTTGACCAAACCTGCCCTTCGTCGGCACTTCGATAGCCGAGGTGCCAATCCGTCGATGGACCCACATGCTCCAGCAGTCTGTAGGTAGCAGCCTCAATGAAAACCGGACCCCGACCAGCTCGGACGCGTTCCAAAGACTCTTGGAGTATCGAATACACAGCGAGCGCATCGTTGCCATCAACACCATGAGCTTCCAATCCGTGTCCTGCAGCGAGACTGGCAATGGAACGATCTGGCTGGCGAACATTGAGATGTGCGTGAACCGAGTACAAATTGTTTTCACAGATAAACACAACAGGCAGCCGATGTAGCGTCGCAAACGAAACTGACTCGTGAAAGACTCCCTCCTCAACCACTGCATCACCGAGAAAGGAAACCGCTACCTGACCGATGCCTCTTTCTCGCAGCCTCCAAGCGAATCCCACGGCTACCGGCACGGTGGCAGCAAGGATTGGCGCTGAAGCGATAAACCCTGCCTCTGGATCTGAGAGGTGCTGACTTCCACCTAAGCCACGACAGCAACCCGTATCCCGACCCAGAAGCTCGGAGAACATTGCGAAAAGGTCCCCTCCAGCTGAAAGGTAGTGGCCATGACTACGATGACCACTGAAGACCGCGTCACCTTCGCGCAATACCTCCGAGCATGCTGCGGGCACCGCCTCTTGTCCAGTGCAGAGGTGCATGGGTGTTCGAATCTCCCCCTCTGAATACACCGAGGCGAGCTTGTCTTCCACTGCGCGAATAAAGAACATCGACTCCAACAAGCGCAGTTCCAATGAAGCATCTGCGCTCACTTGGTATTCGGCAGGAAGTAGACGACTCTTCAAATGGAGTTACCCCGTTAGGCCCGCAAGACATAGTCGGTCGAGGTCGAGGTGATTTCGTCTCGATACTTCTGACCCCAGGCAACCATCTCGGCGAGTCCTTCGTCCCACCCGGTGATCTGCTTCCAGCCAAGCTCGTTCTTGGCACGAGACGAGTCCAGCCAATATCGCGAGTCTTGGCCGAGTCGGTCATCTGTCATTTCACAGAGGCTGCCGAAATCTACCCCTATCGCCTTGGCGGTGCGTTCAACGACCTCTCGAATTGAGGTCGGCTTGTCGGGTCCGACGTTGTAGATCCTGCCCATCGTGGCATCACCGCTTTCGACGAGTTTCAGCAGGGCGTCAGCCAGATCGCGCGCATGCAGATATGACTTTTCGGCGCGACCACCACCGTGCAATGGCAGCTTGTTACCCGTCAACGCACACCAGATGGTCTTGGGAATGATTCGGTGCAAGAGCTGCCCCGGGCAGTAGCAGTTGCTTGGTCGCACCACGTTCATCCGCAGATCTTTGAATCGGTGCATACTCTGCAGATACATATCAAAGGCAACCTTTGAGGCGGCATAGGGGCTGCTCGGTTTAATCGGCTCATCTTCATTCGCTGCATGTTCAACGGAGCCATACATCTCCGAAGTGCCGATCTGGATGAAGCGATCGAGATAGTCACGTTTCATCAGCTCTTCGGTTAGACGCGCCAGCGCCATTGAGTTGGTCTCAAAGAATCTCCAGGAGTGCTTCCACGACACCGCTCCCTCACCTTGGGCGGCGTAGTTGATGATGACATCTGGTCGCACGTGGTCGAGGTACTCAAGGAGGAGGTCAAGCTCGTGCGTAACGTGCAGTGCCCGATATTCAAATCGCTCGCGTCGTTCAATCCCGAGCGAAAAGGGTTCAGAACGAAGCGGGTTTCGACCGATACCCACGACTCGCTTGGGGTTGGCGTGATCAAGCAAGAACATCGCTGTATGAATTCCAAATGAACCACCGCCGCCCAATACGGCGTAGGTTCGTTGCGACACGGTTAGATCTCCTGACTGAGAGCGCTACGGCGCGCTACTGAATGATGGTCCAAGAATAGTCTCCCGAGTAGCCGGCTTCGCTGAAGAGCTGCAACCACTCCTGCGGATAGCCGTGATACTCGGCGGTGAGCACCCAGCCTTCAAAAACTTGTTTCTCCTCGGGTGTCCGGTAGGAGTCCACCCGCACGTACGCACGACCGTTGCTCAGACGCTGAACCTCGCGAAGCGCAACAGCCGCGCGTTGTCTCGGCAAATTGTGAATTACATCAATTGCCAACACTGCTGCAAATGACTGGTCGGGAAAACAGAGGTGATCAGCACTCGCGACATGCATCCGACCAACTACATCCGGGTGACAGTTCATGACTGCGTATTCGGAGATGTCTACCCCATATGCATCAATGCCCAAATCAAGCAGCTCTTTAACGAGAAAACCCTTTGCTGCCCCGACATCGAGAACTCGACTGCCCTGCACAAGATTGAAATGTTCGATGATGTCGACTGCCACTGACTTCCAACGACCGTCATACCGATAGCCGCCGTATCCGTAGTCTCGCGGTCCGTCAAAATACATTTGACCGTACTTCTTCGACTCTGCAATGATCTCTTGACTCCGCGATTCACTTCGTTGTGACAGGTTCCGCTTTGGCCGCGGGATGCTGCGCAAGAGGTCGACTTCACTACCCACGGTGACTCACTTCCCTCTCAACTCCCTCAAGCACGAGCATTGGTGCGTAGTTGGGCAGCACAGTTTGAAGTCGGGCGATCGAAATTGGTCGAAACCCACCGTGCGGCATCGGACCACTTCGCGGCTTCGAAGTGACCCGTATCTTCGTTGCGCTCACTTCGACGACTCGCTCAGCGATCTCTCTGAATGAGCGGGTCTCGCCGCTAGCCACATTCAGGCTTCCAGTGACGTCCTGCCTTAACGCAGCAAGGGCAGCTCTCGCAACATCAGCGATGTGCACGTGGTCGCGACGCTCTTCGCCATCGCCGAAGAGTTCAATGTCCTCTCCGCGACGCGCGCGAGACATGAACTGATTCGGTCCATAACCGTTGTGAGGGTCGCCAGCGCCATAAATGAGTGTCGGCCTCAGGTGCAACGTCGGTACCCCAGTCGCGTTGAGCAGTGCCTCCCGGGCCACGTGCATCGCGCCGTGCCAATTGCTCGGCCCGCTCGGCGACGCTTCCGTTAGCGGTTCTCGACTATCCAGATACACGGCGTCTGAGCTCACATTCAACAGATACGCCACGGCGCATTGCTCGAGTGCTCGAATGACACAAAGGGCGATTTTTAGATTGCACTCCAGAGACTCAAGGCTCTTGCAGGGAGCCTCTGCGGCGGCGAATACCACTGCATCATCAGCATGGAGCAAGGATGCGAGCCGCCGATCAGAGTCGGGGGCCGTGAGGTCGACCTGCGATCGATCGACGCCTAGCGTCTGAAGACCGTCGAGTCGAGACGCATTCAACACTGCGTTACCGACGAAACCTGTGCTGCCGATCACCACGATGCGGCGAGATGCCACCTCAACCACCCCGAGTTAATACTCGATGGTTCAGGCCGTTTGCCGACATTGCGTCGGCATCAAGTACACCAAAGGGATCCAGCACGAGGCGTCCGCGCATCAACCGCGCAAGAGTAGTGACATCAATTTCGGCATAGTTGGACCACGCGGTCATCACTACGACTGCATCTGCTTCAGTGACTGCGTCAGTCCACGTCGAACAACGCGTGACCGAAGATGCTAACGAGTTTGATTGCGCCTGAGGATCATGGACCCTCACCGACTGGCCGCCCAGGTGCTGCAGCAGCTCCAGCGATGCACTGTTCTTAGTGCTTGCTGTGTCGGGCTTGTAAGCCAGACCGAGGACTGCGATGACTCCAGATCCGATATGGCCTTCGGCGGCCAGTTGTCGAAGTACCCAACCGCGGTGATACTCGCTGCTACACACATATGACTCAATTACCGTCGCATGTACATCGTGCTGCACCGCGAGCTGCAAAAACGAGGCCAAGTCACGCTCGATATTGCCGCCAGCAAGGCCCAGGCCGGGTGAAAGATAGGCGTGCGAACCGATTCTGCGATCGGCGCGAAGCGTGGGCACGATGTCGTGCCAGTTCGCTCCGACCGCTCGCGCAAGCTCGGCCAGAGAGTTTGTGGTGCTGACGGAAGCTGCCAAGAAGAGGTTGATGGCAATCTTTGCGAGTTCGGCACTTTCTAGCGCCATGACGAAGTGTTCGGCAGGAAAGTGTTCCAGCCACTTACGATGGCAAGAGTGGGGATCGCTCTCACGGCGCACTATTCCGATGATGTGGCGTTCGGGTTGGAGAGCGCGATGGAGAGCATCACCAAACACCAACGTCTCAACTTGATAGGCCAAGTTGTCGTATTGGCCTGCAAAGCGACGAGTGGTGCCGGGCTGAACTTGGGCCATGAGCACCACGGGGACTCCGCTGCCTTCCAATACATGAGCAAGCTGTGACATGAGGTCTTCAATGACGCCGAGGTCACTCTTTCCGAAGTCGCCCGTCGGTACATCCTTGGTAATAAACACAATTTGGCATTGCAGAAGTGCCTCAAGGTTCGTAGTGCACGTGCGCAACGGCTCAGTGTGTTTCCATGCTTCGTTTAGGCCCGGTTCGGCAACGCTCGGCGCCAGCTGAAGTTCTGCGATCAACGCTGCATCGGTATCAACGACAACGACCTGCATTCCTCGAAGGGCTGTCGCTGCAGAGTACACCTGCCCCAAGTGGC